>Ga0210407_10005257_pt1 | contig 10021 bp, 11 predicted proteins | sample IncBWC27MmetaG_FD_150860 | JGI IMG/M metagenome (GOLD analysis project Ga0210407, IMG submission 150860) | Forest soil microbial communities from Barre Woods Harvard Forest LTER site, Petersham, Massachusetts, United States - Inc-BW-C-27-M | ecosystem: Environmental > Terrestrial > Soil >... | reverse complement strand
CCGGCGGAGCGGACAAGTTCCTATCCTTCATTGCCGACGAGCTTTTGCCAACGGTCGATCGCAACTATCGAACCCGTCCTTATCGCGTGTTGATCGGTCATTCGCTACAGTTCAGTAAGGATATCCACGGCCGTGTCGTCGGCGTCACGGCTGAGTGGCTGGACCACAGCGAGGACTATAGAAAGGTTAAATGACCTGTTCGGCGCTTATATTGGACGATGTTGATAAACAGTGCCGTTCTCATAGTAGCAGCATAATTCCAATCACAACTCGCTTGCCGTTAAAAAGAAGGCTTACTCATGGCAGGAAATCGTTTTCGGAGCCAACTGTTCTTTCAAGCTTTACTGTTTTTTCCCAACGCTCTGCAGAGGAGGCACTTCGGCAGTCTTTCCAGCCGCTTTGGCTTTCTCGGCGGCGGACTCGTCGGCACGCATTCCGGCGAGAATTCCCTCTAACGCGTAGTTGCCTTCGTGGCAGGCGTACTCGAAGATCCGCCCTTTCGATGGACTGAATTCGTATTCGCCGCTCCATGGCCGATCCCAAACGCTCGGATCTTCAACCTTGAACTTATAAAGGATGCGGTGAGGTGCGACGCGAGTGAATCGCTCAGTGACCTTCAATTCCTCCCATGCTCCATGCAGCGCGGTGGCTTTCGGAAAGTTCGTTGTCTCTACGACTAGCGTCGCGCCCTCGTACCAACCGATGGAATCACCCATCCAAGGACGCCCGCCATCGGTGCGGTGTTTTCCGCCGATGCGAATCATCCGCACGTCGTGAACCATTTCAACCACGATGGCGACCGTGTCCTTGCTCTGCGCTATTTCATAGTTATTGTTGTAAAGCAACGGCAGCATCACCGGACCCGCGCTGTAGCCGAACGAAGTTAAGCATCGCTCCGCCAGCGTTTGATTCTCGGGATTTTCTCCGTAGTGCAAGCGTCGATTTTCAACCACCACGCCTGGTTTGGTCGGCGGCAGACGTCCATCGACGGGATCGGTGATGAAGGAGGCTCGCGGTTCACTGTTAACCCGCATGACATTGTTACCTGGATCGATCCACGCAAAGTTATAGCCACAGCCCGCGCCGCTGAAGCCCTTGCCGCACTCATGCGGCAGATCGGTGGTCTTAAATTTGGGGTCCCTGGGCGCGGCATCCGCAGCGTATATCTTTGCATCATCACCTTCGACTTTCTTGACCTCTTCGGGGGTCATGATAAGGCGCGTGCCGTATTCCTTCGGGCGCTCGAGGGTCGTCAGGGTCGCGTTGGTCCAGGTCCCTTCCAGGTCCGGTTGACCATAGGTGTTCAGCGGTGCTTTGTAGGCGCCGGCCGCGACACTGGCCGCCGCAAACACCGATGAGGCGATCAGGGCGGAGATCGCCGCGCTAAAACTTAACGCGCTTGACTGCTTCGTACTCATTTTCAGTGGCTCCTTGGCACGTCGCCAGTGGCTCGACGAACTTAACAGATGTGTAGGTCTTGCTTTCGATGCATTGTACCGCCGCCGAGCAGTTAGCTTTAGTATGCCCCAGCGCGCGGAATGCGCAATATTTGGAGATCCTTGCCCCATCATCGGCCGGAATGCAGCTTTCGCGCGTGATGAGGGTCATGCAATGAACGCCGCAGCGCTCATAAATAAACCGCAAGGCCGCTATCACGGGCTGATCGGTATTCCAGGCACCGGGGGTCCGCCGGTTACCGGCATTTGGCTCAGGTGGGGCAGGGAATATACTCGCGTTGCTGGATCAGCGTGGCTGGCCGCAGCGAACCAGGATGGTGGAGCGTTGCGGGGCGGCGTAGCCGCCAAATGGGCCGGTCAAGACGGACCATTGCCGAGTAGTAGAATTGCGGGCCATGACACTTCGTGAGTACTGGAACAGACGCAATACGCTGTTTATCTGGTTTGCGCGGCGCCGGTGTCCCAAATGCAGAGAGCGGGTCGGCTACATCGAGTTCGGAAAGGGGATTAGTGGGCTCAAAGTAGACCGTGACTGCGCTGCGACCGAGAATTCAAACTAATTGCGGTAAGACCTCTCCCATGGAAAACAGCATCCTGTATACGTTCAGCACCATTGCCCAAGCGCTGGGCGGGGCGTTCGCACTCCTTTCCGCCTTTGTGCTGTTTCGATTCCAGTCCTTGGATGCGTCGATGTTAAATGCGTCCAGTGGCTTAAGGTCGATCTGGAAAAGCCCATCGGATTTGGAAACATACGATACCTTGCGAGGTCTTTCGGTTTGGCCATCGTTAAACAAGGCAATCGATGCGCAAATCGCGAGAATGACCGCAGCGCACGAGGAACCTAGTTTCGAAGTCATGGCGACGAAGACACGCCTTCGCGCCGGGCAGAGCCTTCATCGCGTTCTGACATTGGCGTTCTGGTTGGCGGTTTCAATGACGTTTTTGGCCATGACGGGTTCAGTCGCCGTTATTCCGTACGCACATGAAATCGCGGAGACGCAAAGCCTCCAATTTATTCATGCGCTGAACCTTGCAGGAGTAGCGGCATTCGCGCTGTGCATGCTCTCGTATGTGTTTGTGATCTATGCCGCGCTAGTCAGCCGCTATGGCAAGCACATCATTCAGCCACGAATCGACGGGTTGATAAAGGGCTCGTAGTAGCCTCCCGCTGCCTTGGATCAATCCACCGAAAAAGGAAACCGCGTCATTGACATGTTCCACTCCCGCCTACATACCAGACAAATGATGAGTTGCCTCGATATCACCCAACGCCAAGCACAAGAGTTTGGCAATCTTTAAAACTGACAATTTAGCGGGCTACATGAACTCGACAATGCGGGCTTTTCTCATCATTAGCATCACCATCAGCACGGCAATGGCTTTTGCATCTTATGCGCGGGGTCAGAGGACGCATAGTCCTTCGTCCACCGACTCACCCATCGATCCGAGGCAACCAACAGGCCCGAGCGCGCTTCGCCAGGTAGTACAAGACCAGTGCGTCATGAATTGGCAGAAAGACCACAATCCGGCGCCCTGCGAGCGCGTCTTTCTTGCCGATCCGAAGGATAGCGGCTCTGGATATGCCGTCATTGCGGCCCCTGGCGGCGGAGCACACTACTTGTTGGTTCCGACCAGGACGATGGCTGGAATTGACAGCAGCGAACTACTCGATTTGGACGCGCCTAACTATTTCGCCGAGGCTTGGCGCGCGCGGGGGTTGCTAGGCGAGTTTGTCGGCCACGACGTACCGAGAACTGCGGTGGGACTTGTCGTTGGCATTGCCCGGTCTCGCGCTCAAGATCAATTTCACATTCATATCGAATGCTTGCAGCAAGACGCCTTCGAGGCATTACGGGTATCGGCAGACAGGATCGTGGACGTTTGGTCGCCGGTAATCATTGCGGGATCGACCTATCAGGCGCGGCGAATCGTGGCAGACAGCTTGGACGCCTCGAATTTGTTCGAGTTGCTTGGCACTTTGAATCCGGATGCGCGGCATCACATGAGCAACTACACTCTCATCGTTGTGGGCATGCAGTTTAAGAGCGGCCCTGGATTCGTGGTGCTGACGGGAGCCGGGCCTAGCGGTGAGATTTTGCTAGATTCGACCTGCGCTGTCGCTGGCGGCGGCGGGTGAGCTAGCGGCGGAAGATTCCGCATCTGGCTTACGGTGAGATTGATTTGGCCGCCTCGTGCAATGCGTTGACGAACGCAGTTCTGGCCGCGCTGTACTCCTTGCTGGTGGCGGCCGGCCATGCCGAATTGATGACAATGATCAATCGGTCGTCTTTGAACGTAGTGATCGATTGGCCAAAGATGCCCAGCGCTTCGTAGCTGCCATTTTCCCGGATCCACCAGAAATAGCCGTAGCCACCCGCGCCGTTGTCGATCTCCTTGGCGGTGGCCTGCGCCACCCACCAGGAAGGAACTACCTGTCGACCTTGAGCCATGCCGCCGTCCAAGATGAATTGTCCGACGCGCGCATAGTCGCGCAGGGTCATCGAAATGCAGCAGCCGCCACGTTCCTGTTTACCGGATGCATCCACCATCCACACTGCATCCTGTTCCATGCCATAGGTGGTCCAGACCTTCTCGGAGAGATATTGCGAGAGTGGTTCGCCCACGGCATTGGAGACCATGATGCCTACCATGTCCGTCTCGCCCGTATCGTAATGCCACTTCGTGCCAGGCTCGGCGGCGCGCGGCAAATGTCGCATGTAACTCACTAAAGGATCCATGCCCGGCTCGCTGCCTGTAAAGCCTGCCTGAGCTACGTCCGACTTAGGATCAGTGTAATCCTCATTCCACTTCACCCCCGAGCTCATCATGAGCAGCTGCTTCACCGTGACACCGTCGTAGGCTGAGCCTTTGAGCTCAGGCACGTAGTCAGTGACCAAGGCATCCGGCCCTTTGATCTTGCCATCCTGAATGGCAGCGCCGACCAGAGTTGAGGTCAGGGATTTCGCCACGGAGAACGAGGTCCAGCGGTCTTTTGGCGTGCGACCCAGGCCATAGCGCTCTAGCACTATTTTGCCGTCCTTCAAGACCAGGACACCGGAGGTTCGATTCGCACTCATATAGCTAGCGACTGTCCATTGACGATCGCCATAGTCCCAAGTTGGCGACAGTTGCTTGGAAACCTTGGGCAAGGGATGGACGTTAGAGCCGCGCTTTACTGTGGCGACTTGGTAGATCTTTTCGATGTTGCGATATCCCGTGCGCTGCTGTTCCGCCGTCCAGAACAGGAGGCTGGGTGTATCGGATTTTAGTGCCACCTGTGCAGAGCCGGGGAGGGCGAATAGTAGGGAGCAAAACGCGAGTGCGACTCTTGAGATTTCCATGGAGGGTACTGCCAGCGTGCGAAAGAAGCTGCTGAGTATAGACCCTCGCATCGGCGGGCTCACCTGGCTAGGGGCGTTGAGCACATGACAAGACTCGATGCTTGTGCGAACGACCCGACCGACGCAGAAGAGGGACGCCGGAAGCGCGGCGCGGTGCTGCCGCGCCCCTGCGGGGTCACGCTGAAGCGTGTTTGGCGGCGTTGCACGCCGCCGACGCCGCTCTGGGCTAGAATCCGGGCGAGTAAAGGGGCACGAACAGCCCGGCCACACGAAGAACTTTCTCAGGAGGAGACATGAGATTCGCGATTTTGATTCTAGCCTTAGGGATCTGTGTCGGCGCTGGGGGTTCGGAGCAGAATTCCGCGGATGCCTTCGAACAACTCAAGGCACTCGTCGGGGACTGGCAGGCCGATCTTCCAGGGTTTGGCGCCATTAACAATTCAGTGCGCTTGGCGTCCAATGGTAGAGCGATCGAAGAAACGCTGGGTACTCCGGCTGACAATGAGATATCCGTCTATACACGCGATGGGAACCGTATTCTGCTGACTCATTTCTGTGCTCTCACTCCTGATGGCCATGTTGCTCGCCTCGAAACTGCGCCTATAACAGGCGCGTTCGACGGCCTGGAGTTTGTCTTTCGCGATGCGACGAATCTGCACAGCTTTGCGGCACCTCACATGCGCCGCGTTTCGCTGATCATTCGCGATCACGATCATTTCACCGAGAAATGGACAAAGGTCGAGAAGGAAAAAGATACCGTTTTCGATCTGACGTTTGTGCGTCGCTAAGGGCGACGCGAATCCACATCAAGGCGGATTCGCACCAATACGAGGAATCGTATTCGAATGATGGGGGGACGACATGGGCACGGTCGTTTATCGCCAACTTGACGAGATTGAAACAGTAAGACTAATGGCAGAATGCCGACGCGAACGGCAACCCCTAGGATGGCGTTGCTATGAAAATAAGGTAGCGGCTTTTGCGATTAAGGCGCCATTCCGCCGGAAACCTCGATGCGCTGGGCGTTGATCCAGCGATTATCATCGGAGAGCAGCGACGCGATCATGGGGCCGATGTCGTCGGGACTACCGGCGCGGCCAAGGGCCGTCATCTCGGCGACGCGCTTGTTCACTTCGGGATTGTCGCGAACCATGCCGCCGCTGAAATCGGTTGCGATCGCACCTGGGGCAACGGTGTTGACTGCGATCCCGCGCGGACCCAACTCCCTCGCCAAGTAGCGAGTGAGCACTTCGACCGCGCCTTTCATGGATGCGTAAGCGGACATGCCCGGTAAAGAAAAACGGGCTAAACCTGAGGAGATATTCACGATCCGGCCACCATCGTTGAGGAGGGGCAGGAGTTTTTGCGTCAGAAAGAACACTCCTTTGAAGTGAATATTGTAGATCTTGTCCAGATCCTCCTCGGTGGTCTGATCGAATGCCTTGTGCAGCGAGGTGCCGGCATTGTTGACGAGATAGTCAAAGCGCGCTGCTCCGAATTCCGCCAAGCCCTTGCGCACATTCGCAACGAACGGGGCGAGCGCGCTCATGTTGCCGGTGTCCAGTTGCAAGGCCGTGGCCTTGCGACCGTGCTCACGCACCAGCCCGACGACTTTTTCGGCTGCTTCGCGATTTAAGTTATAGGTAAATATCGAGTCGACGCCGCGCTTGGCTAAGCTAACCACGGTGTTCCGGCCCAGACCGCGACTGCCGCCGGTGACTAAAGCAATCTTGACTGTAGGTTGCGTCATTGCCCGCTCCGATGGGTGTTGGGCTTTGAGGCTATGTTAGTCCAAGTCGACGTTTTCGTCTCGGGCGACTGGCGATGAAACCCGAGCGCCGGGATTCAGGAGCGCGAGCGAAGCACTGAATTCCGAGCCTCATCTGGCGGCTGTTCCACATTCGCAGTAGTCTTGCCGTAGGAACACCGAGGCTTACTAGAGTCATCGGTTGGCGTAGCGCATCGTCATGTCACTGATCTGCTGCACGACCGGATGTTGCCTGCATGCGACAGAGGGATTGACCGGTGCTAAGTTCGCAATGATGACCGATCGAGTATTCAATTTATCGCGCCGCGGTTTCGTGACGACGATATCAGCCGCAGGCGTCATCAGCTTCAGTTCCCGCGGCCCGGCACGCGCCGCGATCAGCGGCGCTGACATTAGCAACCTTTCCCCGTACGGCAGCGGCACACTGCCGCCGGGCATTCGATCCCGCAGGATCAGCAACGTAAACGGCCTGACGGTCAACGTGCTGGAATCAGGATTTGAGATTCCAGGTCGACCAGCTGTGCTGCTGCTCCACGGATTTCCGGAGTTGGCCTACAGTTGGCGAAAAGTCATGCTGCCCTTGGCGTCGGCCGGTTATCACGTTATCGCTCCCGACAGACGCGGCTTCGGTCGCACGACTGGCTGGGACGACGCCTACGATGGCAATCTCGACGCCTTCAGCTCCCCGAACATGGTCAGGGACGCATTGGCTTTGGTTTTGGCGCTCGGTTACCGGAGTGTGTCGGCTGTAATTGGCCATGATGCGGGCTCACCGGTTGCGGCGTGGTGCTCATTGATACGGCCCGACGTCTTCCGCTCGGTGGTTATGATGAGCGCGCCATTTGCAGGCACTCCAGCTCTACCGTTTAATACGGCAGAACAGCCTCACCCTGATGTATCAGCCGCGACGCCATCGGTCGACTCGATCGATCAGCAGCTGGCTGGGCTGGCTCGTCCACGCAAGTACTATATGCGGTACTACACTACGCGCGAGGCTAACAGCGACATGCGAAATGCCCCACAGGGGCTGCATGCTTTCTTGCGTGCCTATTACTACTTCAAGAGTGCCGACTGGAAGCAGAACAAACCGTTTTCACTCAAGGCTCGCACAGCTGAAGAACTGGCGAAGATGCCTAGCTACTACGTGATGGATCTGGACAAAGGGATGGCAGAAACCGCAGCCCTGGAAATGCCCTCGGCCGCGGAGATAGCCGCGTGCAGTTGGCTCACGGAACCCGAGCTCGATGTGTACACCGCTGAGTATTCTCGCACCGGTTTTCAGGGAGGTCTGCAGGCGTACCGGTGCATTTTCGATCAAAAGTTGATCGCCGAGCTTCGACTGTTCTCCGATCGGACAATCGATGTGCCGGCTTGCTTCATAGCCGGAACGAGCGACTGGGGCGTATACCAGACTCCAGGCGCCTTAGAGATGATGAAGACGAAAGCCTGCACTCACATGCGTGGCGTTCATATGATCGATGGGGCTGGGCATTGGGTGCAGCAGGAGCAACCTGAGCAGGTGAACAGGTTGTTAGTCCAGTTCCTCAAAGAGCAAACTCCCCTGAACCGGACTTCCGGCCATGGATGACCGGGCTGGATGGACTGGCGTGGTGCGCGATCGGAGCGCGACACTCGCTACGGTTTGCGCGCGGATATCTAGGTGGTGGAAACCACGAGCGCAATCGTTAGCAGTGCCATTGAGGCGAGCAAGACGGTGTGGGCCCAGCGGGCAATCAGTGCAAGCATGTTCGATCTCCAAAATTGTCAGATGATGCAACCTAGTGCGCGGATGCGATTTCGTTGCACCAGTAAACGTCGCTCGCCCGTTGAGGCGTAGCGAGACCGCCGTGGCCGCGCTGCCCCCATCAAGGGCAGCGCGCCATGTTCCTTAGACTCTTAAGCTCGGGTGCGGATAAGTTGCCTGCTCTGCATCAGCGCCGCTGTGTGCAGCATGAGGAATAACGGCACGAGAAATGCCGGGATCAGCAGCAGCGGCAGCGTCGCCATAGGAGCGGTGCTGACCTCTCCGGGGGCGCCGGTCGCGAGGAAGGCACTCACGGCACCGATGCTGACCGCGATGAGGAGGTCCAAGATCCCGAAGATATTCCAGCTGATGAATCTGCCGCTGGCGGCGAAGCGAGGCTGACGCACCAGCTTAAGAATTATCCACGGGGCCGTGACCCCGATGGCCATGTCTCCGAGGCCAGCTGGCAGGGCGAACACCGCCGGGAGCACATTGTGCGCATAGAGGGAGAGGAAGCCCAGGCCCGCCCAGCGCCAGGCCTGCATTCCGGCAATCAGCCTAAGATCCAGCGAGAGCACGAACTTAAGGAAGGATTGCGAGAGCCGCAGCAACGCGAAAAAGAGCACCAGGGCGCTGCAACTCCAATCGCAATGGGCAGCGGAGGTGTCCCGGGAGGGCCGACGAATGCGCCGGCTAACCCTAGTGATACGACGAGCAGGAGCCAGACGGTCAGTGCGCTCGCGACGGCGAGGTGAATACCGCCTCGTGACTCGGCCGGCTGGGGAAGGGTTATCGCAGTCATGGTGCTCTCCATAGTAACTTGCACTTTGCAAGTGTATGGGTACCGTAGCATAATGACTTGCATTCTGCAAGTCACTCAATTAAGGCGTGGAGAGCTAAGACACATGAATACAGCAAGGCCTTTCGCGCGTTCCGCCTGTGCGATCGCCAACTCGCTCGACATTCTGGGCGACAAGTGGTCGCTGCTCGTGGTGCGCGACTTGTTGCACGGCAAGCACACCTACGGCGAGCTCGCGCTTTCGCCGGAGCGCATTCCGACCAACATTCTTGCCGATCGCCTCAAGCGCCTGGAATGTACCGGTATCATCACCAGCACTCCTTATCAGCAGCGTCCGGTGCGGTACTCCTACTCGCTTACCCCGAAGGGCAGTGCTCTGGGCGAGGTGTTGCTCGCGTTTGTGCGTTGGGGCAAACAGCACATACCGGGTACGGTGACATTGAACCAGGGTCGAGCTGGCGGGGAGGTTGCGTTGCCGGCGCGAAACTCACGCCGCAGGGTTCGGCCGGGTGCGGCAAAGTAGACTATTCAGGTATTCGGAGGCGGTGCGCATCTTAAATAGCAGTGGGGGACGGGGGAGATGCTGAAGAGAGTAAGGCGAACGCCGCGTCAGCTGGGGATCGGGATACGTCTACGGTTTCCGCGTTCCCCTCATCGTCGTGTCACCCTACGCAAGGGCTGCTTATATTTCACACGTACCGCACGATTTCGGCAGTATCCTTAAATACATCGAGGCTACTTTCAGTCTTCCGTCGCTCGGATACGCGGACGGGCCAGCAGACGACCTGGCCGATTGTTTCGACCTCACTCACTCGCCGATTAAGTTCCAGACGATTCCCGCGCAGCTCGGTGCAGCTCACTTCTTGAACGACAAGCGGCCGCCGACCACCCCGATGATGAGTAACGCACGTT
>Ga0210407_10005252_pt1 | contig 10026 bp, 7 predicted proteins | sample IncBWC27MmetaG_FD_150860 | JGI IMG/M metagenome (GOLD analysis project Ga0210407, IMG submission 150860) | Forest soil microbial communities from Barre Woods Harvard Forest LTER site, Petersham, Massachusetts, United States - Inc-BW-C-27-M | ecosystem: Environmental > Terrestrial > Soil >... | reverse complement strand
GCGGTCATGTCCGGAATCTTCACCCGGACTTTTTCCATCTGCTCGCCCAGACCTTCCTGTTTTGCGCCGAGCGCTTCCTGCTGCGCGCCCAACGCCTCCTGCCGCTTGCCTAGCTCTTCCTGTTGGCGGCCCAGTTCGCGCGCGGGCGCGAAGAAATCCATGGCCTGTTTTACGGTGGCCGAGTCGCGGATGACGTAGGCCTTGCCGTCACGGATAAACCAGATGAAATCGCCGGAGAAATTGCGGCGCAGCGAATTCGCGACAGCGGTGTTGCCGTCGGTGCTGATGCTGAAATTATCGGATGAGACGCTTACCGTGGAATTGCCGGAGACGATCGTGAATTGCTCGCCTTCGTTGTCGCCACCAATGTTTCGGAAGCCGTGAGTGGTGGATTGCAGCGCGCGCGGCGAAGTAGGACGCACGGCAACCATCGGGGGAACCGAGACGAGGGGCTTGAGGTCGGGCAGCACAACGGGGGTGACCACAGTGTGCACGGAAACAATCGGATCCACCGAGACCATGGGTCTGACGACAGTGCGCTCCGACGCTTCCGGAGGTACTGGCGGCGCCGGCGCGGGCGGCTGCGCGGGCCGCTCAGCAGGAACTGCGGGAGGCTGCGTCGTCTGCGGCGCGCCTTGCTGCGAAGGCGTGGAATGGAAATTTTCAATTGTGGGGCGGAAGGCCGCGATCAGGCAAACGACTGGAATTGCTGTCAACATGTACGCGATCACAACGGGTTTCTTCAGGCGCATGGCCACACTCCCTTTCCATTCCAGAATTCGATCTACGCGCTTTTCCGCTTGCCCCGCGGTAGCCATGGAAACGCCCTGCCACCAGACGCGCCCTGGCGCAGCTTCTAGGGCTGCGAAAAATCCAAGCAAAGTCTCGGCGTAGCGAGTGCGGTCGGCGCCGGCGGCGAGAGCGGCATCGTCGCTGGCTTCTTCGGCAAGATCCGCGAGATGGCGCGCCAGCCACCAACCGAGCGGGCTGAACCAGAAGATCGCGCGATGGAGCAGCGCGAGACGCTCGGCGAGCGCGTCGCGGCGGACAACGTGAGAAATTTCGTGCGCCAGGACGGCATCGAGTTCGGCGGGTTCCCAGTCGCGCCAGCCGGTGGGGAGCAAAATCGCGGGCCGGCGCACTCCGAACGTCACCGGCACGGAGAGCAGCTCAGATTCGGCCAGGCGCGGTGGTGTGCGCAGGCCCGATGCGCGAGCGAAAAAATGTAGACGCGCGAGGGCGCGCGAATCTTCGATGAGCTGCGATTCCCTTTCGAGGCGCCGGCCCAGGACTACCCCGAGCACCAGGCGAATCAGCATGAAGATTGCGACCGCGAGATAGATCGCGGCAGAGGCCGCGAGCCAAGGAAACGCGCGGTGAGGTTGTGCGCTTGTCAGCGACGCATCTGTGGATTGCGGCATCCCCATCGCGACTCTGGCATCAGGCGCGTCCATCGTGTCTGACGCGCGGAGGCCGTTGCTGAACACGCCGACCTTCGTTGAATTCGAGCGCGCGACTTGGTTGACGATAATCGCCCGGGAGCGCGGTTCGTACGACGGCACGATTTCCGCGGGAGGCTGTTGGGCTCGAACGACTTTCGCAGCCAGCGGTACAAAGACCGGAAGCGGCGGCAGCAGCAGTCCCAGCACCGGCATCGCCAGCGCCACGAGCAGCACGGCGCGCCAAATCGCCAGCCTTAGCGCGACGCTACGCACGCGGAAGGCTGCGAGAGCTAGTCCGGCGACGCACGCCAACGCGAGCGAGCGCGCGGCGGGCTGCAAAACGTGCGCCGCGAAATTCGCGGACACACCGAGAACGGGCATGACGATCACGACTTCGCCTCCTTCCGCGGATTGGTTTTGCGTTCGGCGATTTTCTGCGTCAGCCGCTCGAGCTGGCGGCGATCGAGCACGGCGTTGTCCACCATGCCGATCACCAACTGTTCGACGGAGCCGCCGCAGAAACGGTCAATGATATGTTTTACCGCGCGCACCGCCACATTTTGGCGGGGCTCGGCGGCGCGATAAATGTAAGTGCGGCCGCTGATCTCGTGCGCGACGTAGCCTTTCATTTCCAGGCGGCGCAACACCGTGCGAATGGTGGATTCCTTCATCGGCCGCCGCACCGCGAGCGCTTCGCGGCAGGCCTCGGAGGAAACCGGGCCGTGCGACCAGACGTAGTCCATGACCATCTGTTCGACTTCGCCGAGATTGCGGGGGCGCGTGTTTTGTGTGTTCTTCATTGTAGCGCTACAGGTTGTAGCAGATAGCTGGAAGCGTGTCAACAGAATAATGCGGCCCAACTCGGACCGGTTCAGAGCGCTGGCGCGTGCCTTGTCGCCGGGTGGAAGCGGATGTTAAACTTCCTTGTAACTCTCAGGAGCATCTGCGAGGGAACCTGCCGTGGCGGATTCGAAGCACGAAGAGACATTCAAAGTAGTGGATCGCCGGTTGTTTGGCGAAGACGGCGAATTGCGTCAGGACGTGGTGGAGCAGGAGCGCCGCAACGAAGAGGCGGCGGAAAAGAAGGCCGCAGCGCAAGCGCAGGAGAAAGCTAAGGCGGCTGCTGGAAGCAAGCCGGCGCCAACCCAGCCGGCGAGCCCGTTTGCTGCAAACGCTGCCGATGCGCAGGGCGCGGCAGGAAATGGCGCGGCTCTCGCGGGAACGACGCCCGAAGACGCGGCGGCCGAAGCTCAGGACAGCGGCGAATTAAATCCTACGTCGCGCAGCTTTCAGATGCTGATTGATTTTCTCACGCGCAACGCCGCGGCGATGCTCGGCGGCATGGCCGACCCGCGCACCGGGCAGGCGTTTGTGGACCTGGAAGGCGCGCGAGAAGTGATTGACATGCTCGACGCGCTGCGCGAAAAAACGCACGGGAACTTGTCGAAGGACGACGATAACCTGCTGATCGAAGTGATCGGCAGCCTGAAACTGACGTTCATGGAAATTTCCAAGGCCGCCGCGGAACAGATGGCCAAGAAGGCCAAGGCCAAGTAAACGGCCGTTTGTAATTGATTATTGTCGCGGTAACTTTCCCTGGCGGCGCTACGCGGCCGCCCGGCTTCCCCGGATGAATCGAGAGCAATCTTTGCTACATCCCACCAGACCATGGCTTCCCTGCAATTAACCGTATTGGGTTCGGGCACGTCCATGGGCGTTCCCACGCTCGGGTGTCATTGCGCGGTGTGCGACTCGACGGACCCGCACGACAAACGCACCCGGCCTTCAGTGCTGCTGCAGTTTGGCGGGCACAATGTGGTGATCGATACCACACCGGATTTTCGCTTCCAGGCCATGCGCGAAAAAATTGACCGGCTCGACGCGGTGTTGTACACGCACGCGCACGCCGATCACATTTTGGGCCTCGATGATATTCGTCCGTACAATTTGAAGCAGCGCGGCGTGGTGCCTGTGTACGCGGCGCAGAGCACGCAGGAAACGCTGCGGAAGCAATTCGCGTACGTTTTCGACGATGTGCCAACGGAAAGCTCCGTGCCGGCCATCGCGATGCATACGATCGACGGGCCGTTCGATCTGTTCGGACTGTGGATCACGCCGGTCCCGGCGCAGCATGGGCCGCAGCAGGTGTTGGGTTTTCGTTTTGGCAAGGCCGGGTACCTGACGGATTTCAGCGCGGTGCCAGAAAGTTCCAAGAAACTCTTGCACGGGCTGGATGACTTTATTCTGGATGCTTTGCGCTACACGCCGCATCCGATGCATTCGAACGTGGAGCAGTCGCTCGAGCTAGTGCGTGAGTTACAGCCCAAGCGCGCGTGGTTCACCCACATCTGCCACGATTTGGGGCACGCCGAAGCCAACGCAAAATTGCCCAAGGGCGTGCAGTTGGCGTACGACGGGTTGAAATTTGAGGTGCAGATTTAATGCTGTGGGACGCAACGAAGGACACGCTGAAATTTCTTACCGATTTGCCAGCGCGCGACTCCGGGCGCTCGGAGATTCTTCTGATCAATTCGGCAATTGAGTGGGTGGATCGTTTAGGAGAAAGCCGGCCGCGGACGGTCTTGACGATCGGCAATTTCGACGGCGTGCACCTCGGGCATCAGAAAATTCTGCGCGATGTGGTGGAGCGCGCCGCGGCCGGACGTGGCGATTCGCACGATGTGCTGAAGAAGGAGCTGCTGCCGGCGGTGCTGACGTTTTATCCGCATCCAACACGCGTCTTGCGGCCGCAGCAGGCCCCTTCCCTTCTCGAAACTCTTCCGCAGCGCCTCGCTGATTTCGCCGCAGTGGGAATTGGCGCGGCCTTCGTCTTGCAGTTCGACGCGGCTCTGGCCCAGGCCAGCGCCGAGGATTTCGCGAAAAAATATCTGGTGGATACGATGCGCGCACGGGCGGTGCTGGTGGGCGCGAGCTTTCGCTTCGGTCATAAGCAACTGGGCGATGTGGAGCTGCTGCAGCAGTTGGGGCGCCGCTGGGAATTTGAAGTGGCCGTCGCGACGCCGGTGATTGATGGCGGCGATATCGTCTCCAGCACCGCGATTCGCGACGCGGTGCGCGGGGGGCGCGTGGAGGACGCACGGCGCATGTTGGGGCGGCCTTTTGCTCTGGTCGGCGAGATTCGCACGGGCACCGGACAGGGCCGCAAACTGGTCGTGCCGACATTGAATCTCGCGACCGAGCAGGAGACGTTGCCCAAGACCGGCGTCTATGTTAGCGAGACCGTGCTTTCGGGCGGTGCGTACCGCTCAGTCACCAATGTGGGAGTGCGGCCGACCTTTGATGGCACGCGTCTGGCCATCGAATCGCATCTTTTCGATTTCGCGGAAGCGCTAACCGCGGGCCCGATGAAGGTACGCTTCCTGCAGCGTTTACGTGACGAACAGAAATTTTCCGGCCCTGAGGCGCTGCGCGAGCAAGTGCTGAAAGATATTGCGCGCGCCAAGGAAATCTTCGCCCAATCGTAATCGAGTGTAAGCGCCGGCGGGCACCCTTCGACACTTCCGTCTGTAGTCTCTCAGGCCGAGCCAGCGCTACCTAACACCCTCCCCTTTCGGTTGCGGCCCAGAAAGAAGTAAAATCCGGGACGAAACTCAGCCACCGGGAAATCACATGGAAAATCGAGAAGTCGCGAAGATTTTGCAGGAGACGGCGCAGCTGCTGGAGATTGACGGCGCGATCATCGGGCGCTACCGCAGCTATGAAAAGGTCGCGGAGCTTCTGTACAGCATCCACGAACGCATCGAGGACCTCGCCAAGGAAGACGCCAAGCTGAAGGAGCTTCACGGCGTGGGCGATGGCATGGCCGCGCACATTCGCGAGATTCTCGCGACCGGCGATTACAGCCTGCGCCAGAAATTATTGAAGAAGTATCCGCTGACGCTGCTCGAATTGCTGCACCTGCAAGGCATGGGCCCGAAAAAAGTAGCGATCCTTTTCAAGAAGTTCAAGGTCGCCACCGTCGAAGGCGTGGAAAAACTGGCGCGCGACGGAAAGCTGCGCGACCTGGAAGGCTTTGGCGAAAAAACCGAAGCCAACATCCTAAAGGCCACCGAGCTTGCGAAGCGCTCCTCCGGGCGATTCAAACTGGATGTCGCGGACGAAGAGGCCCAGAAACTGGTCGCCTACATCGGCAAAGTGAAAGAAATCGTCGAGTCTGTGACACCTGCGGGATCGTTGCGACGCGGAAAGGAAACGATTGGCGACCTCGACTTGCTGGTAACGCTGCGCCCCGGCCACGATAAGCAGAAGCACGTGGATGAAGCCGCCGCGCACATTCTAAAATATCCGGGCATTGATCAGACCCTCGCGCACGGTGAAAATAAAGTCAGCGTGCTTCTCGGAAATGGCCTGCAAGTGGACGTCCGCCTGCTCGATAAAGACAGCTTCGGCGCGGCCCTGATGTATTTTACCGGCTCGAAAGAACACAACGTGGTGCTGCGCGGCCGCGCGCGGGACATGGGCTGGACTTTGAATGAGTACGCACTCACCACGCTGAAGGGCGGAAAGTTCGTCGCTGGGAAGACCGAAGAAGAGATCTACAAGAAGTTGGGTCTCGATTATATCGAGCCGGAGTTGCGCGAGAACACCGGAGAAATTGCCGCTGCCGAGAATCACACTTTGCCGAATCTTGTTAAGCTCGCGGACATTCGCGGCGACCTGCAAATGCACACCACCGCCTCGGACGGACGCAATTCCATCGAAGAGATGGGCGAAGCGGCCAAGAAACTCGGTTACGAGTACATCGCGCTGACTGATCATTCCAAGGCCGTGACCGTCGCGAACGGCATGGACGAAAAGCGCACGCTTGAGCAAATCAAGAAAATCCGCGCGGCGCAGGAACGCGTGCAGGGGATTCGTTTGCTCGCGGGGATCGAAGTGGACATCCTGAAAACCGGCAAACTTGATCTGGACGACGAAGTGCTGGCGCAGCTGGATGTGGTGGTGGCGTCGGTGCACTCCTACATGAATCAGGGCCGCGCGGAAATGACCGAGCGGATTCTGGCGGCGCTGGAAAATCCTTACGTGCAGATTCTGGCGCATCCTACGGGCCGACTGGTGTTGCGGCGCGATCCGTTTGATTACGATATGGAGAGAATTCTGGACGCTGCGAAAGCGTATGGCGTCATCGTGGAATGTAACGCGTTCCCGGATCGGCTGGATTTGAAGGACGTGCATCTGCGGATGGCGAAGGAGCGCGGGGTAAAGATCGTCATCTCCACCGATTCGCATTCTTTCGCGCACTTTCCTTTGATGAAGTATGGGGTCATCACCGCGCGGCGTGGGTGGGTGGAGAAGAAGGATGTGATCAACACGTTACCAACGGAGCAGTTCTTGGCTTCGCTGCGTAGCAAGCCTGGAGCGGCTAAGGGTAAAGCCGCGAAGAGGAAGTCGGCGTAATTTGAGCACGGAACATTTTTCTTCGCACTCTCGTATCTCCTACTGAAGGCAAGATTGACTGCTCCATGGAGCGAGCCATGAATCGAACGTCGAATCGAGTGACCAATCCAATGACAAACCTTGCAAGAGTTTTCGCGGCGGCTCTGCTTATGGCGGGAATCGCCGGCGCTGCGAGCGCGACGCAGGCGCAGGACCCCGAGCATCACTGGTCAAAGACCTATCAGCTGAACGGCCGAGCAGACCTGCGCGTAATGACCGGCGACGGCGACGTCATCGTCACCGGCGCAGATCAGCACCAGATTGACGCGCACGTCACCACCAACGGGTGGAAGATCGGTCCGAACGATGTGCAGATTATCGAGAGCCAATCCGGCAATAGCGTTTCGATTGAGGTGAAGGTGCCGCACTGGGGCTTTTCGATGTTCGGCGGAAACCACAAGTCGCTGCGCGTGGAAGTGAGCGTGCCGCGCGAGTTGAACTTAGACGTGCGCACCAGCGACGGCAATGTGACCGCGCAGGGAGTCTCCGGCAAAGTTCAATTCGATACCGGCGACGGCAACGTGACCGCCGGCAACATCAAGGGCGATATACGAATTCACACCGGCGATGGCCACATCGAAGGACACAATTTCGATGGCTCGCTCGATGCCAACACGGGCGACGGGAATCTGCGAATCGACGGGCGATTCGACGCGCTGGCTCTGAAGACCGGCGACGGAAATATCGAGGCACAGGTGGGCAGCGGATCGAAAGTCGCGAGTGGCTGGAACCTGCATTCCGGCGACGGGCGCATCACTCTGCGAGTACCTAGCGATCTGAATGCGACGCTGGACGCGCATACCGGCGACGGCAGCATCACGCTGGACATTCCGATTCAAGTTTCCGGCTCGCTGAGCCATTCCTCCGTGCGCGGAAAGTTGAATGCCGGTGGACCAACTCTGGCGATCAGCTCCGGCGACGGCTCCATCCACATCGAAAAGTTGTGACGGCGCGTCTTTCGGCGTCGCCTGCTAATGCTGGATAGATGTCCGCAGCTGTCAGGGAACTCCGACGCATTGTCATCCCTAGTCCACATCTTTGACCATTTGTTTGCACGATGGGCATCCGACCATCCCGTCGCGTATTGTAAATACTAGAGATAGCTCACTCGCACGTCTGGCATCTGGCTTGCCTATTCCACCGTGGGGTTAGGCGCTGCCGGAGAAAATGATGATCGCTTTCTGCATGATCGGAGCACTCGCAGTACTAGTATTCCTCACGGTTTCGGGTGAGATTTCCAACCTGTCCCGGCGGAAATAATTTCCACGCGCACGCGCGCGCCTTCGCAGCCGCGCTTCCGTTCTCGCCTCGATTCGACTTTCCGTATTGAATCGCGCTCGCCGTAGGCCAATTTTTCCGGCCGCATACGCTTTCCGTACGTTGGGAAATCAATTTGCAAAACTTCTCGCGTTGCCGCATCATAAATTGTTTGTTCTGAGCGCTTGGCACGTCTAGAGGCAAGGCGCGCTCAGGAGCACGACTCGTCTGCCGCGCAAGAAGGAAAACGCAGGTTTCTGGGCCCGCCGCAAGCACAAGGCAGGACGGCGCGATGCGGCGGCAAATAGCGCGATCTTTTGCGCGGCTCTCACTTTAGTCATCTTCATAATCTACGAATCGAACTGGGGGGAATCGAATGCGCAGGCCTGTGAGTGTGGCTTCGCCAAAGGGGAAATTGGGTGTGCTGACGCCCGGAATGGGCGCGGTGAGCACTACCTTCATGGCGGGGGTGGAATTGGTGCGGCGAGGGCACGCGGTGCCGGTAGGTTCGCTGACGCAATTAGGAACAATCCGGCTGGGCAAGCGCACCGACGGGCGCACGCCGAAGATTAGGGATTTCGTGCAGCTCGCGAAACTGGACGACATCGTTTTCGGGGGCTGGGATGTGTTCAGCGACGACGCTTATCAGGCCGCGGCGAAGGCCGGCGTGCTGGAGGCCAAGGATCTGGACAAGGCCGAGAAATTTTTGAAGGGCATCAAGCCTATGAAAGCCGTGTTCGACCAGGAGTACGTGAAGAACCTACACGGCACGCACGTGAAGAAGGGCAAGACGAAGTTCGACCTCGCCGAACAACTGCGCGAGGACATCCGCGAATTCAAGAAGAAGAACAAACTGGACCGCTTGGTGATGGTGTGGTGCGGCTCGACCGAAGTGTTCCTCAAAGCCGAGGATGTGCACAAGAGCCTCGCGGCGTTCGAAAAAGGCATGAAGGCGAATCATCCGGCGATCGCGCCTTCGATGCTGTATGCCTATGCGGCCATCAGCGAAGGAGTGCCCTTCGCAAACGGCGCGCCGAATTTGACCGTGGATATTCCTGCGCTCGAGGAATATTCCAAAGCCAAGAACGTCGCGATTGGCGGCAAGGATTTCAAGACTGGTCAGACGCTGCTGAAAACCGTGCTCGCTCCGGCGTTCAAAGCGCGCATGTTGGGCTTAAACGGCTGGTTTTCCACGAACATTCTAGGCAATCGCGACGGCGAAGTGCTCGACGATCCCGGCTCGTTCAAGACCAAGGAAGAATCGAAGCTCGGCGCGTTGGAATATATTTTGCAGCCGGCGTTATATCCAGATCTCTATAGCAAGGTTTACCATAAGGTGCGCATCAACTACTACCCTCCGCGTGGCGACAACAAAGAGGGCTGGGACAACATTGATATCTTCGGCTGGCTCGGCTATCCCATGCAGATTAAAGTGGATTTCCTATGCCGCGATTCGATTTTGGCCGCTCCCATCGTTCTGGACCTGGCGCTATTTTTTGATTTGGCGCAACGAGCAGGGATGCGCGGCATCCAGGAATGGCTCAGCTTCTACTTCAAGTCGCCGATGTGCGCGAAAGAGCTGTACCCCGAGCACGACCTGTTTATTCAGCTAATGAAGTTGAAGAATACGCTCCGCTGGATGATGGGCGAGGACCTGATCACGCACCTGGGTTCCGAATACTACGACTAAGCGTCGGAATTAGTACGAAGGAACAACCGCGGCGGGGCGCAAGCTCCGCCGTATTCTTTGTGTGCCGAGCATGTTCGATAGCTTGGAGGTGAAAGTCCTCTACCCATCCTGATGGAGGAGAAGGGTTAGTGAAGCGCAAGGGCCGAGCTGCGAGGCGAGGTCTGAAAGAAGCGCGGAGCA
>Ga0210407_10005251_pt1 | contig 10026 bp, 9 predicted proteins | sample IncBWC27MmetaG_FD_150860 | JGI IMG/M metagenome (GOLD analysis project Ga0210407, IMG submission 150860) | Forest soil microbial communities from Barre Woods Harvard Forest LTER site, Petersham, Massachusetts, United States - Inc-BW-C-27-M | ecosystem: Environmental > Terrestrial > Soil >... | reverse complement strand
GGGGATTGGCAACGATTTTGAGCTTGGCAGCTCTTTGTGTTTGTGTCGAGCTGGGGCGCAGCGTGCTGCGCCCCTACACAGCAAGCGCGCAGGACGGGGCGATTGCGCCGGGGGAGAATCTTGTTGTGGAGGGGGTGCCGGCGATTCCGGCCTCGCTGGTGGAGACGGCGGGGCGGTATGGGTCGTATCGAAGCGCGACGCTGGCGGATTGGAGTCCGACGCGGCGGGAGATGCTGATTGCCACGCGCTTCGCGGACACGCCCCAGTTGCATTTGGTGAAGATGCCGGGCGGGGAGCGGCAGCAGCTCACGTTTTTTGCGGATGCGGTGGGCGGCGGAAGATTTCATCCGAATGGCGGGGACTACATTTTATTTGCCAAAGACATTGGCGGTGGCGAGTGGTACCAGCTTTATCGGTACGACGTGGCGAGCGGGGATGTAACGCTGCTGACGGACGGGAAGTCGCGAAACTTGCCAGGGCCGTGGTCTTCGGGCGGGGACCAGATCGCTTATATGTCAACGCGGCGGACGGGGAAGGACACGGATTTGTGGGTGATGAATCCGGCGGATCCGAAGAGCGATCGTTTGCTGACGAAGCTGGAAGGAGGCGGGTGGGGGCCGGAAGATTGGTCACCGGATGATTCGAAGATTTTACTGAAGGAAGAAATTTCGCTGAACGAGGCCTATTTGTGGCTGGTGGACACGAAGACGGGCGAGAAGACGGCGTTGATGCCTGCCGGAACGAAGCGTGGGGACAAGGTCGCGTTTGGCGACGCACGATTCAGCAAGGACGGAAAAGGTATCTACGTGACGACCGATTCCGGATCCGAATATATGAACCTGGCGTATGTGGAACTAGACCGGCCGGAGATCAAGTACCTCATTACCGGACAAGGGGCGAGGTGGGACGTGGAACGGTTAGATCTGTCCCACGACGGGCAATTCATCGCGTACGTCAAGGACGAAGATGGCGTCAGCGTCATCCACGTGCGGAGAACGGCCAACCAGGGGGAGATTCCTCTACGGAACTTGCCGGTTGGCGTCGTGACCAATTTGAAGTGGCACCGGAATGGACACGAACTGGGGTTTTCGCTGACGAATGCGCGGGGGCCGGGGGATTGCTACTCCAACGATGTGACGACGGGAAAGCTGGAGCGTTGGACGACGAGCGAAACGGCGGTGAAGGCCGCCGCGTTTCCGGAAGCGGAGTTGGTGAAGTGGAAGAGTTTTGACGGCAAGGAGATTTCGGGATTTTTGTACAAGCCGCCGGCGAAGTTCACAGGCAAGCGGCCGGTGTTGGTGGTGATTCACGGTGGACCAGAAGGGCAATCGCAGCCGACGTTTCTGGGGCGTAGCAACTATTACCTGAACGAGCTGGGGATTGCGTTGATTTATCCGAACGTGCGCGGGTCGACGGGATACGGGAAGACATTTTCGCTGCTGGACAATGGATTCAAGCGCGAGGACACGTACAAGGACATTAACGCGCTGTTTGACTGGATTGAGACGCGGCCGGACCTGGATGCGGAGCGCATCGCGGTGACCGGCGGAAGTTATGGCGGGCACATGACGCTGGCGGTGTCGACATTTTACAGCGACCGCATTCGCTGCTCCGTGGATATCGTGGGGATGTCGAACCTGGTGACGTTTTTGGAGCACACCGAGGCATATCGGCGGGATTTGCGGCGCGTGGAGTACGGCGATGAGCGTGAACCGAAGATGCGGGAGTTCCTGGAGCGAATCGCGCCGATGAACAACATCGAGAAGATCAAGAAGCCCATGTTTGTGATTGCGGGCAAGAACGATCCGCGCGTGCCGGTGAGCGAGTCGCAGCAGATTGCCGACGCGTTGAAGAAGGAGGGCACGCCGGTGTGGCTGTTGATCGCGAAGGACGAAGGGCACGGATACCGCAAGAAGGGAAATCAGGATTTCCAGTTTTATGCGACGGTGGAGTTTCTGCGGGAGTATTTGCTGAAATAAGGAGAAGAATTTCACCACAGAGGACACAGAGTTCGCAGAGAAGCGGGAAAGAGGATTAGCCTAGGCACAGAGCAGAACGAGAGATTTACTTCTCGGACTGCAAACGACGTTTTCTTCCAGGATCAGCTGAAGTGCATCTTTGAGATTTTCTCGCGCTTCCGCGAGCGTGCGTCCTTGAGTATTCACGCCGGGGAGTTCCTTTATGTAAGCGATGTACCAGTCGCCGCTTTTCCGGACGATGCGTGTAATTTTCTTCTTCATAGCGGGATGTTGCCGTGTTTTTTCTTGGGGTTGGTGTCGCGCTTGGTTTCCAGGGCGCGGAGGGCGGTGATGACGCGGGTGCGGGTGGCGGCTGGCTCGATTACGGCGTCGATGTAGCCCCGCTCGGCGGCTACGAAGGGATTGGCGAAGCGGTCACGGAATTCGGCGATTTTTTCGCGGCGCAGCGCTTCGCGCTCGGATTCCGGGACTTTCTCCAGTTCACGTTTATAAACAATGTTGACCGCGCCTTCAGGGCCCATGACCGCGATTTCCGCGGTGGGCCAGGCGAAATTTGCGTCGGTGCGGATGTGTTTGGAGGCCATGACGCAATACGCTCCGCCGTAGGCTTTGCGGGTGATGATGGTGATTTTGGGGACCGTAGCTTCCGCGAAGGCGAAGAGCAGCTTGGCGCCGTGCTTGATGATGCCGCCGAATTCCTGCTGCGTGCCGGGAAGGAAGCCGGGGACATCTTCGAAAGTGATGAGCGGGATGTTGAAGGCGTCGCAGAAGCGCACGAAGCGCGCGCCTTTGACGGAGGCGTTGATGTCGAGGACGCCCGCGAGAAACGCGGGCTGATTGGCGACGATGCCGACGGGACGGCTGTCGATGCGGGCAAAACCTACGACTAAATTTTTGGCGAAATGCTCGTGGACTTCGAAGAAATAAGCGTCGTCCACGATGGGATGAATGGCGTCTTTGATGTCGTAAGGCTTTTGCGGATCGTCGGGGACGAGCGTGTTGAGCGCTTCATCGCGGCGATCGACCGGATCGGAGGTGGCCCGGCGCGGCGGGTCGTCAACATTGTTGGAAGGAAGAAAGCTCAGCAGTTCGCGAATCATGGCCAGGCAGTCGGCATCGTCGGGAGCGACGAAATGCGCGACGCCGCTGGTGGCGTTGTGGGTCATGGCGCCGCCGAGCTCCTGCTTGGTGACTTCCTCGTGGGTGACGGTCTTGATGACGTCGGGGCCGGTGACGAACATGTAGGACGTCTCGCGGGTCATGAAGATGAAGTCGGTGATGGCGGGGGAATAGACGGCGCCGCCGGCGCACGGACCCATCACCGCGCTGATTTGCGGGATGACGCCGCTGGCCAGCGTGTTGCGCAGAAAGATATCGGCATAGCCGGCGAGAGAGGCGACGCCTTCCTGGATGCGCGCGCCGCCGGAATCGTTGAGGCCGATGACGGGAGCGCCGGCGCGCATGGCGAGATCCATGATTTTGCAGATTTTCAGCGCGTTGGTTTCGGAGAGCGAGCCGCCGAAGACGGTGAAGTCCTGCGCGAAGACGTAGACAAGGCGACCATCGATGCGGCCGAATCCCGTGACGAAGCCATCGCCGGCGGGACGCTGCTCGTCCATGCCGAAGTCGGTGCAGCGGTGGCGCATAAATTTGTCTAGCTCTTCGAAAGAATTCTCGTCGAGGAGCAGGTGGATGCGCTCGCGCGCGGTGAGTTTCCCGGATTTGTGTTCGCGCTCGCGCCGCTCGGGCCCGCCACCGGCCTCCGCTTCGGCGTCGAGCTTGCGGAGCTCTTCCATGCGGTCGTGATGATTGGAGAGCGATTGCGAAACGCGCTTAGGTTCAGGCAACGGGACCTCCGGGAGGCGCTGGTTCCTTGACGCCGAAAATGCGCACGGCGAGATGCGTGGCCAGCCACACCGTGCCGAGAAGAAGAACAACGCCCAGGAGTAACTCAGCGGCGATGGCGATGGCGCGTTGCAAGGACGACTCGATGGAGGTGACGTAAACGGCAGTGCGGACGAGGGTGAACATGGCGGCAAGGGTCATCGCCACGATAAGGATGGTGGTCAGGACGGAGGCGAAGATTCGTTTCATGGGCGGCCGCGATAGAAGGATAGCGCAATGGAGAGGAAATCAGAATGCGTTGGACGATGGGTTGAGGTCCTATGTTACGTTGAGGTCGGCGCCTGGAATTTGCAAATAGCGCCTACAAGGGGGCCAGCGTAAACGCTTCGGCCACGGGCATGAGCGCAAACACCTCGGCTTTCGCCTCAGCGCAAGCCGGACCAGTCGTCGGCTACCAGGATGGAATCGGTGGGATTGGAGGCGTCGTACTTGATGCTGGCGGGCTGGCCGGCGACGAGCTTGTCAAAGCGCACCTGGCTTTCAAGACCGGTGATGTCCTGCGCGGTATGGTAGGTGACCCCGGAGATGGCATAGCTATAGGAAACGAGCTGGCGCGGGCTCAAGTTGGTGAGCGGCCGGGCGCGGGAGAAGAAACCTTTCGGTGCGCGAGGCTCGGGAGGATGCGCGACGAGTTCGACGACCTGGCCTTCCGCGATGCGGCCGATTTGGTTCAGATGAAGGCGGCGCTTGCGTTCGATGTCCTCGGGATCTTCCGCGGGGCGAAAAAAGGCGTAGGCGATCATGGCGATGGCGGCAATCGCGGCGCCACCCAGGGCGAGTAGGAGTTTCCAATCGTACGACGCTGTATTCAAGGAGACGGCTCCGTGGTTGTGGGCAGGGCTGTGCACGGGCTGACCAGCCTAAGGACCGGCTACTCGATTCACGGTCCCAGCTGGCACAAACCCCACGGACGCAATTCTACCGAAATGAGATGGTAAGAGACTACTGCGCCAGGGGTGCGTGCACCGGATTACGCAATACGCCAATTCCTGCGACGCTGACCTCCGCAACATCGCCGGCGACGAGCGGGCCGACGCCGGCGGGCGTGCCGGTGGCGATCACATCGCCCGGATCGAGCGTCATCATGCGCGAAATCCAGCGCACCAGAAAAGCGCAAGGATAAATCATGAGCGAAGTATTGCCGGACTGGCGCAGCGCGGCGTTGACGCGCGTTTCCACCAGCACGTTGGAGGGGTCAAGCTCGGTTTCGATGTGCGGACCAACCGGGCAGAACGTGTCGAAGCCTTTTCCGCGCGTGAATTGCACATCGCTCTTTTGGATGTCGCGGGCGGTGACGTCGTTGAGGCAGGTGTAGCCAAGAACAAAGGATAAAGCGTTGTCGGAATCGCGCAGATGAGAGCAACGGCGGCCGATAACGATGGCGAGTTCGCCTTCGTGCTCGACGCGCTGGGAGTATGGCGTGAGGACAATGGGCTGTTCAGGCCCGACGATCGAGGAAGGGGGCTTGAGAAACATCAGCGGTTCTTTGGGGACTTCGTTGCCGAGTTCCGCGGCGTGCGCGGCATAGTTGCGGCCGATGCACACGATTTTGCCGGGATCAACCGGCGCCACCAGGCGCACCGCGGCAAGAGGCCACCCGCGAGAAGACTGAGACCACTTACCCCAAGGCGCGGAGGAGATTTCGCACACTTGCTCTGCATCGAGGATGCCGTAAAGCGGTGCGGCAGACGAGACAGCGCGGTCCAATGGAACGAAGCGGCAGAATTTCATGCAGGGTCAGCTCACGTGGTGGTTTGAACGCTAGCGCGAAATGTTTGATTCGCGAACTCTCCAAATGCAAGTTCCGATCCAGGAAACCGTGGCCACTATCATATACAGGACCGCGCCTAGCGCGAAAATGTGCACGGCGCTGTAGCGTTCAGCGAGTCCCCAGAAAACGACGCAGAGCAGCCGGTATGTGAGGGCCAGGATGCTCCAGGCAATGAGGCCGGATGCCAGAAGAGGACCCGGAAGGCGCAGGAAACGAAGGACGGGAACCATCGCGAAAAGCCCCAGGGCCGCCGCTGCACCGACGTTGCGCTCCAGCGCAAAGCGCTCCAGGGCTGGAGCACGGTTGGCCACGAAAACCCACGCTACGAGAACCATGGACAAACCGACGCCGGCATACACTCCGGTGCGAATCGCCGCGTTCTTGAAAACGTGGAGCCTGCCATAGCCAGGGAGATGAGCGCGGACAGCAATCAAAGCGAAGCTCCCAAAAGCTTGCCCAAATTCATAACCCGGATCTACGAAGAGGGTTGCGCGACGTCGGCGGCGACAGGAGCGGAGGGCGCGCTTTCGTTGCCGGAGCGGTCGACAGCGGTCACCGAGTACCAATAGCGGTGACCGGGCTGTACAGACGTATCACGATACGCCGGAGAGAGCAACAGAACGGGAGTAACTAGCTGGCCCGGCGTGTCTTGCTGCTCACCCCTATAGACGTGGTAGCCGGCCAGGTCGGTTTCCGTGTTGATGGACCAGGAGAGATCAACCTCCGGCGGCGCATTTGGTTCAGGGCTGAGAACGGCTGCGACCAAACCTTGCGGAACGGCGGGAGGGAAGATGTCGCGCGGAGTCACCATCGCGGGGACCGAGTCGCTGGACTCAATGGCGCTGCCATCCCCGGGAATAACAGTGCGGACGGTGTAGAGGTAAGATTTGCCGAAATCGAATGCGGTGTCGCGATAGCTGTTGGTCGGCGCGGCGCCAAGAAAGGCGAGCGGCGATTTCCATTTAGCTTGCGAAAGATCGTTTGCTGCTGCGGCCGCGGAGGCGGGGTCGATTTCGCCGCGGTATACGCGGTATTCGGAAATGGCAGGAAGAGGATCGCCGGCGGAAGTGCGCGCAGGCGCGGACCAGGAGAGCTCGATGGCGGATTCCGTGACCGCCGCGTGAACCGACGAGATGCGTTCGGGTACGGGACGAATGCGCACGGTCGCGGTGTTGGAGTCGGCAGAAGCGCGCTTGCGGGAGGCGCGCGTGCGAACGCGATAGGCTAGCGCTGCGCCGGGATAAGCGCGAAGCTCAGCAGGAGAGATGCGACTGATGATCTGGGTTTTATCCGCGGCGCGATATTCGCTGACGACTGCACCGGGAATTGTTTCGACGGTGCGAAACGATTTCGCGTCCGGCGAGCCGTCGGGCTTGAGCGCGCCGCGCAGGATTTCGATGGCGGGAGTTTCGGTGAGGCGTTCGCCTTTGACGGTCTTGGGCGGCGTGGTGAAGGTGAGCTGCACAGCATCACCAGCCTGCTGCGCGGCGAGGTCGGTAACCGCGACGGGAACCTGAGGAGACGGCGGAGTGGGTTCGCCGGGGGCGCCGCAGCCGCCTGCGAGCAAGAGGGCGAGAAGCGAAACGCGAATCCCGAAGCAGGAAATTCGCTGCCGCCGAATCCTGAGCGCCTCGGGGTTCCGCGAATATCGAGTTCCCATGTTCGGGCTTGGATATTACAGGATGTAGCGGCTCAAATCCTGGTTCTTCACGATATCGGCGAGCTGCTTGTTCACGTAGGCGGAATCCACCTTGACGTTTTTCTTCTTGAGGTCCGGAGCTTCAAAGGACAGTTCGTCCAGAACTTTTTCGAGGATCGTGTGGAGGCGGCGTGCCCCGATATTTTCCGTCTGCTCGTTGACGACGGTGGCGAATTTGGCGATGGTGTCGACCGCGTCGTCGGTGATGTTCAGCTTCACGCCTTCGGTTTCGAGCAGCGCGACGTACTGCTTGATGAGCGCGTTTTTGGGCTCGGTGAGAATGCGGACGAAGTCTTCTTCCTTGAGCGATTGCAGCTCGACGCGAATGGGCAAGCGGCCCTGCAGCTCGGGGATCAGGTCCGAGGGCTTGGTCACGTGGAAAGCGCCGGCGGCGATGAACAGGATGTGGTCGGTGCGAATCATGCCGTAGCGGGTATTGACCGTGGTGCCTTCGATGATGGGCAGAATGTCGCGTTGCACACCTTCGCGGGAGACATCCGGTCCGTGGCCGGATTCGCGCCCGGCGACTTTATCGATCTCGTCGATAAAGATGATGCCCATCTGTTCGGCGCGCTCGACGGCCGTGCGCGTAACCTGGTCCATATCGAGAAGCTTGTTTTCTTCTTCCTGAATAAGGTACTCGAAAGCGTCGGCGACGCTCATCTTGCGCTTCTTTTTCTGCTGCCCAAACATGCCGGAAAGCATGTCCTTGATATTGACGTCCATCTCCTCGACGCCCTGATTGGAGATGATTTCAAAGGAAGGCATGGAGCGTTCGCGCACTTCGATATCGACCATGCGCTGATCGAGCTTGCCTTCGCGGAGCTGCGCGCGCAGCTTTTCTCGTGTGCGCTGCGTTTGCTCGCGCTGCTGGGCAAGATCTGTTTCGCTGGTGCCCTGCGCGGGCGGCGGCGTGGGCGGTAGCAAGAGGTCCAGAACGCGCTCTTCGGCGGTTTGCTCGGCGCGATCCGCGACTTCGTCGAGCTTTTCCTCGCGCACCATGTCGATCGAGGTTTCCACCAGGTCGCGCACCATGGACTCGACGTCGCGGCCGACGTAGCCGACCTCGGTGTATTTGGAGGCTTCGACTTTCACGAACGGGCAACCCGCCAGGCGCGCCAGGCGGCGCGCGATTTCCGTTTTGCCGACGCCGGTTGGTCCGATCATCAGAATGTTCTTGGGCAGAACGTCCTCGGCGATTTCGGGCGGCAGTTTCTGGCGGCGCACGCGGTTGCGCAAGGCGACTGCGACGGCGCGCTTCGCGGCATTCTGCCCGACGATATACTTGTCGAGCTCCGCGACGATTTCGCGCGGGGTCATGTCGTCGAGCGCGGGAAGAAGCTCCTCGGCTGGCTCGGGCGCGGCACCGTTGCCTCCCGGCGCCAGAATAATTTCCTTTTCAGACTTGCTTGGCATGAATCCTTCTGTTCCAGCCTTCGAGACGGGTCAACCTGTCCATCTTACCTAAGATGCGAACTTAGCGCCTTCCGTACCCACGATTTTCGAGGGCGGTGCTCGATTTCCTCCCCCGTATACGCGATTTCACCCTGGATCAAGCGAGCGCCGAGTGCCACGGGCCGCAACGTACTACGCCTCGCCTTATAGCTCCTCGACCGTGAAGTTCGCGTTGGTATAAATGCAAATCTCGCTGGCGATGCGCATGGCCTCGAGCCCCAGTTCCTTGGTGGTTAGCTTGGAATGCTTGAGCAGGGCGCGAGCCGCCGCGAGCGCATAACTGCCACCGGAGCCGATAGCACAGAGCCCGTCGTCCGGCTCGATCACATCGCCATTTCCCGACAGAAGAAAGGTGGACTTGCTGTCGGCGACGATGAGCAGCGCTTCCAGATGGCGGAGCGCACGGTCCTTGCGCCATTCCTTAGCGAGTTCGACCGAGGCTTTCTGCAAATTTCCGGAATGCTCCTGGAGCTTGCCCTCAAAGCGCTCGAAGAGCGAGATGGCGTCGGCGGTCGAACCTGCAAAGCCGGCGATGACTTTGTCGTTGAACAAGCGCCGGGTCTTGCGCGCGGTGTGCTTCATCACGTGATCGCCCATGGTGACTTGGCCATCGGCGATGAGCACGGCTTTATTGTCTTTGCGCACGCACAGCACGGTAGTGCCATGCATCGGTGCGTTTCCCTGGCGATTCGGCATTCGACCATTATACCGCAGACCACCGAATGGCTTGCCCCAGGACAACATTTCGTGACTTTTTCGAATCGAAAAAGACGGCATGTTTGTGCGTCTTTCGCGGGTAGCGTACACTTAATAGCTCGACGCCCCGTCTAACCCAGAGTGAGGATTCCGTGAAAACAATTGTTCGTAGTCGCAGTTATTTCTTTGCCGTCGCCATTGTGTCGCTGGCAATTGCCGGAGCGCTGAGGAGTCCGGCAACGGCGGCCACACCCCCCGATGCGCCGCAAGCAAAACGCTCTCCACTGCTGTCCGTGATGCAAACAGAGTTGGACCGCTCGTTGAAGACGTTTAGCGTTCAAGATCCGCCAGCGTATTACATTGGTTACACCATTACGGACACGCAGCGCGCGGATGTATCCGGTTCGAACGGGGCGCTGCTTTCGAGCAGCGAGAATCGCAATCGCTGGCTGGAAGTTTCCGTGCGCGCGGGCAGCTACGACCTGGATAACACACACAAGGTCGGCGAGCGGCAAGCACAG
>Ga0210407_10005250_pt1 | contig 10028 bp, 6 predicted proteins | sample IncBWC27MmetaG_FD_150860 | JGI IMG/M metagenome (GOLD analysis project Ga0210407, IMG submission 150860) | Forest soil microbial communities from Barre Woods Harvard Forest LTER site, Petersham, Massachusetts, United States - Inc-BW-C-27-M | ecosystem: Environmental > Terrestrial > Soil >... | reverse complement strand
CCATCCCGAGAGATCATTGAGTGGTTCTGACTTCTTTCACTTGATAAGGATCTCTAGACCGACCTGTGCCGGCCCTGTCGGGAGCGTCTCGGGCAGTCACCAGCCACAAATCAGCAGTCGCGCCTCTCGCTTTTTCTTGCCTCATTGCAGGGTTTACTTCACCGGTCGTGCGTCATTCCTGCCACGTCATGAGTCGGCTTCGCTTTCCGCCGCAGGCCTGCCATTTTCGTATCATCCGTCGGCAAGAAGTAACCCACCGCAATTCCCATCGCACCGTCGCGCAACAGTTCGCCTGTTGGATTTTCGTATTTCGCGGAAATCTTCAAGACATCTCCAGCACCGAATTTGTATCCGCCTTCGGCCAGGAACAATTTCGTCGGCATGGAGAGAAGTTGTCCCTTCTCATCTACCTTCGCGTCCAGCGTTGCCACCGTCTCTTTGCGCGACGTATCCTCCAGCACAACCTGCCTTCCATAATCGTGCATGTGTCCGCCCACTCCGATTAGCACGCCGTCGTATTTCACCGTCACCTTTCCCGTCTTCTCGCTTTTTCCCGCAGGCAGGTCATAACCGGAATCGCCGCATGAACCCACATCCATCCACGCAGGATAAACACTTTTTCGAGGCGCGCTGCCGGCTTCGTTCGCTTCCTGATACGGAATCGCTACCTCGAGGTAGACCTTGTCGTACGACGTGGGCGTCGGGTTGTACATCATCGTCTCGACGCGAATTTTGTCGCCGTTTTTCACATGGTAACCGTAGCCGGGGATTTCGGCCCAATCTGTCATCTCGCTTCCCGCGCCAAAAATGTGTTCCTCTTTATTGGGGCACAGAAAATCTGCGCGGTTCTCGTTCCAGAATGCCGTGTGATGCAGCAGCGTTCCCGGGACCACATTGCCGGCCGCATCCAGCAGCCGTGGATGATACGCAAGCAGCCAGCCCTCGATCGGCACATTCCAAACCAGGTCCGGCGGCTGCGGCATTTTCATGTGATCGGTGTTTGCCGGCAACGTCATTGGTCCCACGCGCAGGGTGATCGTATGCCCCGCCGCATCCACCTTGGACTGCAATGCCACACCGTCGGCCATGGCGTGGTGCATGCTGCCCTGCATGAATCCCCCGTGGTGCCCATGCTTCATCGGTTCCTGGGCGAAAACGGAAATAGCAAAACCAATTCCCGCCGCCAGCAAACTCATCCGCAAACTTTTCGTTTTCCGCATGATCGTGCTCCCCATCGTCTCCGGGCCTGACCCTTCCATCATATCTCCATCACATCGCTGGCGTCGCGCAGCTCAGATGGCGCGCTCTATCGTGGACTTCGCCGCAAAAGCAGCTACAATTCCCGCGCATGAACTCCTTCCGCCATTTTGCCCTTCTGATCTTTGTTTCGATGTGGGTGCTGGTTCTCGCGTGCGTACCCGCCTCTGCGCAGAAACATTCCTCCGAGGGTCTGCTCGTCCTCAACAATGTCAACGTCGTCGACGTGCGCACCGGCACGCTGCTGCCCGATCAAACTGTGATTCTCGACCGCAATCACATCTCCTCGATCGGCCCCAGCAAGTCCACCAAAGCTCCGGGACATGCGGCGAACGTCAACTGCCACGGCCTCTTCCTAATCCCCGGCCTCTGGGACATGCACGTGCACCTCGTCTTCGGCGATTGGTTCCCCGATGCGCAGGAAATAACTCTACCGCTCTTCATCTCCAACGGAGTAACCGGCGTCCGCGACATGGGCAGCGAACTCGACGTCGTTCAGAGATGGCGCAACGAGATTGAAGGCGGCGACCTCATCGGCCCGCGCATATTTACTTCCGGCCCCATGCTCGATGGATCCAAGCCGCGCTTCCCCAGCTCCATCGCCATCGCCACGCCCGACGACTCGCGCCGCGCCGTCGCCGACCTCAAGCGCCGCGGCGCAGATTTCATCAAGCTGCAATCGCTCATCCCGCGCGAAGCGGTCTTCGCCATCGCCGACGAAGCAAAAAAACAGGAGATTCCCTTCGAGGGCCACGTCCCCGATTCCGTCCGCGCCAGCGAGATGTCCGAAGCGGGTATGAAGAGTTTCGAGCATCTCATCGGCATCTTCGAAGGAAGCTCGCCCGACGAAGACGATTTTTTGAAAGGGAACAAGACCGAAACGCGCTTCCTCGCCACCTACGATCCCGCACACGCCGCGTCGCTTGCTGCGCTTCTCGCGAAAAATCAAACCTGGCAATGTCCCACGCTCGTCTGGGAACGCGGCGGCAACCTAATCGACGTAACCGATTTTGCCAAAGACATGCGCGCAAAATACGTTCCCGCATCCTGGAAAATAAAAACCTGGAAGCGCTTCACCGACGAAATTACGCAAGGCTATGGCGGCGATGATCTTGCCACGCGGAAAAGGTTTCTGGACAAAGAGCTCGAAGTGGTCGGCATGCTTCACAAAGCCGGGGTGCCATTCCTTGCCGGAACCGACACACCGCCCGGCGTCTACATCTTCCCCGGCTTCAGCCTCCACGATGAATTACAGCGCTTCGTCGCCGCCGGTTTCACTCCGCTCGAAGCCTTGCAAACGGCTACGCTCAATCCCGCCCGCTTCTTCGGAATAGAAGAGCAACTCGGAACTGTCGAAAAAGGAAAGCTCGCCGACCTCGTGCTGCTCAGCGCCAATCCGCTCGACGATATCGCCAACACCCAGAAAATCGCCGCCGTCATCGCCAACGGCCGTTATTTCTCCGGCAAAGATCTGGACAAGATGCTCGCTGGAGTCGAAGCCGCCGCCCGCCGGCAGCCTTGAGCTGCTGCAGCAAACATCTAAGAATTCCTTGCTCCGACGGCATGCTTGGGTTGCCGCTCCCGTCCGCAATCTTTCGCCGCAGCTTGACCCTTCTTCCAATTCCACCGAAAATAGAAGGAGTCCACTTGTCACGGGCGTGTAGCTCAGCTGGGAGAGCACCTGCTTTGCAAGCAGGGGGTCGCCGGTTCGATCCCGGCCACGTCCACCAAACTTTTGCCTATTGGTTCTACTCGTTCGAACTGCGTTCTGTCCGGTGAGAAGTGTCGCTAATACCTATCTTTCGCAGAACAGCTTGGAAGCGCAGGTTGGAGCGCAGAGAGTCGGCCATGGGGTCGGCGTTCAGATAGATCAAGTAGTCTGAGTGCTCGCGATAGGCTTTCTCAAGCCAGGACATTCCGGCATCTGCATCGCCAAGACCGATGTAGACAGCTCCAAAATAAAGAGCGGGAACGTATCTCTGTTTGGATTGCGCGTGTAATTCCTCGAGCGCCTTGCGCGCCGCGGCACGGTTGCCTGATTTGGCGTTTGCATATCCGATGGCCATCACGATGGCCGGCGTCTCCCCGAGAGTGGCTTGCGCCTTCTGGTACTCGGCAATTGCTTGCGGATACATGTTTTTTGCCATGTACGCGCGTCCGAGATGGAAGTGGGCAATCGGGTAGTCGGGATCGAGCTCCAGAGTCTGCCGGCATTGGGAAATCACGTCGTCATAGCGGCGCGAATAGTAAAGAGCCTCCGCAACGGCCGCGTGCATGAGTACGAGCAAAGGATCGGCGTCGCGCGCGCGTTTCATTTCAGTGAGCGCTTCGCTTTCGCGTCCCCTGGCAGCAAGAAACTCCGCGTACCATTCGTGGGCCCCGGCGTAATTGGGGTTGATCTCGATGGCGCGCTTGAATTCCGTTTCCGCCGAGGTCCAATTCCAGTCGTACACCATGTTGATATATGCGAAGGAGGCGTGGGCCTCGGCCAGCCCGTCGTCGAGTTGCAATGCTTTCTGCGCCGCGGCTCTGGCTTTGGGCATGGCTTCATTGGGAGGAAGGCCGTCATTGGGGGATGAGCCGAGCAGAGCATAGGCATCGGCGAGGCCGGCATAGGCCGGAGCGTAGTTCGGATCGGCGGCAACGGCCTGTTCGTAGTATTGGATGCTTTTCTGGAAGCCCTCCATGGTGCGCTTGTACCAATAGTAGCGGCCGTGAAGGTAGGCCGCGTAGGCGTCCGCGTTAACGGGCGCCGCGTTTTTCGAATGTGGTAGTTCGGCCGAGCTAAAGCTGATCCGCAATTCTTCCGTGATGGCTTTGGCCAGTTCCTGTTGGAGCGCCAAAACATCACGGGAATCGCGATCGAAAGTGCCACCCCAAAGATGACGATCCTGAGTTCCATCGAGCAACTGCACGGTGAGTTCCAAGCGGTCGCCGGAGCGTTTGACGGAGCCTTCGACGAGCGCGTCGACATTGAGTTCACGGGCGATTTGGCGAAGCGGTTTGTTTGCTCGTTTGTAAAGCATTACGGAAGTTCGCGAAGGAACGCGCAAGTCGCGAATTTGTCCGAGTTCGGCGATGAGAGATTCGGTCATGCCATCGGCGAAATACTGCTGCTCGGGGTCTCCGGAAAAATTGTCGAAAGGCAAGACGGCGACCGAGCGGATGGACTTCGCAGCCGTTCGAAAGGGAAAGCGATTCGAACTCTTGGCGAAATACAGGAGAGCGGAGAGAGCGAGAAGTGCTGAAACGAGCGCGACGCCGAGACTGAAACGCTTGAACGTTGTGCGAGGGGAAGGGACTGGCGAAGTCTGCTGAGAAACAACACTGGCAGAGGCAGTCTGGGCTGGTGTGTCCAGCTTTTCCACCGGCATGAGAAAGCGATAGCCACGCTTCGGCAGCGTCTCGATGTAGCGGGGTGCATCGGCATCGTCATTGAGGGCGCCGCGAATCTGCTGGATGCAGACATTCAGGCCGCGTTCAAAATCAACAAAAAGTTCCTCGCCCCAAACCTGCCGCTGGATTTCCTCTCGTGTGACCGTCTCGCCAGCGCTGCCTGCCAGAATTGCCAGCACCTTGAAAGGCTGAGGCTGCAGTTTTAGGCGCTGGCCCGCTTTGCGGAGTTCGCCATTCTTGAGGTCCAACTCATAGATTCCGAAGCGCAGTCTGGCCGGTGCCGAAGGCGGAGTGGTGGCTGGATCTGGGGCCGGATTCATTTTTCGGATTATACCCGAATCGCGATGCGCGCTAGGCGTTAACACTTTTCCGTAAGTGACGTGGAATCAATCGCTTAAACGATTACAAAAAGCTCGCAGGAAACTGGCCCGCCGTGCATTGCTCCTGAAACCGATGCGATCCAGACTGGCCCAGTAGTCGGAGGTCTTATGGTTGCGAAGGACAGAACGCGACGCGGTGCTTTTCAAAACTGTTTTGTGCGCCGTCCTGCTATCGAGAGCAGGCATCAATCGTTCGGGCACTCGCTTGCAATCTCTCCGAAGGCGCATTGCTCCTTTTTACTTTGGACACAAGAACAGAAAAGTTACATAGCGGTACAAACGTTATGAACGACAATCCCGACAGACTCATATCCAATATGAGCATCACGCTGCAGTTCCCCGGAAGACTGGAGGCAGCCGCGTCGAAAGAAGTGCGGCGAGCATCCAAATGGGTCGTCCCCGCCTGGTCGGATCCGCGAATCCCTTTTGCCACGCTGCTGACGCTATATGCCGTTCTGGGCTGCACGGTCCTGGGATTTAACCGCAGCCCTCTGCAGATACTGTTGACAATTCTGGCCGGTTGTTCGTTGGAGATGCTTTTTCACTGGCTTTTCTGCGGGCGCGAATGGATAGTTCCCCTCAGCGCTTATATCAGCTGCGTCTCAATCGCGTTGCTGCTGAATTACTCGCACAACTACTATCTGCTCTTCCTGCCGGTATTTTTCTGCATCAGCTCCAAATACATTTTCACGTACCAGGGGAAACACGTTTTCAATCCATCGCTGTTCGGAATCGTTGCCGCGCTGACCGTGGGGCACGGACTGTATTCCTCTTCTCCTGCGTATCAGTGGGGAGGCGGGGTGGCGATGGCGGTTTTTCTGGTTACCGCGGCACTGGCTCTGTTTGTTTTCCGCGTTGGCCGCACGCCCTTGATCCTGAGTTTTCTGGGCTTCTATGCCATTGCGACGCTGATTCGCGCCTACCTGATCCGCTGGCACATGCCGCCGGAGGTGCTGATTTTCGGCGCGCTGACATCGCCGCGCTTCTATCTTTTCACGTTTTACATGATCACGGACCCGAAGACCTCGGCGAAGGGCCGCAAAGAGCAGATCCTGTGGGCGCTGGCGGTCGTGCTGCTTGATCTTTGGCTGCACACGCGGGAATCGCTCAGCACGCTGTTCTACGCGTTATTTCTGGTCAGCACCGGTCGACTGGCGTGGATGCATGCGCGGGATTTCCTGCGCAGCGGTTTTGCTCACTTGCGCGCAGCGCTGTCGCCAAAATTTGTAGCGCGTGCGATCACAATCGTTGTGCTGGGCGTGGGCGGCTTTGCGGCGTATGCGGAAGTGATTCACCCGAATGTCTCGATGGGGGCCGGCTTCCGATTCGAATCGGTGCCTGCGGCGGTTTCCGGCGTTGACTCGAAGATGAGCAGCGTGATGCAGGAAGTGGATCCGCGAGTGCAGCACATCGCTAAATGGCTGCTTTCGGTGGGAGATTCGATCGCTGTCGGAGACTTTGACAACGACGGACTACAGGACATCTTCCTGACGAACACGCTGAAGCGTCCGGAAGACCGCAATGCGCTCTACCGGAATCTGGGCAATTACCATTTCGAACGCGTGGACATCCCGGCGCTGCGTGAGATTTCTGCGCACCCGGAAAAGTACGGACTGGTCGGTGGAGCGGTGTTCGTCGACTACGACAACAGTGGGGCACAGTCTCTGTTTCTGATGATGGCGTACGGCAAGAGCCGGCTGTTGAGGAACATGATGCCGGTTACCGGAAGGCCCGAATTTGTCGACGTCACGGAGCAGGCAGGAATTCAGGAACATACCACTTCCATTGCGGCGACGTTCTTCGACTATGACCGAGACGGGAAGCTCGATCTGTTGATTGGCAACAGCCTGCCGCCTTACTTGCCGGATTATCAGCAGGCGACGCCGCTCACGATCTTCAAACTGCCGCAACCGGAGTATCCCGGCGACCGGCGGATGTTTCACTTCATGCACCACAGCTGGAACAACGCGGAGAACGGCGGACAGAAAGCGCTTTACCACAATCTCGGGCAAGGGCGATTCGAAAAAATGGACATGGCGGCGATGGGCATGCCGGAAACGCACTGGACGACGGCCATCGGCACTGGCGATTTGAACGGCGACGGGTACACGGACCTTTATTGTTCGAATGACTTTGGCCCGGACGATCTTTACCTGAACGATCACGGAAAACGATTTGTGCGCGTGGCCGGGAAGATGTTCGGGAGCATCGGGAAAGACACTTACAAGGGGATGAATGTAACCATCGCGGATTTGGACAATCGCGGGCAGCTGGATATTTACGTTTCGAATGTTCATGTGCCGCTGCAAGCCGAAGGCAGCTTGCTCTGGAAGACGTATCCGAATCCAAAGAATGCGTTCCGGCCGGAATTCCGAGATGAAGCCACGGTGCGAGGCGCGTTGAACGAAGGCGGTTTTGGATGGGGCGCGGCTGCGGGTGACTTGAATCTGGACGGCTGGCTTGATTTGGTGCAGGCGAACGGCATGGTGGATGACAGCACGGACAAGCGCTTCGAGAAATCACGCGACTATTGGTACGTCGCGGAGAAAATGATGCTGTCGGGACCGGACCAACACTCCTATGCGGATCGCTGGCCGGACCTGCGGGGGTATGAAATCTTCGGCCACCAGGCCAATCGTGTTTACCTTTCGCGCGGGGACGAAACCACCATGCAGTACATCGATGTGGCTAAACAGGTGGGCCTCACCGAACTGGGAAACTCGCGCGGCGTGGCACTGGTGGATTTTGACAATCGCGGGGTGCTCGATCTCGCGGTAACCCATCAATTTGCTTCCCTTTCTCTTTACCGGAACACGTTGCGTGAGGACGACATGCGGGCGGGGCGCGTTCATCACTGGGTTGGCTTGAAGCTTGAAGGGGACGGCAAGCGCATCAATCGCGAAGCCGTGGGAACGCAAGTGATCCTCGGCTACGAGAAGGACGGCAAGACCGTGCGACAGATGCGCGAAGTTCAGATTGCCAATGGATTTTCCGCGCAGGGCGACCGACGGCTGCTATTCGGGTTGGGCGACTACGCGGGACCGGTCAAATTAGAAGTGCGCTGGTATGGCGCGGAAACAATCACCTATGAAGCGCTCGCGCTCGATCAGTATCACCGAATTGTCTATGCGCCATCGCAGCAATCGCGGGAAGGGAGGTAGAGGCCTATGCCGCTGAAGGATAACTGGTATATCGCCGCGGAAGCGCGCGAACTGAGGCGCAAGCCGATGGGTCTGGAACTGTACGGCGAGAAGTTGGTGTTGTTTCGCGACGAAAAAGGAGAGCCTGCGGCACTCGAGGACCGCTGCGCGCACCGCAATCTGGAACTCTCGCAAGGAAAGGCCATCGACGGCTGCATCGAGTGCCAGTATCACGGCTGGCGCTACGACGGAGCGGGCGCCCTGAAGGCGGTGCCATCGCTGGGGAGAAGCGCGTGCGTGCCGAACCATCGCGTGAGGTCGTTTCCGGCGGTGGAGCAGGATGGATTCATCTGGGTTTTTCTTGGGGCGGCGGTGCCGAAAACCCTTCCTTATCATTTTGCGAATTACGGAAAAAAGGGTTGGACGACGTTTCGAATGAAGACGCGCTTCGAAGCATCGGTAGAAGCGTGTCTGGAAAATTTTCTGGATTGCCCGCACACGGTGTTCGTGCACAAAGGATGGTTCCGCAGCCACGACACGCGTGAGCTCACGGCCGTGGTGCAAGGGAAGGTGGACTCCGTGGAGGCCCGATTCCGCGGCGAACCGATCAGCGAAAGCGTGGTATCGCGGCTGCTTTTTCCGAAAGGGCGCGAGCTGAAGCATACCGACCGATTCGAAATGCCGAATATCAGCCGGGTGGACTATGACTTTGGGCCAGACCGGCATTTCATCATTACGTCGCAGTGCACGCCGATTGGGGAATTCGAAACCGAGGTTTACACGGTCATGACGTTTCGGTTCGGGCGCATCGGCGCGCTGGTCAGGATGGTTTTCGAGCCGCTGTCACGGCACATCATTCAGCAGGATGTGGATGTGTTGCGCGCGCAGACGAAGCAGATTCGCCGGTTTGAAGGGCCACGATTTTCGCACGTGGAAACGGATCTGCTGGTGTTGAAGATTCACGCGCTGCGGCGATGCGCGGAGCGCAACGAGCTGCCGGGAAAGGAGGAAGAAAAACCCCGTGAGGTCACCATCTGTTTCTGAAGCAGCGGCGCTGCCACAAGTCACGCTCCATCACCGGTGGCCGCTCGTTTTTTCGATTGTATTGCTCTCGGCCGCTTCATCCGTTTTCGCGTGGCGACAAAACCATCTGGCGGTCGTGGGCGGGCCTATCTCCATGGCCAAGACGCTGTGGCTGAACTACATGCTCATCGCCACGTACATCGTGCCTTTCTTCCTGTGGCGCGATAAGACGCTCGCGCCGGAAACGCGCAGCCTGTTTGGATGGTTGTTTGCGAGTTTCGCTTTGCGAGCTCCGATCGAGCTCTGGATCATTTTCTTCACGCGCGGCTGGCGGTGCGGTTACGGGATTACGCACGATCTTTTGACCGTGGGCTTACTTGTTTTCTTACGATGGAGGATGAGCTCGGAGCTGGCGCGACGGGAATATATGGCGCTGCGTGTCGCGACATTGCTGCAAATCACACTGTTCGTCGAGATGTTCATGGCCTGGGAATTCAGCAAACTGGCTTCTCCCGCTGAAGGAATTTATTTTGCCGCGGATACACCGCACTTCCGCTTCGTTAATGTTGCCAGTTGGATTGCGGTAGCCATTGGCTATCCCGCCTTGCTGTATCTCTTGTCCCGGAATCGAGAGGAGCCCCTGCATGTTCAGTGAAATCGGCCCTGCCACGCGTTTGTCCATTTCCGATCGCCAGAAACTGTATGAGTTGCTGGAGCGCCACTATGAACACGTTTCCTGGGCGCAATTCGAGGCGGACCTTGCGGAAAAGGACGCCGTGATCGTTCTTCGCGATGCGAGCGGCCTGCCTTGCGGATTTTCCACGCAGAAAGT
>Ga0210407_10005245_pt1 | contig 10033 bp, 8 predicted proteins | sample IncBWC27MmetaG_FD_150860 | JGI IMG/M metagenome (GOLD analysis project Ga0210407, IMG submission 150860) | Forest soil microbial communities from Barre Woods Harvard Forest LTER site, Petersham, Massachusetts, United States - Inc-BW-C-27-M | ecosystem: Environmental > Terrestrial > Soil >... | reverse complement strand
CCGGTCGCCGCGGCACCGCTCAGTGCGGTATCTTTCAGCGCATAAAGCCGGTCAAGCGATAAGCTTACTTGAGCGTCCTGAACGTGATCGGAAGATCCCGCTTCCAGAGTTGGGTCTGATTTCAAGCCGTAGAGTGAAGAAACTTCGCTGGCCAGCGAGCCCAGCGACGCCACCTGAATATCGCGTTCCTGAGCTACCTGCTCCAGGCGGGAATAACGGTTTTTCAGCTCGTCTTTCTGGGTTCGCAGCTCGTTGTAGCGCGAGACCTTCAGAAGCATTCGCATGTAAGAGCTGGCAATTCCAGTAAGGCTGAGAACCCCGATCGCTGCCCCGACAACCAAAACATAAAGATAGTGAACCGGAATGGGAATCTTGCGGAGCTGCCCATCCTCGCCCCGCGCTACGAAAAGTATGTAGAAACGCTTACGCAATATTTTCCCTTTGTCATTGATCGGATCGACTACGAGCGGCAGGTTCGCCGGCTTGATACAACTCGATCCCTAGTCTCAGCGTGTCTTCCCCGTTTCGAGAAGAAGGCTGGTAAACCGTTTCGTTCTACCAGAACCAGGGTCAGGCCGAACTCTCTATGCCTGCAATGCTAACCCCAAGCAGCAGTTAGCTCGACCAGAGTATTTGGAAGTAGCTTGGCAACGGTAACAAAGGAGGTTCCCCTCTGTCAACGACCGAAAGCACATGCTGGTGGTTACCGAAGGCTAGGTAATCGGAGGTAACTTGGGCAGGTTACGATCGGGAAATCCCTGAACGGGGCCAAGGCTGGAGCAGTGCCCGGGCACTATTTCACTGGGGGCAGGCGTGGTTGAGATCGAATCGCAGTGGACGGCGCGGCGGCTAGAGAGACTGGGAATTATGACAAACCAGTTCCTAATATCCGATACAAGCCGACCCGGTCAACGTAGCTGGATTCCTGAGACCACGCGTTGTCGATGCCATGGATGAATTGTCCCTGTCCGTCGAGGGTCAAATTCTCCACGGATATTCCCGCACAGGTAGATGTGCAAAGCGAGGACTGTCCAAACGAAATCATTGGGCTGCCAGAGGTGAAACCGCTCTGTGCCTGGAGCGTGGTGCCGGGCGTGAAGCCGCTGGAAGTAATGTTGCTGCCTTCGCCGATGAGGCGGGTGTTAGGGGGCAGGATCCAGGTCGAGGGAATGACGATGGTCCCGGCGGGTAGCAGGATGACAGAGGGCGGAGGATTGGTAATTCCCGCCCACGGGCTGGCTGCGCACTTCGTACTGGTCGGCGGGGTGCTGGCAGGGAGGCCGCGGGCGTCGATGACTGCGCCGGCGGGTGGATATTGTGTACTCGTACTACTCAAAATGCCGTTCAACACCTTACAAAAGTCGACGCCGGTCTGCGCAAACATGCTGGCGTCGATGAAGGCTTTAGAACCCATACAGCAGGTCCCGGACGCAGGGTAGACAGCATTCTGACCCTGGCCACCTTGTGCGCTGGCAAGGACTGGAAACGCCGAAAGACCGCCGACAAGAACAACAGCGATTGCAAAGAACATCCAGCCAGATGCGAATCTCGTTGTGCCCTTCATGTCTTTATTTCTCCTTCACTCCATCGTCTTGAATCTCTCGATTCGAAATACGACTAGCGCCGCTAGGGCGAGACCTCAAATACCGTCCCGCAGCCGCCCTGGCAAGACTGCCCCGTACCGCCCCATTCTGTCGTGCTGTAAAGATTGCCCTTGCTGTCGAAGCGCAGGGTCGCCGTAGGATGGTCCCCATCGGGGGAGCCTGCAAGGTTGTAAAGAACGCTGAGTGGCCAGGAGCTTCCGCGTTTTGGAGGCTTAAGGCGAAAGACGACGCCGCGATGAGTTGCTCCGCCGAGGGCGGTGCCATAGAGGTTGCCAGTTGCATCGAAGATGAGACTACCTCTGGGACTAGTGCCGTCATTGCCGTCACTGAAGCGATAGAGCACGTTTTCCTGCCAGAGCCCGCCGCCCCCTGGGGCAGCTAGATCGAACACCGCACCGTTTCCACTGGTGGCCCCGGCAGACATTGTGCCAAAGAGGTTGCCGTTCTTACCGAAAACAACGCCGGCAGTGGGACTGGCTCCATCTTGGCCATTGAAGCGATGGAGCAACTCCTCCGTCCAAGCGCCGCCTTTCATGGTCGGCTTCATTAGCTTGAACACGGTGCCGCAACCCACCGAACCACATTCCCCGCTCTCGTTGCCCCCTCCGAAGGTCGTCCCGTATATGTTGCCCTTGCTGTCGAGCACGAGGGCGCCGTTGGGATTGGCGCCATCCTCGCCGCTTTTGAAGCCGTGTAGGGTTCTCTCCGTCCACTTGCCGCCCTTGGTCTTCGGCGGGCTCAGCTCGAATACCGCTCCGCAATACTTATAGAAAGAATTGCAGGTCGTCCCATGGCCGCCGCCGAACTCCGTTGCTCCATACAGATTGCCAGCGCTGTCGAAGACCAAATCTCCTTGGGGCAGAAAGCCCTGCTTGGGCGTGGGGAAGCTGTACAGCACAGTCTCGGTCCACTTGCCGCCTTTCTGTTTCGGCGGCGACATTTCGAACACCGTGCCGCAGCCCATCAGGGTTCCCAGCACCACGCAGTTTCCCGTGCCGCCGTACGCCGTCGTGCCGTAGAGGTTGCCCAAGCTGTCGATCACCAGGCCGCCCGCTGGAGACGCGCCATCCTTCGAGCCGTTGCCTTTGAAAATGTAAAGCACGGTCTCGGTCCAGGGATCGCCTTGCTTGACCGGAGGCGCGAGTTGATACACGGTGCCGCATTGCGCCAAAGAAATGCAGGAGGAAGAACCGCCTTCGGTGGTCGCTCCGTAGAGATTGCCCGCTTTGTCGAACACTACAGCGCCCACGGGCGTAGCCCCATCGGGGACGCTTTGGAAGCTGTAAAGTACTTTCTCTTTCCACTCCGCCGAGGCGGTGGGGGCCAGCAGGGTAACGGCAAGGAGCAAGCAAACGCGAACCAGGTCCGGAGAACACTTCTTGTAGGTCATGGTGCGGGATAACCTCCTGGACAGTGTCCAGTCCTGCCGGGCGAGGGGGAAAACGCCCCAGCGGTTGGTCATATTATCCCGCGTTCCCGTCCATGTCCACATCAAAGCTGTTCCTGCAGTTCGTGACTGGCATGGAGTTGCGAGATTTTCTATCCAAGAGACGGGCGCCTTGTATAGTTGGTCCATCGTGCCTCTCGCCGAAAAAGCATTGATCTCGCGCATCCGCGGTCGGGCTGCACGAAGACGAGGGGTAGCAGCCGGTATCGGAGATGATTGCGCCATCCTGGAAATTCCCAACGGCCAGCAGGCGCTGGTGACTACCGATTTCAGTTTGGAGGGGGTTCATTTCAGGCGCGAGTGGCATCCCGCCGAGGCCGTTGGCCATCGATGCCTCACTAGGGGCCTCAGCGACATCGCCGCCATGGGGGGCAACCCAATCGCCGCATTCCTGTCTCTGGCCCTGCCGCCGAAGATGCCCCAGTCCTGGGTTAACCAGTTCGTGAAAGGCTTGCTCAGGCTGGCGGATTCGTTCCATGTGAGCCTCGCGGGCGGAGATACGGCCCAATCCCCGGGCGGCGTCCTGGCCGACATTGTCGTCGTGGGATCGGTCCCGAAGGGCAAAGCCATCCGGCGCTCAGGCGCCCGACCGGGAGATCGTGTCTATGTAACCGGCGCCTTGGGAGGCGCCGCTGCTACCCTGAAGTTGCTATTCTCCGGCCGAAAACTGCGTCCGGCGGATTTCCCCTGCCACTTTCACCCCACCCCGCGAATCGAGGTCGGCCGGTTCCTGTTGGAGAAAGGGCTGGCCTCGGCGATGATCGATCTGAGCGACGGCTTGTCCACCGATCTCACGCACATCTGTGAAGAAAGCGGCGTGGGCGCCGAGATCCTCGCTCCAACCATCCCCTGCGCCAGCATCGGGAAACCAGCTCGCGAGGTCGAGCTGCAATTCGCTTTGCATGGCGGTGACGATTACGAACTGCTTTTCACGGCACCCCGCGGCAAGCGTGTCCCGTCGCGAATCGCGGGCGTTGTCGTCAGCCAAATTGGCCACATCACTCGCCACAAGCGCATCGTCCTCATGAACGACCAAGGCGTGAGGTTCGAACTTCGTCCTCGGGGCTGGGAGCACTTCAAGTAAGCCGCTTCTAGCTTCTAGCTCGACCATTGGCAGCATGGAAAGGGATCTGGTCGGTGAGAGCCAGCAGCTAGAAGCCAGAAAGCCAAAAGCTCGCATGTGACTTTCGTGCTGCCCAAACCTCTTCTTTATTAATCGAAGCCTGCTCAATCGGTCTAGAGTGTCCTTATGTCATTCCCTCGAATTGCAATCTTTCTAGCTGCGTTGTGCACGTGCTTATGTTGTACGCTGGCCACGCAGTCAGCGTATGCGCTACCAGTGGCCAAACCGACTGTCGACAATGACTTCGTTCAGAGGCAATTCGGTTCGACTTGCGTCCTGATCGGGCTTAAACCCTTGGTAGCCGATTTGGACAACGACGGCGTTGAAGACATTGTCATCCCGGCCAAATGTACCAACCCGATGATGGACCAGGCCGAAAACAGCTTCGTGGTCGTCGATCCCTACAACAGCTTCTTTGGCTATGGCAATCCCAAGGTCACCACGCAATTCGCCTCTGAAGACCCGGACCGCCGCGGCTATACCTTGCTGGTGATTCATGGGGCTGGCGCGGAAGCCTGGCACGCCTCGGTTCCCAAAGCGAAGTTTCTCATCGTGAATCTGCCCTTCAAGCAGGTGGTAGTGAAGAAGATGACGGTAAAGAAGAGCAAGACAATCATGGGAATCTTCACCGAAGAAACCGGCGGCGATCAGGCGACCTCGGTGATCTTCTGGGATGGCAAACGATATAAATACCAGCCACTCGGCTCCAGCATGGAGTGAATGGAAAACGGGCGTCTTGCCCGTCTACGGCGTGATTTCGAACACGGCGCCTAAATCATTGATTCCGCCGGCAGGCGTTGTCCCGTACAAATTTCCAGCCGGATCAAGCACTAATCCGAATATCGGATTTACTCCGTCCGGCGCGCCCGCGAAACTGTGTAACACGGTTTCGTTCCACTTGTGTGAATGTGGGCTTCTGGTCAGCTTGAAAACTGTTCCTAATTGTGCTTCGCCCCCATATCGTGTGGTCCCGAAGAGGTTGCCGGCAGCGTCCAACGCCAAGCTGCCGTAGTATGGGGAACCTCCGTCAAGACCTCCGGTGAAGCTGTAAAGCACCTGGTGATCCCAGCCTCCCTGCGTCGGCGTCAATTGGAAAACAGTTCCTACCTCATCCTGCCCTCCGCTTAGCGTAGTGCCATACAGGTTGCCTTGACTGTCGAAGACGACGCCAGCCAGCGGGCTATCGCCGTTATCGCCGCCGGTAAAGTTGTACAGCAACGATTCCTTCCAGCCCTGACCTGTGTTCGTTAGTTCAAAAACCGCTCCGCCTCCATACACACCGCCCTCGTAGGTTGTGCCGTAAAGGTTGCCGGCCGCATCCATCGTTAAGACCCCATATGGATACGCGCCGTATTGAGCGTAGCTCCCCCCGTACGAAAAGGTAAAAATCTCCTCATAGATCCAGCTCCCGCCGGAACCTGGGGATAGCTCAAACACAGTACCAAGGCCTTCGCCACCACCGGTCAATGTTGTGCCGTAGAGGTTGCCGGCTTGGTCGCGAATCAAGGAGTTGGGAGTAGTGCCTTGGTTGCTTTCTTGCTGAAAAGTGTACAGTACGACTAACTGCCGGGCGGAGGGAAGGATTAGCTCGAAGACGGTGCCCTGAGAGTTCCCGCCGCCTCCGGCGGTAACGCCAAAAAATGTTCCGTTCGCGCCCAGGACTATCCCACCGTTTGGGTAGGCTCCATTGCTCCCGCCCTCAAATGAGTAGAAGGGGATTTCTTCCCACTGTCCATTCGCACTGGGCGACAACCTGAACAAAGCCCCATAGTTGCTGCTGGCGGCTGAGCCGAAAAGGTTGCCGGTACTGTCAATGGTTAAGGGAGAGCTCGGATCAGATCCATCGCTTTGACCGGTGAAGGAGTAAATCACCTTCTCTTTGGATGCGGCACGCGCACCACCTGCGAAGATGCACGTTGAAATAGCCAAGTGCATGGCCCACTTGAAAGCCCGAGAAAAAGCTCTCGGATCCCGTTCATTCATCTTCATGCGGGCCAGACTATATCAACCCCTCCAATCGCGCTACTCTGCTAACGCGATTAGGACTCAGGTCATGCAACAACGAGGCCGGTAACGCCGCCCCACGCTATAATGCTCCCGCCATGAAGCAGGAACCGAGATGGGTGAACTGAAGAATCGCGACTGGTTCCGCGACACTGGCCTGATGTTCTCCGTCGCTTTTCTGTACCGCGCCGCGCTTTGCCTTTACTTCCTGTTCATCAGGGGCTTGCCCGAACAATGGACGAATGAGGTCTCAGCGATCGCGCACTCCCTGGTGCTGCATCATAGTTTTGCGGGCGTATATCGCGGATACGCGGGCCCGACGGCATGGATAGCCCCGGTCTACCCTTTTATCGTTGCCGCAGTTTTCCAGTGCTTTGGTATCGATAGCCAGAAGTCGGCTGCCGTTCTGCTCCTGCTGAACGCGATCTTCTCGGCTCTCGCCGCTGTTCTAATTTACAAACTGGGGCGTGAGTTTCTTACCGAGAAGGTGGGTCTCGTCGCTGCATGGGCATGGATTGTGTCGCCGCTTGTGGCGGTGATGACGTTCTTATTCTGGGATACGTGTTTATCGGCTCTCATGTTGTGTCTTGCCCTCCTCGTTCTGCTCCGATCGAAAACTACTCTGCAGTGGGCGGCGGCAGGAGCGCTGTGGGGGTTGTCGGCGCTCGTCAGCCCCACTCTGCTTGCGCCTTTACCAGCGATCCTCGGCGTCAAGCTGTGGAGATCTGAGATGGCATTGAAGGTTGGTCTGGCATTCTGTCTTACCATGGCATGCATTCTTCTGCCTTGGTCGATCCGCAATCGCCGCGAGCTGCATGCCAACTTTCCTGTCCGCAGCAATCTCTGGGCTGAAATTTACTTTGGCAACGTCGGCTTCGATCTCCATCCTGCCCACAGCAGCGGCTTCTACCAGCAAGTGGGAGAAACCCGCTTCGTGCAACAGTTGAGAACCGATGCGATTCAGTACATCGCCAGCCACCGCCGGGAGTTTTTGAGCATGACGCTACGACGCACGGTTCATTTCTGGCTGATGCCCTGGTATCTTCTTCCTCTGACTGCGAGCTTGGCATTGGGCTGTCTGCTCGGCGGAGTCTTCCTTCTACGCAACCTGGGGCTCTCCGCCATCCCCTTTGTTGCCGTGCCGGTTTTTTACCCGATCATCTATTCTATGACTCACATCGAAGTGCGCTACCGGCACCCGATTGAGCCGATCGTGTATCTGATGGCGGCCTACGCGGTCTGTGAAATCAGCAAGCAACGTCGGGCATGGTTTCGCAGTCGCGCAGAATATCCGCACAGTTCTTCCCCCTCCAACCCGCTATAATTCTTCCGCGATGAACCTCGAACAGAAACTGGCTGAATTGAAGAAGCGCGACCACCTCGCCGAAGACGGCGGCGGCGAGCAGCGCCGGGAAAAGCAGCACAAAGAAGGCAAGATGTCGGCCCGCGAGCGCATCGAGTTCCTGCTCGACGAAGGCACATTCGAAGAGACCGACAAACTGGTCACGCATCGCTGCAACGACTTCGGCATGGCTGAGCAAAAGATCTATGGCGACGGCTTTATCACCGGATACGGCCGCATCGAAGGCCGCCTCGTGTTCGTCTTCGCCCAGGATTTCACCGTCTTCGGCGGTTCGCTCTCCGAGGCCAACGCCGCCAAGATCGTAAAAGTCATGGATCTCGCCGCCAAGATGGGAGCCCCCATGATCGGCCTCAACGATTCCGGCGGCGCGCGAATTCAGGAAGGCGTCATGTCGCTGGCCGGCTACGCCGACATTTTCTTGCGCAACACGCTCTACAGCGGAGTCGTTCCCCAGATTTCCGCGATCATGGGTCCGTGCGCCGGCGGCGCGGTTTACTCACCCGCGATTACCGATTTCATTCTCATGGTCGACAAGACTTCCTACATGTTCATTACCGGGCCCGACGTGATCAAAACGGTCACCCACGAGGAAGTCACCAAAGACGAGCTAGGAGGCGCAGAAACTCACAACGAAACCTCGGGGGTGGCCCACTTCAAAGCCCACGACGATGCCGAGTGTTTGTCGATGGTGCGAGAGTTGCTCAGCTTCATGCCCTCCAACAATCTCGACGACCCGCCACGCAAGCCCTGCACTGATCCCATCGACCGAGCCGATTCTGCTCTGGACAAGATGGTCCCGGATCAGTCGAACATGCCCTACGACATCAAAGACGTGATCCACGCTGTGATCGACGACGGTTATTTTTTCGAAGTCCAGGAACACTACGCAAAAAACATTGTCGTAGGATTCGCCCGCCTGAATGGAAAGCCGGTCGGGCTCGTTGCCAACCAACCTGCATTTCTAGCGGGCACGCTGGACATCAACGCCTCGATCAAAGGCGCACGCTTCGTCCGCTTCTGCGATTGCTTCAACATCCCGCTGGTAACTTTCGAAGACGTGCCCGGCTTCCTCCCAGGCACCAATCAGGAATACGGAGGCATCATCAAACACGGCGCCAAGCTGCTGTTTGCCTTCGCCGAGGCCACGGTGCCAAAAGTGACAGTCATCACCCGCAAAGCCTACGGCGGCGCGTATTGCGTTATGGCCTCCAAACACATTCGCACCGACGTGAACTACGCGTGGCCCACTGCCGAGATCGCAGTCATGGGCCCGGAGGGCGCAGTGGACATCGTGTACAAACGCGAACTGGAGCACGCTGCCAACCGCGCAGAAGTGCGCAAGCAGAAAATCGAAGAATTCACCGAGCGCTTCGCCAACCCCTACGTAGCCGCCGACCGCGGTTTCGTCGACGCGGTAATCCAACCGCGAGAAACCCGCAAGAAACTAATCCAGGCACTGGAAATGCTGGAGACCAAACGCGACAAAAATCCACAGAAGAAGCACGGCAATATTCCGCTGTGAAGAACCTGTAGAGCGAACACTCATGTCTGCTCACGTTTTGAATTACAGCGGGAGCATCGATCCATGGCGGACGTGCAGTAGTCCGCGATTCTGCCTGAATCATTTGCTTGGGGAAGCGTTCTCGCGGGAGGGAGGGCAATCACCCGGGGTGACTTGATTGCCGTTGCGCCTGCCTTTCGAAGTAGAAGGCGACGCCCAACGAAAGAATCAGGGCGGCGATCCCGAACAGAGTCAAGCTGGAGACGTTATTGGGTTCTTCAATAATCACTTTCCGCGCCATCGCAATCAGGGCAACTTCCAGGACGACGCGCACGTGAATCACGTCTTTCTTCAGGTAGGCTTTCAGAGTTTCGAGCAACTCCACCCCGATCAGCACCAGCAGGAAGTATCCAAAAACCTCCAGCAGGCCCTGCACCGGAATGAGAAATCGAGGGGGTTTCCAGATTTCTTCAGCGATCAGCTTGCCCAAGTGCACCGTGGAGAGCACCACAACGACAACGAGCATTCCAGCGAGCGCAATGACGGTCAACTTCTGGATTTTCGCGATCAGCGTTTCCACCGGGATCTCCTTTCTGCTCGTCGGAAATTTTCGGCTTCTGGATTCGGGACGAATTGTACACTGATTCTGCCCTCTGGTGGGGCTGCCGTAGTCCGAGAATAGAGTGGCCTCAGAACCAACCCAGATGCTAACGAGGGTCGGTGGGGTGGGGCACCCCACGCCTGTCCGAAGTTACCCGTTTGCTTTTGCGACCAGCACGATGGCCATGCAATAGAAGACAAACATGAGGGCCAAGTACAGCTTGGCACGGCTTCCGGCGCCGGCGAATTCCTTCCATGCCAGCACGCCCCACAGCGCGGCGACCATGGGCGCGGACTGCCCGATGGCGTAGGAAATCGCCACCCCGGTGAAGTTCGCGGCCACTAGATTAAAGACCATCCCGGTGCCCCAGATCACGCCGCCGAGCAGGCC
>Ga0210407_10005241_pt1 | contig 10039 bp, 8 predicted proteins | sample IncBWC27MmetaG_FD_150860 | JGI IMG/M metagenome (GOLD analysis project Ga0210407, IMG submission 150860) | Forest soil microbial communities from Barre Woods Harvard Forest LTER site, Petersham, Massachusetts, United States - Inc-BW-C-27-M | ecosystem: Environmental > Terrestrial > Soil >... | reverse complement strand
TGGGGTTGGCATTGATCTCCTGATGCGGCACATAGGGCGGCACGTAGATGAAATCGCCGGGACCGGCCTCCGCGACGTATTCGAGCCGATCCCCCCAGCGCATGCGGGCCTTGCCGCGGACGACATAGATCACGCTCTCGACCTCGCCGTGGTGATGGGCGCCGGTCTTGGCATTGGGATGGATGGTGACCGTGCCCGCCCAAAGCTTCTGTGCGCCGGCGCGCGCATAGGTGATCGCCGCGGCGCGGTTCATGCCGGGCGTCTGCGCCGTGTTGATGTCGAGCTCGGTGCCCTTGACGACCCGCACGCCGTGCGTGCGCCAGTCCGTGTGCTCTGCGCTCATGCCGGCCTCCAATCTCCCTCACTTAGCGATCCCACCGCCCCGCGGCAAGTCTCAGGCCGCGCGCTCCCATTCCGCGCGCACGGCGGGGTCGTTTTCCGCGGCGAGGCCGGCGGTGCGCGCATGCTCCCGCTCTCCCGCGGGTGCCAACCGCAGCCACGCCCAGGCCGCCATGGCGCGCACCAGCGGCGAGGCGTCCTCCAGCAACGGCCGCACCGCCTCGATCAAATCCCGCTCTCCGCTGTTGCCGAGGGCGATCAGCACGTTGCGCAGGAAGCGGTCGCGGCCGATGCGCTTGATCGGCGAGCCCGAGAACCGCGCGCGGAAGGCCGCATCGTCCAGGCCGGCGAGTTCGCGGAGCTGCGGGCCCGCGAGCCCCGGTCTCGGCGCGAAGCCGGGCTCGCGCGTCAGTCTCGCGAATTTGTTCCAGGGGCAGACCGCGAGGCAGTCGTCGCAGCCATAGATGCGGTTCCCCATCAGGGGCCGGAGCTCCGCCTCGATGTGGCCCTTGTGCTCGATGGTGAGATAGGAGATGCAGCGCCGCGCATCGAGCCGGTAAGGCGCGGGGAAGGCGCGCGTCGGGCAGATGTCGAGGCAGCGCCGGCACTCGCCGCAATGGTCCTGCTCGCGCTCATCGGGCTCGAGCTCGAGGGCGAGATAGATCTCGCCCAGGAACAGCCACGAGCCCAGCGCGCGCGAGACCAGGTTGGTGTGCTTGCCCTGCCAGCCGATGCCGCCCTGCTCGGCGAGCGGCTTTTCCATCACCGGCGCGGTGTCGACGAAGAGCTTGAGCTCGCAGTGCCACTGCTCCGCGATGTCGCGCGCGAGCGCCTTGAGCCGCGACTTCACGACATCGTGGTAGTCGCGCCCGCGCGCATAGACCGAGATCGCGCCGCGCTCGGGCTCGGCGAGCGCCGCCAGCGGGTCCTCGCTGGGTCCGTAATTCATGCCGAGCACCACCACGGTCTTGGCCTCGGGCCAGAGCGCGCGCGGCTCGGCGCGCTCCTGGGCGCGCGCCGCAAGCCAGCCCATGTCGCCGTGATATCCCCGCGCGAGATACTCCGTGAGATGCGCGCGGGCTTCCGTGCCCAGCGATGCCGCGGCGAAGCCCACCGCATCGAAGCCGAGCGCGAGCGCCCGCTCGCGGATCGCCGATTTGGGATCGGCCGCCGTCATCCCCGGCCGCGATAGGGGCTGACGCCCTGGTCCGGCAGCCAGAGCCCGCGGGGCGGCGCGCCCGTCTGATAGAAAACGTCGATCGGCATGCCGCCCCGCGGAAACCAGTAGCCGCCGATCCGGAGCCAAACCGGCGCGATCTCTCTCACCAGGCGCTTGGCGATCGCGAGCGTGCAGTCCTCGTGGAAGCTCGCGTGGTTGCGGAACGAGCCCAGATAGAGCTTCAGCGATTTGCTCTCGACGAGCCAGCGCCGCGGCACGTAATCGATCACGAAATGCGCGAAATCCGGCTGCCCCGTAATCGGGCAGAGCACCGTGAACTCCGGCGCCGTGAAGCGCACCAGATAGGTCGTGCCTGGGTGCGGGTTCGGCACGCGCTCCAGAACCGCCGCATCGGGCGAGTCCGGCAACCGCGCGGGCCGGCCGAGCTGGCTGAGTATCGGTTTCCTCTGTCGGGGCATCATCCGTCTCTGAGAAGCAGCGTGCGTCCTTCGACTCGGTCCCTTCGGGACCGGCTCAGGATGAAGGCTTTCCGTTGGCCAAACCACCCTCTCCCCTCATCCTGAGCCGCGAGCAGAGCGAGCGAGTCGAAGGACGCACGATGCTTGCGACCATCCTTGGGAATCACAGCGCCGCAATATCGCCGCGCGCCTCGGCCTCGAGGACCTCGGCCGCGAAGGCGTTGAACCGGCGCTCGGCGACGGCAGCGCGCATGCCCGCCATTAGGCCGGCATAGTAGCGGAGATTGTGCTCGGTCAACAGCAGGGCACCCAGCATCTCGCCGGCGCGCGCGAGGTGGTGCAGATAGGCGCGCGAGTGTCGCGTACAGGCCGTGCAGGCGCAGGCCGCGTCGAGCGGGCGGGGATCGTCGAGATGGCGGGCGTTGCGCAGGTTGACGGTGCCGCCGCGCGTGAAGGCCTGGTGCGTGCGGCCCGAGCGCGTCGGCAGCACGCAGTCGAAGAGGTCGATGCCGCGCTTGACCGCGCCCAGCAAATCCGCCGGCGTGCCGACGCCCATGAGATAGCGCGGCCGGTCTACGGGCAGCGCCGGCACGGTCTCCTCGAGCACGCGCAACATCTCGCTCTGGCCCTCGCCGACCGCGAGTCCGCCCACGGCGTAGCCGTCGAAGCCGATCGCCACCAGCGCCTCGGCCGCGCGCCGGCGCAATCCCGGATAGACGCTACCCTGCACGATGCCGAAGAGCCCGTAGCCCGGCCGCGCTGTGAAGGCGGGCTTCGAGCGCTCGGCCCAGCCGAGCGACAGCTCCATCGAGCGCCGCGCCTCGTCCTCGGTCGCGGGGAAGGCCGTGCATTCGTCCAGCACCATCGTGATGTCGGCATCCAGCATGTGCTGGATCTCGATTGCGCGCTCGGGCGTGAGCTCATACTCCGTGCCGTCGAGGTGCGAGCGGAACGTGACACCCTTGGTGTCGATCTCGCGGAGCTTGGCGAGCGACATCACCTGGAAGCCGCCGGAGTCCGTGAGGATCGGCCCCGGCCAATCCATGAACCTGTGCAAGCCGCCGAGCCTCGCCACCCGCTCGGCGCCCGGCCGCAGCATCAGGTGATAGGTGTTGGCGAGGACGATCTGTGCTCCGGTCGCGGCGACGTCCGCGGACCGCATGCCCTTGACCGTGGCGGCGGTTCCCACGGGCATGAAGGCCGGCGTCTCGACGGCGCCATGCGCCGTGCCGATCCGCCCGAGGCGCGCGCCGCCATTCTCAGCGATTAGCTCGAAGCTCGTGCTCACCGCGCGGCCTCGGGCATCAGCAAGCACGCGTCGCCGTAGGAGAAGAACCGGTAGCGCTCGCGGATCGCGTGGGCGTAGGCGCGCTTCATTCGCTCGAGCCCGGCGAAGGCTGCCACCAGCATGAAGAGCGTCGAGCGCGGCAGGTGGAAATTCGTGATCAGCACATCCACCGCGCGGAACCGGTAGCCCGGCGTGATGAAGAGCGCGGTCTCGCCGGCGAAGGGCCGCAACCGCCCGTCCTCGTTCGCGGCTGACTCCAGCAGTCGCAGGCTGGTGGTGCCCACCGCCACGATGCGCCCGCCCTCGGCGCGCGCGCGGTTGAGCCGCTCGGCCGCCGAAGCCTCCAGAAACCCGGTCTCGCCGTGCATCACGTGATCCCCGACCTGCTCGACCTTCACCGGCAGGAAAGTACCGGCGCCGACGTGGAGGGTCACGGTCAAATGCCCGACGCCCGCGTCCCCCAAAGCCGCCATCAGCGGCCCGGTGAAATGCAGGCCGGCAGTGGGCGCTGCCACTGCGCCCTCCCTGCGCGCGAAGATCGTCTGGTAATCGCGGATATCGCGGGGATCGCCGCCGCGCGGGCGCTTGATGTAGGGCGGCAACGGCATGCTGCCGTGGCGCTCGAGCGCCGCGCGGAACTCGGTGCCAGCCAACGCGAAATGCAGCGCCACCTCGCCCGCGGGCGTCTTGCCCGTGACCTCGGCGGAGAAATCCTCCGCGAAGACCAGTCGATCGCCGGGCTTGAGGCGCCGCGAGCCCTTGGCAAACGCGAGCCACACGCCCTGGCCGAGATCGCGATGCAGGGTCACCTCGACCAAGGCGGTGCCGCGCCGCCCCGTGAGCCTGGCCGGGATCACCTTGGTATCGTTGAACACCAGGAGGTCGCCGCGCCTGAGCAGCCCGGGCAAATCCGCGATCCGCCGGTCCTCGAGCTCATCGCCGACCACCAGGAGCCGCGCGGACTCCCGCGGCTCAGCGGGCCGGTCCGCGATCAGCTCCCTCGGCAGCTCGAAATCGAATTCATCGACACGCATGGGCCGAGCCCATAGCGCGGATCGCGCCCGACTGGAAAGGGCAGGCCGGATAACCCCTCTCCCCACCGGGGGTCGAACCGCGAAGCGGATCGACGGTTGGGGGTGAGGGGGACGCCACTGTAATGTCGTCGAGGCCATGATCCCCATCACGCCCGCCATCGCCCTCAACGAATCCGAGCTCGAGGAGCGCTTCGTGCGCGCCTCGGGGCCGGGCGGGCAGAATGTCAACAAGGTGGCCTCCGCCGTGCAGCTCCGCTTCGACGCGCGGGGGTCGCCCTCGCTGCCGGAGGGCGTGCGCGCGCGGCTCATGCGGCTCGCCGGCCGGCGGCTCACCCTCGATGGCGTTCTGGTCATCACGGCCCAGCGGCACCGGACCCAGGAGGCGAACCGCCGCGACGCCTTGGAACGGCTCATCGAACTCATCCGCCGCGCGGCCGAGCCGCCGGTGCCGCGCAAGCCCACCAAGCCCACCCGCGCCTCCCGCCGCCGCCGGCTCGACTCCAAATCCCGCCGCGGCGCCCTGAAGCGCCTGCGCGGCACCCGGGGGCAGGAGTAGTCGAGCAGAGGTGATTCGGCCCCGCTTGAACCGGGGGCGGGGATGTGGAGAATTGGCCATCCACGCCTTTAGCGTCTGCGAGGCCTGATGCCCGCGCCTGTGCGTCCGATCGAGCAGTGGGTTCTGGCGAAGCCGCCCAAGGTCTCCGACCGCGGCATCGTGGTGGCGCAGCATTGGCGCGCGGCCGAGGCCGGCACCGAGATCCTGGCCCAGGGCGGCAATGCCGTTGACGCGGCGGTGGCGACCGCGCTGGCGCTCGGTGTGGTCGAGCCCTGGATGAGCGGGATCGGCGGCTCGGGCCTGCTGGTCTATGGCGAGGCCAAAACGGGCCAGGTGAAGGTGGTCGACTTCACCCTGGTCTCGCCGGCGGCGACCGATCCCAGGCGCTACCCGCTCGCGGGCGGGCTCAGCAACGAGCTCTTCGGTTGGCCGATGGTGGCGGACGACCGGAACGCCAAGGGCCACGAATCGATTTGCATCCCGGGCTCGGTCGCGGGGCTCGCGCTGGCGCTCGAGCGCTTCGGCCGCAAATCCTTCGCCGAGGTGATCGAGCCCGCGGCGCGGCTCGCCGAGCAAGGCCTGCCGGTCGACTGGCACAGCAGTTTCAACGTCTCGCTCTGCGCGGCGGAGCTCCGGGAATTTCCAGGCTCGCGCGCGGTCTATCTGCCGAACGACCTGCCGCCGGTGCCGCCGCCCGCCGACACCGTGCGCTATTTGCCGCTGACGGCGCTCGCGCGCAGCTATCGCCGCCTGCAGAAAGCGGGCCCGCGGGATTTCTACGAGGGCGAGCTCGCGCGCGCCATCGTGGCCGACCTCGCGGCGGGCGGCAGCGTGCTCTCCGCGCGCGACCTCGCAAATTACCAGGCTCAGGTCGTCGAGCCGCAGCGCCTCGATTACCGCGGCGTCACCATCAACGCGGCACCGCTCTTGACCGGCGGCACAACGCTCTTGAAGGCGATGGCGATCCTCGCCAAGCGGATTCCCGGCGCCACCGTGGGCTATCCCGATGCCGGCGTGTTCCTCGCCTACGCCGAGGCGCTGCGCGACGCCTTCGCCGAGCGGCTGGAGACGCTGGGCCATGCCATGCCCGCGCTCACCAACACGACGCACCTCTCGGTGGTCGACCGCGAGGGCAACATGGTGGCGCTTACCAACACGCTGCTGTCACGGTTCGGCTCCAAGGTGGTGCTGCCGGAGACCGGGATCCCCATGAACAACGGCATGATGTGGTTCGACCCGACGCCCGGCCGGGTCAACTCCATCGGGCCCGGCAAGAAGCCGCTCGCCAACATGTGTCCCGCGCTGCTGGTGCGGAAGGGCAAGCCCTGGGTGGCGCTCGGCGCCTGCGGCGGGCGGCGCATCATTCCGGCGGTGGCGCAGCTCACGTCCTTCCTGATCGATTTCGAGATGTCGCTGGCGCAAGCCTTCGAGACGCCGCGGCTCGACGCCAGCACCGCCGCGGTGCTCTGCGACATGCGGATGGCGCCGGAGATCGTGGCGGCGCTCGCCGAGCGCTTCCCGGTGGAGCGCGTGGAGAGCGCGGTCTATCCCGCGGGCTTTGCCATGGCCTCCGCCGTGATGCGCCAGACCACCACCGGGCGCAACACCGGCATGACCCACATCGCCTCCCCCGCCGCCGCCGCCGTGGTCGAGCCGTAGAGCGAGGAAAGGGGAGAGCCAAGGTGAGGAGCGTGGGGTGAAGGGGGCAGCAAGCCTGGCCGTCGCGCCTGAATACGGTGCCGCGGCGAAGCGCGAGTGGGGTCTCGAGCCCGAGCTCGCCAATCTCAATCACGGCTCCTTCGGCTCGACGCCATCAGCGGTCATGGCGGCGCAGGACGCCTGGCGCCAGCGCATCGAGGCGAACCCGACCCGGTTCATGTCGCGGGAATCGCGGCCGCTGCTGCGCGAGGCGGCGCACAAGGTCGCGGCCGAGCTGGGCTCCGACGGCGACGATCTCGTCTTCAGCGAGAACGCCACCTCCGCCGCCAACGCGGTGCTGCGCTCGCTCGACTTCGAGCCCGGCGACGAGATCCTGATCACCAGCCTGGGCTATCCCGCGATCCGCAACGCCGCGCTCTACGTCGCGAGCCGCGCGGGCGCGCGGGTGGTCGAGGCCGAGATCCCGCTGCCGGTCAGCGATGCCGAAGCGATCCTCTCGGCGGTCGAGCCGAAGCTCTCCGGCCGGACGCGGCTGGCGATCTTCGATCACATCTGCTCGGCGAGCGCGCTGGTGCTGCCGGTTGCGCGCCTGACCGAGATCGCGCATCGCGCCGGCGCCGCGGTGCTCATCGACGGCGCCCATGTACCGGGCCAGCTGCCGCTCGGCCTCGCGGGGCTCGGCGTCGAGTACTACGTCGGCAATCTGCACAAGTGGCTGATGGCGCCGCGCGGCACCGGCTTCCTCTGGGCGCGCCGCGATCTGCAGCCGGCGCTGCATCCGCTCACGATCTCCCACGGCTATCGGAAGGGTTTCATCGAGGAGTTCGACTGGACCGGCACCAAGGAGCTTACGGGCTGGCTTAGCGCGCCCGCCGGCATCGAGTTCTTCCATCGCATGGGCGGCGAGCGCCTGATGGCGCGCAACCGCGAGCTCGCGCACGCCATGGCGCGCAGTCTGAGCGAGGCCTGGGGCACGCCGCTCGGCGGCCCACTGGAGATGTTCGCGGCCATGGCGGTGGTGGCACTCCCGAACGCCGGACCCGCGACCCTCGAGCGCGCGACCGAGCTACGGCATCATCTCGCCGAGCAGCACGGCATCGAGGCCGCGGTCAGCGCCATGGACCGCCGCCTCTGGGTCCGCATCATGGCGCAAGCCTATAATGAGCCCGCCGACTACGAGCGCCTGCGCCGCGCGTTCGAGCGCAAGATATAGAGCGATCATGCTTCCTCAGTTTCGCCCTTCTCGTTTGACTCCTCTCCGCCCTTGGGGGCGGAGAGGTTGGGTGAGGTGGGGGACTCTCCAGCGCGCGCCGATTGATCTGGAAACCAGCGCGCCCGCAATCGCGAAAGGCATCGGACGTGATTGCAGCGGCACCGCCCCACCTCACCTTGCCTCTCCGCCCCTGAGGGGCGGAGAGGGATCGGCTGTTGCCGCGGGCGACCCCTGATGTTCTTCGACCACATCCGTCCGATCCATCCCATCCGCGCGCTGCTGACGCTGGTGCTGGGGACGGCATTCCTCTCGCTGCTGTTCCTGCCGTCGCCGGCGGTCGACCAGAATCGCCTGACGCTTGATTGGCGGCCGGAGATCGAGGTGCTGCTGCTGGTGGGGCTGGTCGCGGTGTTCGCGGCCTTGGGGCGGCGGATGCCATCCGGGCTGCGCTGGACCGCCGCGGGCCTGCTCACGCTGGGCGCGCTGCTGCATGCGATCGCCGCGGCGGTGCCGAGCTTCTTCGAGCGCGAGCTCGATCTCTACTGGGACCTGCCCCATGTGCCGAGCCTCATCGGCCTGTTCTTCGCGGCCAAGGGATGGCTGAAGGCCAGCCTCATTCTGCTGGGCGTTGCCGCTGGGCTGGTGGCGCTGATCGCCGCAATTGCGCTGGTGCTCAGGCTGATGGATCGCGCGCTCCGTGGCGAAGGCCGGCCGCGTGCGGCGCTCATCGCGGTGGGATTGAGCGTGGCGCTGCTGCCGATCCCGTGGCCGGTGGTGGGCTCGCTGGCCTCCGCAGGGCTCAGCAACGAGGTCGGTCACCAGCTCGGCAACGCCTGGTTCAGCGTCCGCGTGCTCGAGGGCGGCGCCGGTCCCTACGGCGAGGCGCTCGCCAGTCCCGAGCCGCCGATGCGCGACCTCAACAGGCTGCAAGGTCACGACGTCTACCTCGTGTTCTTCGAATCTTACGGCACGACGGTGCTGGACGACCCGCAGTTCGCCGCCGAGATCAAGCCCGCGCTCGGCGAGTTCGAGGCCAGCGTCCAGGATGCCGGCTATTACCTCGTCTCCAATCGAATCGATTCGCCGACCTTCGGCGGCGGGTCCTGGCTCGCCCACGGCACCATAGCGAGCGGCCTCAAGCTCGACCGCTTCCTCTATCGCCTCCTGCTCAGCAGCCAGCGGCGCACGCTGCCGGAATATTTCGCCGCCGCCGGCTATCGGAGCCTGAACATCATGCCGGGCCTCAAGAAGTCCTGGCCCGAGGGCGCCTACTGGGGCTTCGACCGGCTGATCACGGCCAGGGACCTCGGCTATGAGGGGCCCGAGTTCGGCTGGTTCGACATCCCCGATCAATGGACGCTCAAGAAGGCGCTGGAGGTGATCGACGGCGAGCCGCATCCGCCGCAGTTCACGCAGATCGTGCTGGTGTCGAGCCACACGCCCTTTGCGCCGGTGCCGCCTTATGTCGAGGACTGGAGCGACGTCGGTCCCTATAAGGGCATCGCGCAGGAGGAGTGGACCCAAATCTACCGGGATCCCGACTGGTGGCACCTCGAGGCCCCTTACCTCAAGTCCGTGCGCTACGATTTGAAGGCGCTCGCGGGCTGGCTGCGCCAGCTCAAGGGCCAGCCGCTGGTGATCATCCTGGGCGACCACCAGCCGCCGGGCTTCGTCTCGGGATCGGAGGCGCCGCACACCGTGCCGATCCACGTGCTCTCGCGCGACGAGGACCTGGTGCTGCCCTTCGCGCGGCTCGGCTATGTCGCGGGCGCGATGCCGCCGAGCGCCGGCGCGTTCAAGGGCATGGAGAGCTTCCTGCCGGATTTCCTGAGCCTGTTCGCGAGCGGCCATTCCGTGGCGACGGCGCCCGACGCGATGGCGCCGGACCCCTGAGCGGAGCCTCACCGCTGATCGATCCCGAGGCACTCCAGGCGGCGCTCGCGCACTACCGGTCGCACGGCTATGCGGTGCTGCCGGCCTTCTTCTCGCCGCAAGACGTCGCCGCGATCGCCGCCGGCTTCGACCGGCACTGGGCGATGGGCATGAGTTATCGCACGAGCTTTCGGCACGGCAACCTGTTCTACCGCCTGGGTAGCGATCCCAAGCTCGGCAAGATCGTGCGGCTCGTGCAATGGCCCAGCTACGGCGACCCCGTGCTCGAGCAGGCCCGGCGCCACCCTCGCATGTTCGAGGTGCTGGAGCCGCTGCTCGGCCGCGACATCAAGCAGATCGTGAACCAGCTGCACTGGAAGCCGCCGGGCGCCGCCGCGGCGGACTTCGCCTTCCATCAGGATGTGCGCTTCCGCCGCCCG
>Ga0210407_10005240_pt1 | contig 10039 bp, 7 predicted proteins | sample IncBWC27MmetaG_FD_150860 | JGI IMG/M metagenome (GOLD analysis project Ga0210407, IMG submission 150860) | Forest soil microbial communities from Barre Woods Harvard Forest LTER site, Petersham, Massachusetts, United States - Inc-BW-C-27-M | ecosystem: Environmental > Terrestrial > Soil >... | reverse complement strand
CGCCCGCGAGCGCGAAACGCAAGGATGGGTAAAGGCGGAAGTGGGTGCCACACTGGGGGCCTTACAATCTGCCCGGGATTATCCCGGCTTTGGCAAGGCTTTATTGTCTCGATTGTCGCAGCCCATTCCGCTGATTTACGGAGCGTTCTACGTGGCAGACGAGAGTCGCAAGCGTTTCTCGCGCGCGTATTCGTTTGCCAATTCGGACGCCGGCAGCTCCGGCGAATTTGCCCTCGGCGAGGGACTCGCCGGGCAAGCTGCGGTGGAGCGGCGAATGCTCGAAGTCACCACCGGGGAGCAAGTTCAAATTTCCGCGGGCATGGGAACGCTGACGGTCGGGAAAATCCACTTCATTCCGGTGGTCAACAAGGACGAAGTGACCGCCATCATCGAATTGGCGACGAACTCTCCATTATCGGAACGCCAACGAGCGTTGCTCGACTCCTTGCTGCCTTCCGTCGCTCTCAGCGCTGAAATATTGTCTGGCAACATCGCGACTCGAGAGCTTCTGGACCGCACGCAGGCCCAGGCTGAGTCGTTGGCGGCTTCGGAACGCCAGCTCGGCGCTCGCAAACAAGAACTGGAAAGCATCAATCAGGCGTTGGAGGCGTCTGGAGAAGAATTGCGGCGAGCCAAAGAAGTGGCGGAGGAAGCCACCAAGGCCAAGTCCGATTTCCTGGCCAATATGAGCCACGAAATCCGTACTCCGATGAACGCAATCATCGGCATGTCGCATCTGACGTTGCGCACCGACCTGAATCCCCGCCAGCACGATTATGTGAGGAAAATTCAACTTGCCGGCCAGCACCTGCTGGGCATCATCAACGACATTTTGGATTTCTCGAAAATCGAAGCGGGCAAACTAACAGTGGAAAACATCGACTTCGACCTGGAGCGCGTGCTCGAAAACGTGAGCAATCTGATTTCCGAGAAAGCTTCAGCAAAAGGCCTCGAGCTGATTTTTGATATTGACCCCGCGGTGCCCATGCAGCTCAAAGGCGACCCGCTGCGGCTGGGTCAAATCCTGATTAACTTCTGCAACAACGCCGTGAAGTTCACCGAACAAGGCGAAATCGTCGTTCGCGCGCGGATTCAGGAAAAAGATGACGAGGGCCAGCTGATTTACTTCGCGGTGCGCGACACTGGCATCGGCCTCACCAAAGAGCAAATGGGCAGGCTCTTCCAGGCGTTCGAACAGGCCGATGCGTCCACCACTCGCCAACACGGTGGGACCGGGCTCGGCCTCGCTATCTCCAAGCGGCTGGCGCTCCTAATGGGAGGAGATGTCGGCGTCGAAAGCGACGAAGGCAAAGGCAGCACGTTCTGGTTCACCGCGCGACTTGGCAACGGCGCGGCCACTGGAGGGCGCACCGTTTCACCCGATCTTCGGGGGCGCCGCGTCTTGATCATTGACGATAATCCGCAAGCTCGCGCGGTACTTTCCAGCATGCTGACCAGCATGACTTTCGAGGCGGATGAAGCTCCTTCGGGGTTGGAAGGAATCGAAATGGTGCGCCATGCCGCGGAAATTAACAAACCGTACGAAATCGTCTTTCTGGACTGGCAGATGCCGGGTCTCGATGGCTTCGAAACGGGCAAACGAATTCGCGCGCTGCCAAATCTGCAAGTTCGTCCGCAACTGGTAATGGTTACCGCCTACGGCCGTGAAGAGGTTTTGAAACAGGCCGAAGAGAACTCGTTTGCAAATATTCTAATCAAGCCGGTTACGGCTTCCATGCTATTCGATTCAGCCGTCGAGGTGCTTAGCGCAAACAGTTCGCAGACATATGAAGCCGCTGTGACTCCAGCCATTGAACTCAGCCGAATACACGGCGCGCGCGTCTTGCTCGTCGAAGACAACGAACTCAACCGCGAGGTCGCGCTCGGCCTTTTAGAGGACGCGCACTTGGCCATTGAAACAGCTGAAAACGGACAGCTCGCCGTGCGGATGGTCGCCGAACACGAATACGACCTGGTGCTGATGGACATGCAAATGCCGGTGATGGATGGTCTCGCCGCGACACGAGCCATCCGCTCGAAACCGCAATTCCGTTCGCTTCCCATCATCGCCATGACCGCCAACGTGATGGAAAGCGATCGCGAGAAATGCACCGAGGCGGGCATGAACGACCACCTCACCAAGCCTATCGATCCCGAGGCACTCTTCGCCGCGTTGTTGCGCTGGATCAAACCCCGCGCTGTACTCGACGCAAAGGCGCCACCAGAGACCGTTGCAACGACCGCACGCTCGCCGGGACCCGGCGGTCCTCCCGAAATCCCTACTTTAGAGATCGAGGGTGTGGACACCCTATCAGCCCTGCGGCGGACCGGCGGAAATCTCAGACGCTACGAGACGCTGTTGCGCAAGTTCGCGGAGTCGGCAAACGTTGAAGAAATTCGCGAGGCGCACGCTTCGGGCGACACTGCCACGGCAGCGCGCGCGGCCCATTCGCTGAAAGGCGCGGCCGCGAACCTCGGCGCGACCGCAGTAGCCAACTGCGCAGCCGACGTAGAAACGGCGATTAAAGCCGGACAGAGCGTGCAACCTCTGCTCGACACGCTGGCCACGAAACTTCGCACGGTTGTGCTGGCAATCCGGTCGGCCCTGCCCAATGAAGAAGTCGCGGAGAGCGCTCTTTTCGCAACCGCCGATCCGGCCTCCGTAGCGGCGCCCTTGCGAAAGTTGACAAAACTTCTATCGAACGACGATGGCGACGCTGCAGATTTCATTTTGGAAGCGCGGCTGGACTTAGCGAAGGTGCTCACAGGATCGGAAATCACTACCCTCGGCGATTTCATAAGCAATTATGATTTTGTTGGCGCCCTGAAGTGTGTTTCAGAGATTGCCGGTCGTTTAGGCCTGCAACTGGAGTAAAACCATGACTCTGCCCTCGGCCCAAAAAACGATTCTAATTGTGGATGACACGCCCATCAACATTGGTGTTATTTCCGGCGCCCTGAAAGACTCGTTCGCGACGAAGGTGGCGACAAGTGGCGAAAAGGCGCTAGCAATCGCTTCGGGGAAGGAGAAGCCGGATCTAATCCTGCTGGACATAATGATGCCGGAAATGGACGGGTACGAGGTGTGCCGCCGCTTGAAAGCAGATCCGGACACGCGTGATGTTCCAGTGATTTTTCTCACCAGCCAGACGGAGGTCGAGGACGAAACCAAAGGATTCGAGGTGGGAGCCGTTGACTACATTCACAAACCATTCTCGGCCGCCGTGGTAAAAGCGAGGGTGCGTACTCATCTTATGCTGCGCGAAGCACATGCCCAGATTGCGCGACAACTCGTGGAAATAAATACGGAACTGGAAATGGCGCGCCAGATTCAACTGTCCATTCTGCCGAGCAGCACGCCGAAGCTCACGGGCATGGATATTGTGGCGCGCTACATTCCCATGACCTCAGTGGCCGGCGATTTCTACGATTTCATCGTCGTGGACGAACGTCACGTGGGCATCCTGATGGCAGACGTCTCGGGACACGGATTGCCTGCGGCGCTCATCGCGTCCATGCTGCAGGTTGCCCTCACCGCACAAGCCCGCCACGTTTCGGAACCGGGCGAGGTTCTGGCGGGTTTGAATCAAGCACTCTGCGGCAAGTTTCAGCATAATTTCGTCACCGCCGCCTATGTGTACGTGGACTTGGAAAAAAACATTCTGAAATACGGCGGAGCGGGCCATCCGCCGTTGTTACTGTGGCGCAAGTCAACTGGCAGTGCGAGCCAACTCCTGGAAAACGGATTGGTCATGGGCCAGTTTGAGGAAGCGACTTACGATTCCCTTCAGGTACCGGTCGAGGCCGGCGACAGGTTCGTCCTCTATACCGACGGAATCCTTGAAACGAGCAATCCAGCGCAGGAGGAATTTGGCACAGGGCGTTTCATGCAGTTCATGGAGACGAATCGCAGGCTTCCAGCAGGCCCGTTTGCGGACGCGCTCCTGCTTGAATTAGCCCGTTGGCTAGAACAACCTCCGGGCGAGGGGCACAAAGACGATATTTCGCTTCTGGCCGTCGACTTCACGACTCGCGGGTAGCCAATCCCTGGTCCTGGAAGGCGTTGATAAATTCTCTTCCCGCAGGATGTCTGTTCGGTATGGACGTCGCGTCTCTCCACTGTGGTCCGTTTGGTCACTCGTGAGCTCTGCCCGTGTCGTGTACTACGCGGCGCCGACACAGCGGACTTGTTGTTGAGACCCCGCGATTTCGTCGGGACTTGTCGTGGCGAAGAATCCGTTGTGTGTCTTGTACGAGCGGTGTAGGATTCGCCGAACGAAGGATACCAATCGGAAATCCTGGTCAAATCCGAATCGAGGAGAACTCATGAAAAATTTAAGGCACTTGCCCACACTTCTGATTGCTGTGGCTCTACTTGGACTTGGAGCGGGTATGGTGTCCTCGCAAGAAAACTCCGGCGCAGCGAGCAGCGTTCAGGTGCACATGGTAATCACCGACGAGGCGCTGCGCGACGATAGCGAGCTGCCGATCCTTCGGCCAGAGAATGTGCAAGTAAAGCAAGGGAAGACGTCGCTGAAGGTTGACCATCTGATTCCCGCGCGTGGCGACAATGCCGCGCTGCAACTTTTTATTTTGATCGACGACACTTGCGATACCAGCATCGGAAACAGTCTTAACGACCTTCGCGATTTCATCAACGCGCAGCCCGCGACGACCGTTGTCGGGGTCGCCTACATGTCCAACGCCACAATTCAGATGGTCCAAAACTTCACAGCCGATCATGCCGCGGCGGCCAAGGCCGTCCGCCTGCCGCGAGGCAGTGTATCCTCCATGGATAGTCCGTACTTGTCGCTCATCAGCTTGATCAAGGGTTGGCCAGAACAGAAAGTTCGTCGAGAAGTCCTGATGGTAAGCGACGGTATTGACCGTTTGCGCGGCGATGCGGCGAACCGCGCTGCCTACACGCCTAGCTACGGCCGCGCTCGCGTTGCGGCGCCCAGCACGTCCATGTCCACCGGTATGGCTACCATGAGTCCAGACGTGGACACCGCCAGCACGACGGCCCAGCGCTATGGCGTAATCGTTCACGGGATTTACGCGACCGGCGTCGGGCGCGCCGGCCGAAATGCCTGGGAAGCGCAGCTGGGTCAAGGGGGCGTGGGCAAGATCGCCGACGAGAGCGGCGGAGAATACTTTTCTCTCGGGACGCTGAACCTTGTCAGCTTTAAACCTTACCTAGATCGCCTGCAACGGGTGCTCGACAATCAGTATTACTTGGTTTTCGGGGCCGTCCCGAAAAATAAGGCTGGTTTGCAGCGCGTCAAGATTTCCACCGAAGCAGCGGGTTTCGAAATCGCGGCGGCAGACAACGTGTGGGTTCCTGGCGCGGGTGAGGGCTCTGCAGCGAAGAAAAAATAGCCGGCGAGTTGTAAGTTGGAACTCGCGAGCGATTCATGCGCAACAAGTTGTGAACAGGGCTAATCGACCGGGTTCCAAGTGTCGTCGGGGTCATATGCGTCGATGGCCTTGGCTATATTGGCGGTGTCTGCGCCCAAATCCTTTCGCAGCACCATTCCTTCCTGATTGATGACGAAGGTCATCACGCCGGAACTGCGATACTCGGCGGGATAGGCAAGGATGGCAAAGGCTCCGGTCATATTGTCCTTGACGATATAGCTCTTGGCTCCGCCGTGCGCATGGCTGCACGAGTGTCCGATTCCCGCTGCTGATTATCTACTGAGGAACCAAGCCCAGGAGCAGGAGCTCCCGCCTGACCAAATATACAGGGCCCTCGTAGAAGAATAGTTGGATGCCGTGGTCACACCGGCAGAGCTGCTACTTTACCTCGCGGCGTGTGAGGAAAATAGCGGGTGAAGCTGATCGCTCCATAATATGACCGTCGTCAGATCGCTGTCGGGATGCAGTTGGACAGCCCCCTGCGCAAGAAGCTTGACCGTACGTTGGTCGCGCTTCGTGAGGACAGCACTCATCAACAAATCTACGACAAGTGGTTCGGCGGGCCGTAGGACAAACCGACCTAGAGCGGTTGCAGCCGCAACTCGCCTCTCACATCCCGATTAACATTTATATCTGATGTCTTCGGACGCTACTTCCTCCATGACGTCTTGTGAGTTGGTCCACTGATCGACGTGCAAAATCATTACGAATTATCTTTAAGCGCGAGGCGAAGATAGAAGTAACCAAACAAGCCAGCCGCCAGCGATGCTGCAAGCACCGCGACCTTTGCGGTAGCGACTAAGGTCTCGTCCCCGAAGCAGAGACCACTAATAAATAGCGCGACGGTAAATCCCACACCTGCCAGAAGGCCAACGCCGGCTATGCCCTTCCACGTCAAACCGTCAGCCATCCCTGCAATTTTCAATTTCACGCCCAGAAAAGAAAACAAAGTAACCCCGACGGCCTTTCCTAGGACCAGACCCAGTAGTATCCCCAGCGCGATCGAACTCGAGTAAGCCAGTTTCAATTGGTCCGTGGACAAAGCGACTCCCGCGCTCGCCAGAGCAAATAAGGGAAGAACGAGGAAGCAAACCCAGGGATGAAGAGTTCTTTCCAAGCGCTCGGCAATCGAATCAGTGCCGCGGAGAAGTTGATCCAGTGTAGCGAAGGTCGCTTCGGCCGACGATTTGTCCTTACTCGAGATCTGGGTTCGGAAATCTTCCAGGAGCGGCTCCGCTCTTTCGGCCAACTCTTCCGGCCGGAATTTTGGCGTGATCGGCGCGACGAGCCCCAGAATCACACCGGCAATCGTGGCATGCACTCCGGAACGGAGAACCGCGGCCCAGAAAAAAAAGCCCACAATGACGTAGACGGAGATGGGAGCCCGACGTATGGCAACCAGTATGAGGAGCGCCAACAAACCGCCCGCCGCCGCCAGATATGGTAGAGAAATCGTCGGAGTATAAAAGAAGGCAATCACCAAGATCGCGCCGACATCGTCCACAATAGCTAGCGCAAGCATGAATACACGCAGGCTCGAAGGGATGCGCTTGCCGAGCAGCGCGAGAACACCCAGGGCGAAGCCGATGTCCGTTGCCATGGGAATTCCCCAGCCGCGCGCGCCTATACTTGAGCGATTCAATGCGAGATAGAGAAGTGCCGGAAGGATCATGCCGCCCAGCGCTGCCAGGATGGGAAGAGCCGCTTGACGAGCGGAGGACAGCTCGCCCTTTACGATCTCACGTTTGATTTCAAGTCCGACAACCAGAAAAAACAGCACCATGAATCCGTCATCAATCCAGTGATGCAGATCCATCGATAGAAGAGGACGGCGACCCAACTGCAAGGGAAGCTTCCAAAGCGCGAAATAGGATGCGCTCCAGGGTGAATTCGCCCAAACCAGGGCGACAACAGTGGCGGCAAAGAGAAGGATCGAACCAGAAGTCTCCTGGTGTACGAAACGTTCGAGCATCGATCGCGGCCGTAGCAGAAACTTATTTTTCATAGGCTAATTCCCAGTAGGCTTGTGGTCTTCCTTGTTCTGTGCTCCTAAATCAACGAGGATCTGCGCGATCAACCCAGTCCAGCCAGTTTGCTGGCTGGCGCCGCAGCCTCGGCCGGTGTCGCCGTGAAAGTATTCGTAGCAAGGGATGAGATCGCGCCAATGCGGATCTGTGTTGTGGCGTCGTCCCGATGGTGCACACGACCGTGGCAGTACGCAGCAGGCTGCCATCAGGAAGACCAACGCCATCTGGTGTCGCCGCAGCTGCGCTCGTTTTCAGCAATATCTTAATCCCCGCGCGTTGCATCTTCTTCAGAGTGAAATCGCGCAAGGTTGGACTGACTTCCGGCAGGACTTGGTCCTTACTATGAACTAGGATCACGCTGATATCATCTTCGGTGAAATTCCGGTAGAAGCGCGTGCTGGCTCTGATCAAATCATTTACTTCGCCGGCCAGCTCCACACCGCTGAATCCACCTCCGATGATTACGAACGATAGATAGAACTTCCGCCGCTCAGGATCAGCGCAAGGCTCCGCCTTTTCGAGTGGGTCAATGATATGAGAGCGCAAAACCACCGCGCGCCGAAGCCTCTTCCGCAGTGCTCTCGCACACGCCACCGCTGCGAAGCCACCACCGATAATTGCAATTTTCGTGTGAGCCATTTCGGCCTCTCGTCCGCAACAGCTCTATGGAAGCCAAGCAATACTCAGCGTCTCGAGGACACTCGATAACATATGTCCGACGGTTCCCCTAGCGGGGAAGACTTCGTGGAATCCGACGGCCGTCGGAAGCTCTCTAACTGCTTTCGAATACCGGCATCACATCTACTCTAAAAAGATGCGGTGAACTATTGTTATTATTGACAGTGCCCGACGTCACCCCGGATAACTAATGTTGACACTCGCCTACGACCGTGGCGAAGTCCAGAAACGGTTGAGGTCTCGACAGTCTAGATGCGCGGGCTTTTCCAGCCGCAATTTTGACATTCTTATTGTCTCGTTCCCGTTCTTGGCCGCTGTGATAGAAATGATGCCTCCGTATAGACCAAACAGTCCTCGAAATCGGACCGGGGAGAAGATACCGTGAGCAAAGCCAAGCTAACACTGAAACAGAGGGTCCTTCACGGGATGAGAGAGTACCTCCTGATCGCTTTTTACCTCTTTGTTGTGTTCTCTTTGTTTGCCGTCTATAAGTCCGTGATTCTCGCCGAGCACCAGATAGATATCGCGCCGCAAGGACTCGCCCTGATCAACGCGCTGGCGCTTGCGAAGGTCGTGCTCGTTGGCCAGGAGCTCCACTTGGCCGACCAATTCCAAGGCGCGCCGCTCATCTATCCGACTCTGCTGAAATCCTTCGTATACACCCTGTTGCTTGCTTGTTTGAAAATTGCGGAGGGAGCCGCTGTCGGCATGCATCGTGGCAAGTCTTTTCAGGAAAGCATCGACTTCATCGCTGGCGGATCCTGGCAAGGCCTATTGTCGCTAACGGCGTTGCTGTTTGTCGTGCTTATTCCCTTTTTTGGCTTCACAGAGTTACGGCGGGTGATCGGTGATGACAGGCTGGTTGGCGTATTTTTCCGTTCGCGGTCCTCGCTGATTCCGCCTCCTGCAGAAGCCTAGCTCATATCTCGTTTTGGCTCGGGGAGATTGCCGTCAAATCGAATCGTCTCTCCGCCGAATCTAATTTCGCTCCCGACGGCCGCGATGTTGTAGACTCGCGCGGTTATGGCCTCGCCCGCGAAAGCTAGGTATACCTCAAAGTCGCCATCATCCAAGGCGTCTCCTCCTACTGGAAAGAATCCGCAGAGCATTTCTCGGGGGAGCCTCCCTCTGATTCTTGAGCGATTTTGCAGCCAGTCCAACCAAAGTGGTCGCGTTCACTATTTTATCGAATTAGTTGATTGGAGCAGGTCTGGAAATGAATCGTCTTCGGGTTCCGAGGAGCCGCAGCGCCTGAAGGAATTGCTCTTATCTCTCGAAGAGGATGCGCCGCTGCGGGTCAAATTTCAAATCGCGTTTCACGGCATGCTTGGAGAAATTCAATCCGTCAGCTTGATCGCAGAGGCTGGCCTGCACCCGCGCGAAAGTATGTGGTCTGAAGTAGCCCGAAGAATTGTAGAGCGCGTGTTACCTCCGGCGCGGGGAGATGCTGACCTCTCAAAACTCGTGTACAGACTGCACCCTGACGACCGCCACATTCAAGGATTTCTCGATTGGTCGGACGAACTGTTCGAGCGCGCTGTTCGAATCCTCACTCCAGACGATGTTCTGTCAGTTTGGAACAGGCAGCGCCTCGATCTGCATCAGTCACTTCGCCTTTTGGGAACCCACATAGCGGGCGTGGGCCTCTCACCGGCATTCCGGGAGCGCTGCCACCCTTATCCGGTGGACCAATCCCCTTTCTGTCTGTTGCAGCAATTTGCTGGTGAACTCGCCCGGCTCGATTCCCGCGCAGAAGGTGCGCCGCTGCTCGAGGCCCTGCGAGCGGAGATGGCTCGTTGCCGGACGGAACTTGAGTACATGCATGAGCGGATGGAGGACATGGGCGTCAGTACGTCGCTTGAATTTGACATGAGCACAATCGATCGAGCGTTGACAAGAACGGACTGCATTGCAAA
>Ga0210407_10005239_pt1 | contig 10041 bp, 7 predicted proteins | sample IncBWC27MmetaG_FD_150860 | JGI IMG/M metagenome (GOLD analysis project Ga0210407, IMG submission 150860) | Forest soil microbial communities from Barre Woods Harvard Forest LTER site, Petersham, Massachusetts, United States - Inc-BW-C-27-M | ecosystem: Environmental > Terrestrial > Soil >... | reverse complement strand
GCCGCTGGATTTGCTCGCGCGGAATCAGCGTGCGCACGCTTTCCAGCGCTTGGCGATTGGACTTCGGCTTGTAACTCGTCGATTTCGGCATCGCGTTTCAACGAACCGGAACTCTAGCCTAGCCCTCGCCTTTCGGCAAGCGGTGTGAGACTCGCGTGCTCACGAATACGCGATAAACTCCTCACAGCGTAGAGAGAAGCGGAAAATCACGAGTGCGAGTCTAATTCCTGGAGTTCCCTTTTTTCGGAGGTGCGCGCGATGCATAGAAAACGCCTAATGGGGGCGATAGCGATTTGCGCCGCATTCGCCGGCGTCTTTTTGCTGCGCAGCGCGAACGCCGATACCGCGGACGAAATGAAGCGGCTGTCGACCCTGATGGAGTGGAAGCCGGGCACGATCGTTGCCGATATCGGCGCGGGCGACGGCCGCTACGCTTTCGCCGCCGCGCAGCTGGTTGGCGGCTCGGGAAAAGTCTTCGCCACCGAAATTGAACCGGAAAAACTCGCCAGCCTGCGATCCGAAGTCGCCAAGCGCCGCCTCGCCAATGTCCTCATCCTCGAAAGCAAAGAAGCGGATACCAATCTTCCCGCCGCGTGTTGCGACGCGATTTTTCTGCGCCGCGTCTACCACCATCTGACCAAGCCCGCTGAATTCGACGCCGCTCTGCTTCGCTCCCTCAAGCCCGGCGGCCGTCTGGCCATTATCGACTTTCCCGCACGCTCCGGCCTCGATCCCGTCGAAGGAGTACCAGCCAACCGCGGCGGTCACGGTATCCCCCAAAAAGTCGTCATCGATGAACTCACGTCCGCAGGACTGCAGTGGGTGAAAACTGTGAACGATTGGCCCGCGGATGACTACTGCGTGCTGTTCGCGAAAAAATGATCGCGCTCGCTGCGATGTCTGTACTTCTCGCAATGCCACCAACCGGAAGCGGGCCAAGGAAACGGAACTGCCTCGCGGACCGTCTTGTTTGCGGGGCAAGTGTGAGAGTATGCTTCGGGCGTCGTATCGAGGGGAGAACAACATGAAACGTACAGGATTAGTGGTCTTTGCGATGCTGTTTGCCGTGGCTGCGACACGCGCTCAGGATGCTGCGGCGCCGGTGGCCAATCCCGTGAGCACAACCGTAAAAGCGCAGTTGCCGCGCTTCAACAAAAACATTGTGGCCGCGGCGGAGGCCATGCCCGCAGAAAAATATGGATTCAAGCCCACTCCGGAGATGAACTCGTTCGGCCACCTGATGATTCACATCGTGCAGTCGAACAATTTGCTGTGCTCGAAAATTTCCGGCGCCCCAGCTCCGGACGCAAAACTTGCAGAAACGGACGGCAAGGACAAATTGGTCGCGGGGCTCAAAGCCTCCTTTGAATTTTGCACCACCGCCCTCGCCAACGTGGACGATTCGAAGCTCGGCGAATCGATGATCCTCTTCGGCAATCGCCCCGCGTCGCGCGCCGCCGCCCTGATCGCCCTCAGCGACGGCTGGAACGATCACTACGGCGCGCAAGCAATCTACCTACGTCTCAATGGCATTTTGCCGCCCAGCGCCCAGCCCGCGCCGAAGTAAGATATTTCTTCTCTGTGGTCTCTGTGGGTCTGTGCTCTCGGTGGCCTCTGTGTTAATTCTTTCTTGAGGCCTACGTTTTGGCCGCCAGCCGCTGGCGCGCATACTCGCACCACGGACTGCCCGGATCGAGCTCGACGTAGAGTTGCCAATGCTGCCGCGCCTCCGCGCGCGCGGACAATTTCTCGCACACAAACGCGAGATTGTAGTGCGCGTCCGCATATCTAGGATCCAGGCGCACCGCCAAACGGAAATGCCGCCGCGCCTCCTCCAGCTCGCCAGTTTCATCCAGCACGCTGCCCAGATTAAACCGCGCGACGGCGTTGCCCTCTTCCAGCGCAACCGCGCGACGGAAACAATCCGCCGCGTTCTCCAAATCGCCGCCATCGTAGGAAAGCATTCCCAGATTGATGAGCGCATCCACATGCGCGGGATTCGCGGACAGCACGCGGCCATACGCGTCGATAGCGTCCGCGCGCGACGCGGGATCCGCTTCGTACTGCAGCGCCAGCGCGAACCAGTCGTCCGCGCTCCGCTCCGGCATGACGCGCACCTTGTCACGCAGCTCCCGCGTATCGAAGTTGAGCACGAACTGGCCGGAGATGGGCTCGAGGCGCGCGCCCTCGTGTTCCACGATGACGTCGCGGCCGTTGGCCATGATGCGCAGCTCGGTGAGCGGCGCTTGCACTTGCGACAGCTTTTCGTTGAGCGCGACCAGCGAGCGGCGCAGCCGATTTGCCGAGACGCCTTTTTCGATGAGCTGCTTCGCGGTGCGCAGGGTGATCAGGTCGCGAAAATCGTAAAATTTTTCGGCGCCGCCTTTGCGCGGCGAAACCAGGTGCAGGCGCTCCCAGTAGTTGAGTTGCTTGTCGGTGACGTCCAGGAGGCGCTGGAACTCAGTCCGAGTAAATCGATCCGTTGCTCCCATGTAATCGCGACGAGTATATCATCGGCAAAACTTTTCTTTTCCACAGCGGCTTTTTCCCACCGTTGTAGCGCCCGCTTTCCGAAGCGGCTCTTCGCGTTCGTCGAAATCTACCCCGCCGATCGTTTCTTCTTCGACGTTTGCGTTCGCTGCTCTTCTTGCCGTGCGCTTCCCGAGGAAATGGCGCGTACCGGCGGCTTCTTGGCGCCAGGCTGCGACTTTTCCGCGATGCTCTTCTTCAGCGCTTCCATCAAATCGATGACCGGGGCCATCTTCGCATGCGGCACTTCGGTGACTTCCTGGCCGGCTTGCTTCGCGGCGATCATCGCTTTCATGCTTTCCTGATATTGATCCTTGTATTTTTCCGGCTCGAACTTGGCGGCCAAACTTTCGATGAGCTGGGTAGCGAGTTTCTTTTCCGCTTCCTTCGGTTCCGCGGCCGGAGTGCGCTTGCCGTACTCGGCGACCGCGCGAATTTCGTTCGTGTAAAACATGGTGTGCAGCGTCATGCCATTCTCGCGCGGACGAATGACCACGATGTGTTCGCGCTGGTGCATGGTAATTTTGGCGATGGCCGCGTACCCGGATTCTTCCATGGCATCCAGCAAAAGCTGGTACGCCTTCCGGCCCTCGTCCTCCGGCGTGACGTAGTAGGACGACTCGTAGTAAAGCGGATCGATTTCGTCCAGGCGCACGAACTCCAGGATTTCCATGGAGCGCGCGGATTCCGGCTCGATCTTCTCCAATTCCTTTTCATCGAAGAGCACGTACTGATCTTTTTCGTATTCGTAGCCCTTGACGATTTCGTTGCGCTCCACCTTGCGGTCGCAGGTCGGGCAAAACAGCGGCATCTTGATGCGCGTGTGGCAAACGCTGTGGAGCTGGTTCAAGCCGATGCGCTCGCCGCGCGCCGCGGAAAAAAGGCGAATGGGGATCGAGATAAGTCCGAAGGTGAGGTAGCCCTTCCAGACCGAGGTAGCCATGCGCGCGTCTCCTGAGCTAAACGTTGCGCCGGTCTTCAGACCGGCCAGCTTGGGCCTGCCGTGCTAGGCCCAAGAAAGTACTGAGACCACTAAGGTTAAGTCGGGAAATGCCGGAGATGCAAGGCGAATTCGCGGCGAAGGCACGGAAGCGTCTACAAGTTATAAGGTCTGAAGGTAGGAGGGTCAAACGGCTCGCACAAGACTCGGAGGGTCAGCCGCTGCGACGATCCGAAGGGTGCCACCCCTAGCCCGGTTAGTTCTGGGGTCAGGCAGAAAATTTAAGGGCGCAACTACCGGTTAAGGTGGTTGCGCCCTATTAAACTGAAGCCGCAAAACTTTTCTCTTCTTGGTTCGACCTCGCGGCCGCAACCGCCGTTAAGCTGCTGCGTCCTCGAAACCGAGCCGTAAAGTTCCAAGCTTCCCGGTTCAATCTGGTGCGCAAGATAATCGTGGAGCTTGGGAGTGTCAATCGAAATCAGCGGCGAAGGCTGTGCATACTTGTGGATGGTTGTGGGAAAGAGCGCGCCACACACGACGCCCGGAGGAATGGCCTCGGCTCCAAAGAGCAGGCTTGCCCTACGGGGCCGTCCCAAGGGTAGTGGTTTTGCGTTATTCCACGTTTGGCTGGAGATGCATACAGTTTCGCCGTCCTCGGGGATCCAACCACATACAGAGGTGACGCTATGGCTACGCGGACGGCTACGCTGGAGTCGACGATTTCTGGCGGCACGGCAAGTTACTGGCGAACTCGTACGGTCGCGTTGCTGTTGCTATGCGCGATTGGCGCTTATTTCTGGACCGTTTCGCGGTATCCGGCGCTGTACAAGAAATATGCGCAGGGGACGCATGTGAGCGTCACGGGGGCGATCACGTTTGGGACGGTGATGGCGGTGCGGCCCGGGATGCCGCTGGGGCAGCGCGTTTGGCGGACGTCGATCAACTGGCTGCAGGCCAACGAGATTGGCATGACCTTTGGGTTTTTCTTCGGTGCCGCGGCGCTGACTGTGCTCGCCACCATTCCGCGGCGCCGGACGTCGAACGCGTACGTCAATTCCCTGCTGGGCGCGGCGGTGGGGATGCCGCTGGGCGTGTGCGCGAATTGTGTCGCTCCCATCGCGCGCGGTCTGTATGCATCGGGAATGAGCACGGAATCGACGCTGGCGGCGATGTTCAGTTCGCCGACGCTGAATGTCGTGGTGCTGGCCATGACGCTTGCACTGTTTCCACTGCCGATTGTGGCATTGAAGCTGTCCAGCATGCTGCTGATGATTTTTGTGTTTGCGCCGCTAGTAGGGGCGCGAAACGCCGGGCCGGCGACGGCGGCACAGTGCGCGATCGAGATTCCGACGTCGGAGACGTGGGCGCAAGCGCTCGGGACGACGGCGAAATCGTACGCGAAGAGCTTCTGGCACGTGGCGCGCGTAGGTGTGCCGCTGATGTTGCTGGCCGCGGTGGTGGGCGCACTGGCGGTGGAGATCATCCCGCAGCAGGGACTGCATGCTCCGGCGACGCTGGGAGGAATCGTGCTGGTGGCGCTAATAGGAACGTTTTTGCCAGTGCCTATGGCTTTCGACGTAGTGATCGCGTATCTGGCGATGTCTCGGGGCGTGGCGCTGCCGTATGTGGCGACGATCTTGTGCACGCTGGGGATTTATAGTGTGTACTCGTTCCTGGTGGTGGGCAAGACGATATCGTGGAAGATCGCAGCGGCGGCCGGCGGCGCCGTGGCGGCCTTGGGAGCCGTGGCGGGAATCGCGGCAATGGGCCTGCATTGAGAAGGGTTTCTAAATCCCACGCGATGGGGCGGAGTGCCGTCGTGCCACGGAGTTAGGCCGGAAAAATCAAGGGCGCAACTACCGGTTAAGGTGGTTGCGCCCTCTTTGAACTGAAACCGCAAAACTTTTCTTCTTCTTGCCTCAATCTCGCGGCCGCAACCGCCGTTAAGCTGCTGCGCCCACTAAACCGAGCCGTAAAGTTTCAAGCTTCCCGGTTCAATCTGGTGCGCAAGATAGTGGATGCGGTTTTGCGCGTCAATCGAAATCTGCTCGGAACCCTGTGCAAAGGTGTGGATGCGTGTGGAAAAGCGGGGACGCGAGACGTCGCCGCTGTTGGGGCGCGCTAGCGCGCCCCAGGGCCTTTAGGCCGCCTCTTACTGCTCTCCCCTTGACAATCTAGGGTACGCGTGCGATGTTCCTCTGGATTGTCGAGGGGAGCAGAGACTTTATGGCGGACAAGGCGAGTGGATTGGTGCAGGGCACGCTGGCCATGCTGATCCTGAAAACGCTGGAGCTGCAGCCCATGCACGGGTATGGGATCGCGATGCGCATCGAGCAGATCAGCAGGGGCGTGTTTCAGGTGAATCCGGGATCGCTGTTTCCGGCGTTTCGCAGGCTGGAGCGCGCGGGATGGCTGGCCAGCGAATGGCGCGGGACGGAGAACAATCGGCGCGCGAAATATTATGCGCTGACCGGGCTGGGACGAAAGCAATTGAAAGGCGAGACGCGCGAGTGGGCGCGGCAAGCGGCGGCGATTGCGCGGATTTTGGAGGCGGAGTCCTAGGAGGCGGCGATGGTGTTGCTGAAGAATTTGCTGGCTGGGCTGCGCAGCTTATTGCAAAAGGAGCGAGTGGAGCGGGAGATGGATGAGGAATTGGGGGAGTTTCTGGACGCGGCGGTGAAGGAGAAGATGCGCCGGGGGATGAGCCGGGAGGAAGCGTTGCGTTCGGCGCGCATCGAGATGGGCGGAGTGGAAGCGGTGAAGGAACAAGTGCGCGCGGTGAGCTGGGAGTCGCGCGTCGAGACGGTGTGGAGCGATTTGCGATTTGGGGCCCGGCTGCTGCGGCTGAATCCAGTGTTTGCCGGCGCGGCGATCCTGTCGCTGGCGCTGGGTATTGGGGCGAACACCACGATTTTTCAGTTGCTCGATGCGGTACGGCTGCGCACGCTGCCGGTCAAGAACGCGCAGGAAATCGCGCGCGTGGCCATCGATCAACGGAATGGCGCGAGCGGGAACTTCACCACGCGTTATCCGGACTTGACCTATGCGATGTGGGAGCAGATTCGCGCGCAGCAGCAGGGATTTTCCAGCGTGTTTGCATGGGGGCCGAATCAATTCAATATCGCGCCGGGCGGCGAAGTGCACAACGTGCAGGGATTGTGGGTGAGTGGCGAATTTTTCTCGACGCTGGGCGTGGAGCCGGTGCTGGGACGGCTGCTCAGTGGGGAGGATGACCAGCCGGGTTGCGGATCGCCGGGCGCGACAATCAGCTATTCATTCTGGCAGCGCGAATACGGAGGCGAGCGGTCGGTGCTCGGGCGAACGCTCACGGTGAACCGCCATCCGCTGCCGATTATTGGCGTCACGCCGGCTGATTTTTACGGCGTGGAGGTGGGAAGGTATTTTGATGTCGCGGTGCCGCTGTGCGCGGAACCGATGATCACCGGAGAAGACAGCCGGCTGAAAAGTCGGTCGGGTTGGTGGCTGTCCGTGATGGGCCGGCTAAAACCGGGTTGGACTGTGGAGCGGGCGGGGGCGCAGTTGCGCGCCATTTCTCCAGGGCTGTTCGAAGCGACGTTGCCGCCAGAATTCAATCCGGGAAATGCGAAGCACTTCTTGCAGTACAAGCTTGGCGCGTTTGCGGCAGATTCCGGGCTCTCCGATCTGCGAAGGGATTATGAGAAGCCGCTGTGGCTGCTGCTGGCCCTGGCGGGGTTGGTGCTGCTGATCGCATCGGCGAACCTGGCAAATCTGATGCTGGCACGGGCGAGCGCGCGTGAAAAAGAAATGGCCATGCGCATGGCCGTGGGGGCAAGCCGCGGGCGGCTGATCCGGCAATTGCTCGTGGAGAGCCTCTTGCTGGCGGGAATCGGGGCGGCGCTGGGAGCACTGCTTGCACGGAACCTAAGCCACGTGCTGGTGGCGTCGCTGAGCACGCAAAACGATCCGCTGTTTGTTGAATTGGGCACGGATTGGAGGGTGCTGGGGTTTACGACCGCGCTGGCAGTGCTGACTTGCATCCTGTTCGGACTGGCACCGGCGATGCGCGCCACGAACGTGGCTCCCGGCCTGGCGCTCAAGGAGAGCGGAAGGGGAACCACGCAAGGGCGCTCGCCATTTGCGCTGCGGCGGCTTCTAGTGGTGTCGCAGATTGCGCTGTCGTTCCTGCTGCTGGTCGGGGCGCTGCTGTTTTCGCGGAGCCTGAATAATCTGGCGGGACTGGATGCAGGATTCCGGCAAAGCGGCATTCTTGTGACGGACATCGATTTCACGACGTTGAAGCTTGCGAATGAAGGGCGCATAGCGTTTGCGAACGACCTTTTGCGGCGAGTGCGGGCGATTCCGGGAATGGATGCGGCGGCGATTGCAGAAATTGTTCCGTTGAGCGGCAACGGCATGAATCACGACATCCTGTTAGGAGAAGTGGGTGAGCCGGAAGGCGACGCTCCGGTGGCAACGTTCAATCGAGTGAGCCCCGGTTTCTTCGAGACGCTCCAAACACGGCTGCTGGGCGGGCGCGATTTCGACGAGCATGACGCAGCTAAGGCGCCGAACGTGGCCATCGTGAATGAGACCTTCGCCAAAAAATTTGCAAAAGGGGCGAATCCGGTCGGAATGAAGTTTCGCGTGCGGACTTTGGGTACGGTTTCCACTCCTTGTGAGGTTGTCGGTCTCGTGAAAGACACAAAGTACGGGGAGCTGCGAGAAGATTTCCAACCCATCGTGTATACGGCCATCGCGCAGTTCGACCATCCGGACACCGACGCACAGATATTGATGCGGTCGAATGCCCCGCTGCAGAATCTGATGGCGGCGGTGAAAAGCGCGGCGAACGAAGTGAATCCGAGTATGGATATTTCGTTTTTCACGTTCCACAAGATGATTGAAGACGGGTTGCTGCGCGACCGGTTGATGGCTAGGTTATCGGGGTTCTTCGGACTGTTGGCGGTCTTGCTGGCGGTGATTGGTCTGTACGGAGTGATTTCGTACATGGTAGCGCGGCGGCGGAACGAGATTGCCATCCGCGTGGCGCTGGGGGCGGGGCGCGAGAGCATCGTGAGGCTGGTGCTGGGGGAAGCAGGCGCGTTGCTGGGAGTGGGGCTGGTGATCGGGACAATGTTGGCGCTGGCGGGTGGAAAGGCTGCGGCGTCGATGCTGTTTGGTCTGAAACCATGGGATGTAGGGACCTTTGCGATGGCGCTGTTGCTGTTGGCAATCGTGTCAGTCCTAGCGAGCTTGTTGCCGGCAGCGCGGGCGGCACGGTCGGATCCGATGGAGGCGCTGCGGGAGGAGTGAGAGGCTCTTGAAAGCGGGAGACAGCCAGAAATGGCTGTACCGCTTGGGCTGACCGTCGAGTTATCGCAAGTAGCCCCAGTTGTGGAGCTTGTCGGAATCTTCTGCCCAGCGGTCGCCGATGTCGGTGCGATAGTACATGTTGGGGATTAGGATGTTTTTGATGCGCGTGTAGACCTGGGCTTGCGCTTGCTTCATGGTCTGGCCGGTGCCGACGACCGTAAGGACGACGCCGGAGGTGCCGGCGATGAGCCACTGGCCGTTGAGTTGCTTCACGTCTTCGATATGGACCTGCTCTGGCGTGCCGCGCTTGAAAACGATGGCGTTGTTTTTGGAGAAGGATTCGAAGGTGGCTTCGTCGTCGAAGGGGAACGGCGGAACCACGATGCGCACGCCAATTTGAAAGCCGCTGCGCGTGCGCCACTTGGGTTCGACGCCGTTGGCCAGCTCCCAGAAAAGATCGCTGATGGGCGTGAGCATGCCCTCTTGCTGAATCATGATGGTGGGGTAGCCGAAGCGCGAAGTGAACTCGAGGGGATAGATGCCGTTGTTGTTCACGATGCAATTGAGGTCGATGTAGCCGACGTAGCCTTCCTCGGCGAGACGGGACTCCATTTTCAATAACGTGCGGGTGAAGAGAGCGTTGGGCTCGTTCCAGAACATGGCGGTGCCCATTTCGCCGGTGGGCGGACCCACTTCACCGGGGAAGAGCTTTTTGTGCTCGAAGTTGATGTTGATCGGAGTGACGAATTTCTTGCCGTTGAAGAAGGCACCGACGGCGACTTCGACGCCGTTGATGCGGCGCTGTAGCTGAAAAACCTTGATCTCCTCGGAGAACGCCTTTTTGTAGGCTTCCAGCATGCGAACGACATCTTCGCCATCCTCCTCCTCACCGACAAAGAGGCGGCGCTTGACGTTTTGGGCTTCGCCGCTGGGCTTGATTACGTAGCGGTCGGGATTTTTCTTGACGAATTCAATCGCGGGATCGAAGGAGTCGAAGTCTTCGTAGGGGATGATGTTGACGCCGGACTTCTTGAGCTCTTCCTGGCCGAAGGAACGATCGTCTTCGAGACGGTCAGTATATTCGGAACCGCCGATGACGGGCTTGCCCTCTTTGCGAAGCGCCTGGGCTCTGGCGCCCTGACCGAGGGTGTCGTCGAAGACGATGATGTCGGCCCACTTGGCGTCCTTCTCCCAGTCTTTGGACTTGGGAACGAAGCCGTCGGCGATGTCGCGCTCCTTTTCATTGTCAATGTAGTAGCGAACATCGTGGCCTTCCT
>Ga0210407_10005238_pt1 | contig 10042 bp, 9 predicted proteins | sample IncBWC27MmetaG_FD_150860 | JGI IMG/M metagenome (GOLD analysis project Ga0210407, IMG submission 150860) | Forest soil microbial communities from Barre Woods Harvard Forest LTER site, Petersham, Massachusetts, United States - Inc-BW-C-27-M | ecosystem: Environmental > Terrestrial > Soil >... | reverse complement strand
ATGGTTGCGGGGGTCAGATTTGAACTGACGACCTTCGGGTTATGAGCCCGACGAGCTACCAGGCTGCTCCACCCCGCTTCATGACTATAGCGGATGCGCGAGGTTGCGTCAAATTGCCGGACTCTCGCGGCAACGTAATAGCGCATTCATTCATTCCGAAGGCCGAGGGTGAAGGCGGCGAGGCCACTTTGCGGATGCTGAAAGCGTGAACGCAAATCGCCCTTATAATGCCGATGGATGGCTCCCCTGGCCGAGTATCGACGCAAGCGGCGGTTCGCCGACACTCCGGAACCGCGCGGGAAGGCTGCACACAAAGGCGAAAAGATTTTTGTCATTCAGAAGCACGCCGCGCGCCGTCTTCACTATGACTTGCGCCTGGAAGTCGGCGGCGTGCTGAAATCGTGGGCTGTGCCGAAAGGGCCCTCGCTCAATCCGGGTGACAAGCGATTGGCGGTGCAAGTGGAAGACCACCCGTTTGAGTACCGCAAGTTTGAGGGAACCATCCCCGAAGGAAACTACGGGGCGGGTGAAGTCATCATCTGGGACCAGGGCACTTACGAACCTGAAGGCGCGCTCCCCGCAGCGGAGCAAATCGAACGCGACGAGCTGAAGTTTCGCTTGCACGGCACGAAATTGAATGGAAGTTTCGTCCTGGTGAAGCTGAAACGCAGCCAAGGCAAGAACGAATGGCTGTTGATCAAGCACCGCGACGAATACGCAGACCCGTTGTGGAATGTCGACGAACACGGCGAATCCGTGGTCAGCGGCCGCCCTCTGCCCAAAACGCAAAAGGAGAAACGCGCCCGCGAGGATTCCACACCGCCTAATCCCGCGCAGTTGGCCGGAGCCCGCAGCGCCCCGATGCCGCGCGAGATTTCCGTCACGCTCGCCAAGATCGCGGACAAGCCGTTCTCAGATCCAAACTGGCTTTTCGAGATCAAATGGGATGGCATTCGCACCGTCGCGTTTGTTGACAATGGCAGCGTGCGGCTATCTGCCCGCTCCGGGCGCGATGTCACCGCGGAATTCCCCGAGTTTCAGAATCTCGCCAAGCACTTGCGGGCCGGCACCGCCATCGTCGACGGCGAAATCGTTACCCTGGACGAAAACGGGCGCAGTGATTTTCAGAAGCTGCAAAACCGGTTCGGCGTCACTAAGCCTTCGCAGAAGTTGATAGCAGAAGTCCCGCTCACCTACTACTTTTTCGATGCGCTCTATTGCAATGGCTTCGATGTGCGAAAAACCCCGCTCCTGCAGCGAAAGGAGTTGCTGCGTCAGATGCTGCGCGGCGACGACCGCGTGCGCTATTCGGAGCACCAGCTCGAAAACGGCAAGGAACTGTACGCCGTGGCGAAGGAGAACGGCCTGGAGGGGATCGTCGGGAAGCAGATCGAGAGCCCCTACACCGGGAATCGCACGGGCTTCTGGGTCAAATTCAAGATCGTCAATGAAATCGACGCGGTAATCGTTGGCTGGACCGCGCCGCGGCGCACCCGCCAGTATTTTGGCGCGCTGGTCCTTGCGTTATACGACGAAAAAAAGGATTTGCAGTTTATCGGCAGCGCCGGCACCGGCTTCGATCAAAAAACGCAAAAGGATCTGCTCGCGCAGCTCGAAAAACTGCGCGTTTCGCGCTCGCCCTTGCGCAATCCCCCCAAATTGCGTGAACACGTTGAATGGGTGCGGCCCGCGATGGTTGCACGAATCAAATTCGCGAACTGGACGGAAGACACCCACTTGCGCGCGCCCGTCTTCCTGGCCATCCGCAAGGACCGCACTCCCGAAGAATGCACCTTCTCCGCCGCGCGGCCCGAGCGCGCCGAAGATCCAAAACCCACGGCAACCAAGCCTTCGCGATCCAAAGCTCCCGCGCGAGACGCAGGTTTTGAGGAGTTGGCTCACGGCACGGCGGAGAGCCTGCGCCTGCAGATCGACCGCAGAACGCTCGCTCTCACGCACTTGAACAAAATTTACTTTCCGGAGTCCGGCATCCGCAAGCGCGACCTTCTCGCATGCTACTACCGCATGGCGGACCATATTCTGCCCTTCTTGAAGGACCGGCCGCTGGTCATGCGGCGCTATCCAAACGGAATCGAGGAAAAAAGCTTTTTCCAAAAGGAAGCGCCGGAGTCCATTCCTGCGTGGGTCAAACGAGCCACCGTTTATTCCGACGAGCGCGGCGGAGAAATGGACTATGTAATGGCCGAAGATCGCGCTTCCCTTCTCTTCCTCACCAATCTCGGCTGCATCGACCACAATCCGTGGTCCAGCCGCTTCAACCATCAGGATTATCCTGATTACGTCTTCTTCGATCTCGATCCCACGCCGGAGACGCCCTTCAGCACCGTGCTTCGCGTGGCGCGTTCGATTTACAAAGTGCTGCTCTCCACGCGCCTGGTTTGCTTCCTAAAAACTTCCGGTGCGACGGGATTTCACATCTACGTGCCTCTCGAGCCGATATACAAGTACGCGCAAACGCGCACCTTCGCGGAAATCATCAGCCAACTCGTCGCCGCCGAGTTGCCGCGAGACACCACCCTCGAGCGCAGCATCCGCAAGCGCCCACCCGGACGCGTCCTGCTCGATGCATTGCAAAACGCAAAGGGAAAGCCGCTGGCCGCGGTTTATTCCGCAAGGGCACATCCCGAAGCCACTGTCTCGACCCCGGTGACCGCGGACGAACTTATGAACGGCAACATCGACCCGGACGCATGGACCATCAAAACTATCGCGTCCCGGCTGGAAGCCGTCGGCGACTTATGGAGAGACTTCTGGAAGAAACGGCAAACGCTGGACAGGGCGCTCGAAGCCCTGAGCCGCGGCCTCTCTGGAGAAAAACAGAAAGCCCAGCCAGGGTAGGGTGACACATATGGGCGCGATACTCCCGCCAAACTCGCCAGGAATACCGCGATGGGGCTTGCCACCCTGGACCATCGATTTCCATTCGGAACAGCGGGCCCTGCCGGAAGAAGTCGAATTCGCGGTTGTGGGCGGCGGCTTTACCGGACTCGCCGCCGCCGCTTGGCTGCGCCAATTAGAACCAAACAAGCGCGTGGCACTGTTTGAATGCAGCCGCATCGGCGCAGGCTCCAGCGGACATACCGGGGGTATGGCGCTCTCGGAAACCGCAGCCGGGAGCCTGCCCGGACTTGGCGACGTTCTCGCGGGCTTCTCCGGCATTTTGCGCGAGCTGGACGTCCAATGCGATCTGACCCTTCCCGGCGCTTTGGAGATTGGCCGCCAGGGAGTGATGCCGAACTCTCCGATCACGTGGAATGATTCCGGCACGCTGGGTGTCACGCGAGAAGTGCCCGGCGGCACGATCGATCCCGGCAAGATGCTGAGCGGCTTGGCGCAGGCGGCCAGCAAACGCGGCGCACTGATTTCTGAAAAGGCGCCCGTGGAAAGCTTGAGCTTCGAAGAGTTTCCCGTCCTGACGATTCACGGAAAGCCAGTGCGCGCTCGCTCCGTTCTGCTGGCGACAAACGCCGAATCTCTGGAGCTCAGCGGCCTTGCGGGCCGCGCGCAACCGAAATTGACCATGGCGGTTGCCACCGAGCCGCTTTCGCCGGAACAGCTGTCGTCGCTGGGGCTCGCGCAACGCAAGCCGTTTTACACGATCGATCTACCGTACTTGTGGGGACGAGTCTTCCACGAAAACCGCGTGATTTTTGGCAGCGGGTTGGTGCACCTGGGAGGTTGGCGGGAGTTGCTGACCCTGGATGTGGCGGAAGGCCGCGCATCCGAGCTTCTGGACGATCTTGAAAGACGCGTTCGCAATTTACATCCTGCGCTGCGCGGTGTCCGGCTGAGCCATCGCTGGGGCGGCCCGATCCTCATTGCCGACAACTGGGAGCCGGTTTTCCGGAGGCACGCCGAGCATCACAATGTACTTGTGCTGGGCGCGTACAGCGGGCACGGCGTCGCGCTCTCCGTGTACTTAGGGGCTTGGGCGGCGGAGGCTATGCTCGGCAACCGGGAACTGCCGCAGTGGGAAGACGCGGCGAACGCCGCAGATTGAGAGAAATTATTCGGGAGGACGCTCTCCGACCGGATAGCCCCTCTATCCGCTCGGAGAGAAACCGCTGCGCCCGCAAGGAGACTCCTGCGCTAGCCCCCTGCCCGCCCAACAAGCTATCTCCTTGCCCCTGAACTGGTTGCGTCCACCGGTGAGACAGCCTCCTCATTCCTTCCGCCGTGGCCCGCCGAATGCACTCTCTGTTGACGTGCGAGCCAAGATCTAACCTTAAAGGCCGCAATCGACTCAAGCTTCGCAAGGAGATTCTATGACATCGCTTCGGAATCGCATGCTGGTAATCACAGCCTTCGCGTTGGCAGCCGTTTGCGCAAGCCCAACCCCCGCCACTGCCCAGGGAGTTTACAAAGGCAGCTTTACTCTCCCCCACGAAGTTCGCTGGCAGAACGCCACGTTACCCGCGGGCGACTACACTTTTGAGATGAAGTCCCTCGAAACCTCGTCCCTCATCAGGCTTAACGGCCCCAAGGGCTCGCAGTTCATCCCCGCTTTGGTCGCAGACGAAAAAGTCAACGAGCAGAGCATGCTGGTCATCGAAACCCGCGGCAGCATCTCTGCCGTCACGGAGCTTCGCCTGTCCGGCATTGGGCGCACTCTCCGCTATGCAGTGCCGAAGGCGCCCAAGGACGTCGAGCTGGCCCAGGGTCCGGTGACACGAGAGCAGGTCCTCGTGGCTATGAAGGCGAAGTAAGTTCTGAACCCGGACCCAAGCACCGCGAGGGCGCGAGCCTCCCAAGACTCGCGCCCTTTTTGTATTGCTTCGCCGGCTCGCGGCACACGCGCCGTTGGTGCGTCTTACGAAGCGGCGGCGGCGTTGGCAGGCCAGTACGGCATATCTTTGTCGGCCAACTTGCCATCCGAGTACCGGTCGTGGTGCCGAATCCAGGCCATCGTGAACGGCAACCCGTCTTCGTCGCGGCCCTTCGGCACATAATCGAGATAGTTGTACGTGCTCATGGTCATCTCCGTGCCGCGCGCGTAAGCGGAATAGGTGTGGAAGATGGTTCCGCTCTTGTCCTTGTAGAACACGCTGATCCCCGGCCCCTCTTCGCTCGGGAACGCCCCTACCTCATAGTTGTAGTACACCTTGCCGCTCGCCTTCTCCTCCTTGGTGAACGACACGTGATAATCCCGGTTGAAGTCGTTGCCGTTGGACGACACCCACGCAAAGCGCCAACCCATGCGCTTCTTGAACGCTTCGATCTGTGGCATCGTCGCCCGCGAAATAGCCGCGAATGTCACATCGCGCTGCGCCAGGTGTACCAGCGCGGCGTCCGTGTGATCCATATTGAACGAGCAACTCGGGCAGCCTTCCTTCCAGTCCGGACCAAACATGAAGTGATACACAATCAACTGGCTCCGGCCCTCGAAAAGATCGGCCAGCGTTTTCTTGCCGCCCGGCGCATCGAAAACATATTCCTTATCGACTTTCACCCAAGGAAGTTGGCGCCGCTCCGCGCTAACCGCATCGCGCTGCCGCGTCAGATTCTTCTCCTTCGCCAGCAGCTCCTTGCGAGCCGCAATCCACTCCTCCCGCGATACCACTCTCGGGTTATCGATCGTTCTCTTGCTCGTAACTTCCTTGCTCATGACTTTTTCTCCTTTGTTTGATTCCCCTCTATTTTGCTAACCGCAACAGTCAACTTCGCGCTGGTGTCGTCTCGAAATTTGCTCACGACCAACGCCGCCAAACCGCCCGTCGAGGATGCACCCACGACAATCATCGCCAAGGTTGCCAAGCATGCTGGACACATACCAATCTCCTCTTGCTTACCGCCCTACCGCTTTTCCTGCGCGCACCGCCGCCTCCGCGCGTTTCCGCACGTTCGCGTTCATGTGCCCCCAGCCTTTCCCCACTCCTTCTCTGTGCTGATCCTCAATCAGTCCGAGTGCGGTGTGATGAAACTTGATCAGCGTGCCGCCATCCACTTCGCTCAATCGGTACTGCACATTCGACATGACCGGATACGACATGAACAGCGGCCCGCTGATTTCCAGCAACGTCGGCCGCTTGATGGCCTGCACATGCCCCCAGAAATGTCCGTTTCCGTCGCCCAGGTCGCGGTACCACCTTCCGCCCGGCCACGGTTCGATCTTCATGTTCATCGCTTGCCCTTCCGGTGTGTCGTTCAGCGGCCCTAGTTGTTCCAGCAGCGTCGCAAACGTGACATCAAGCGGCGCCTGAACATGTATTTCCTGTGTCACGTTAAGCGTCATCTTCTCAATTGCGGATTCTGTCGAAATCATCGTTCCTCCTAGTATTGAAATCAGAATCAAACTTTTTTTATCTTCTCTTCCGCACGCTCTTTTACGCGCTGCAACTGATGCCGCCACAAACGCTCGAACGTGCTGGTCCATTCATGCAAGGGCCGAATCGCCTCCGCATTCGTGCGATAAAGCATGTGGCGTCCGTCCCGCCTCACGTGCACCAGCCCAACATCCTTTAAGACGCGCAGGTGCTTGGAAACCGACGGCTGCTCCAGACCTAACGACGCCACAATGTCGCCAACCGGCCGTTCCTGCAGCGCCAGATAGTTCAGGATGTCACGCCGGCGCGGCTCCGCCACGGCATTAAACGCGTCGGAAGTGGTAGCAGCACGAGCCATGAGAGCATAATACATGCTTATATGGGAATATGTCAAGCCTCTTTTCTCACCGACCCATACTGCTTGACGACAGGGACCATGCAGAGGACGATATGCGCCCAACACCAGTCCCAGCATCATGTATCGTTCGGGGTTCTTCGCTTAGACCAAGAACTTGGAATTAAGAACTAAGAGCTAACAACAGCGAACGCGCTCGGAGCGCAAACACTCCATGAAGCTAAACTCAAACCTGCTCAAGGCCACCGCGGTCGGCGCGCTCGGTGGACTCCTGTTCGGCTTTGACACCGCCGTTATCGCCGGCACCACGCATTCCCTGACCTTGGCCTACGCACTGACGCCCCGGCAACTGGGTGTAACCGTCGCCATGGCCCTGATCGGCACGGTCATCGGCGCAATGTCCGCCGGCATTCCTGGGCAGAAATATGGCGCGAGAGAAACGCTGCGCGTACTGGCCGTCTTCTACGTGCTCTCCGCACTGGGCTGCGCTTTGGCGTGGAATTGGGACACCTTGCTCTTGGCGCGCTTTCTCGGAGGGCTGGGCATTGGAGGTTCGTCGGTCCTGGGTCCGGTGTACATCGCGGAACTGGCCCCGGCAAGAATCCGTGGCCGCCTGGTCGGCATGTTTCAGATCAACATTGTCATCGGCATCCTGCTCGCCTATTTGTCGAATTTCGTAATCGCGCGCCAGGGTCTCGGCGCGACGGAATGGCGCTGGCAGTTCGGAGTCGCTGCGCTGCCAGCTGTGCTGTTTTTGGTAATGCTGTTTGGCATCCCGCAAAGCCCGCGCTGGCTGGTCACACAAAAGCGCGTCGACGAAGCGCGCGAAGTGCTGCAGAAAATGGGTGGGGAAGATCCGGAGAGAGAGCTCCAGGAAATCGTCAACTCCGTGCATCTGGAAAGGCTCGAAAAAACCGAGCCGCTGTTCGCTTGGAAATATCGCTTGCCGATTTTTCTGGCCATCACCATCGGCATGTTCAACCAGCTCTCCGGCATCAACGCCATCCTCTATTACCTGAACGACATTTTCGGCGCCGCTGGGTTCAGCAAGCTATCCGGGGATCTGCAAGCCGTGGCCGTCGGCGGAATGAACTTGCTCGCAACACTTCTGGGCATGTCCGTGATCGACAAGCTGGGTCGCAAAACGCTGCTGCTGATTGGTTCCGTCGGCACGGCGCTGTGCCTGGCTGGTGTCGCTCGCGTTTTTCTGACTCATCAGCATCAGGAATATTTGCTGTGGTTCCTGGTGGCGTACATCGCGTTTTTCGCCATTTCGCAGGGCGCGGTCATCTGGGTCTATATCAGCGAAGTCTTCCCAAATCGTGTGCGTGCCAAGGGTCAGGCGCTGGGTAGTTCCTCGCACTGGGTGATGAACGCCATCATCGCCTACACCTTCCCGCAGCTCGCGAAATCCTCGGGCGCGTATCCATTCATTTTTTTCTCCGCAATGATGGTCCTGCAATTCTTCGTGGTGCTTTTCTTGTACCCAGAGACCAAGCGCGTCTCCCTCGAACAAATGCAGCAGCGCCTGGGAATCGAGTGATGGACTAGAGTGATGGACGATTCTCCGGTGGGACAGCCATTTCTGGCGGTCCTCGGATGAACATCAAAATGAGCGCAAAGGAGCAAGCAGCCGAAAGTCAGCGAAACGACTTTACTCTCGGCGTAGATATCGGCGGCACCAAGGTTGCTGCCGGCCTCGTCGACGCAAAAGGCGCAATCCTGTTTCAGACGCGCGTAGCCATGCCCGCGCGCGAAGATGCGGTGGCGGGTTTTGCGGCCGTAGAGCGCGCGATCAACTCCGTTTTTGAGAAGCATCCAGAAGCGCACGCATCGCTGGCCGGAATCGGAATTTGCGCGCCGGGTCCGCTCGATCCGATTCGCGGCGTGGTGCTGAATCCGCCAAACTTGCCGTGCTGGCGGAATTTTCCCCTGGCCGCGGAGGTGCAGCGTGCCTTCCACGTTTGCTCAAAAGTCGACAATGACGCGAATGCGGCGGCACTGGCCGAAGCGGTCTGGGGCGCAGGCGTAGGATTTCGCAACGTGCTCTATGTCACGCTCGGCACGGGCATCGGGACCGGAATCATTTTCGACCGCCGCATCTATCACGGGCGCACCGGCAGCGCCGCGGAAGGTGGGCACGTCAGCATCGACTACAACGGTCCGCTCTGCGGCTGCGGAAAACGCGGATGTATCGAAGCGCTGTGCTCCGGTCCGGCGATTGCACAGCGCGCGCGGGCGCGCTTGGCGGAATCGAACATACCGTCCCGCATGCGCGAACTCGCCGGCGGTAACCTGGCGAAATTGACGGCGGAAAATGTTGCGGAGGCGTTTCACGACGGCGACGCACCAGCCCGCGAAGTTCTGGAAGCAACGGCCGATTTATTGACCGTGTGGCTCGGCAACCTGATCGATTTGCTGGAGCCCGACGTAATTGTGTTTGGCGGCGGCGTGGCGCGATTAATGAGCGGGTTCTTCCCTCGCGTGCACACCGAGCTGCCGAAGTGGTCCATCAATGCGCGCTGCTGCGAAATCCCGTTGCTGTTGGCTAAATACGGCTCCGACGCCGGAATCGCCGGCGCCGCCGCCCTCTGCCGGCAATAGAAGTTGGTCGCCCACCCAACATTGCGGGCGGAATCAGACCGGATTGGGTAAGCACTTGCGTCAAAGGTTGTCCATCGGGGATACCAGTATCATGAAGGAGCGCGACGATGCGCGGAGAAGGTTACTCGAGCTTTCCTGCGTCTGACATATTTTTCAGGGGAAGGTCGCTATGCGCGAGCGCAACCACCGGCGTCATTCCTGCCAGCGTGCGCGCCCAAATTGTGAGGTATTCTCCCGCTTGAACAGCGAGCACGCCGCTCAGAAGTAACAGCGCCACGCAGACAAACAGCAAGCTGAAGAAGAGCCAGCAGACCAGGAGTTCCCGAATGAAGTAGGAAGACAGGCTAAGTCCCACGAGCAAACCGGAGCATTGCGACACGTAATGGCTTTCTCGAAACTGATGCACAAATTCCTCTAATCTCGCTGGGCTTCTAACGGAGGGCCTTTTTCCAGTGTTTAGCTGAGTAGAACGGCGAGGGGAGGATACCGCCCGGCCCAGCCCTGCATCCTGGCAAATGTCGCTCTTTCTCGCCGTCTGGATACATCGTAGAAGATTTAAAAACAATTAACTGTCCTCTTTTGTACAACTTAGACCAATCTTCGTGGTCGGACAGCGACGAGGGAAATGCGTCGGTTCTTGTTTTTCGGATTATTGTAGATGAAAAGAGAGGGGTTAGATTCCACAAGGGATTTGGAATCAATAACATCCGCCTCGAAAGACAAATCGGGGGGCGCGTAAGTGCCCCCCGAATATTCGCTACCAAGGCCTAATGTCCTATCAGTTGTAGGCCCCGTTCCG
>Ga0210407_10005237_pt1 | contig 10043 bp, 5 predicted proteins | sample IncBWC27MmetaG_FD_150860 | JGI IMG/M metagenome (GOLD analysis project Ga0210407, IMG submission 150860) | Forest soil microbial communities from Barre Woods Harvard Forest LTER site, Petersham, Massachusetts, United States - Inc-BW-C-27-M | ecosystem: Environmental > Terrestrial > Soil >... | reverse complement strand
TCATTCTTACTCCCTCCACTCATAACCGAAGCCTGCGTGGCACCGGTGGAGATTGTCTTGGCTGCACGAAATCTGTCGTCCTCATCAGAAGTAATGGGATCGCCCAAACCCAGGAATGCTTCCTGCCAGTTCGACTGATGACTCACGCTCCTGGCAAGTCGGAAAGACACTGCCGATGGGAAGTAAATAGACGCCTTACTTAGTAAAACAAAATTGCCTTGCGAGGCATTCGGTGAAAACAGTTCAAAGGGAAGCGCAAACAACACGTCGTCCGGAATGAATATGATGTTCTGAGACTTTGCGACAATCGCCGATGCTTCTTGCGGGAAGAGCGCCCCGAAGATTTCCTCAGAGGTCTTCCAATCGATTTTTTCGGGGTGTCCTGAATTGAGTGCCTTCCTAAGCAGAGAAATGCGGTCTAGGAACCATTTTCGGGAGCGTGGCACCTGATAGAAGGAAAGTAGTTCATTGCCTCTGCCGTCTCGATTTTGCACGATCCAGGCAAAGGCAGAGTCATCGGTCAATTTGAATTCGACAAGGGTCTCCTCTTTCCTCAGAGGGAGCGCAGCGATCTGAATAGCCTCGGGGTATGCCACTGCCGCGTATTGGGGTGCTATCCTTCTCAGATCTTGAAGAAAGTCAGTTTTTCCCTTTTGGACAGAAGCGAGTTCTACCTGCAACCGTTCCTTTTGGTTCTTCCCGAAGGGTTCTCCAGGTGCACTCGACGCATTCAGTTGGTCTAGAACTTGATCGCGTTTTGCGAATAATGATCGCTCTCTCTCCTGGATGGCGGCTGGGAGGGACCGTTGCATATGATCGACAAAAGTGCGCCCCCAAGACACCACAAATTGTCTTGCTTTGTTTGTCTCCGCATATTCCAGGGATTCCGATGCGAATCTGAGTCGGCTAGGAGCATCTCTCGTGCTCATTAAATAGAGCAAGGAAACCAGTTCGTCGTAGATATATCCGTAGTTCTCAGAAAGGGCTCTTTGCTCTCTTGCGTCCAAGCCACCCTTTACTGTTTCAATCAAGCTGATCAGTTGCTTGTACGAAGCCAGCGCCTCATCCAATTTGCCTTCGGACTTGAGTTGTCGAGCTTCAGCGTAGAGGAGGCGCCCGTTCAGGTAGATGTCCTGAGATTTGGACACTAGCGGACGCGCCTGGTTTAGAGCGTCCCTTGCCGACTCGATTTCGCCATTTAGCCTTTGGGCCTCCGAAAAGCTCAATAGGCCATGTGCTTGGCATTCAACGTTTGCGTTCGCCGTGCACCTTTGAATGCTACCCTTGGCGATTTTTGCTGCTTCAGCATACTTGCCAGTCTGAAGGTATACCTCCATTAGATCGAGTTCAAGACTCTCTCCGTAGCCGAGTTCCCGAGCCTTTGCATAGCACTCTTGCGCCTTGTCAAAGTCCTTTAGAGAAGAACTCCTGTCACTGTAAATGCCCGTCAAATGAGCCCAGCTCTCAGCTTGTCCCTTTTTGTCGAGGAGACCCTGGAAGAGCTTGAGCGCCTCTTGCGATTCAGCCACCGCTTCCTCCCACCCTCCGATGAGACCATCCAATTCGGCTAGCGCAAGATGAGAATAGCCGCAATGCTCGAGGTCTCCCGCCTGCTTCGTGATTTCTATAGCTTCTTTGAATATCGCGAAAGATTTCTCGAATTGTCCTTGCTCTCTGTAATACTCGCCCAACGTAACATTCGCAAAATACTGGCTAAGAGCTGGACCTAGTTCGGATGCTTTCTTTGCTTCCAGAAACGATGACAGATTCTCGTCAGACTCATGCATTGCAGCATAGTCCCTTCCAAGATTCTCAAGGCAGAACGCTTCAAGGCCAGGATTCTTCAATTCGTGATAGGCAGCAGCTGCTCTTCGGTGAAAGTCTCGGGCCTTGGTGAAATCCTTTTGCCCCTGGTACGCATTCCCTAAGTCAGACAATGTTTGTGCAAGAATATCTTTGCGTCCGGTTTTCTGAGCCAGATCGTATGCCTTTTCAAAGTGGTCGATGGCCGTTTTCAACTTAGATAGCTTTACGTAATACTCGCCAATAGCATTGAGTGTTCCAGCTTCTTCAGCCTGAGCGTTAAGCTCATGGTAGATGCGATGGCCCAATTCCAAGTATTGCAATTGGAGCCTTTCCGCCTCCGGGGAATTATCTGAGTTCAGCGCGATTGCAACGCGCACGTAGGCGCCAGCGACCGTTTTTCTTTCGCCTTTTGGCGTGAGTTTCGCAACTGCACAATCTAGCTGAGATACAGCCTCTTTGTAGAGTTTGTTGCTCGCCAGTGATATCGCCAGCTCTAGGCGCAACTCCGGGTTATCGGGCACCTTCGCAACAAGCTGCTCCAACGAGTTCCTTGCAGACGCCGGGTCTCCAATTCCGGTCTGAACAAAAGCATTCGCCGCAGCCGCAAAGTTCAAACTTTGTTCGTCATTTGCATCTCTCGCAAACTTCGAACATTCGCTCAACTTAGACCTTGCGAGGGAGGACTTGAGTTCACGCGAATATGCAATTGCGAGAACGCAGGCACTTTCAGCCTTTAAAGCGCTCACGTTGGAAGTTGAACTATTTACGATTTCCTCGGATCGTCGCGCGTATTTCTCCGCCAAAACCGGATCATTAGCAGTCGTGATGTAATAACGAGCAAGCGCATCTAACAACGCAGTCCTCGGAAAGCCCAAAAACGAATCCACTTGATCCAGGAGTTCAGTCAGGGCTTTAGCCCCCTCAGGCGTCTGCGCGATCTGGAAAGGAAGAGTAAGAATTCTGTTCCAGTTGGAATTGTCCTCCCCAGCTTTGGGCATACCATCGTGTATGTACAAGATGCACGCATAGAGCAATGATTCAGCTAGTTGCCCCTCCTTCTGTCGCTGGCTGACCAAATCTCTAATATTTAAGTCCTTTAGTCTTTGCTCCAGATAAGTGACTACATTCGCTTGAACTTTTTCGTCCTTGAGATGCACGGCGACAAAAAACGCCTTGTCAATTGCAACCAGTTCTTGTGCGGAAATCTTGAGCGCTCTGTAAACGTCGGCTAGTCTGAGGTAGTCCTCCAGGACAAAGCGATTGTCAATTTCTTCATCGAACGGGCCAGGCCGAACGAGAGAAAGGGCTTTTTCCAATGCGTCTCGGGCTCCCTCCAGATCACCTCCCGGCTGATAGATCTCCGCAAGTACGCCGTAAGCGATGAACTCAGGACCGCGGAGACTGTGCCGTTTCGCATAGGACGCAACCTCTCGCTCAAGTGGAAGCGCTTCATTTCCACGGCCTATTTTTATAAGTAGCAAAGCCTGTGAAACCTGGACTTGAGCCTGCAGAGGTTCGTTCTGAATTTTGCGGTAGAGGTCGGCCGCAATTGCATAGTACTCCAGCGCACCGTCCGCCTTATTGAGTTGATTTTGCAAATCAGCGGTTTTTTGCGCTGCCTCGGCTTCGCCGGCTGTAAAACTGTGTTCATGGCTGTATGAATAGATTTCTTCCCAAACCTCAATTTCCTTTTCCTTTTGGTTCGCTGCTTCAAGTACATTGGTTAACCCTTCGAGAATGGCAACGTGGAATACGGGGAGCTCCATCGCAGAAGCAAAGCACGTTTGTTCCTTCGCGTCTGGAATGAAGTTCTGAAGGTCGCCTTGTTTGAGCAGGGTCAGGTCTGCAATGGCTTCGTCTGGCCTACCCTTCTTTACGATGCCAAATGTATAAGCATTTTCCGCCACAATGAAACTGTATGCGTCTCTGATAGAGAGCGCTTTGTTCCTAGCCTGTGTAAGGGAATCAATGGCTTCGTCAATCTTCCCGTTTAGGCCGAGGTAATAGCCTCGGTAGACAAGATGGAGGGCTTCGAATCTGTAGCCGTTCAGCTTGTCGATCTTCAGTGCCTCATCGATCGACTGTGCTCCTTCTTCTCTCTTGCCCAGTAGGAGCTTCATTCGTCCTGACTCACCGAGCGCTCTAGACTTTTCGTAGAGGCTGCCATTTTTTTCCGAAATGTTTACTGCCCTCGAGAGGAGATCCGTCGCCTGCGGTATGTTTCCCTTGAGCTGTGCCTCCGATGCGAGTGATATCAGGATGTCGGCTTCCAAAACTCCATTTTTTGATTCAATGGCATCCTGCAAGGCTCTTTGAAACGCCGTAAATGCTAGTTCGACCTGAGCTTGGCCCAAGTAAGCGGACGCCAAGCTTGCTTCTACCAATCCCCTGTCGCGAATCAATCCGCGATCATTAGCAAGCTTCAGGGCTTTCTGAATTTTTTCGATGGTGTCACTGATGTCGAATTGCTTGCATGATGCGCGCGGCTCGTCCAACATGGCTCGAATTTCGGGGTCAACGGCCAATAGCTCCACAGGCTTGTTTTGATCATATTTTGGTTTTTCTTGGGCCGTGGCTACTACCGGTGAAAAAAGGGAGAAAACAGCCGCTAAACAAATACTGGCACACACCGACGATGGGGGATTGAGAGGCATCAAGTTATCGCACGCCCCGTTTATTTTCCTGGGACTATCTCAACTGCTATACAAGATATCTCTTTTTTCGCTGCCATTGGAATTGAATTTGTGCTTTCTCTGGGATTGTGTGACAAGTACGAAACAGACTTTGTCGCGTAGCGCCATTATGGTCTAATCGGCGCGATGAAAAAGCTACGCGTCGGCAGGCAGCCAGCGGTGGTTGCAAGTGGCCGTGAATCGGAAGCCGCAACAACTTTTAGGCGCGCTCCAACGCAGCGGAGCCATTGCACCACGGGCCTCGGTGACATGGTGTTCTCCGCTCGAGAAGGAAGACTTTCAAGAATATCGGGACGGAAAAGCCCTGGAGAAGGCAGGGATTGCGAAATCCAATCTCAAGAAGGCCCTGGAAGAGTTTTGGCCCGCGCGTGGACCTGTGTGGGACGCATTGGGGATTACTCCGGAAGGGCACCCACTTTTTGTGGAAGCTAAGGCCCACATTCCTGAAGCTGTAACACCTGCGACTAGAGCGTCGCCGACATCGCTGAAGCTGATCGAGCGAAGCCTCGGTAAGCAAGGCAGTTCTACGCCCCGAGAGCAACGGCGGTCTGGAGCAATCTCTTCTATCAATACGCAAATCGGCTTGCCCACCGATACTTCTTGAGGGAGGTCAAAGACGTGCATAGTAGCCTCGCGTTCCTCTACTTCGTGAACGCGGATGACATGCTCGGCCCTATGTCCGAAGAGGAGTGGCATGGAGCAGTGCGGCTTATTCATGCCGCTCTCGGGTTACCAAAGGACCTGAAGCGCTACGGAGTGTTCGACGCTTTTCTAGATGCTAGACTTCTTCAAGACACTGTCGACTGAAATTGCCCGACTATCTAATTCCCCACACTTAGCCCGCGCTGCGGCGATTGTCCCATGGTTTCGCTAGGGCCTGTGCGTTCCAACTTCGGTTGGATATTCGATTCTGCTGTGTCTTGCGCTCGACGCAGCGATTCTGCATAGAATCTTCGCCATTGGCATCGAGTACGAAATCGTTGAAAAGAACCCCGTTCGCATGGAGGGGCGTCCCGGAGACATTCCAGAGCGCGGGGCGCAGCCCTTCTCCGCCACGCAATTGGATAAGTTGAAACAAGCAGCGGGTCCAGACCTATTCACCTTCTTGCTCCTGATGCGGAGTACAGTGCTTGGAAGAAGAAATCGAAAGGGATTGCACAAATATACCAGGCGCACCCGACCCAATTTTGGCAACTCACGCGTGATAAAATTGCCGCGTGGATTCGACTCGCTTGGTACTTGTGGGCATTGCGTTTTTTGCGGCTTGCGGTTTGCTTGCGTGGTTTGGTTTCCGGCGCGTTCAACGAAGGCACAACACGATGCAGGAGCAGACAAACACGCCCAAAACCGTAACGTTCGGTTTCCAAGAAGAGTGGCAGGATTTCGAACGCCGGAATCGGGCCTTCCTCGAAAAATTCCCTCGTCTGGAACAGACCCTCCACATAGCTTTTAGCAGAGACGCACAGTTCGTCGAGCCCATCGATAAATTTGTTTTGATGTTCGGCAGAGTATGTGTTGAAGATTTTTTTGAGATTCTGTTGTGTTGCGGTAACGGCAACGGACAGGCTGCCCAAAAGCTGCTGCGGGGACTCTACGAACGGGCCGTCACCCTCCGGTATTTGCGGGAGCATCCGGAGGAAATCGAGGATTTCTTGGACTTTTATCACGTAGCCCAGCGAAAGCTGATGATTGCGTGCCAAAATACGATGGGCGCCGAAACATTCCCGCCTGAAATGGCTGCCGATATCGAAAGAGAGTATCAGCAGGTAAAAGAGAAGTTCATGATCACAGAATGCGAAAAATGCGGCACGAAACGACCAAATCATACCTGGAGCAAGCTCGATTTCGTTTCCATGGCCAACAAGACTGCCCTCGGCAAGTTGATTGTTCCCGGCTATCTGATACCGCTGCGCCAGGCACATGCTACGGTAGCTTCCATGGTGTCCAGAATGGAGGCAGGCCCCAATGAAGGCATCGCTTTCATGGACAGGGCACAGCGGAAGGAAGCTGATCAGGCGTTGAGAGTAGCGCACAACATCCTTCTGGACGTCTTGAGAGTGCAAGACGAGCATTACTCAGTACCAGGCCTCAAGGAGCAGAATGAGGTTTGCTTGCAAGACTTCATAGATATCTGGCAAAAAGCCAATTCAACACCGAGCTAAATACCGAGTTTTTCGAGGCTTTCTGCCTGTCGCTCGATTGAGATGCAGCACCACGGATTGTCGACCGCCCAAGGCATCAAGGCGTGACAACGCAGGAAGATGATGGGAAAAATGCCCGAAGTGCAGTTTCATCCGGACGCTGCGGCTCGTTTTAACGAACTCGCACAGGAAATCCTTCAGTCTGTGGCGTCGTTTGGGCCTATCGAACCAGGACCGTCCGGCACAGGCCAGGTCCACCCGGTAGCCGAGATTCCGGCCTCCGACATCATCGGCGAGATAAAAGTTCAGAAGTCGGCAATCAACGGTTTTGGCGAAGAGGTAGGACGGTATTGGGATTCGAAAGGTCTGAAAGTGGGGTGGGAAGGTGAGGAGTTCGAACGAGTCAAAGTACTTGCGCGCAAATTCGCTAGCGCGAGCCCGATAAGAGGCCAAGTCTCTGAAACGTTCCTTAGCAACGAGGTATTTAACTGGCTGCGCGCAACACTAGAACAGGAGCGGGGCGACGCTTTGAGTGACCACATTGCCCAATCCTGCTCCGCTGCGATCGAAGACCACGAAATTTGGATTCCGATTCACCGAACGTATTCAACCCAGGACTTTGCCCTTGGCGAAGTCGAGTTCCGCACAGTGTCGAAGGCGATGATGGACGATTGGTTCAGTCGCCTCTTTCCAGAAGTTGTCAAGGATCCGAGCGCGGCCTACGCAATCAACCGGGAAAGGTCGCACATTCAGGCCTGCATCGCGGCAAGAATCCGTGTGAAAGCCGAACGACGGAAGGCAAGGGAGATTGCCCACAGCACTGCGAATGAAGCCGTCGGGCTGCTCCGTTTTCTATCGCACGTTAACTGGACATGCAGAATCGTCAGCTATTGCGCGCCTCTAGGCAAAGAGAGCACGCTCCAATCGACTGAGCTATTCGTAAAAGACGGTTCGATCCTGAACAGGCAGAAGGCGGCTATCGACCAAGGGCCACCAGCTTGGAGCATTGACGACGCGCGGAACCTGTCCCCTGGACTCTTGGAAGACTTACAGAAATTCGCCGCGGACCGCCGCAGCACCGAGTTCCGCCGCGATCTCTATGACGCGCTGCAATTGCACTCGCGGAATTCCATCTCTGCTTCTGTTTCCCACAAGATTGTCTTTGTCATCGCGGCCATCGAGTCCCTTCTGCTAAGGAATTCGAATGAGCCAATCCAAAAGAACTTAGGTGAACGCATGGCGTTCATCATCGGCAAGGACCTCGCTGATCGAAAACGCATCGTCCAAGAGGCTGACGAGTTTTATCTCATCCGTTCGGGCCTCATACATCACGGGCAAGAGGCGAGCGGCGCCGACCTTGAAAAGATCGATAGATTCTTCTTCAACGTCTGGTGGACCTTCCGCCACCTCCTCACCTCAGTGGACCAATACCAGACCAAAGCACAAATGCTATCCGTTCTGGAAGACAGGAAACTGAGCTGAGCCATCAACACACGGGAGCCCAAGCCGCTTCCACCGTGCCGAAGGCGCAGCTTATGGGATCTTCAGCATGGGTGTCCGACCGCAACATTTCTTGTATTTCAACCCGCTTCCGCAAGGACAGCGCTGGTTCCGTCCTGTTTTCGGAACGACTAGCGGACGCGGTGTGCTCGGGTCCAGCTGTTCGATCGATCCGCCTTCGCTTGTAAGTGACATCGTTGGCGTGGACACGACAATACTAGGCTGATACATCATGTTTTTCGCCTCCGCGGAATGGTAATTGGCAACCAAGCCGCCCTGGAGAGGCACCACGATACTCATGCATTGTTTCCCCACAGCGTTCTTTGAGCGCAGGGAATCAGCGGCGTTCCTGATGGTATCGACAGCCTTGTCGACAAGGGCTTCGGCCGGCCGGTCCTCTGCAAGCAACTGCTTCAGCTTTGCGCGGTCAGCGGGCCGAACGCCTGAGGTCGTCCCAAATCCGAAGCTACCGATCCCGAGCGGGTCGCGCGCTGTCCAGATGAGGAACTTTTCACCTGCAACTGCTTGGATCACGCCAGCGCTATCGGCAGCATTCGCGACCTGAATCAACATGGGTGCTGCCGTCGACTGCTGGTACTGGTAACCCGCGAAAATAATGCGCAGATGTTTGTCTTTGGCCGGAATCCTGAGACTCTTGAGCTCCTCGGTCATAAGCACGGCGAAGCGCTGGATCGTCGGAAGGAGCAGATTATCTGGCTTGCCAGCTTCTGCCAGAAGCCGTAGCAGCACCCGGGAAGTTTGGAACTTTCCTGCTATGGCGAGGCCAGTAAAAGCCACGGCAACGCGGCCATCCGCGCAAAAGAGCGCCGTGGCTTTGTTCGTTTCATCGTCGTAGAGCGAGCCGTTTCTGGACAGTCTCCGGTCCGAGACCAAAATCGCTCTCTTTGGAGACATCAGTCCAACGATCAGGGTCATAGATGCAGTCTTGGTTGTATTTTACCAGTCGCATGACCCGATTCGGTTCTGCGCGTTAGGGTCTCGCCGGTGAGAAGCTGGGTCTAAGCGAGCAACGCTTATGACCTCACAAGTACGGCGCCGGCGCCACCACTCACTCACCTGGCCACTGCCTTATATCGGTTGTCCTTCGTATCTGAGGTCCAGACTTTCAACTGGAACTTTGCAACCATGTTTATCAAATGCATTTTGAAGACGGAGTGAATGCTCGCCGGCGTAGATTCTCCGTTCTGCGCAAATCATGACGCGTTTATTAATTTCACGCGCAAGCAAGCCGGACACAGTCATGACGCCGGATGGCAGGGATTTCTGCATCATGAGAACGGCGTTCTGTGTCAGGGGGAACCAAGCTCCGGCGTTTGGAACATTCACGCCACTACGAAAGTGAATGGCCTTGGAACCAGGCTCACTAACTTCCGTTACAAGGGGATTGTCGGACGTAATGAATCGGTGTCCTTCCGGGGCGTAGATAAATCGCCAGCCCATCTCGAACAGCACTTCGCTGACTGTGATTCCGACTTCAATGATCGACGCCAGGCGAAAATCATCCCTTTCTTCCAGTGCATCGCTCTTCCCCGAGAGAATGTCCTGCCGAACCTGCTCTATCGTCTCCTCATCTTCTCTCTCGCGAAATCTAGCGTCCATCGACGCATAGAGCTCGCGAAATTCGATAGGGTCGGCAGCGACTCTTTTGAGCATTTCCGAAGTAGCCGGTCCGAAACGCTCGTCCGAAAGTCGCCGCCCTAGTGGAGTCCGCGTGCACATCGTGCCCAAGAACACGGCAAGGCACGTCCTTTCGGCTTCTGTAGGTTCGCGCTTCGTCCTGATCAGGTCCGTTATAAGCGGCGCGATTCGCGTTTCCAGCCCGGCAAACCAGCGTTCTGTCTGAACATTCTTCATGCCATTTTCATCAAAGCTGTAGAAATCC
>Ga0210407_10005236_pt1 | contig 10044 bp, 6 predicted proteins | sample IncBWC27MmetaG_FD_150860 | JGI IMG/M metagenome (GOLD analysis project Ga0210407, IMG submission 150860) | Forest soil microbial communities from Barre Woods Harvard Forest LTER site, Petersham, Massachusetts, United States - Inc-BW-C-27-M | ecosystem: Environmental > Terrestrial > Soil >... | reverse complement strand
GCGGAAAAAACGCCGTCGCGCTGGGTCGAGTGGCTTCTCCATTCGCATCCGGCGATCGTAAAGCGAGTCGCCGCCGCCGAGGCCTGGGCGAAGTCACATTGAAATTGTTGCCAGTCGCCGAAGGCGCACCGGGATTCCCGTAGAGACGCGGCTTGCCGCGTCTCTGCCAGCGGTGAGACGGGTAAAGCGCAAGGTCTCTACAGGCGCAGAATCTCTTCGACCCGCCGCAAGTCTTCTTCCGTGTCGACGCCCACGGTGTCGAACGGCGTTTCCGCGACGTAGATCGGAACTCCGTTTTCGAGAAAGCGCAACTGCTCCAGCCGCTCGCTGCGCTCGAGCGACGACTCCGGCCAGCGCACGAACTTGTCCAGCGCGTCCTTGCGATAGCCATAAAACCCAAGATGTTTGTAATATCGCGGCTGCACTCCATCGCGGTCATGCGGGATGGTTGCCCTCGAAAAATACAAGGCGCGCCCCGCGGCATCCGTCACCACCTTCACTGCGCTCGGATTGTTGATGTCAACCTCTGCGGCCGGCGTCTTCAGCGTTCCCACCTCGACGCCTGCGCTCTGCATTACCGCGATCAAGCTCTCGATATGCTCAGGCCGAGTCAGCGGCTCGTCGCCCTGAACATTCAGATAAACATCCGCCGGAATCGCCGTCGAAATCTCATGGACCCGCTCGGTGCCCGACCGATGCGCCGCCGAGGTCATGCGCGCGACAAAGCCCTGCTGCTCGCAGAACCGCATGATTTCATCCGAATCCGTGGCGACGATGACCTGGTCGAGCGCCGAACACCGCCGCACCCCCTGATACACCCATGAGAGCAACGGGACGTCGGCGATCTCGCGCAGCATCTTGCGGGGCAGGCGCGTCGAAGCCAGCCGCGCCGGAATCACAGCGATGACTTTCATGCGCCCAGTTTCGCATGGCGCTTGGCGGTTTGACAGTGCGTTCGTTTGACACTCCATTCCATGCACTCTTAGAATGCACTAGGGACGCGTCCACCCGCGTCTGCGGGATTGTGTTCCCATTTCCGGAGCTGTCCCTGTTTTCCTTCCGCGTATTTCCGGATCGGCGGCGTAGCTCAGGTGGTTAGAGCGACGGTCTCATAATCCGTAGGTCGTAGGTTCGAGTCCTACCGCCGCCACCAGTACCTTCAATAACTTGCATGAGATCCAGCGGGACCCATAGCACGCTTGGTTGCGGCGGGCCTGCATCCCTCACTTCACAAATGTCAGCCCATGCGGGACGGCGTTCGAAAACACATACGCGTACAGCATGACGATGATTCCGACAATGGCTCCCAGAGCCACCGAATGCCACACCACAAATCGGAATATCGTGCCTTCGTTCCCTACTTGCTCGGTGGCAGCGGTTGCTATCGTGATTGACTGCGCGTCCACCATTTTGCCCATCACTCCGCCCGCACTGTTGGCCGCACACATGAGAACCGGATCGATCCCGAGTTGCTGAGAAGTGATTCGCTGCAAACTCCCGAACAACGCATTTGACGAAGTGTCACTTCCGGTCAGCGCCACGCCGAGCCAGCCGAGAAACGTACCGAAGAAAGGATATGCCCAGCCGGTTCGAGTGAAGGCGAGGCCCAGGACCGCATCCAGCCCCGAATAACGCGTTACGTATCCCAGGCCGAGCATGAAGGAAATCGCGATCACGGCGAGTCGCATCCGCACCAGCGTGCGCCAGAAAGTTTTCGCCAGTCGACCCGGGCTCATGCCGAGCAGTAGTCCGGACAGGATGGCTGCCAGGAAGCAACCCGTGCCGGTTGCGGAAAGCCAGTTGAAGTCATACCGCGCTGCTTCCGGGGTCGGCTTGGTGACCACGGGTGCCGAGCGATAGACCGCGTTGTGCAGCAGCGGGACATCCCAGCCCGGCGGGCCGGGCCGGACTTTTCCGTCTGGAAGCACTACCTTGAAAGCCGGCGTGGTGGCCTGGTTTATGGCCAGCTTGATGGAAGGCAGACCCCAAAGAAGAACGAAGAGTGACAGGATGGCGAACGGCATCCAGGCTTTCAACACCTGGCCCACTGAATAGGATCGGGCGCCATTATTTTTATTATCATTGTCATCATCATTGCTCTTGCTATAGCCGTCGAACTCCTTCGCGGCCCATTCTCCTCCGGCTTGATCTGTGACAGGTACGGTCGGCGGCGGAAGTGGTGTTTCCTTTTGATCGTAGTCGAAGCGCCAGATTTTCTTCGGCCTCCAAAAATGGAGGAAGGCCACGGTCGCGACGATCGACACCGCGCCAGCTGCGATGTCCACCAGGTTGCTGTCCACGTGGTTCGACCAGAAGAACTGGGTAAATCCGAAGGAGAGACCTACCACCAAGATGGCAGGTAGCACTTCAAACGTCTCGCTCCATCCCACCATCGTTCGGACGAGCCAGAACGGCACAATGACCGCGGTGAAGGGAAGGATGCGGCCGATCATCGCGTTAAGATCGGATTCCGGCAGTCCGCATACTGCCGCCAGTGTATGCACGGGAGTGCCGATGGCTCCCCAAGCCACCGGGGCTGTGTTGGCAATCAGATTCAGAGCCGCCGCGTGGAAGGGACGGAAACCGAGCCCAATCATGAAAGCTCCGGCAATGGCCACGGGCGCGCCAAAGCCGGCGGCGCCCTCGATGAATGCGCCGAAACAGAACGCCACCAGCAACACTTGAAGGCGCCGGTCTGGAGTGATGCCGGCGACCGATTCTTTCATGATCTCGAACTGCCCTGTTTCAACCGAGATGTCATAGAGAAAAACTGCAGCGAGCACGATCCAGGCTATCTTCAGCAGACCGAAGGCCACGCCGTACCCGAAACTCATGGCCGCAAGCGTCACCGGCATTCCAAAAAACACGATCGCCACAATCGCCGCAGTCAATGCTCCCGCAATCGCGCATAAGTGGGGCCTCACCTTGAGACCAGCGAGCAGTCCGAACAGGACAAGAAGGGGCAACGCCGCAACCAAGGTAGAAAGCCACCAACGACCAAAAGGGTCATAGACCTGAGCCCAGTGCATGATTTGTCCCGTCAGCCTCCCGGCCAGCAACGCGCACAAGAATCTGCCAGCGACGCCGCAAAAGCAAGAGGGAATTCCGGTAAATTTCTATAAGAATTGACAATCGTCGCAGCCCTCTGCTTTTATCTTTCGTACCACGATTCAAAGACGCACCGAAGGACTTCGGCATGCTGGCTGGCATTCGGACCCGCGATTTACGCAAGATCTACACTTCACCGCCTCCTCTCGCCGCTGGCGGCAGTTTCGCTTTCAGTACCGCGCGCGGCAAAGGTAACAAACAGCCCAAGCCGCAAATCGTTGCTCTCGACGGCCTCTCTCTTGAGGTCTCACCGGGAGAAATCTTCGGTCTGCTGGGACCGAACGGTGCGGGCAAGTCGACGACGGTAGGAATCCTAACCACCCGCGTTCGACCGACGGGCGGCCAGGCTTGGATTGGCGACCATGATGTCTGGAAGGATCAGGTCGCGGTCAAGCGGCTGATTGGAGTGGTTGCGCAGCGTCCGAACCTGGATTTTTCTCTTACCGCTCGCGAAATTCTGCTTTTCCACGGCGCCTATTTCGGTCTCGATTCACGGGAGCGAGCCGAGCGTGCGGTGGCGCTGCTTGATCGCTTCAAACTCCAGGACCGGTCCGATCAGATGGTTCGCGGATTCTCCGGCGGCATGATGCAACGTCTCTCTATCGCGCGCGCCATGATGCACGACCCCCAGATACTCTTCCTGGACGAACCCAGCGCCGGCTTGGACCCGCAGACCCGATTGCTTCTTTGGGAAATCATCCGCGAATACAACCAGCGCGGCAAAACCATCCTGCTGACCACGCACAACATGGAAGAGGCTGACGCATTGTGCCAGCGTCTGGCCATCATCGATCATGGAAGCATGATCGCCTTAGGCACTCCAGGGGATTTAAAGGCGTCGGTTCCGGGTGGCTTTCTTCTGCGGTTGCGCTTCGGCCGCCACTCTCCTGAATTACTGCAGCGTCTTCAGACCTTGCCGGGTGTGACGGAGGTGCGCCAGAGTAGTCATGCGAACGACGACAACTCCGCCGACGTATACGCTGACCGCGGAGGCTCGCTGGTTTCCGAGATTGCCAACCTTGCCTCCGGTGCTTCTGTTGAATTGTGCGACGTCCACATCTCGGAACCCAGCCTGGAGAATCTCTTCCTGCACCACACCGGAAGGAGCTTGCGCGAATGAACTGGAAGGCCTTTCTAGCCCTGCTGGCGCGCGATGCTCACGTCGCTCGCCGCAACTTCGTTCCTTTGCTGCTGCAGACTTTCTTGCAGCCGATGATGTTCGTGTTTATCTTCGGCCGGGTGATGGTGACGAGCGGCTACATGCCTGCCGCCTACAAGAGCCTGCTCTTGCCCGGGATCATGGCGATCAGCATGGTGTTCACCGGCGTTTGGGCTGTCGCGATGCCGCTAATCTCTGAATTTCAGTTTACTCGCGAGATCGAAGACCGCCTGCTGGCGCCGATTGAAATCTCCTGGCTGGCCATCGAGAAAGTAATTTTTGGCACGCTGCAAGCACTGCTTGCCGGCTTAGTGGTTATCCCGGCAGCGTGGCTGCTGCTGCGTCCCGGCGTGGAATTGAACCTGCGTTCTCCAGTGAGCTTTGCCTGCGTCACGCTGCTCGTGGCGCTCTTCTCGGCCTGTGGCGGTCTTGCTCTTGGCTGCAGCATCAATCAGGCTCACATCGGTCTCATGTTCAGCATGGTCTTGACCCCGATGATTTTTTTTGGCTGTGCCTATTATCCGTGGAGCGCGTTAAATCACTTCCCGATCCTGCAGAAAATCGTCCTGGTGAATCCCCTCGTTTACGCGAGCGAAGGCCTGCGAGGTACGCTCGTACCCCAGTTCCCGCACCTCTCGGTGCCGGTTGTGTTGGTAGCGTTGACGTTCTTTGACGCACTACTGCTGACAGCGGGGCTGCGGCAATTCCACCGAAAGGCCGTCAGTTAGGTTGCGCAAACTGATCAATGAAGAGTGGTTTTACTTCACGGTGCTCGAGCGGGTCAGTTTCGACCGTCATTGCGTCCATGATCGCGTGGGCGCTCTTAGAACTCAATAACCCCACTCTTTCAGGATCGGCTTCACCACGACCAAAGTTAGATTGTTTCGGCCTGCCAGCCGGGTGTCTTCGCCACGATATGTCACATTGAGTTGGTTCAGGGGATAACCCGAGATGCTCTGTGTTTCATACGTGAGGACAACCGCTTCATTGAAAACGCCATCCACGGTCTTGTACTTCTTTGGCCCCTCGAAGCTTTCTTGTTCGCCGACCCAGACGTACTTGCCATTCTCTTTTCGAAACGCAATCGTCCGAACGGTTTTTGTCGTGATGTGAAGCATCGCATCATACCGACCGGTGGGCCGCAGTTCCAGGCGACTGTCTGCATTCCGGGGTATTGGCGAAAATCCGTACACAGTTCGATTAAAAGACTCTGCTGCTTTTACGAGGCGCTGAACCTGCGGGTCATCCACTGTGACTTTTCGCGGAATGAGTCCACAGCCTTCTAGCAGCACGGCAACGATGACAGTAAGGATGACCACGGCGCCAGATGCCTTTCCCAGTGACGAACGTATGCTGATTCGGCGTGCCTCTAGATCACTCAATGCTGGAACCCGCAATTCCGACCCGAAAGCGGTTCAGTCCATTGACAAATGTTGCTCATCGGTCCTGCCCGGCTTTTTCGATCTGGAACACATACATTCCAACCAGTTTCGATGGATCGATTTACCTTGAACATGCGCACCTTGGATGAGAGCGAACAGCATCGCAACGTAGGCCAAGCGCCGTCGGCAAACGATCACCCTTGGCATCCACTCTTCGTGGTTCAAACCGCTACTGCACTTTTCCGTCGGTGTCCATAAGACGGAATTCGCCGAGTCCCAGCTCTCGCACGCCGGGTTCGATCTTCGCCCGATCGCCTACAACGATCCAGGTTAGGTTGTCAGGCCGCACCACTTCTTTTGCAGCCTGGTTTACATCATTCGTCTTGAGCGCGCGGACTTTCCCTGCGTAAGTGTCGTAATAATCGTCGGGAAGGCCGAATTGCACCAGGTCCACGATTGACTGTCCCAGCGCGTCCAGCGTCTCGCGCGATCCCGGAAGCTTCAGCGTTTCGTTTGCCTGAATCTTCGCGAGCTCGTCGGCGCTGACCGGATGCTCGCCCACGATTCCGCGGAACTCCTTGTTCATCTCCACCAGCGCTTCCTTCGTCTTGTCGGTTTGCACGGGCGCGACCGCGTAAAACGGCCGCTGCGAACGGGCGTCGCGAAGAACGGTGCGCACTCCGTATGACCAGTGCTTGTCCTCCCGGAGATTCATATTCAGACGCGCCCCGAACATCCCGCCCAGACTGTTGTTCATCGCCTCAATCGCGATTTCCTGCGGATTCGCCCTCGGCGGCGCCACCACCCCGGCGATGATCACCGATTGCAGAGCGCCGGGTTTGTCGATCAGGTACACGGTGGACTTCGTTGCCACGGGGACGGTCTTCACATTCTTGGTTGGGACGGTTCCGCTCTTCCACCCCGCAAAAAGCTTTTCCAGCTTCGGCGTCACTTCCTTCAGCGTCGTGTCGCCCACGACGATTAGCGTTGAGTTATTGGGACGCAGCCAGGTGTCATGAAACTTCACGAGATCTTCTTTCGTCAGTTTCGCCACGCTTTCTTTCGTCCCAGAGCCGGTCAGCGGATTCCCGTACGGATGCTCCGGTCCGTACAACAGCGCAGGCAATACTCGCAAAGCCAGCGTCGCAGGGGTGTTTTGTTCGCGGTCGATTCCAGCGAGCACCAGTTTCTGCTCGCGTTTCACTTCAGTCTCCGGATACGACGGATGCAAAACCACGTCCGCAAACAGGTCGAGCGATGGGTCGAGTTTTGCCGTCAACGCCGAAAGTGAAACGAACGACAGATCAAGGTTTGAAGACCCGCGTAAGGTGGCGCCGAGCAATTCCAGTTCGTCGCTGATTTGGAGCGCGTTGCGCGTGCGCGTCCCGTCGGTCAGTACCTGCATTGCCAGGTTGGCGGTCCCCGGCGCCGCCGATCCGTCGGAGGCGAATCCGGCGTCGGCTGCCAGTATGAAATTCACCAGCGGAACTTCGTGACGCTCCGCCAGGATTACTTTCAATCCATTTGACAACGTCGCGCGCTGCAGCTTCGGCAGCTTCAACTCGGGCGGCGTGCCGGTATCGGGGGCTTTGCTGCGATCCACGCCCGCGGACGCCGTCTTGAAGTCAGGGAAAGAATCAACTTCGAGGATGTAGACGCCATCCGACAGCCACCGCTGCGCCGCCGCCCTCAGATCTTCCGCCGTCGCCTCTTGCACGCGTTTGAGCGAGATCTTGTAGGCGTCCGCGCTTCCGCGATACACCTGGCTCTCGGCGAGCCGATCCGATTTTCCGCCGAACCCTCCAATCCGCTCGATTCCGCGGATAAAGTTCGCCTGGTACTGGGCCTTGACGCGCTGCATCTCCTCGGGCGTCGGCCCATTTTTCAGAAACCGCGCCAGTTCTTCATCCAGTTCCCTCTCCACTTGCGCAATGCTCTGTCCCGGCCGCGCCGTCCCCCGGACGTAGAACTGACCGCCAATTTCTCTTAAGTCGGTGAAGGCCACAGCATCGGTCGCGATCTGGTCTTCATACACCAGACGCTTATAGAACCGCGACGATTTCCCGGAACTCAGGCAATCGCTTACCAGGTCCAGATAGTCGCCTTCCGCGCTGCCATATTCCGGAATGTTCCACACTTTGTAGATTCGCGCTTGTGGCACGCGATCCTGCACCACCTGGCGGTGCGTTCCGGTCATCTTCGCGACCCACACTTGTTGATGCGCCACTGGAGGCCCCGACGGAATGTCGCCAAAATATTTCTCGACCTTTTCTCGCGCGGTTTTCGCGTCGATGTCCCCCGCTAATACCAAAACCACATTCGACGGCCCGTAATACGTCTTGAACCATTCCTGCACGTCCTTCATCGACGCCGCATCCAGGTCCGCCATCTCTCCGATCGTCGTCCACGAATACGGATGCCCCGAAGGATAAGTATTTTGCGTGAGCAGTTGGCGTGTTACTCCGTACGGCTGGTTCTCGCCCTGGCGTTTCTCGTTCTGTACCACGCCACGTTGCAAATCGAGCGTCTTCTGGTCCAGCGCGCCCAGCAGGTGCCCCATGCGATCGGACTCCATCCACAGCGTAAAATCCACCGTCGAGGTTGGGACATTCTCGAAATAATTTGTGCGGTCCGGATTGGTGGTGCCGTTCAAATCCGTCGCGCCAATTCTTTCCATGCCGTCGATGTACCGCCCCGGCGCGTGCTCGCTGCCGCCAAACATCAGGTGCTCGAATAGATGTGCGAACCCGGTCTTCCCCGGTTTTTCATTCTTCGAGCCCACGTGGTACCAGATATTGATCGCCACGATCGGCGCCTTGTGATCCTCATGCACGATCACGGTCAGACCGTTGTCCAGCACGAAGCGCTCATACGGAACATCAATTTCTGTTTTTGGCGCCGATTTGGTCTGCGTCGAACCGCTCGTCACGAGTGCGAGCACAAGGAACAAAAGCACAAATTCCAACCGCATGCTTAAACCTCCGAACCAATTTCTCAGCCTCAGACCGATCTCGTCTCAGCTCTTTAGACTTTGGAAACGAAAAATAGTTTACACCGGAGGTTTGAAATCCCTCTCCGGCTCCCATCTCCCCAGCATCCGGATCAGCCCTTGGCGGTGTTATCCTAAGGCGGGATCACGCTGTCCGGCTGTAACCTCCTCATGTCCAATCCAAGAAAGTCCGAAGCAAACACCTCCAACCTGGACACTCCGGAATCCACGTCAGCCGCCGATCCGACAGAATCATCACCGACCGAATCATTCAAAGACATTTTTTCTGAGTACGAGCAGAGCCATTCCCGCAAGAGCGAAGCCGGCAATCAGAGACGCGAAGGCACAGTGATCGCCGTGACCGCTGATTCCATCATTCTCGATATCGGATTCAAGACGGAAGGCGTTCTGCCCCTCACCGCGTTTCCGCCTGACAAGCTGCCGAAGCCCGGCGACAAGGTGCAGGTCAGCGTGAAGGGCCGCGATCCCGAAGGCTACTACGAACTGACTCGCGGCAAAGTCGAGCGTCCAACCGACTGGGCCTCACTGGAGAAGGCTTTCGAAGAGAAGTCGACGATCATTGGCACCGTGACGGGCGTGGTCAAGGGCGGACTGAGCGTGGATGTCGGAGTGCGAGCCTTCATGCCCGCTTCGCGCAGCGGAACCCGCGACGCGTCAGAATTGGAAAAGCTGGTCGAGCAGGAAATTCGGTGCCGGATCATCAAACTCGACGTGGCGGAGGAAGACGTAGTGGTCGATCGCCGCGCCATTGCCGAAGACGAAGAGCGCGCCGGCAAGCAGCGGCGCTTCTCGGAACTCAAAGAGGGCGACACCGTGCAGGGCGAGGTTCGCAGTCTGACTGATTACGGCGCGTTCGTCGATATCGGTGGCGCCGATGCCATGCTTCATGTCGGCGAAATTTCATGGCGTCGCGTCAATAAGCCGTCTGACGTGCTTTCCACGGGCCAGCAGATCGAAGCCGTGATCATCAAGATCGACCCCGACAAGAGGCGCATTGCGATCAGCATGAAGCAGCTTCAATCGCATCCCTGGGACGCGGTCGCCGAGAAATACAAGGCAGGCGAGCGGGTGCATGGCACGGTTACCCGGCTCACCGATTACGGCGCGTTCGTGGAACTCGATCCTGGCATTGAAGGTCTGATTCATATTTCCGAAATGTCGTGGGCTAAGAGAATAAGAACTCCGTCTGACGTGGTGAAACCGGGCGAGACCGTCGAAGCCGTGATTCTCGGAGTGAACGCGGGAGAACGCCGCATCTCCCTCGGCCTGAAACAGGCGCTGGGAGATCCCTGGGCGGGAGTAGCACAAAAATTTGCGCCGGGCACGGTGATCGAAGGGCCGGTGACGAGCTTGACGAAGTTCGGCGCCTTCGTGCAGCTTGCCGA
>Ga0210407_10005232_pt1 | contig 10051 bp, 13 predicted proteins | sample IncBWC27MmetaG_FD_150860 | JGI IMG/M metagenome (GOLD analysis project Ga0210407, IMG submission 150860) | Forest soil microbial communities from Barre Woods Harvard Forest LTER site, Petersham, Massachusetts, United States - Inc-BW-C-27-M | ecosystem: Environmental > Terrestrial > Soil >... | reverse complement strand
CTGCTCCTGATCTCGGGGCTGGGCCTGGTTGTGCGGGGGAGCTGACGCTTGCGCGGCCGATTGGTAACCGGCGACGAATGGTGGCGGCCGCTGCCGCCGGGGGCCTCGGCCGATGCATTGCGCGTTTTGGCGGCGCGTGGCGTACGGGCGTTCGGCGACGGATTTGTCGCTCTGCTCCTGCCGATCTATCTGGTGGAGCGCGGCTTCAGCGCGCTGGCGATCGGGGCCATTGTCACCGGGACGCTGATCGGCACGGCGGTGATGACGCTTTGGGTCGGTTGGATTGCCAACCGGTATTCCCGACGCCTGCTCCTTCTCGCTGCGGCCATTTTGATGGCCGCAACCGGTGTCGGCTTCGCTGCGATCACGGATTTCTGGCCGCTTCTGGTCATCGCCGTTGTCGGCACGATGAACCCGACCTCGGGTGATGCGAGCATCTTTGTGCCGCTCGAGCAGACCGTGCTCACGCAAACCATTGAGCCGCAACGGCGAACCGCGTTGTTCGCGCGCTACAGCGTCATCGGCTCCTGCGCGACGGCGCTTGGCGTGCTCGCAGCGGCATTGCCTGATTTCGCAACGGCATGGACCGGCTGCAGCCGGTCGGCCGCGATGCAATTGATGTTCGGCCTCTACGCGGTCCTCGGGTTGGCCGCGTTCCTGCTGTATCGGCCAGTGACGCCGGCGATCGAGATTGCCGATAAGGCCCCGGAGGCGCCGCTGGGGCCGTCGAAGAAGCTCGTCTATGGGATGGCTGCTCTCTTCGGCATGGATTCGTTCGGCACCGGTTTTCTGGTGCAGTCACTGCTCGCGCTCTGGCTCTATCAGGCGTTTCAGGTTTCGGTGACGACGACCGCGACGATCCTGTTCTGGAGCGGCGTTTGTTCGGCCATTTCCTATCTTGTGGCCGTGCCGATCGCCGAGCGTATCGGGCTCATCAACACAATGGTTTTCACTCATCTGCCGTCCAACGTTCTGCTGATCATGATCCCCTTCGCGCCCAATCTCGCGACCGCAATCGCTCTGCTGCTCGCGCGCAGCGCACTGTCGCAGATGGACGTGCCGACCAGGACGTCTTATGTGATGGCCGTCGTCACAGCGCCCGAGCGGCCGGCCGCGGCGAGCATTACTGCGGTCCCGAAAACCTTCGCGTGGGCAGCGGGGTCGATGATTTCGGGTTATCTGCTGACCCTCTCCACCTTCGGCTGGCCGCTGCTGATAGGCGGCGTGATCAAAGGCGTCTATGACATCCTTCTGCTGATCAAGTTTCAGAAGGTGCGGCCGCCGGAAGAGGCCGGAGCCGCTGCCGATTAAATTTGCCGCGCGGCCGCATGCGTTAGCGTGTCCCGCCCTCTCGGCGCGACCATTATTGCTCGAGAAGACCGGCCTTCCGCAGACCATCGGCCATATGCTCACGCGCTACTGAGTCGGAATAGCGGTCTAAGTACCAGCGGGTCGTTTTGTCGCTGCCTCCTGGCAGGGCGCGCATATCGGCCATTGCGTTTCTGGCCTCTTCGTCACGCCCGAGTTGTGCATAGCTCGCGACCAGGACAAGGGAGCCGTACGCGTGAGGCCGGATGCGGCGAGCGGACGACGCGGCCTCGATCGCCTCCTCGTAACGCCTCAGATGATAAAGCACCCGGGCTTTGTTGGCGAGCCAGGTGGAGGCCCGCGGATCGCGGGGGCTAAGGCGCCACCCCGTCTCGATCGCTTCGAGAGCTTCGCCGTGGCGGCCGTCGAGGCTCAATGCAATCCCAAGGTAAAAATGGCCGAGAGCGAAGTTCCCGTTCAGCTCAACCGCGCGGCCCGCATGCGCTATGGCGGTGCGGGCGTCGCCCGCCCAAAGGCTTGTCTGGGCGAGGACATATTGGGCCTGCGGGTTTTCACTATCGAGCGCCACAGCCTGGAGAGCGGATTCCCGGGCCTCACGCACGAATGGGGCGAAGTCCTCGACCGAGCCGTAGTCCCACTGCACGATCAGCGCACGGGCAAGCCCCAGGTGGGCATCCGCGAGATTGGGATCGAGCGCAAGCGCCTGTTTGAACAAGCCGTGGGCCGTGATGCCATCGGTCCGGGTGCCCTTGTGGACATGCCAGAAGCCGCGCTGGCAATAATCCCAGGCGCCCATGTGCTCGGGCCGCTTTGCGATTACGCGCTGGGTCTCAGCCCGGGACAACGCTGGCTCGATCGCGGCGGCGACACGCGAGGTGATGTCGTCCTGCACTGCGAAGATGGCAGTCAAATCTCGGTCGTAACGGTCGGCCCAGAGATGGGTACCCGTGGCTATATTGACTGATGCGCACCCGTTGCCCGGCCCTGCGCATGCTACCCTCGAGGATATAGCGGACGCCAAGCTCGCGGCCGATCTCCTTTAGGTCGACTGATTTTCCTTTGTAGGCGAATGTGGAGTTGCGGGCGATGACGAGAAACCAGCGCCATTTCGACAACGCAGTGATGATGTCCTCGGTAATGCCGTCGACAAAATATTCCTGCTCGGCATCGCCACTGACATTGTGAAACGGAAGGACGGCGATCGAGGGCCGGTCGGGCAGCGCCCGTGACGCCGCCGTCTGTGACAGGATCGAAAGTCTGTCTGCCGTCTCTGCGAGAAGAGCGCGATAGGCGCGGACCGGCCGGGCGATGTTCTTGACCTGCTGCTCGCCCATGTCCTCGAACGGGATGGCGAGCTTGTCGCGCACTTGCTCGCGCACCACCCGGCTGACGCAGATGCCGCCTGGTTCAGCCAAGGCCTCAAGGCGCGCCGCGACGTTGACACCGTCACCGAAGATGTCGTTCTCGTCGATCATGATGTCGCCGAGATTGATGCCGATGCGGAAATCGATGCGGCGCTCGGCTTGCACGCCGGTGTTGCGCGCAGCCATCTCGCGCTGCACCTCGACCGCGCAACGAACCGCATCGACCACGCTCGCAAACTCGCTGAGCAGACCGTCGCCCGTCGTGTTGACAATGCGGCCGCGGTGCTCCTTGATCTTGGGGTCGGCAACCTCCCGCCGCAGCACTTTCAGTGCGGCGAGCGTGCCTTCCTCATCTGCCCCCATCAGGCGCGAGTAGCCTACGACATCAGCCGCCAAAATCGCTGTCAGGCGCCGCTCGACCCGTTCCTCTGCCATGGCTGCCGCCCATTACCAAGTAGACAGGAGGCTACTTTTGCGGCGCCGAGTTTAACACAGTTTTTAGCGGACACGTCGGTCGCCGGCTTCAGAACGGAAAATGTGGACCGTACGGGTAGACTCGCAAAGTGGACTACCTTCGTACTATCGTTCCTCTGGATCTTCCTCGGCGCCCCCTACATCGAAGCGCTGCAAGGCAGCAAAGCGTTGACTGCCGCGCTGTCGGCAACTACCGCCGCAGTCGTCGGGGTCATTCTCAATCTCGCGATCTGGTTCGCAAGCTGCACCGGATCGCTGCTGACCGCGAAAACGGTGGGAATCGTCTTGGTTGATGCCTTTGCCACGACTGCCGAGGACGTGCTGCTGGTGGCAATCGCGGCCACTTGCCGGTGAACCAGGTCGGCCGCCAAAGCCGGCAAACGATCATCCTGGCCTTGTGCCCAGCGGTACTCGATCGCGACGTTGCGGCCTTCGATATGACCGGATTCGGCCAGCCCCTGGCGGAACGCGCACAAGCGGCTCGCGAACAGCTCGGGCGTTTGGCCGCCTAAAAATCCGATCACCGGCATCGCCCTCTGCTGCGCGCGGAGGGCGCGCGGGGCCGTCATCGCCCCTCCGAGCAGAAGCACCAGCTCGCGCCGCCTCATTGAATCACCTTGCCGCCCGAAGGTGCTCGCGCCCTGTTCCGGTTGGTCGTCTCATCTGTTTCCCAATTCCTCCAGCTCGGGTTTCGGTCAATAAGCGGGGATGAGTAATCCGTTCTTAATCCTTTGCAGCCATTCGGTCGGTATCACCAGCAGGCTCAACCCGCCACGGCCGGCGTGGACATGCCGCTCACGAAAATTGGCAATAGCAGCTTCACATTGGCCACGGTTCGGTCAGGCTCCTCCCAGGGGTCCCGCGGCGACTGAAATCGAGCAAAGCCCTGGGCGACGCGAATCGTCTTCCAGCCCAGCAGCCGGGCAGGGCGTATGTCGTTATCAAGCCGGTCGCCGATCATCACCGCCTGCGATGCGGTACATCTCGCTCGATCGAGCGCGAGTTCGAAGATCGCCGGATCGGGTTTTTCCAGGCCGAGTTCAAACGAGCAGAGGCAGGTCGAGATGAACGGCATCAGCCCCCATTTCGTCAGCCGATCCGTCGAGCCGATAGACTGATTGGCGATCACGCCGATTTTGTAACACGACGACAGCGTGCGAGCAGCTCTTCGGCCCCTTCGTAGGGTGCCTCCAATTCCTTGGGATAGGGAGCTTCCGCTGCAACCGCGCGCTGGGACGCAGGATCGTCGATCAGCTTTTCAATGGCTTTGGAGAGAAGGCGCGGTGCAAATTCCGCCGATGCTTCCTGGAAGGCGGATCGCACCTCGTCGATCGAACAGCGCCTGCCATAGCGTGCGAGCGAACTGACCAACCGTTGGAGGCGGTACTCTGTCGCCGCCTCCTCGCTAACGAGGGTGTTGCCCAGATCAAAGAAGAGCCAGCGAGCGTCCTGCATAGCCGGCTTATATCAACCCGGGAACGTAATTGGGATAGCAGCTCCCGCGCGGGCGGGAAGTCGGGCGGCTCTGGGCCATCCCGATCCCTGCCAAAACTTTCACCGACGCTCGAACGCGCTCGGGCTTGGTCGGTCCGGGGGGCAAGCTCAGCGCATTCGCGCAGGCAACAGGCCCTAGCCGCTCCCCACCCGCAATTGGATGTCCCCGGCGGGCAATCCCAGGACGCCCACGATCGCCAAGCGCGCATCCGCCCCGTGCCGCACCAGCGCCCGTGACCGGCGCCGCTGCCGCTTGGGCTTCATTCCCGATCTGGGGCGTCTGGTCCGACCCCTATTACCGCCCTTATGCGCCTATTCAATCCCTCGGCCAGCCCGGGTGGCGTGTTCCACAGCAGCGTGTTGAGGTGCTTAATATCGAAATGCAGTTTGGGGACTTCATCAGCCCGACACGTCGGAATGACCGTCAGCCCGAGCCCAAGCGCGAAACCTGCCTCGAAGTAGACGCCGTTCACCTGGCCCGTGTAGTCAGCGACAACGAACCGCGAGCGTCTGATCTCGGCCATAATCTCATCGGTGATGCCGCCGACGTAATCCTTATTGTCGATGCGGAAGGGTCGAAAGCCAGCGGCGCGTAGTCCCGGATCAAAACCATTTGTCCAAGCATCCATCAGGCTGCGATCAAACCGCATTGCGACGAAACCCTGGGCCGAACCTGATCCCGCGCGATCCAGATCGTCGGCGGCTAATAGGCCCTTGGGTGTAAGAGAGCCGTCAGTTCCCGAAGTGCTAACAAAAGCCGTTCTGAGGTATTCGTCATCCGACAATATTGCGGTTAGCTGTATCGCTTCATCTGCATCTCGCGAATAGGTCCGCGCCTGAAACTCTAAACCAGTTGCCACTTCCTCGAACCTAAATCGCGTTCGCACATCCGGAAATTTTTTTGCTATCGCACCCAACGCTCGATTTGCGCGTTCGCGCAGCGCCGGAATTCGCATTCGCGTGACGCGACGCGAGATCTCCGGTGTTAGTCTGACAGGCCTCGCGCCGGCCGCGTTCTGCTCGCGCACCCAGCCGGACAGCCGCACCATTTCGTCAGGTGACGTGATCTTCCTCCAGCCGACCGAGCGATCGTAATCGAACTCGCCGCATCGTGGGCAGCGCCGCCCTGGGAAATAGTCGCTCGCGACGTACTCCGCCTGATTTCCGCAAATTTCGCATGGCGCTTGATCCGTCATTCTTTGACCCATTCGGCGTTTATAGCCACGTCCTCTCGCGTCGCTTGCGGCGGACATATCCCACGGCAGCGTGCTGGCTTGCGAGTTTCGGCGCACTATCGCATCTTAACGTAGATTGAAGCGGATGGAGCGATTGGAAAGATCCGCTGCGGAACCGCTCGCGCAAGTCGCCCGCTTCGGTAGCCCCGCCCTGATCGAACCCCGTCTCGGCCAAGGGGCTTTCCGTGTCGCGGTAACGGACGCCTATCGCCGCCGCTGCGCACTCACGGGCGAGCGAACTCTACCGATCCTCGACGCCGCCTGTTCGATCTCGGTTATGTGACCGTCTCGACCGATGGGCGGTTTGAAGTCGGCCGGCGCCTGAAAGAGGATTTCGAGGATGGGTTGCACTACTACGAGATGCACGGCCGGCCGATATCGGTGCCCGCCGATCCCAGACTGCGGCCCTCGCGAGAGGCGCTCGATTGGCACCCCAGCTGCCATATGCCGTGGGCAGCCGTAAACCCGCCAGCTCCGCTTGCTCGATCCTGAGGCTGAGGCGATTGTGCCCAGCCGTCTGCGTAGGATGGAGGGTCGCCGCCCATGAACCCAGCGAGGTTGCTGACCGCGTCGGCGGTGGTCGGATTATGGGCCACTTTGGCAGACGCGGCGGACTTGCGCCCCGAGGATGCCGTCAGTCACATCGGCGAAACCGCGACCGTCTGCGGCGTCGCATCCGCCATGTTCGAGGCCAATGTTCAGGACCAGCCGACGTTATAGGATCTTGGGGAGCCGTCTCCGCGCGCGATTTTCACCGTGGTCATCTATGGAGATCATCGGACCAAGTTCGGCACCCCCGAAATCTTGCTCCGCGGCAAGCGCATCTGTGTGACGGGGCAGATCAGCGATTATCGAGGGAAGCCGGAGATCGTCCTTACCGACCCGAGCCAAACGCTCGCGGCTCGTCTGATGGCCTCATCTCTCCGGAGTGGGGGAACGGTAGGAAGCGCGCCGGCGCAACGCTCGCGGTGACGTTCGGCGAGCCTCACGCGGCTCTCGGTAGTGTCGCATCTTTAAATTGTGACATCCTCGACGGCAAGCTCGCATTGCTTGCCCGGCTTCCCCATATGCCATGTGGAGGACTGTCATGGCATTGGTGACCGCACCGTCAAGTTCCTACACAGCGGAGATGCTGTCGGCCGACGTAATCAGCATCCGACAGCGCGCTCTCAACTGGGGCCTTGTTGGATTGATCGTCGGCGCCATTCTGCTGAGCCCGATATTTGGGTTCCTGATGGCTCTTGTGGTCGATATCTTAATCGGCCTTTTGAACGACGGCGGGGTGCCCGCTCTACTCGCGCTCGTCGTCGCCAGTGTTATCGGCGGGTTCCTGTTTCGAGCCATGTTGCCGTGCCCGTGGACCAGCGCCTCAGTCGGGACGTGAACGGGCGCGGAAAGCCTGACCGGATGACGTCTCCAGTAGCAAGCTCACGCTGAGCCGCAAGCTCACGCTCAGCCCGCTCATGATCTGAACGCGAGGACGCCGTTCGTCTGTCAACGATCCAATAACCAAGTCGTGAGAAAGATCGCTCCTGTCAGCATGCGGGGGACATCGCGCCATGGACAATCTGCCAGCTTGGGCCTTGTGGATCATCACGGCCGTCGCGCTCAGTCCAGGGCTCGCCTTGCTGATGGTCAGACCGATTGCCCGGCTGCTTCACCGTGTGCTGTGGACGCGCCCGGAAGTGGCGCCGCCGTTGGGAGGGCGAGCGTCCTGCGAACCTGTGGAAACTCGGCGATTGTCACGCAGCCCTACTACCGCGACGATGCTGAACGATCTAGCCCCGCGTCTCGTTATTAACCGGATCGAGCGGGTGCCCAAGCCGCAGCCAGTTTCAGGGCCAATCACCGTAAAAAAAAGAAACAATCAGATGTGTTTGTGACGCTAGAGAGGACGCTAACAGGACGCTGAGTGTAGAATATAACCGCGTCCACTCTATTTCTTCCGTCAGCCTGGTCAACGTATCCTTCACGTGGGACATCAATGGAGAGGCTTTCAGAGACGCAATATTGGTTTGTTATGGCGGTTGTTTTGCTTACACCCATGCTCACCTTCTGGATCATTGACATCGTCGGCTGGGTCCTGCGCCGCACTCTTTGGCGTCACCCGGAAATGCCACCTCAGTTGGGACCCAAGCCGGCCTGTGACGAACCGGCCGGCGTTGCCGCTCCGCCAGGCTGAGACGGACAGGTTGCTGACCGCCTCGGCGCTAGATCGCCAACGCCGTGGCATTTGTGTAGGTGGAGTGCCCGGTCGTAAAGCCCGTTTCGACCATTCCTTGGTGGCGCTTTGGAGCGACCAAAAGTGGATGATCAAAGAGCCCCGCCTCACGGCTCAGTGTGCCGGATTGAGACCCCGCCACGATCGAAGGGGAAGCCTCTGTGACCACCTACCTCGTCACACTCCGCGTATCAGCCGCAGCTAGAACGCCTTTACGATTATGTGGCGGCGCGCGCCGGAGACCTCGACCAGCTCGAGCAGATCCGCCGCCGGCTACGCCACCCGTGAGCGTTTTTTGACCGAGCTGACATTGGACCCGCCCGATGCCAGCGGCGCCGAAGCCGGCCGCCCGCAGCTCGACGAGGGCTATCTGATCCTGTCGACCATTCATTCGGCCAAGGGGCAGGAATGGGACGCGGTCTTCATTCTCAACCTCGTCGACGGCTGTATTCCTTCGGATATGGCAAGTGGCAAACCCGAGCAGATCGACGAGGAGCGCCGGCTTCTCTATGTGGCGATGACCCGGGCACGCGAGCATCTTCATCTGCTGCAGCCGCAGGTCTTCTACTTTACGCACCAGCACCGCCATGGCCGCGGTCACGTGATGGCGCCGCGCTCGCGCTTTCTGCCGGACGAAGTCCTCGGGCTCTTCACTCGCCGCACCGCCACGCCAAACTGCGCCGCAGATGCGATGCCATTGCGACCGACAGCGCCGGTCGACATCGGCGCCCCCGCCTGCGCGACATGTGGAACTGACCCGTCCAGGCCCCGTAATTGCCGCAGCATGCGACGATCCCTGAACGTCTCGATCTCGATGATCAGCGCGGTGCGTAGCCGATCATCGATTGCAGCCGGATCGCATCACTCCCGCTCAAGCGACGACGCAAGGCGGGTCGCGGTGCCCACGCGCGGAGTACATATTCGGTCGATTTTTCTGGATCTGCGTCATTCTAAATTCGTCCTCCGGCTATCCGCGTCGTTCAGCGCGTCGAACGTAATTGCCACAGCCAACGAAAGAGCGGACAATCTCGCGGGCGGCCTCTCGAAGCTAGCGGCCGGACCAATATCCACATCACGGATGACATGAGATCAGGACCAGATCAGCGGCCTCGCGGCCGCTTTAATGCAAATCGCCCGTTTAGACAGCAACCCCGAAACCGGCAAAACAATCAGACATTCGACAGCAACGGGCCCAACATCAAGATTCGCGGCAGCGCCCACCAGATATTCGAGCGCTACCTCGCCCTGGCACGCGAAGCGACAGCGAGTGGCGATCGAATTGCCGCCGAAAATTTCTACCAGCATGCGGAGCATTATTTTCGCATGGATAACGCGCTCCGCGAGGGCAATCAGCAGGGGACACCGCCGCGGCCGACCACACCGGCCGACGCCGAGATGAACTCAGAGGCAGATTCAAGAGAAGTTGACGTGGGCCGCTTCCAATCGCAATGGGACGGCGAGGATTCCTCCTCGGAAACTTCAACTCACTGAACCAAACCTCTCCCGCCAGACAGCTAAAGCGGGGGCGCCTGCCTGCACCGGGTTAGACGACGTCGTCTCAACCACAGTAAGCGGCTACGCTCCCTCAAACTGCAGGATGTAGAGCCCCGCATTGTTGTCGGTGAGGTACATCACGCCCTGCGCATCGACAAAGCAGTCTGCGGACTGGATGACTTGCGGCCGGTTGGGACGCGGGTCGAACATGCGTTCTGGATCGGGCGGCACGAAGAACCCAGCCTCGCGCGGCTGGAACGCATTCTCGATGTCAAAGACCCGGACGCCGGCATTATGATAGGTCGCGAAGATGAAGCGGGAGCTTTGGAAGGCGCCCGGCCGGTTCTCCCAGAGATTGTGGGGCCCGAAATTGCCGCCTTTGGCGCAGTAATCGGCCTCGGACGGGACCGGCATGGTGGCGAAGCTCACGGGATTGGTCG
>Ga0210407_10005231_pt1 | contig 10052 bp, 9 predicted proteins | sample IncBWC27MmetaG_FD_150860 | JGI IMG/M metagenome (GOLD analysis project Ga0210407, IMG submission 150860) | Forest soil microbial communities from Barre Woods Harvard Forest LTER site, Petersham, Massachusetts, United States - Inc-BW-C-27-M | ecosystem: Environmental > Terrestrial > Soil >... | reverse complement strand
ATCTGCGAATACCTCGCGGCCCGGCATGGTTCCGACCTAGTCGTGGCGCCGGACGAGCCGGAGCGGCCGGAGTTCGTGCAATGGCTGTTGTACGGCGAGGCGACTCTGCAGGCGCCGCTCTCCGCGATGGCGCGCGTCGGCCGCATCCGGAACAAGACGCCAGAGATGCAGACCGGCATCGATGCCGTGCTGGCTGATGCTCGCCACTCGCTCTCGATGCGGGCAAAGCTACTCGAGCAGCGACTGGAGGGTCGTGACTTCCTGGTGGCGGGGCGGATGACGCTTGCCGACATTTCGGTCGGCTATCCGCTCAACACCATGGGAAAGCCCGACTTCGCCTCGCTGCTCGGGCCCCGCGCCACGGCCTATCGTGAGCGCCTGCTTGCGCGGCCAGCGTTCCAGCGCGCCGCGGCCGTTCCCTAGCCTGGGCTGGCCCCGGAATTAATAGGCGGCCTTTACGCTGGTCTGAGTAGAGAGGTCCGCTTCCGATGTTAAGGCGGACGCCGGTCGCGTCCCTTATCATGTCTCAGAAGTGCCGATAGTGTTGCAAAAGTCGGCCGAAAGGACTCGCGGCGCAACGTTCGTTCTGGCACCCGCGCCGCTTTGAATCTTCCTTGCCATGTGAACGCTGCCGACGATTCAATGTTTCGTGTTACGTAGCCTAAAAGACTCTTGCAACAGTATCTGCCACAAGCGGACATCGTCGCCTTCGAGGCGGCTGGATTGCCGACTTGGTCCAGGAGCCCGAAACGGACGCGCCGATCACTGACATGCTGCGCTTTGGCCGTAGCGCCGCAGACGCGCCAAGAAATTGAGGTGGCGCGGCCGCCATAGAAACCTTTAGTGCGAGAGCAGCTCGCGGCAGCCGAGGTCGTCGATGGCGTACATGATCCGCTCGAGATGGCTCCACCAGATTACGGGCGGAATGCCGACGTTGGACAGGAACAGCGGCGTGAACAGATGGATCAGGACTGCCAAGCGGTAATCATAGTCGAGCGCCGCACGGTCATAACCTTTGACACCCGAGGCGAGCAGAGTTGCGTGATAGTGGTCGAGCAATGGCCGCTCGAAGCGCCGACGGCGCTCAGGATACCAATGCACCGCCATCATGTAGGCGAGGTCGTGGGCCGGCAGAAAGGGCCGCCAGAACGACCAGTCAAACAGCCGCAAGTCATTTGCGCTGTCGTCGTTGGGCAAGAACACGTTCCATACATGTGCATCGCCGTGCACGATGCTGAGGTTCTTGCGGGTGGCCAAGCGCGGGAAGTGCGGAGGGGCTGCAAGGAAGCGCTCGTAGATCCAGCGTCGATCGGCCGACAGTCGATCGCCTAGGCGATCCGAGAGGTTGGCCCAGAAACCCTCGATCCGCTGGTAGATGTCACGCACCATCGCCGGGTCGGGCGGCGCCACGACCGACACGCTGCCTTTCGTGGCGTCCCACCACGCAGCATGGAAGCGCGCCAGCGTGCCAACGATCATTCGGCATTGCGGCTCAGTAGGCGGCAACGGCCATTCGGTGGCGATGCGATGGCTGTCGGTCACATCCTCCAGCAGCAGGTGCCACGCTTTGGTCTGCGGCGAGTGCACCGCATCGAAGCAGCGCAGCAGAAGGCCAGCCGGCGTGGCCGGCGCCACGGTGTTATAGAACTGCACTTCTCGCGCTTCCGTAGGGTCTTGCGCGCCATCTCGAGGTTTTGGGATTTTCAGGATCAGCGTGGCGGGCGCCTTCTCGGCGGGACCGTCGTAGGCGAGTCTGAGGCGCACGACGCGTGACACCAGCGTGTCCCTCGGCGTGTCCGCCGTGACGTCGCGCACGCGGCCAGCCGACAGCACTCCGTGGCGTCGCAGAGCGTCGGTAAGTCGGTCGGGGTCGGCGTCGTCGGGCAGGCAGGTCGTCATGTCGCGACAATACCGAGGTACCTGTCCAATGTCTGCTCTGGGTCAATCGCGTCGGTTTCGTGATGTCCGCGGTATGTCCGGTCTACCCCAAGCAGCAGACATTTGCGGACCCAGTCGGCACTTCGCATTTGTGCCAATAGCGGACATCCGGCGCCTTGCCGGAATCCTCTCCGGCGCGCCCTTTCTGCGTGGGCCGGAGTGCTTCGCGCGAAGATTTGGAAGAGTCTCAGCTGCGGTGGCACCCCGGCCGGCGCGAACTATTATTGCCCCAACCTAAATCAAGCCGTCTGGACCGAGAATAGCTCCCATTGACCGTCAACACCCTTCAGGCTGCGCATCCCATAGCTGCCGAATGACAGGCCGGATCCGGCCACCAAATCCGTGACGACGCGTGAAACCAGTATTTCTTCTGCGTCGGCGCTCGCCATTATCCGGGCAGCGACATGAACGGTGATGCCTGCGACGTCGCCGACCCGATTCTCAATTTCGCCGGTATGGACTCCAACGCGAATTGGAATCCCAAGACGCCTCATGGCGCCGGACATGGCCTGTGCGCACCTTACGGCGCGCGCGGGCCCATCGAATGTGGCCAGAACTCCATCGCCGGTGCTCTTCACAAATCTGCCGCGATGCTGCTCGACCAGCCGCCGCGCGAGCTGATCATGTTCGTCAAGCAGCGCTTGCCAACGCTTGTCTCCCAACTCGGCGACCCGCTTTGTCGAATCGATGATGTCGGTGAACATTACCGTCGCCAGTATGCGGTCATATTCCGTTGGCGATAGATAGCGACTTCCCGTCAGAAACTCCTCGATGTCGCCGCAGAGGCCGTCGAGGTCAGCAACAGCGGTAAAGACGTGATCGCCCTTCGGGTATTCGATGTAGCGTGCGCCCGGGATGTGTTGCGCCAGATATTTGCCGTTGGCGACAGGGACCGCAAGATCGAGCGCCCGATGAAGCACTAGGGTGGGCGTCCGTATTTGCGGCAACACGGCGCGAACGTCGAGCTGCATGTTTGCCTCAAGCATGGCTCGGTAGGAACCGGGGCTCAAACAAAGGCGCTCGCCCTTGGCCCATATGCCGGCCCAGTCGGGATTGTCGGCAAAACTTGGCGCCAGCGTTTTGATGGACAGGCCTTTTCCCCAGTACGGAATGCTTCGCCGGATGAGTTCTGCATCGTAAATGTGTTTGTAGTCTTCGCAGTTCGAGAAGCGCGCGCACCCGCCATAGAGGATGAGATGCGATACGCGATCTGGAAAAGTTGCTGCATAGAGCGCGGCCATCGAAGCTCCTTCCGATATCCCGAGCAGCGCCGCCTTGGTACAAGACGTCGCCTTCATGACCGCTTGTAGATCGTCCATGCGTTCTTCGAGTGTTGCGGCCCCTTCGATACGATCCGAAAGACCCTGTCCTCGTTTGTCGAACGTAATGACCTTGGAAAACAACGCGAACCGCTCGAGCACCTTCGTGTAGCCCGGCAGCTCGTGAGCAAACTCAACGTGCGAGACGATGCCGGGCACGACGACTAGGGCGAGCGGACCGTTTCCGAGCACTTGGTAGGCGATGCTGATGTCGCCGGCCTGGGCGAAGCGCGTTTCGGGCAGATGGCGGTCAACAGGGTTGGCCATCGTAGTCTCGCTTGCTTTGGAAATCCTATCCGATGTCCATTGACGACGGGCTTCGTCCACTGGGATTTGCTCAGTCGGACGAACCTGGTGAGGTCGCAGCTTACCATCTGTGGGTTGGCAGGACAGCACTCCAGTTCTGTCCCGCTCGGACCGACGAGGTGATCGAATAAGCCCCCAAGTTCGCCTTGGGTCATTCGCGTCGTTTAGGAGATGTCGGCGATATGTCCGGTCTACCCCAAACAGCAGACATTTCTGGACCCCATCGGCACTTCGCATTTGTGCCAATAGCGGAAGTCTCCCTTGGGCATATCGAGATGGCTTAGGTAGACTCGTCGGCTCATTGGCGGGCCGCCCGGTGCGAGGACGACCATCGTAATTTCCACGGTCTAGTAAGGAGATCACAAGACCAATCAAACTGACTTCGTCTTCAGCCTGCTTTTCAGATAAATCCGGGTCATCTCGCGCAATTCTTCGATGGCCCCCGGGCGAACGCTTTGGTCTGCAAGGTCCGAGAAAGCTGCCATCGTCTTCATATTGCCGAGTATTACGACGGCCATGTCTTGCGCTTTGTCGGAGGTCAGTCCCGGGCTGCGCAGCGTCAATGTCCGGACGATATGCTTGTGAATGGATCTGCTGAATTCACCGCGCTTCACCGACAAAACTTCAGGGATTTCCAACAATCGTTTCAACGTCGGCCCGGCGCCTTGGTGGAGATCGACCATCAGATCCAGCAAGAAATCAGCGAGCGAGGAGATGGATAGCGATTGGATTCTGGAATCAAGTTCGTCGAAGGCGTTGTGAACGCCTTCGTGGTAATGCGCGATCAACGCATTTGCCAGGACTTCCTTGTTGGGAAAGAAACGATAGAGCGAACCTATCTTGGTGTTCGATCTCGCCGCGATCTCGGCCATCGTCGCCGCCTCATAACCCTTGTCGACGATGACGGCTTCGCCCGCCTTCAATATGGCGGCAACCCGCAGCTTCCCGTTGCGCCGTTGCGGCATCCTCGCTTGTGGAACTTCGCCGGGTCTTGACATAGTTGAGGGCATGCTCAAGTATCGAATTATGTGAGTATAGGCTCAATTAACGCAGTGAAACATCGAACGTCAATCCGACAGGCGAGAAAGCATGCTTGAACTCGATCCCAAGACGACGGCTCTGGTCCTCATCGATCTCCAAAAAGGCATCATGGGGCACGAACTGAAGCCTTACCCGGCAGACCGGGTCACGAAGGCCGGCAGCGCGCTCGCGGACACCTTCCGCAAAGCAGGGGCGCCGGTCGTTCTCGTGAATGTAGGCTTCGCCACGGATTTCAAAGACGCCTTGAGGCAGCCTGTCGATCAGCCCTTCGCCGCACCGCCGGGCGGCTTTCCCGGAAATTTCAGCGAGTTGATCGATGGATTTGCAAAGCCTGGCGACATTCTCGTCACCAAGCGCCAATGGGGTGCCTTCCATGGCACGGAGCTGGATCTGCAACTGCGCCGCCGCGGTATCCAGACAATCGTTCTGGGAGGCGTCGCAACGAACATGGGCGTCGAGTCGACGGCACGACAGGCATGGGAACACGGCTATGCCGTCGTTCTTGCCGAAGATGCCACGAGCGGCTTGTCCGCCCAAATGCACGACTTTGCTATCGGCAACATCTTTCCAAGGATCAGCCGGGTCGTCAAAAGTGCTGATCTCACGCTTTCTCAAGCCTGACAGTGTAGCCGTCTATGTCTTTATCCACGCTGCCAGTCGTCGCTCGCTGGGGAGTTCTGATCGCTCTTTCGGTTCTGTTTGCCGCCTTGCTGACATGGGCCCGGCTGCCGGCAGCCCTGCTGCTTGGCGCGATGTTGGCCGGCACCCTCGTCGAAAATGGCGGAGCCGGCATCCTCGTGCCGCAACTGCCTTTTGGCTTCGCGCAAGCAGTCGTCGGCTGCATGGTAGCTCGCGTTCTTACCTCCACCATTCTTCATTCCTTTCTGCATCAGTGGCCGCTGCTTCTGGGCATCAGTCTGCTGGTCATCGTTGCCAGTTGCGTGTTGGGCTGGATCATCAGCAAGTTGCGCATTTTGCCCGAGACGACGGCCATTTGGGGATTATTGCCTGGTGCGGCGCCCGCCATGATGGTGATGGCCGATGCTTACGGCGCCGATGCTCGGCTGGTTGTCTTCATGCAATATGTGCGTGTCGTCATGGTCGCTATCGTCGCTTCCATCATTGCCCGCTTGTGGGTTCACGCTCCGGCGGTCGCGGCCGCAGCACCTGCGGTCTGGTTTGCGCCGATTCACGCGCTGCCTTTGATCGAAACGCTGGTCCTCGTTCTTGCAGCGGTTATTCTAGGCCCTATTTCCCGCATTCCGGCAGGAATATTGCTGATACCCATGTTCCTCGGTGCGGTTCTACAATCCAACGGTCTTGTCGAAATCGAATTGCCAAGCTGGCTGCTGGCGGTCAGCTATCTGGTTCTTGGCTGGACGATCGGATTGCGTTTCACCCGGGAAATTCTGCTGTATGCCATTCGGGCTTTACCGAAAATGATGGTATCAATTCTGATGTTAATCGCATTTTGTGGCGGCTTGGCCTTCGCTCTCGTCGAAGTTTTCGATATCGACCCTTTGACGGCCTATCTTGCCACCAGCCCGGGCGGGGCAGACTCGGTCGCCATTATTGCGGCATCCACCAATGTCGATATCGGGTTTGTTATGGCGCAGCAGATCGCTCGTTTTATGCTCGTCCTTATCGTTGGTCCGGCTTTGTCCCGATTCGTTGCGGATCAAATAGCTAGGAATGTTCCAAATATTTCCGACAAAACTCCCACCTGAGTAAGTTGGTCGCAGAAGATTCGATATGGATAATCCCGATCAGGGATGCTTGGCTCGCTTACGCGAGACCGATGTGTGCCTTGTCTCTGCGAGCCGATATCGACGGACGAGATAGCTTGGACGGCTATAGGAACAGAAGCCGATATTATCAGGGGATAGCGCATGAAGTCCTTATCCGTGCGGTAGCCGCGACGGTGATGTCCGTTTTGGGTCCAGGCTGTGTAAAAACGCGGAGGGTTATGATTGGGCAGGCGAGACCAGTTGGCCAGTGCTGCCCGCCTCATGCTCGGATCGCCTCCATCAATCCGGCAACCCCCAGAATGCGCATCACCCGTTTCATATTGTAGGCCAGAACGTGGAGCGCCATTTCGGTTCTTACGTTCTTGAGTCTTTTCATCTGGAAGTGCGTCGATCCCATCCACGACTTTATCGTACCGAATGGATGCTCCACAGTTTGACGGCGCAGGCGCATCTTTTCAGGGTTTCGATCGAGCCGCGCCTGCACGACCTCTAGGACGGCCTCGTGCTCCCAGCGTGAGATCCGGCGCTCCTTGCCCGTCGTGCACTTGCTCTTCAGTGCGCAGGCCTCGCAAGCCGTGGTCCAATAACGACGGAGTGTCTTGCCGTCCTGTTCGTTGGTGTAGTGATAGGTCAGCTGTTCACCGGCGGGACAAAGATAGACATCGTCCTCTGCAACATAGACGAAGTCCTGCTTGCCGAAGCGCCCTTTGGCATAGAGGCCCGAGGTCATCGGCTTCGGCAGATAAACCGTGCTACCGGCCTGCTCGCAGGCCACGATTTCCTCGCCCTTGTAATAGCCGCGATCGGCAACAACCTCGATGGCCTCGGATCCAATCGCTGCGCACGCCCGCTCTGTCATGTCGGATAGCTGGTCTCGGTCGGAGCCAACGTTGGTTACCTCATGGGCGACAATGAGATGATGCCTGGTATCGACGGCACTCTGCACATTGTAACCGACCATCCCGCTGCCTCGGCCACTCGTGGCCATCGAGCGCGCATCGGGATCGGTCAGCGAGATCTGTTTGTCTTCGCTCTCCATCATCTGGGAGTTCAGCTGGTTCAGGCGTTGTATCTCCTGGCGCAGCGCCACGATCTTCTCGTTGAGCCGCGTGATCTTGGCTTCCGGAACCGAGTCCCCTTGGCGATCCGCACTATCAAGCTGCGCGAGGTAGCGGGCTATGCTCTCGTCGATCTGCACCAGCCGCCGCTCCATCTTGGCCTGCGTGAAGTTCCGGTCCCGCGTGTTGACGGCTTTGAACTTGCTGCCGTCGATCGCAACGCTCGCCTCGCTGAACAGTTCAAGGCGCCGGCACAGCATCACGAACTCACGGCAGACCCGGCGGGTGGCCTCGCCGTTGTCCTTGCGGAAATCGGCAATCGTCTTGAAGTCCGGCATCAGGCGACCAGTCAGCCACACCAACTCGATGTTGCGCTGGCACTCACGCTCCAGGCGGCGGCTCGATTGCACCCGATTGAGGTATCCGTAGACATAAATCTTCAACAGCGTCGCCGGATGATAGGCCGGCCTTCCCGTCGCCTCCGGCTCGACGCCGCCAAAGCCGAGTTTGGCCAGATCAAGCTCGTCGACAAAGACATCGATCGCCCGGACCGGATTGTCCTCTCCCAAATATTCATCCAACCGCTCGGGAAACAGCGTTCTCTGACTGCGGTCATCGCCAACCACAAAACGCGCCATCCAATCCTCCGGCCAAATCGTTGGAGAATCGTATCATCCACGCAGTTTTCACACAGCCTGGGTCAATCGCGTCATTCTGACTGTAGGCCGATCACTTCCAGTCTACCCCAAACAGCAGACATTTGCGGACCCAGTCGGCACTTCGCATTTGTGCCAATAGCGGACAGGCTGAAACCGCTTGACCACCTCGTCGTCGCGGTCTGGCCCACTATTCAAGGTGCTCGTCGGGAAGGCCTTCGTCATCTTGAAGAAGTCTGAGGCCGCTTCGATGTAGGCCGCATGTTGTGGACGTTGCCACGCGCGCCGAACACCTTACTGTGGCTGCATGATTTCTCGCAGGAATGTCATCGCGGGCCTGGCTGCTGCAGCGACAACGGGATGCAGCGCACCTCAGGCGCCCCGTCAGGCCTCCGTGGCGCCGGATCAGTATCCGCAAACGCCGCCCCCTGAAACTCCGCCGCCTGAATATCCGATCGCGCCGGCGCCGCCCAGTCGCACACCCCAGGGACTGGATGCGGTAATCGACATCAGTGCGCACACCACTTTCTGCGATTTCCGGCTGGTACGCGCGAGCAACATCCTCGCCGTCATCCACAAGGCGAGCGAAGGCGACTTCTTTGCCGACCCCATGTGTGCCGAGCGACGGTCGCAGGCCGAGGCAGCAGGACTGCTGTGGGGTACCTATCATTTCGGCAAGGGCGATTCATCCGGCGAGCAGCAGGCAGCCTTCTTCCTGGAATCCTCCCGCCCCGGCCCACGGACTCTCCTCGCCCTGGATCTCGAGCCCAATGAAGGCGATCCCTCGAACTCCATGACGCGGGAACAGGCCGAGGCGTTCGTGCAGGCGGTGGCCAGCGCAACGGGCCGGTTGCCGCTCATCTACGTGCATCCGAGCTGGGCCAACGGCGGCGCCGGGATCACGCCCGGCTCGATCCTCGCGCGCTGCGGCCTTTGGGTCGTTGACTACCATGCATCGCCTACGATCCCGCGGGCCTGGGCAACGAGCGGTTGGCGGCTCTGGCAATATGCCAGCGACGAGTATGCGGGTCGCCGCGCCCGCGGCCGCAACAGAATCATCCAAGGTCTGGACCGCTGCGATCGCAACTTGTTCAATGGCGACGTGGCTGCGCTCTACCAGCTTTGGAATGCCGCCGCTTGATCGAACGTAATGGTGCTCCGGGGCGGCGCTTCGAGCTGTCGGAAACGCCGTCGCGACGGGAGCGAATGTCCGCTTCGGGTCAGTCGCGTCGGTTGCGTGATGTCCGCGATATGTCCGGTCTACCCCAATCAGCAGACATTTCCGGGCCCGGTCGGCACTTCGCATTTGTGCCATAAGCAGACATTGCAGGTCCGCTCGCCTCAACGTGGCGCGTTCATAGTGCGACAAGCACCGCCTCAAGGCGGCACGGTGATGATTGGTAGGTACCCACGGAGTGGGCAGTCTCCGTGTCATGCCTGATCCCTCCCGGACTTACGCCTTGGCGGTGTTCTGTGCAGCCTCGAATACATCGCGTGCGGACGTCGTACCCGCTACGTGCTCCGTATCCTCGGCTCCGAGGTCCATCCATCCCGCGTTCACGGCCTCAAACATTTCTTCGGCAGGTCCGGTGTGGCCCTTCGGGATGCCGAACTGCTCGAACACTTCCGCCCACCCTGCACGCGGGACTGCAAAGGCTTTCACGTCGAGATTCAGGACTTCACCCAATTGCTCCGCGACTTCATCCGCGCTGACCATCGAACCAAGCTCGACGACGTGCTGCCCTGACCACGCTGGCCCGGTCAAAAGGGTTGCGACCCCCGCGTCGATGTCGTTCGTCGCGACCATGGTCGATTTCCGGTTTGTCGGATTGTAGTAGACCGGAAATCAACATTCTGAAGTTATGTCGGCGGTCGGCGGCCCGGCGGTAGCGTCGGAGCCTGCCCGCCCGGCATCGGCGCGCTGCGAAGCGCCGATGCCTCGATCGAAGGCGCGATGCCCGAGGGCCGGGCCTCAATTGCGCATGA
>Ga0210407_10005230_pt1 | contig 10054 bp, 8 predicted proteins | sample IncBWC27MmetaG_FD_150860 | JGI IMG/M metagenome (GOLD analysis project Ga0210407, IMG submission 150860) | Forest soil microbial communities from Barre Woods Harvard Forest LTER site, Petersham, Massachusetts, United States - Inc-BW-C-27-M | ecosystem: Environmental > Terrestrial > Soil >... | reverse complement strand
ACTCCTTCTGCTTAGTACAAGAATTACCGGCCAAATCTGTTTGAACCTTATTTCGCGCGTAAGCGCTTTAGGATCAGACAGTTCGGCAGGTAACTTTCGACTTTACTGGTCCAATCTGTGCACGCGTATCTAACCCGTTGTCTGGAAACGAGTTAAGCCTGCGCGGGCGTCGTGATTGGCCGGTAAAGGCGCGCCTCCTACATCAAGTGCCCGCTACTGGCCAGAACGTCATTCTGGGAGGTGTGAGAAGTGAAAGGCGGCGAACATTTCCGATGTCATATAGCCGTGACAACGGCTGAGTTTCACCGGGTGTCCGATGGCTGTCTCTGGTGGCACTTGGTTTGTCAATTTTGCGCGGCTATTGGCACATCGCGGCAAACGAGTGCTGTTCATATCGGAGCGGCGAGTGATGGCGTGCTGAGGGGAACGGGAAATAGAGTTATGAGTTCACGACTGTAACCTGGGGAGCAATGCGCAAAACATGCCGACGGTCACAAGAATGTCACGCTAATCCCGGCAAGGGGTGCCAAATCGTCAGCAAAAGATGAGTGGAGAAGAAGAAAAGCACTCGCTCGGTTTCATCACAACGAGACTAGGTGATTGCCCTCGATTAAGCCCAATTCCGGCAAGTTTTGCCAAAATCACTCTGTTAGGTGTTAACCGAAGGGTTGCTAGTCGAATCTAGCCCGAGGAGCCAAAATTCTCCAATGTCGCGATTCACCATCTCGAATCATCATTCAGGCCGCGGTCCTTCAATGACTTCTTGCACCAGCTCCTTCGCCGGAGCTTCGTCATCCGGGTGAACGAATATTTTGGCGGTCCTCAATTGCTCTGTCTCCACACAATAAGGGATTTCATGCTCCTGCAGCGCCCTGCCAATGGCGCACACAGTGCTGATATTCTGGCCGGACCACACCAGCTCTGAAATATCTTCGGGCAACCAACCATTGTCCGTCGCACGCACAGCCCAGTAGTCAAGCAGCGGATCCTTTCCAATCCCGAATCCGGCGCTGGGCTCGAACTCCCAATGCTGCAAGACCTGCGACATCACCTGCGTCGCGCGTTGGAAGTCTCTCTTCAAAACCAGAACTTCGTAATTCGGTCCGCTGCGGCGGCCGGAAATAAAGTCGCCATACGAAATGTTCGCGTTGTTATAGGGAATCCCCGCCGCATGCAGCGCCTTCCTCAATTCGGTAACGAACTTGGGATGGGCGAGATTGCAGAGTTCGCAAGCTGAATCGTCGGCGCCCACTTCTACCTGTGGGGAGTTCAGCGGTACCCCGCAATTCGGACAAGAGATATACGCCGTCGTGAATTCGCCGAAGCACAAGGGACAAACACCGGTCGTCCCAGGAGATACTTCGTCTACCGTTGCCTCCACGCCTGCCCTGCTCTCCTCGGGCGCCTGTTTCTCAAATTCTTCCTTAGCCGAGTCGAGAATCCACTTTGCGATGGGTAAGCTCTCCTCAGAAACCCAAACTTCAAAGTTGGCCGGCTCGGAATTCCCGGACTGCGGCCTCCTCACGGACTCGGGAATCAGCGGATACTCCGGCACCCCGTAACAGGCAACATTTTCGTTCCAGAGACCCCACAATAGCCCCACATAAAAATGCGGGTCCGTCCCATGCCACAACCGCGCCCCATACTCGTCCCCCACGGCTACTTTCTTCGCCAGCCTATGGCGCACTGCTTCAGCGTAACTGTTCACCAGATCTACGTCACAGTCGGAACAGCGCGTGAATCCTTGCCGATACTCCGCCTTGCATTGCGGACAATACATAGCGTGCAGAGTCTACTACAACTTGAACTCCCAACTGGACCGGCGAGGGGTAGAAACTCCCCGCCGCTCCCACCGCTTCAGTTTCGCCCCTCCTCGATGAAGATGCGGTTAAGACGGTCCGCGCATGGAAATTCAAGCTGATAGACGGAATTGTCGCGACATGCGAGAGATTCTCTACTCCATATCCTCTACCGAGTAACGTGCCACACTCAGCTCTAGCGTGACTGACTACGGATTTGTGCCGCCCACATCGGATTGTTCGAAACAGGATTTTCCATCAGAAATTTGTCTGAAGGGCTGGCCCACCCGCGAGTAAGCGTTTACACTTTGGCAGCGAAGTTTTATTCATGCGGCGACTCCGCCCACAGTGACAGGTTGCATTGGAGGCAGTGCTTGGGGAAAAAGAGGTCATAGCTCCACCTGAATGGAAACTGGTCAAGCGAAGACCTTCGACATTCCGAAATAAACTCTGGAGAACTGGGAAAATGAATACATCCATGATCTTCAAATCGGCGGTCGGGGCTGCGATTTGCCTAAGTCTCGCTTGTGACGCGCCAGCACAGCGCAAAGAGAATCCTACGGCGGATCTTTTGATTGAGCTCATCCGGGTGGATACCAGCAATCCCCCTGGGAATGAGCGGAATTTGGCGGAATTATTGGCGGCAAAATTTCGCCCGCTCGGCTTCGAAGTTGAAATCATTCCTACCCCGGAACCGGGAAAAGCGCATTTCGTTGCCCGAATCAAAGGGGATGGGTCAAAGAAGCCCATCTTGCTCGCGGCGCACGCCGACGTCGTCGGGGTGGAACGAGAGAAGTGGAGCGACGATCCCTTCGCCGGCCAAGTGAGGGACGGCTACGTTTATGGGCGCGGCGCGATCGATTTCAAGGGTGGCCTGGCGGTATTTGCCGAGGCGGTCATGAAGTTGATGAAGAATCATGTCCCGTTGCATCGCGATGTGATTCTTCTTTCCGAAGCGGATGAGGAAGGAGGCCGCTACAACACGACCTGGCTTGCCGAATCGCACTGGAATGTGATGGATTGCGAATTCGCCTTGAATGAAGGCGGATGGATCATGAAGGATGCGAGGGGTGGAGTGCAGTATGTGAGTATCTCCACGGCGGACAAGTTGTCCATTCCTCTCATCGTTACGGCCAAAGGGACCTCGACGCATTCTTCGATGCCCAGACCCGACAATGCCATTTTCACATTGTCCAAGGCGGTGGCCAAGCTTGCGGATTACGAGACGCCGGTAGCACTGATTCCCAGCACGAGAGAATTTTTCGAAACGCTCGCAAAAACGAGCGAGCCTCCTCTGTCCACGTATTTCCAAAACCTGCTGAGCAGCAAGGATCCGAATGTGATACATGAGGCGGATCGAGAAATCAGCAAGAACGGATTGCTGCATGCGCTTCTGCGGAACACCATCGCGCCCGTATTCCTCAAAGCAGGATTTCGGGGAAACGTGATTCCCAGCTCGGCGGAGGCGACTCTTAATCTGAGGATTATTCCTGGAACCGACCTGGAAAAGCTTATCGCCGACATCCGAGGTGCCATTGGCGACTCGCAGGTAGAGGTTTCGCTGCCTTCGGGGGACAGCCGTGAAGGTGCGAGGCCGGAGGGGCTGGTGAGACAGGGTGCGAGTTTACAGCCGTCGAGCAAAGACACAGATCTTTACCGGGCGTTAGAAGCCAGCGCTCACGCGATTTGGCCGGGGAGGCCTGTCACAACCTATCTCTTTCAAGCGGGCACAGACGCGTTCGCCTGGAGGAGCCGAGGAGTTCCTGTTTATGGGATTTATCCGTTTCCGATCACGGCGGAAGATTTGACGCGCATGCACGGCAACGATGAGCGCGTGCCGGTGGAGTCGCTGGAACAGGGAACGGAGATGATCTACAGGACGCTTGTTCGGGTTGCGTCGGAATAGGAAGTGGGCAGGAGTTCCTTGGTGTGGCCGAATCCATTCTTGCGCAATACAGGGAACATCCGGAAGACCTCTCAATAGCGACACCAAAACGTTTCGGCATTTTCACACGCTCGCTTTGGCTGCTAAAGCAACTCTCCTAAAATTCGAAGCGTGATGACTCCCGCCTCCGGCCAAGGCCTGGTCGTCTTCGGCGAGTTTTTTTTGATCTGGTGTTCTACGACCTCCCGAGGATTCCCCGAATGGGCGAAGAGGTCAAGACCGCGAGTTTCGCGCGATTTCCGGGTGGCGGTCTGGCCACGACGGCGTTAGTGGCGGCCAGTTTGGGTACGCCGACTAAAGTCATCACCAGGGTTGGACGGGACGCACTCGCGAGCCCGGAGTGGCAAAAGCTGGACCAAAGCGGCATTTCCACCGAGGATTGTGAATTCGACCCACGATTGCCAACGGCGATGACCGATTGCGCCGCCTTCGGTGGCGATCGCATGATGCTTACTCACGACGTCATCAATCTAAAACGAACTCTACTCGGAGTTTTCCGGCTACGAGCGGATTGCCCTGCTCGTGCTGCAGGCGCTGCAAGCGGAGACGCCCTCGTTGATTCCTCTTACGGTTCGCAACGGCAGAGCTCTCGAAGATCTCGATCCTGATGACGCCGTCGAGCTGCCCTGCCAAGTCTCTTCGCGCGGCGTTCAAGTGGCCGCGGTAGGGCGCGCGCCGGAAGCGGTTCGCCCCTTGCTGCTGCAGGTTAAAGAATATTCGCGCCTTGCGGTGCGGGCATCGGCGGAGCACTCGCGCGAGATGGCACTCGCAGCCCTGGAGAAAAATCCCCTGGTCGGTACGCGAGAGGTGGCCGAGCAGGTGTTAGGTCTGATGGCTGATCCGGATCAGGCGCGCGTTGCCGCGCATTGGCTTCCGGACTCAAGATTGGACACTACGTTTTTCAGGTAACCAAGGCTGGCGCGCATGCTCTCCACAGGAGGAACAATGGTTTTGCCGTAGAGCACATCTTGTTCCACGATTGCCCACCCCGAATACCGGCTTTCGGCCAGGAATTTAAAGAAACTCTGGAAATGGATGCACCCCGTTCCGACCTGGGAAAACACACCGGCGCCAATCGCTTGTTCAAAGTTAAGCTTCTTGCGCCTCGCCTCGCCGAGAACGCGGGCGTCCACATCCTTAATATGTACGTACCGGAGCAAGGAGCGATATTTCTTCGCCTCGTCCACGGGATCTCCCCCGCCGTAAACACAGTGTCCCGTATCCAAGCACAGACCGACCTGCGTGCCGGCCAGTGCGTCGAAAAGACATTCCACCTCCATGGGATTCTCTACAAACGTGGCGACATGGGGATGAAAAACAAGACGGAGGCCGAATTCCGCAGCAGCGTGCTCGACTTGGCCAATGACCGCTCCCGCCTGATTCCATTGAGCGAGGCTCAACGACTTGCTTCCATCAACGGGGACTCGGCCCGCGATTTCCCGCCGCTGCAATGTTTGGCAATCGGACAGAACAAGGAGCCTGGCGCCTAACGTGGAGAGAAGTGCACCTACCCTGCGGACATGTTCGATTACCTTTTCCATTCGCGAGGGATCGGTGATCGGAACGGGAACGAAGGAGGACAGCAGGGTCAATCCGAGCCGCTGCAAGGTTTTATTCAAAACCCGCGGATCGGTCGGGAAGTAACCGTACGGTCCCAACTCCGTCCCAGTGTAGCCCGCGGAAACGATTTCTTCGAGAATTTGTTCATAGGGCTGCTCCCAGGCGGGACCGGGATCATCCTGCACTCCCCAACTGACCGGGGCTGAGGCAAAGCGAATTTGCTCGGAGAATGTATCCATCTTAGAGTTTCCTCACGAGCGCGTCCAAGTGCACTCGCGACCTTTCCCTAGCGCTCAGATAGCAAGCTTCTATCAATTCGACGACATTGTGGCCGTCCTCGGCGGTGACCGGCGGGGCTGATTTGTCTTCGAGGGCGTCGACGAAAAGCCGGTCTTCTTCGACGTAACCCCATTTCTCGTGCTTGGTCGCGAGGGAAAAATCATAAGTCGTGGTGTTGGTTTCCAAACCATTCGTTATGGAGATTCTCTCCATCTCGAAGGTCTCATACGTGGAGTGCATTCCGTAAACCTCAAAGCGTTCGAAAGGAAAATGCCAGCTGGCGTGCGCATAGGTTTTCATCGTCGCCTGCAGGCCGGATTGGAAACTGAGCAGGATGGAAAAATCGTCTAGTTCATCATGCTCGTGTGCGCGCGCAGCCACTTGCACCCACTCGATTTTTCCGAAGAAAAAAGTCATCAAATCAAACATGTGAACGGGCGTTTCATACAAAAAGCCTCCGGTGAGGCTAGCGTTCCACACCCAAGGCGGGTTAACCAGTTCCCCGCGATTCATTTTGGCGTGGACGGAAAGAGGGAGAAGCTCGTTCCTCTCAATTGCGCCTTTGAGAATTTTGTAGACCGGCGCGAAACGGCGGTTGTGGCCCACCTGATAGACAAGACCGGAGCGGACTGCCCGGTTGCGCAGCCTGGTGGCAGACTCCAGATTTAACGCGAAGGGCTTTTCGCAAAAAATGTGCTTCCCGGCTTCAAGAAGGCGCATGGCGACTTCTTCGTGAGTGGTATTCGGAGTACAAATGTAGACGGCGTCACATTCCTTGAGTAGCTCCTCCATCGATCGGGCCGCCTGAGCTCCAAAGCTGCCGGCCATCGCTTGGGCGCGGGGGAGTTCGACGTCAAAAAAGCTCTGAAGCTTGACGCGGGAGTCCTTTGCGAGAATAGCGGCGTGTATGCTCGCGACACCTCCCGTTCCAACGATTCCGATCTTATGTGGCATTCCCGATCTCTCCTTTCCTGGACCCCATTTTCGCGGTGAAAAATCCCTGACGCGTTTCTGCGGCGAAGCTCACTGGCGGGTCCCAAGGTGAGTTCGAGCGGGCCCGCTCGATCGCAGAGCCCTTACTACGAACTTCGGTCAAGTGGCCGGGCCCGAACCAAGGGCACACGGGGATCGCGCTCCAAAGCAGTCTTGCGCAGGTGTGCGTAGCGCGGATCATCGCTGGCCGCCATGGAACGCGCGCTGCCAGCAAGCACATTGAGGTAGTACACGTCATATCCATGTGCGGCGACCACTGGATGGTAGCCATCTCGGATGAGCACCAAATCGCCATCGACGAGAGTCAAGGTGTCGTCGCGCGTCCCCGCAGCGTCGTACAGGCGCTGGAATGCATACCCTTCGGGTTTGCTGATCCGGTAGTAGTAGGTTTCGTCGAGGTCCACCTCGAAGGGAGGGTTGTGGACGTCATGCTTGTGGGGAGGATAGCTCGACCAATTTCCGCTGGGCGTATAAACCTCGCAGACCAGGAGCTTATCGGCGGGAAACTCCGGACGAATGACATCGACAATCTGACGAGTGCAGTTTCCGCCGCCGCGAATCTCCTCGCGGCAATCCGCTGGAGCTATGACTCGAGGACGGAGCCGCGCGGAAGAGGGAGTGCGGCAGTCCGCGAATTCGCAGGCAGTGATCGCGGAAACTTCAAAAGGCGTGCAGCTCGGCAGATATACGGCGTGCGGATAGCCGCTGAAAACGTCCTTCCGTCCTCCAACTTCCCGTGGCCCTTCGCCCCAGTCGATCGTCGCTGTTCCTCCGAGGACGACGAGAGCGGCTTCTTCGTCTCGAGTGTTGCTCTGCCAATACTGTCCAGTAACCAGCCGGCGCACGGCGAAGCTGATCGTCTTCCAGTTTGCCCGCTCCCGTGTGACACGGACGAGGACACCGGACTTGTCCTGCGGGATGGAATCCGGGTGTATCAATACCTCCTGTGCGTAACAGGTTTCTGCCATGTCAACCTCCCCGGAAAAAGGGTGCCGTTGCCTCAAATTTGGTTACTCCCGAGTAGCCGGTGATTCGTGTTGTCTCCAGGCATCAAAAATAGTGCCGCTCTCGCTTGACGCCTTTTTCATAGGCCCCGCGGGCGCTGCGGACGACTTCCATCTCCGACACCTCCGCGACGGGCACGTCCCACCAGGATTCATAGCCGGGGACACGGGCGCCCCGATCCACTTCGATCACGGTCACAGTCGTTCGCAAAGTCGCGCGCGCGGCGACCAGCGCCTGTCTTAGTTCATCGAGAGTGCGCACGCGCAAAGCCGCGGCGCCAAGACTTTCGGCGTTGGCGACGAAATCAACGTTTACGGTGTCACCGTCCAGCTTTCCGTCCTTCCTGAACCGGTAGTGGGTGCCGAAACCGCCGCTCCCGCAGGATTCGCTCAGTGCGCCAATGCTGCCGAATCCGTGGTTATCGAGCAGGACGATGTTCAATTTGAATCCTTCTTGAATGCAGGTGTGGATTTCCTGGGCCATCATCAAATAGGAGCCGTCGCCGACCATGACGTAGACTTCACGATCCGGCGCGGCCATCTTGACCCCTAGGCCTCCAGCGATTTCATAACCCATGCACGAGTAGCCGTATTCCAGGTGATACCCTTTGGGGTCCCTGACCCGCCATAATTTGTGAAGGTCTCCCGGCAGACTGCCGGCGGCACACACCACCACGTCACGCGGCGCCGAAACGGCATTCACAACGCCAATGACTTCGCTCTGGCTGACCGGGGGCCCATGCCGAAGATCAAAAAGCCGGTCTGCCTCTTTTTCCCAAGCTTGCTGGAAGCTGCGGACCCGCTCTTGGTACTCGACAGGCGTGTGATAACCCTCGAGGAGCTGCCGAAGCTCCTCAAGTGCCGCTCGAGCGTCGGCTACCAGCGGCAGCCCTCCGTGCTTCGCCGCATCAAATTCGGCTACGTTGATGTTGAGGAAGTTGACGTGTGGATTCTGAAAAGCCGTCTTCGAAGCGGTGGTGAAGTCCGCGTAGCGCGTACCAACTCCGATGATCAGGTCGGCGTCGCGGGCTAGGATATTGGCTCCAGGTGTTCCCGTTACACCCATGGCCCCCAAGCACCGTGGGTGATCGTAGGAGAGCGATCCTTTTCCGGCTTGCGTCTCAGCGACAGGGATTCCTGTTTGTTCAACGAACTTGGCGAGGGCAGCCGAAGCTTCCGAATAGAGCACGCCTCCGCCAGCAAGGAGCAGCGGCTTGCGGGCCAAGCGAATCATGTCGGCCGCGTGCCGAATTACTTGTGCGTCTCCTCGCGGCCGGGGAACATTCCAAATTCGCTTCTCGAAAAAGGCAGATGGATATTCCAGAGCTTCCGCTTGCACGTCTTGCGGAAGGCTGAGGGTCACTGCTCCGGTCTCGGCAGCCGAGGTCATGACCCGCATGGCCTCGGGCAAGGCACTCAGGAGCTGCTCCGGCCGGGAGATACGGTCCCAGTAGCGGGAGACAGGCTTGAAGCAATCGTTGACGGAAATGTCTTGCGTCTGCGGAGACTCGAGTTGTTGGAGAACCGGCGCGACGTTGCGGCGTGCGAATATGTCTCCCGGAAGGAGGAGCACGGGAATGCGGTTCACCGTGGCGGTAGCGGCCCCGGTTACCATGTTGGTCGCTCCCGGACCAATCGAAGACGTGCACGCGAACGCACGCAGGCGATTACTCATTTTCGAGAAGGCCACGGCAGTGTGAACCATGGCTTGTTCGTTGCGGCTCAGGTAATAACGAAAGTCTTCATTCTGCTGCAGTGCCTGTCCTATTCCCGCTACGTTGCCGTGGCCAAAAATGCCGAAGCAGCCGCCGAAAAAAGGACGCACGACTCCGTCCCGCTCGACATACTGATTTTTCAGGAACCTGATGATGGCCTGCGCCGCCGTTGCTCGACACGTGGACGTCAAAACCCCTCCTTAAAGGGCGTCTGATCCCCGCAGACGGCATCGGGATCAGAAACGCGCGAAAGAAGATCCGGGAGCGGCTCCGGCCGCTCCCGAACCGCGCACTAGAAGTACAGCTTCAGTGCGAATTGGATTTCACGAGGATCACCTGGCCCGCCCGAATCGGTCCCCAAAATCGGTGCAAGCGTATTGGAGACCTTTCCGAACGAACCTGGCGAGCCAATATTCGCATTCGGATTTCCGAAGTTGGGATGATTAAAGGCATTGAAAAATTCAGTTCTAAATTGCAACTGATATCTTTCCGTAAACTTGAATTGTTTGAACAGGCTCAGGTCCCACATCTGGATTCCGGGACCGTAAAACTGATAGGGAGCACATGTACCGAATTGCCCGGGACCGGGCTGCGAAAACGCCGCCGGATTAATGATAAACCCCGTGGTTGTATACAAGTTGTGATTTCTTGTCACGCCCGCGTATGGATTCCCTATACAGTTCGCATACACGGGGTTATTGCTGTCCACTAAGCCATCATTATTGGCAGTGACTGAAAACGGAGTTCCCGTCTGCAGCG
>Ga0210407_10005228_pt1 | contig 10056 bp, 11 predicted proteins | sample IncBWC27MmetaG_FD_150860 | JGI IMG/M metagenome (GOLD analysis project Ga0210407, IMG submission 150860) | Forest soil microbial communities from Barre Woods Harvard Forest LTER site, Petersham, Massachusetts, United States - Inc-BW-C-27-M | ecosystem: Environmental > Terrestrial > Soil >... | reverse complement strand
GTCGCGCTGGATATTAAAGTTCCATTGTTGCGCGTAGGGTGGACGGAAACTCCGAATGGGGAAGAAGAAGAAGCCCGAGAGCGGTCCTCCGTTTGCACTTTGGAAGATGGGCGCGCCCGTCGTTCCGTTAAAGCCAATGAGTCCGGGCACCACCTGATCCGTAGACAGAGGGAAGGCAGAGCTGGGCAAGATGCTGGGAAATGGATTCTGTGGCGTCACTGAGAACGGCGCCGCGCTGATGGCTTCGGAGAAGGGCAACCCACCAGCAGTCTGCAGAAGGGATTGGTTCGAGACGCGCTGATAGTAAATGCCGTATCCGGAGCGAATCACGGTTTTCTGATCACCAAATACGTCCCAGGCGTAGCTGACCCGGGGCGCGAAATTCCCCGCGCTGAAGCAAGTCGTCAGCGTGCAACTCGAAACGCCAGGAGTGCCCACGCCTTGCGTCTGCTGCGGGTGAATGATGCTGATCGGCCCCGGCTGGCCATCTTCGAGCCCCCGGAAGTTTGAAACAAAATTATTGAGCTCATGAGCGGTGCTCAATCCTTCCCAACGCAATCCAAGGTTCAGCGTGAAGCGCGGGTTAATCTTCCAGTCGTCCTGGATATAGGCGGAAAAATCCAAGGCTCGGAAGCGAAAGGTCGAAAAGCCGGCTTCTGCCTGCGTTGTATCCACGCGGCCCAATAGGAAGTTCTGGAAACCGCTAAGCGCTGGAGGGTTTGCAAAGCCTGGTGATGCATCTCCCGCCCCTGTGTTGCTGAAAGTGACGCTGCCGCGTTGCGCAAAATTATTGAAGCGGTTGAGTTGGTATCGGCTCGCATCAAATCCGAAACGCAGAAGGTGTTTCCCCTTAGTGATCGACAGGTCGTCTGCTTCATAGAACGTGTTAAAAGCCCCGCCGCGGTTGTCATTGACACCAGTTCCGATGACCAGCGGGCCACCGCCACTGATAATCACTTGATAGGCGCCGGGAAATTGCGCAGAGTTGCCTCGTGTGGCCCCGATGTCCGCGAGCGCAATCGGCTCGGAGGGGTCTTGAGCGAAAAAGAACCGGCTGAATCCGAAACGCGCATCATTCACGACGTTGCCTGAGACCACTCGTGTCCAACCCAGTTTTAGAAAGCGGTTTGAGCCCGGCAGCGCTTTAGCAAAAGGAAGGCTGTTTGCATTGTTAGCGCCGGTGCCGAAGGGTTGCGACGCATTGTTGTCGGAAAAAAACCACCGCGCGGTCAGCTTATCCTTTTCCGTTAGTTGTTTGTCCGCGGTGAGCGTGTACTGATCATCCTGGAATGCTCCCACACTGGACGACGTAACGGTCCCAAGGTTGACGCTTTGACCGCTAAAGCCTGGAGTTCCGGTCACGGTTGGAATGCAAAACCTCCCGTCATTGAATAGCGGGCACTTCGAGGCTGGCAAGTTAAGGTACGCCAAGGCGACGAGGTTAATCTGCGAGGCCGAAAAACCCGCCGGGAGAAACGTTGCTGCTAGCGTTGCCGCGTCACGGCTCGCCGGCAGAACCGGAATCTGCGAGTTGAGCACTGTTCCAGCGGAAATCCCAGATGTCTCACGCGTTCCTTGATAATTCACAAAGAAAAAGAAGTCCTTTGATTTCGGAACAGGTCCGCCGAACGAGCCGCCGTACTGATTCTGTCGCAGAACGGGTCGCGGGACCTGCGGCGTTGCCGCATTGAAGAAGAAATCGTTGGCATTCAGGACGTTGTTGCGGAAAAACTCGTAGGCATCTCCGTGATAATGAGCCGTGCCGCTCTTCAGATTTACCTGGACGTTGCCTCCGCCGTTGCGGCCCGACGACGCGTCGTAAAGTGACGTTTGCGTCTTGAACTCCTGGATGGTATCGGGGTTGGGCAGCGGCACGTTGTCCAAGATTGGAAGGTTTACGTCGTTCGCGTTGACGCCTTCCAACTGGAAATTGTTGTTAGTGGGACGCTGTCCGTTGACGTTAATCGTCACCTGTCCCCGGCCAAGCGCCGCGGAGTCAAAGAGTTCCGTATTAGCGCCAGCGGAAAGGGTGAGAAGTGTCAGAAAATTCCGCGTGGAAAGTGGGAGGGTGCTGGCCGTCTCGGCGCCAATCGTCTCGCCGGTTGCTGCCGAGGTGAGTTCCACGGGCAGGGCCACATCGTGCACAGTAATGGTTTCAGTCACTTTGCCGACGGCAAGCGTCGCAATCACGCTCGATGTTTCCGTCACTTGAACAAGAAGCTTTTCAATAAGAAATCTCGAAAACCCCGGTGCCGTGACTTCGACGCTGTAATTGCCCGGCGTCAGGCTTGGAATATTAAACGTTCCCGCGCCAGTGCTTACGACTTCTCGTTCCTTCTGGCCGGTGGCCAGGTTCGTCACGACAATGGTTGCCTGAGAAATTGTGCCGCCTTTCGGGTCCAATACCGTGCCTGTGATCGCTCCCGTTGCTCCAGCTTGTGCCCGCAGGCCAGCAGGTATAAGAAGCGCGATTGACAACACGCCGAGGAAGACTGCCATCCACTTTTTCATCTTGCCCATTCCCCCATTTTTTAATCTTGCGATAAGCAACACTTCGGGCCCTGAGAGTTGGTAACCGACGTCTAACTGGGTGACGAACCTCCCGAAACTTTTCAGGAGGCACCCTGGCAATGGGACTCCCGAGCAGTCAAAAAGTTTCTGCAAATAAATTTATTGATGTTTTGAGTAAGGCGACTGAGGGCACGCCGTGCTTTGAAAACCGTGTATCGACCTTATGGTTCCCAGCGCGGCGCTGACCGCCGCGCCTGAAACCATCAAGGCACACAGGAGGGGAGACTTTGCCAAGCAGTGTTCCAACGAATGCGACCCTCGACATACCGAAAAGTTTCCGCTGCAAAAAGTTCTTGGCTCACAGTTGGCCCTTGGAAGAACCTAGCTATTCTTCTTCGCTCGCGCCTTTAGGATGCAGTAGACGCAAGGGGTATACCCCTCGCGAATCGCGTCCTCCACTGGGAGGAACCTCGGCGCACCATGTAGATGCGAACAGCCGGCGACGTGAAACACCTTGTCATTTGGATCCTGAGATATTGCGACCGTCTCCGGAAGTTGGCGCGCGTCGCGTCCGGTCGAGGGGCTTTGCGTGTCGTGCGCCGGTACTATCAGCCTCCTGGCAGAAAACACCGCCAGTCCCAGCGGTACGGCCGCAGCAGCGGTTAGGGTCCAAGCCAAAAAGGAACGGCGCGACCTTTTCGTCTCTTGTCCGAGCCTCTGATATAGGCGCTCATGAAAACCATCTGGCGGAGCCAGCACGCGTTCGTCGCGATAAAGACTAATTACATTGCGCGTACCATCAAGGAGCGCGGTGCAACGACGGCACTCAACAAAATGTTGATCCAGCGCTCTGCGTCGGATGGGATCGAGATCGTCGTCGATATAATCTGAAATATCTCTCCAGACTTCTTGGCAGCTTATTCCCATGGTTTCCTCACTTGTTTCGCAGCCCATCCCAACCGTCCATCCTGCCCGAGTCCTGGAGCGAGGATGTCCCTCAGCATCAAACGGGCACGCCGAAGCCTGCTCTTCACGGCTCCAGGTGATATTCCCAAAATGGCGGACGTCTCGGAAATGCTAAGCTCGTGTATATCGCGTAGCACGAACGCCTCCCGGTAGTGCTGCGCTATCGAGTCCAAGGCTTTGACCAGGGCCTGTCGTATTTCTGAGCGCTCCATAGCTGTCGAGGGAATCTCACGCCAGTCTTCAAAATCCTTCGGAACGTACCCTTTCGCATCATCTTTGTCATCGGTCAGCGACAGCATCGGTATGCGCCACTGTTTTCGATTTCTCATTCGCGCCTCATTGATCGCGATCTGGATCAGCCAGGTACCGAACGTCGACTCTTTGCGGAACTGATTCAAACGGGCCAGCGCCTTCACCAACGCATCCTGCGCGACATCCTCAGCGTCCTCCTTATTCGCGAGCAAAGCGAACACCGTCCCATATACCGTCCTCTGATGGGGGCGGATGAGATCCATGAACAGCTCTTTGTGCCCCGCCAGGATCCGGTCGATCAAAGCCCCTTCCGCGACTTGAGCCGAGTTCTCATGGCCAGCGGGGGCCAAGCCCTTCTCCAAAGCTTCTTCTGAGGTCGGCTTTCGCAACACGCCGCCGAGCGAAGCTACCTTGCCGTCCGCTATTGACCGTCGGTTGATTCCCTGGGCGGTAAGCGCTTTCTCGGGTTGATGCAGCGCTTTCTCTAGCTCCGGGCCTGTTCCCTCACGCTGATCAATATCTCGGAAGCCGGAGAAGTCAGTGCTACGATTCTCGAGTCGCCTTCCTCTTCTCGCAGAAGCGTAAGACTCTTCTCTGATGGTTGTCCCCATGTGGTCCGACTCGTTACGCAAATCGGCGTGACAATCCGATTCCCGACATTTCGAATAGTTTCAGCCTGCCGGCCAGACGCTGGTATTTGCTGACTTGGCAGATGAGAAGGACTAGGACGGAGCACGGGTCCCCTGCGCATCTACGCAATAAGAGACCTCAAAAACGCAGAATGATGCCGCCGCTCGCCACAACGTTGTGCTGGGTGCTCGAACGCAGTGTGACGTTAAGGTTTGGATTGCCAGAGAAGAAATCACGTACCTCTCCCCGCAAGCCAATGACACGAAATAGCCTGTAATCCAACCCACCGCCGTAATCGAAGACGCCGCGATTTAAGAACTTATTCGTCGTGTTTTGGCCATTCGAGAGCTGCGCGGACTGCTGATAAAGACCATAGCCGCCACCAATGGCAGCCCATGGAGAAAGCCGCGAACCGGGAAGGAATTTCAGCCGCACTCCTGGAGTGAGGTACAGCGATGCATAATTCTGTGGCACAGTAGCACTTGCCGCCGTTAGGGCTCTATTAGGAATGGCTACAAACTCAATTTCGCCGTAGAGAGCAGCGATCTTTGCCCCCAGGAAACGATGGCCGTAGTTAATGCCAAAGCTGCGATCCGCGGAAACTTGTGCGGTACCGCCAGGGCCTTGGAAACTGCGAGTCTGACCGGGAATCCCTCCGAGTGAAAAGGTAAGCTCTTGATTCGCGCCTCGCTCCTGACTCTGGGCACCAAGAGGCATCGTGATGATTGCAGTTGCTAAGAAAAACAGACCGAACCAGGAAATCCGTCTGGTCCCTACCGGGAAAGTTCTCATGAGCATTCTTCTCCAATCTAAAATGATTTGAGTAAAGCTGCTGTCCTACGTCTGACTAACGGGGATGCGAAAAGTTTCTTGGCCCTGACGTCTAGTTTTGAGCGATATCCGTTCGACTGATCGCTTGTGGCGAGCAAGGCGAAGCAAAGTGAGTTGATGAGGGAGCGTAGGCACGATTTGACGCCCTGGAGCCCGAGCTCCCTCCTGTCAACCCAACGAGTGACGGTCTAGTTGCTTCCGGAACTTCCTGAGGCAGACCCACTGTCGCGTGATCTCGCTACGGCCTCCACGATGACCGAACGGGACACAGGGATGTTATAAACGTCCTTCGTCGTTTGAATTCTACTGAGGAAGTTCTGTCCCCCAACCCGCTCGAAACTCAGCTGGGGCTTGTCGCCAGATGCGCTGTCAATCTCGCCAGGGTGCACAAACACACTGGTCCGATTTTCATAGCTGCTCAGGATCAGTCCTTCGAATTTGTCATCCGCAAAACGACTTACAGTGTATGTGCCCGCGGGGAGGGTCTTACCGCTGACCACAAACTCGAAGGGCAGCGTTACAACAATCTCGTGTCGAATCTCCGCCTTGGCAGCCACACCCAGCCCAAGAAAGCAAATGATTGCAGCTAGAATGCTTGCATACTTCTTTTTCATAATTTCTCCCTTTTTACCGCTTGGGTTTTCGCTGTTGATCCGCGCCGCGCTCGAGCTTCGATCGCACAAGAGCACCTTTAGAAGTCGCTTCAACAATCATCCTCAAAACGTGTACAGAAGATGAGATTGGCTTGCCGCTGCAAAGTTTCCAGAAATTCGGCAACAAGAGCTGGCCGGTCGGAACGAGTACCGTCGGACGTTGTGGGACTACCGTGCCGGATTTGGAATGGACGGGACCTCGATCACGTTCCCCAAAATGTGAAACTTTTGCGTTGCCCGGAAATCTGATTGGAGCCGCTCTTCAGCGTTCGACGAGGGAACGGCCGGGCGATCTCCCAAAGGGGTGCTTCGCTGCCGCAACACAGTGAATTATTACAAATCTTGCCTCGCTAGGAGCATCGAATGCCAGACGTGAAGCTTGTAGTCATATACCCAAGTCCCAAAAATGTTGATGTTTTCGAGAAAATCTATCAGAACGAGCATGTACCGCTAGCCGTCGCGAAACTGGGCGGCAAGACCAAGATTGTCGCAACCAAGATACTCGGCTCCCCGCAGGGTACTCCTACTTTCTACCGCATTGCCGAAGTTTATTTTCCGTCGATGCAAGCTCTGGAAGCATGCGCGGCGTCTGAAGGCGGCAAAGAGGCGCTCGCTCACGCGGTGAAGATTTCTTCCGGTGGACCGCCAATTTTCTTGGTAGCCGAAGAAGAGACCTTCACGTTCACCAAGACAGTAAATGCTTAGGGGAGGACCGATGCGTTTCAGACTATCAATCACTGGACTGGTCGCAATTTCTGTTCTAACGACGATACTCTCGTTTCGATACATTCATGCTGCGAGTATACCGGCGGAGCCGAGCCGCGATGACACTCCACGCGGTCCCGTGCTGGTCGAACTGTTTACATCCGAGGGGTGCTCGAGTTGCCCTCCCGCCGATGCGCTGTTAGAAAGACTCGATCAGTCTCAGCCGCTGAGCGGCGCGGATCTGATCGTCCTAAGCGAACACGTGGACTACTGGAACGATATAGGATGGAAGGATCCCTACTCTTCGCACGAGTACAGCGAAAGGCAAAGTGCCTACGCGGGGCAGTTTGGCCTCAGGAGCATCTATACGCCGCAGATGGTCGTGGACGGACAGTTTGAGTTCGTGGGCAGCGATGAACGAAGGGCGAAGCAGGCAATTGAGAGCGCCACGAAGGTGATGAAAACTCCTGTCAGTGTCTCTTCTAGACTGAGCGATGAAAAAACGGCGATCCTTCATATGGAAACCGGACCGTTGCCCTCCTCCAGCACCGCGGAATCAGCGGGCATCTTCCTCGCGATAGCAGACGACAGCGATGAATCGCATGTAAGCCGGGGAGAGAACGCCGGAAGAACGCTGAAGCATGTTGCGGTTCTGCGAAGCCTCATCCGAATCGGAGCAGTAGATAAGTCCGCGGGGTTTTCCCGAGACATGAAACTTGGTCTCAACGCCCAAAATCCACGGAATCTTAGGATAGCGGTGATCGTCCAGGAGGCGGATGCGGGGAGGGTGTGGGGAGCGGGATTCGGTAGACTTTCGAATTAGCGTCGTTACGTCTGCGATGCCTTGATGTCGCTGCGTCGCTGCGCATCGAAAAGCAATGAAATCTAATCTGGGGCCAAAATGAGAATTGCAGTCGCCATCCTGTTCTTTGTCGGACTCTTTGGTCTTTCCAATGGGCAAGAAAACCCGCCCGCCAATCACGCGGTTCCTCCGTCTGTTGGCTTGGAGGTCGGCCAGCAGGCTCCTGCATTTGCTCTGTCCGATCAGTTCGGCCAGGAACAATCCATCGAGACATTGAAAGGTTCGAAGGGCACTGTCCTTCTTTTCTTCCGCTCTGCCGATTGGTGACCCTTCTGCAAAGCGCAGCTCGTGCAGCTGCAAAACGCAAAGCAAAGATTCGAGGCCCAAGGACTTAAGCTGGCCGCGATCAGCTACGATAGTCCAGCTATCCTGAAGGACTTCTCCCAGCGGCACAAAATCGAGTTTCCCCTATTGGCTGACCCCAGCTCCGAAATCATTCGCAGCTTCAACGTGCTTAACAGCGAAGCCAAGGGAATGACCAAAGGGATGGCCTACCCCGGATTCTTCTACGTCGACTCAAGTGGGGTGATTCGCGAGAAGTATTTCACACCAAAGTACACTGATCGATTGACGGCAAATAATGTCATTGCAAAACTCTTCCCGGAGTTGAGCGCAGAAGTGACCCTGAGTGTTCAAGCGCCTCATCTCCAGCTTACTCTTGCACAATCCGATCGCAGTGTCATACCAGGTGGCAGGGTCAGCCTGATCGCCGAAATCGAGCTTCCTCCGGATGTACACGTCTATTCTCCCGGAGTGCAAGGTTACAAACCGATTCAGCTCACTTTGCAGGGCCTTCCAGGAATCGAATTCCAGCCTGTCGCTTACCCAAACTCCAAAATACTCTACCTAGAAGCCATCAAGGAGCATGTCCCGGTCTTCGAAGGAAAGTTTCGGATCAGCCAGGATCTCACGGTAACCCCATCTCGCATTTCAGATGGTCTCCGCTCGGTATTTTCCAAGGAGAGGACTATTTCCATCACCGGTGATTTGAAGTATCAGGCTTGTGACCAGACGGTTTGCTATCCGCCCACGTCAGTACCTGTAAAATGGCAATTGCAGATTCTCCCCCTTGATCTCAAACGATCTCCGAAGGCTATTCAGCATAAATAGCTTTTCCGAGAGCTCCAGAGATTCGATTGTCGAGTTCTGAAAGGAGAAAACCATGAGTGATGTCGTCTATATCTCGAAGTCGCGTATCGAACGCAAGCAGGGACCTCTTCGCATCGCACACCTGCCAGGCGAGTCCCAGCCCGTGATCTACAGTGTCCATGGAGCCATCGCCCAGCACTACAAAGTTGACCCGGCAACGTTGAAGGAGTCGCACTCCTCAACCATTGACTACGTCATTTCGGCGACCGCTGGTTGAATGATGGGCACTTTCGGAGGTGCGCTGGAAGCGCGCCAAATCGATGCCAGCAACGGAAAATTGACCGCCGACGTAACCGGAGAGGTGGAGGCGGAGGAAGGTGTGCTGGTCATCCGCCGCATCCATGTGGCCATGCGCTTGGTGGCCCCGGAAGACACCAGGGGAACGGTCGAGCGCACACACGGCATTTACGCCATGCGCTGCCCCCTGTACCGGACGCTGCACAAGACCATCCAGCTCACTTCCTCTTTTGAGTTGGTCACCCCGGCAGCCGCCTCTTGAAGTCACTGAGGAAAAAAACGGAGGGCGAGTTGGCCGGGCTCCCCAAAAAAGGACTCCCATGTGTAAGAAAACATAGGAGTTATGGTCGCCATCAGACAGAACGGCGTCTGCGGTGAATGCGATCTTTGCCTGCGAATCCTTCCCTGAAACGTTTTGACCTCCTGGGAATCACACTCCTCGGATTGAGTGACTTCGGGTAGCCTGGATTTCTCACGGGCAGCATCGGACCCTGATCTGTTCGCGACAATGAGCATGACACAGTCGCAATTGCCGGCCAACGAGGCTGAGCTGATAAAGAGCGTCTGCGGCGGAGAGCGGGAGGCTTTCTACGAGTTGATACGCCCGTATGAGCGCATGGTGTACGCAACTGCGATTTCGGTTGTGAAAAATCCCGCTGACGCGGAGGAAGTGGCGCAGGAGGCCGTTCTCAAGGCATTCTCTAACCTAGCCAGCTTCCGTGCGGAAGCAAAGTTCAGCACTTGGCTTATACAAATTACCTATAATGAAGCAAAAATGAAATTGAGGAAGGCGCATTCACACCTGTACGAGTCGATTGACGACCAACAGCAAAACGACGAAGGAGAGTTTCGGCCGATGGACTACGCCGACTGGAGGCCTATTCCTTCCGAACTGCTCGAAGAAAACGAGATACGGCAGGCAGTGCAGGATGCCATCAATTCGCTCAGCTCCACTTATCGCGAGGTGCTTGTCCTTAGGGACCTTCAGCATTTGAGCATAAAGGAGACGTCGACGATTCTCGGGATCCCGGAAACCAGCGTGAAGACTCGGCTTCATCGAGCTAGGTTACAGTTGAGAGACAGTCTTGCTCCTGGAATCGACGGCTATTGGGTTAAGGGACAACCGTACCGGAAGGTTAGAGCATGGTGAAAAAAGAAGGGTCGAATGGCAACCATTGAAATCAGTTGCGTCGAAGTATGGCGCGAAATCTCTAATTACCTCGAAGATGAAATCTCTCCGGAGATGCGCGAAAGAATGGA
>Ga0210407_10005226_pt1 | contig 10058 bp, 8 predicted proteins | sample IncBWC27MmetaG_FD_150860 | JGI IMG/M metagenome (GOLD analysis project Ga0210407, IMG submission 150860) | Forest soil microbial communities from Barre Woods Harvard Forest LTER site, Petersham, Massachusetts, United States - Inc-BW-C-27-M | ecosystem: Environmental > Terrestrial > Soil >... | reverse complement strand
AATCCGTCGCGGCCAATTTCGACGCCGTTTTCTGCCCATTGGTTCCACCCATCGGAATGCAGGGCCTCGCGAATCAACGCTGGCGCTCCCGCAGGCCCGCGAAGGAACGAGGAGTTGTGATCCAGGGGAATTCCCAGAATAACCGGTGCACCCCAGCGAGCAAGTGTCCGGGTGGGTCGCTTCATGGGCGGGTAATCAGAAAGTTGCCCAGCACCAGTGCGTCCATTTGTGTGCGCACGAAGCAGTCCAGCGCCTCTTCCGGCCGGCACACAATGGGCTCGTTGTCGTTGAAAGAAGTATTCAGCACCACCGGAACGCCCGTCTGCCGCTCGAATTCCGAAATCAGCGCGTGGTAACGAGGATTGGCTTCCCGCGTAACCGTCTGCAGCCGCCCGGTGCCGTCAATGTGCGTTGGCGCGGGAATTTTGTCGCGTTTGTCCGCGCGCACCGAGTACGCCAGGTTCATAAACGGCGAGGGATAGGACTTCTCAAACCATTCGCCAGTCTTCTCCGCAAGGATGGAAGGTGCGAACGGCCGGAAGATTTCGCGGTGCTTGATGCGCCGGTTCAGAATCTCCTTCATTTCCGCGCGCCGCGGATCCGCCACGATACTGCGGTTTCCAAGTGCTCGCGGGCCCCATTCCGCGCGTCCCTGGTACCAGCCTACAATTTTTCCGTCCGCGATAATCCCTGCGGTCCGGCGCGTCAGTTCGTCATCGCCCAATTCGTGAATCGTGTAGCCCTCACCGGAAACCGCGCTGGCTTCGATCGAGCGTCGTACTTCCGCCCGCGTGTATCCTGGCCCCCAGTATGCGTGTTCCATCACGAAGGAACGCGGCTTGCCGAGCGTTTGCTGCCATACGTGATACGCCGCTCCAACCGCAAGGCCCGCATCTCCCGCTGCGGGGTGCACATAAACCTTTTCAAACGGCGTGCGGTCAAAAATTTTTCCATTCGCCACGCAGTTGAACGCCACGCCGCCCGCCAGGCACACTGCTTTCGCCCCAGTTTGCGCGGCCAATTTCTTTAACATCCCCAGATAAACCTCTTCCAGGCGCGCCTGAAGTGAAGCAGCAAGATCGCGGTGCCGCTGTTCCAGGGGATCGTCCGGCTGCCGCGCCGGTGCACCAAGTTTCTTCGGCATCGCATCGGAGAACATCTTCCCCAGCACCGGCGTCTTGTCCGATTCTGCCCACGACATTTCCGGACCGGTTCTGTGATGGGTGAAATACTCCAGGCCTAATTGGAATCCGAACTCATTCCCGTTGCTGCTGAAGCGCAAAACGTCACGCAGTGCGTCCAGATGCGATGGCTCCCCGTACGCAGCCAGGCCCATCACTTTGTATTCGTCGCCAAACTTCAGGAATCCCAGGTACTGCGTCACGGCACTGTAATAAAGCCCCAGGGAGTGCGGAAACGCGATCGCTCCGTCGATCCGCATGCGGTTGCCTTCGCCTACTCCCCACATCGAACTCGCGAAATCGCCCAGCCCGTCCACGGAAAGCAGCGCCGCATGTTCGAACGGCGACACAAAATACGTGCTCGCCAGGTGCGCCTGGTGGTGTTCCACGCGGTGGAATGTCGCTTTGAGTTTTGTCGCATCCGTATCGAAAGCCTGCGTCAAGGCCTCGGGAATCCCCGTGAATTTCGACATCACCTTGATGCGCTCGCGTGCGAATGACGGCATGCGCAGCGCGTAGAATAGTTTCGTTCCCAGCCGCGCGTACGGATTACGCGGCACCGCCACATGATCGATTTCCGCTAATGTCAAACCTGCTTCTTTCAGGCAGTAGCGAATCGCGGCGGCTGGGAAGCCGGCCGCATACTTCACGCGGTTGAAGCGCTCCTCTTCCACGGCCGCCACCAGCTTGCCGTCGCAGACAATCGCGGCGGAAGCGTTGCCGTGGTACGCATTGATTCCCAGAATATTCATGGTCAAGGTTTACAGTTTACCCCAGAGCTTGGCGACGGAGTTTCGATTGGCCGCCGCCGACTGCGTTGCACCTTCAGGATAGGTGCTGACGACACCATTCGTTCAGCACGTAGAGCGACCACGGACGCGACCAACTAGTTTGGCCATTCAAAAAATTATCCCACACCATTTTTACTCCCGCAGCATGCAAATGCGGAGCCAGCGCGGGCGCAATATTCTGAAAGCTGGCTTCGATGCGCGGCCGCAGCGAATCCCGCAGCCATTCCTCCCAGGGCAGCGTGAACGTGCGCTTTTTCTGATTCAGGACTTGCGCCGGAAGCACGCCTTCAACGGCCGCCAGCAGCAGCGCCTTCGCGCGCCCAGGCTGTACGCGTGCCTCGTCCGGCAGCGCGGTCATAAATTCCACCAGCGGAGTATCCAGAAGTGGCACGCGCACCTCCAGCGATCGCGCCATGCTCACCGAATCCGTGTCCCGCAACAACGTGCTGACCATGTACGTCCGCATCTCCAGCCACGATATCCCCGCGACGGATTCCATCGCTTGCGCCTGGTCGGCGACGCGCTCCAACCATCCCAGCCACGTCGGCTCGAGCGTCACACCATCCCGCGCAACGCTACTGCTGCGATATCGCGCCTCCATCAAGCGGGCAAGCTCCGACGGCGGAAACAATAACCGTGTGAAGAAATAGGGATGCGGCAGCGCGTCGGGCATCAACCAGGCGTCACTGGCTTTGCGCGCCCCATCCGCTGAATGTCCTTGGCGCAGCAAGGTGTTTACCAGTGGCGCGCTGATGCGCCGAAATGCGCCGGGAACAAACCGCGATGCCAGTTCCAGCCGCGCCAGTCTCGGCGTATCGGCGAATGTTGGGTACCCCGCAAACAATTCGTCGCCACCCAGACCCGAGAGCGCCACCTTCAACCCAACCTCGCGCGCGGCCCACGATACAAAGTACGTATTGATGCCATCCATCGTCGGCTGATCCAGCGCGCCCAGAGCCTCCTCTAGGCGCGTGAGCATGTCGGCGCCGCGCAGCGGTATCTCCTGGTGTTTTGTTCCCGTATGTTTCGCCACCACCGCGGCAAGAGGCGCCTCGTCGTAGGGCGTATCCGGAAACGACAGCGTGAAACTCTGTATCCCGCTCTGCGCGCGCGCTGCGAAAGCCGCAATGGCGCTGGAATCGAGCCCGCTCGAAAGAAACAGCCCGACGGGGACATCGGCAATCAGGTGCGCTCTCACCGATTCGTCCAGCAGTGTGCGAAGTCGCGCGGCAGCCGAGGCGAAATCGCGTGGTCGCTCGCTGACCCGCGCCGCGGAACTTTGCCGCGGATCCCACCACGGGCGCGCGCGCGGAGAACGCCGGCGATCCGGCACGTGCAGAAGTAACCGGTGCCCGGGTGGGAGGGAAAACACGCCCTCGAGAAGTGTGACCGGCTCGGAAACGCTTCCAAACAGCAGATAGGATGTCAGCCCGTCAGCCGATATATTTGGCCCCACGAGCTTGCTGGCAATCAGCGCCCGCAGCTCCGAAGCAAACGCCAACCCCTCCGAAGTTTGCGCATAGTACAGGGGCTTAATGCCCAGTGGGTCGCGCGCCAGAAGCAGAACCGGCACCGTGGCGTAGTGTTTCCTCAGGTCCAGCAGCGCGAACGCGAACATCCCGCGAAGTTCGTTCAGCAGGTCTTCGCCCCACTCCTCCCAACCATGTACCAGAATTTCCGTGTCGGATTCTGTCGAAAAACGGTGGCCCGCCAGCGATAGCCGGTGCCGCAGCTCCCGGTAGTTGTAAAGTTCTCCATTGAACACCACGCAAACATCGCGCGTTTCGTTCCAGGCAGGTTGATGACCTCCGCTCAGGTCGATGATGCTCAGCCGTCGCATCCCCAAGGCCAGCCCAGGGGCGCGAGCATCATTCGCGAAGAAGCCGTCTTCATCCGGCCCGCGATAGCGCATGGCCGCAGCCATGGTCCGCACGTGAGCATCAGCCAGTGCACTCGTGGAAGCGTAGGTTAGTCCGCAGATTCCGCACACGCGGTTATTTTATCTCCGGTGCGCTAAAGAACGCAGCAATTGCGCGGCTAAGATTGTGGCGTAGGCGAAAACGAAGTACCCGGAAATGACGATCGGCAAGGACTCCCAGGATAACTCGCAGGATCAGCAGACCCACAAGCGCATTCACAGAAAGAAAGAAAAACAGGAACGACCGGCGCTCCAGAAGCAAGCTCCAGTCCAGGTATTCATCCCAGCCGGGAAAAAAGCGATCCATCTGTTCCCGGATGTTGAATCCATGCAGGGGTACAGCCGAAAGGCGCACGTGGGCATAATTCTCGTAGTTATATTCCGGAAGGTACTTCGGTATCTGGCTGGTTGCCTCGAGAAACTCAGCTGGATTTTGCAAGTCTTTCCGCGTCAGAAGGTTGCCTTGGGCATCTTTCAGCATTACGCGGTACGTTGGGTCCACAATGATCCATCGCCCGTCCAGCAGCACCTCTGCTACCACGTGCTTGGTCGTCCGTTCGGGTGTGAGCAGCAACAGCCGCCGCGTCTCCAGTCCCGCACTGCGCGACAGGTTCAGGAAAGCATTCGTAGCGCTTCCACACACCTCCAGCAGTTGTCGGTAATTCAGTGTGTCCGTAGGATCGTGAGGGGAGAGTTTCTTGGCATCGTTCGCTTCCAGCCGCGGTGGTCCGTTGCTCATCCATGCCAGGATGGCTTCCACCTTCTCCCGCGACGACGCGGCCCCAGGAACCACCGCATCGGAGAAGCCGCTCAGATACTTCCGAACCGAATATTCCCGCGCGCCCGTTGCGATCGTGCACAGCAGCGCCACGAATAACAGCAGGTTGACAAGCCACCACGCCACGCGAAATATCCGGTGCTCGTTCGCAAGCTTATCCCGATTCATTCGGCGCTGCTCTCTTCGACTGCGGGAAGATCGTCAGTCTAGCATAAAGCGCTTCCATTTCTTTGAGCGGAACCTTCCAGCTCAGCCGTTCCACTGCCGTGGCGCAACCTTTTTTTAGCCGCTGATAAAGTTGCTGGTTCTCCATTAACCCTTTTATTCCTGCCGCCAGATCTTCCAGCTCATGCTTCACTTCTATTCCCGCCACATTTGCCAGCAGCGGCGCGATGCCGCATTGGTCCGTGATCACTACCGGCGTGCCGGCGGACACCGCTTCCCCCGCGGTGTTCCCAAAATTCTCGTTCTGCGACGGCAACACGAAAATGTCGGCGTCCCGGTACGCCCCCCATTTCGCTTTACCCTCCAGTGGCCCGAGGAAGTGTACGCGCGATCGCAACCCCAGTTGCCCGGCGCTGCTTTCCAGTCTTCCTCGCATGCCCGCTTCATCCGGGCCCACGAATGCCAGATGCAGTGACGCGTCAGCAGCCAGTTTTGCAAACGCGTTCAGCAGCAAGTCGGGGCTCTTTTTCTGTGAGAGCCGGCCCAGGAACAGGATAAGTCTGGCGTTCTCCGCTAGGCCAAGCGACTTCCGAAAAATCCCTCTCTCGGGAAACTCTTGCGGAAACTCAATTCCATTGCGCCGCAGAACTATCTTTTCTTTTGGAATACCGCCTGCCGTCAGTTCGGCCACTTCCTGTTCGGACGTCGCCACAACTGCGTTCGCTTCGGCCATAAGCTCGCTGCCGAACATCTGGTGATAGATTCTCTTCAACAGGAAACTGCGCACAATCGGCCGGTACATCCCGATGGGTTCGACGACATAGGGAATTCTCTGCTTGCGGCATTCGCTGGCAACACGGGGGCCCAGCAAATCATACAACCCGAAAATGTGAGCCACGTCGAAATCGTGCAGCCGCGCGCGCAAATATCGCCCCAAGGCGGGATTCCAGGTGGTGGTCCGGTAGCGCAGCCAGTTCGCCAGGTAAATCGCCTTCACGCCGTTCACTTCGCGCTTCCGACCGAACGGGCTCCCCTGCGCCGGCGTTTCTTCTGGCGACTCCTGCAGGCGCTTCTCCAGCCCCCAATCCGCGGTCAGGACAGTTACCTCATGTCCTTTTTGTGCCAGTCCCTCGGCTAATGCCCGCACTTTTACCGGCGGCCCGCCAAACTCGAAAAATGGCGTATAGCTCTGCGTTACGTTCAGGATTCGCATAATTCGCGCAGAATTTTCCGCAAAGATTTGGCGAAGACATGGAAGCGAAATTCTCGTTCCACCCGCTCCCGCCCTCGCGACCCCATTTGCTTTGCGACGTCCGGATGGGCCAGCAGCGCGTCGATGGAAGTTGCCAGTTGCACGGGATCGCCGTGCTGAACCAGGTAACCCGTTTCTCCATCCGCAATCACTTCCGGCGCCCCGCCGTGCGCCCCGCCAATCACCGGTTTCCCTCGCGCCATCGCTTCCAGATACACAAATCCGAATCCTTCGCCGCGGCTCGGCAGCGCGAATACTTCGGCCGCCGCATAACACGCCGCAAGTTCCCCGTACGACAAATCAGTCAGGAAATGCGCGTGGCGCCGCACGCCGCTTTCTCGCGCGATCGCCTCCAGCCATTCGCGGTCATCGCCCGATCCCGCCAGCACCAGCTGCAGGTCCGGCCAGCGCAACAGAAGCCTCGGCAGGGCCATGATTAAAGTATCCATCCCCTTGTAGCGCTCGGTGGTCAGCCAGCGTCCCACGGTCAGCACCACACGCCCCGCAGGAAAACCATCCGGCAGTTTTGCGCTGGCGGCGCCCGCCACTTTCGTTTCAAAATCCGGATCCAGTCCCCAGGGAAGTACGCGGACTTGCATGGGCGGCACGCCTTGCACATTGGTAAGTGAATCCGCGGTCGCGCGGCTCGGCGACAGCACCAGCGACACCCGCCGTAACGAGTTTCGCCGCAGGGACGGCAGCGGTTCCCACACCTCAATGCCATGCGTGCACACGATGCTTTTCATGCGCGGCGCAATCACTTGCATCCCGCGCACAATGGGCGCCAGATTCGGATGCGCCGCCAGCACCAACTCGGGGCGCCTTCGTGCCGCCCGCATCGCCGTGGTCGCAAAGCGTGCCTTGCCCCGCGCCGCTCCAGTGAACACAAACTCGCATTGCCCAACGTGCATGCGGTGCAATTCTTGCGTGTCGTTCAAGCTCAGGAATCGATATTCCATTCCGTGCGAAGCGGCATATTCGCTCAGGACGAAAGCGAGATGCCTGCCGGCTCGCTGGATTCCGCCGGGAGCATTCAGTTCAGGGAACAATCCAACAATCACGCGCTGAGTGTGACAAAGCTGCAGGCTCTAACGCAAGGTCCCCGTCATTCACATCCCCACTGGTACCCTTTCGCCAACTCCACTAGTTCCGTCAATCGATCGATATATTGATCCGCCGGATTTGCCTCACCGTCATAGCGTCCAAACCCATACTTCACCACGATGGCCCGCATTCCCGCGTTGCGCGCCGTCTGCACATCCACGTCGGAGTCGCCCACCATCGCCGATTCCTCCGGCACAGCGCCCAGTTCGCGCAGTATGAATTGCGCCCCGCTCGGATCCGGTTTCTTCTTTTCGAAGCTGTCGCCGCCATAAATTCCCTGGAAGTATTTCGCCAATCCAAGTCCTTCCAATATTTGAAGACTTGCCGCGGTTGGTTTGTTTGTCAGCACCGCCATCGGATTGCCTTTCAACAACGCGAGCGCCTCCTCCACGCCGGGATAAGCCCGCGTAGCGCCTAGGCTATGCTCCTGGTAATGCTCCAGGAAAATGTTCAGCGCCGTAGCGCGCTCGCTCTCCGTGGACTCCACCCCAAGTACGCTGGCAACCAGTCGCGGCGCCCCGTACCCGATGTACGCCGCCACAGTTTCAATGGACATTTCTTCGCGGCGTGTCGCGCGCAGCATCGCGTTCACCGAATTAACGATGTCCAGCTTCGAATCGATCAACGTTCCGTCCAGATCGAAAAGTATCGCGCGCACTTTGCCGTTTTTATCGTTGCTCATATTCCCCAGTGTAATACGCTCACAGCATTTCTCTCCACGGATCAGACTCCAGCTGCAGCCTTCTTCGCTGCCGCTTCTAACTACAGCCATCATTCACTCGCAACCGGAGGTGCGTGTCGCCGATTTGTGCTCGCCTCCTCAGTGCTGGATGTGATAGTTTGCTCACAATTTACTGCGCAGCATGTGGTGGTTTCCTTGGAGGAGCGATGCATCGCAGAGACATCCTGAAGGGTGGAGGTCTAGCCCTATTCGGAAGTGGTTTCTTTTCTCGGCTCGATAAGGTTGATGGGTTGCAGATGCAAGGCGGCAAGGAGCCGCTCCGCGAAATCGTCAAGACTCGCACCGCTGGAGACAGCGAGAAGTTGCTGCTGGGTCCCACTCCCGGTGCAGAGGGACCGCCCGAGCTCGCCAAGTACGATCGCTTGCCGCTGGATTGGAACAAACAGACCGTCGCGCGCTTCAAGGACCAACTCGCGCAGCAAGACATCCATGCCTTCATCCTCCGCGATCAGCTCAACATTATCTATCTCACCGGTTACTGGCACACGAAAACCGAACGCCCTCAAGCCGTCTTCATGAATCAGGACGACGCGGCTCCCTGGTACCTCTACCCCGGTCTCGATCGCGACCTGGTCAGCAGCTGGTGGTTCGGCGGTGGTTGGCGCTATTTCGATTTCAAGCACGCGGAGGGTGCCTATCCTCCGGAAGGCAAGGTGCTCCAGGGGAAAACCGTCGACCTCTTTGAGATGCTTCTCCAAGGCATCAAGCAGCGCGGTGTCCAGGGAAAGAAAATCGGCATCGATGGCAAGCTCTACAAAGACGAGATCGACAAAACCAAAAAAATTCTCCGCGGCATTCAATTCGTCGACGTCAGCGACACCCTTCTTGCCATGCGCGAAGTCAAGACTCCCGAAGAATTGGCGCTCACTCGCCGAGCCTACACCTATTTCGACCGCGCCCATTCCTACGCGCGCGACTACATTCTCACCTTCGGCACCGACGTCACCGATTACGAAGTCGGCGTCGCCACCACTTTCTGGATCAACAATCAACTTTATTCCGACCTCGATCTCGCCAATGGCGCCTCTCATCATGGCGTCGGCTCGGGCGTTGACATCGGTTGCCGCGTCGGACCTCTCTGCGCTTACCCGCATCCCAATCAACCGCTTTTCAACCGTATTCAGCGCAACATGCCCTTGCAGGTGGAAGGCGATGCACACGTCGGTGGCCATGGCGGCGAAAATTATCGTGCGTTCATCATTGCGGACAATGCCGGAAATTTCGATTCCCACATGCAGAAGCTTTGGGAAGTGAGTCAGCGCAGCTGCGACATGCAAGTCGAATTGCAGAAAGAGGGCTCAACGTGCTCCAGCGTCGCCTACGAAATCCTGAAATACCAGGTGGCGCAAGGTGTGCAGGATTTCATCTACCATCGCCCCGCCCACGGTGAAGGCTCGGAAGGCCACCAGGCTCCGTATCTTTCGCTTGGCGACCCTACCGTGCTCAAACAAAACATGACTTTCTCCGAAGAACCCGGCCTTTACGATCCCAAAACACTTTGTGGCTTCAACTGGAGTGATTGCGTGGTTACCGGAACGAAATCCGGCTACCGCATGAGCCGCGTTCCCTACTCGAAGGAATGGTGCTGGATCAAACTCTAGCCCCCATCTCCTCTGAACGGAGGCTAGCGAGTCCGTATGAGAACGTCTGTCTCTCGGGAGGGCATGGCTTCAGCCATACCGTAACGGCGCTAACTAAATTAGCCGCTGAGGGCTTCTTTTTCGAGTTGTCACACTGACTCTGTAGCTTCATTCGTGCCGCAACGCCACCAGCGGATCCACTCGCGACGCGCGTCGCGCCGGAATATAGCTGGCCAAAAGCGCCACAAGTCCCAGCAACAAAGCAATTCCCACAAACGTAACTGGGTCGGTCGCTTCCACTCCAAACAGCAAGCTTCGAATCAGTCGTGTCAGCAAAAACGCCCCCGCCAGGCCAATTGCTACGCCAGAGAGCCCCAGCGTCATTCCCTGGCGAACGACAAGGCTCACAATGTTTCGCCGTGTTGCTCCCAATGCGACGCGGATTCCGATCTCTCGTGTACCCTGGTTGACGAGATACGCCATCACCCCGTAAATCCCGATCGTTGCCAGCGCCAGCGCCACACCAGCAAACACCGCCAGTAGCAAC
>Ga0210407_10005225_pt1 | contig 10059 bp, 10 predicted proteins | sample IncBWC27MmetaG_FD_150860 | JGI IMG/M metagenome (GOLD analysis project Ga0210407, IMG submission 150860) | Forest soil microbial communities from Barre Woods Harvard Forest LTER site, Petersham, Massachusetts, United States - Inc-BW-C-27-M | ecosystem: Environmental > Terrestrial > Soil >... | reverse complement strand
AAAAGGGACTGAACGACGGCGAGATCGGCAAAGTGATCGACTTCGCGCTCACGCAGCCCTGCGTGCGTGGCGTCACGCTTCAGCCGATTCAGGACGCCGGGCGCCTCGAAAAGTTCGATCCCGCCACTGACCGTCTGGCGCTTACGGAAGTGCGCCGAAAGCTTCTGGAACAAACGAATGTGTTTCGCGCCGAAGACGTGATTCCCGTTCCCTGCCATCCTGATTCCTTGGCGATGGCCTACGCGCTGAAAATCGGCGGCAAGGTCGTTCCGTTGACGGGAATGATCGAACCACACGTGCTGATCAACGGTGCACGGAACACGATCGTTTACGAAGAAGAGCAGGGAGTCCGCGATCGCCTGTTCAAACTTTTTTCAACGAATCATTCCCCCGAATCCGGCGCCGCTTCGCTGCGCGATTTGCTCTGCTGCCTGCCACGCGTGGCCGCCCCCGTAGAGCTTAACTACAAGAATATTTTCCGTGTGCTGATCGTGCAGTTTCTCGACGCCCACGCTTTCGATGTTCGCTCCGTGAAAAAGACTTGTATTCACATCGTCCATCCCGACGGTCGCCTCATTCCTTTTGACACCTACAATCTCTTCTACCGCGACAATCTGGAAAAAACCCGGCTGGCGCCCCTTCGCTCCGCCACTCTGGCAGCCTCTTCTGTCGCCCTATTTAATATCCCCACTGGAAACCTGCTATGAACCGCACAAGCCTGACGGCTGGAGGTTTTATGAACTCTGCCGAAATCCTGGTTCACAAATTCCTCGGCTACCCATTCTGGTCGCAGCTTCTGCTCACTCTAGGGTCCCTCGTAGCCCTAATCGCGATTTGGACCGCCTGCGGCCCCTCGACCCAGCACGCACCGGAACCCCCATCTTTCCCTCCGCTCAAAGCCCTCAGCACGGCGGATCGCCAATTTCCGCAACAGGAGAAGAGCGTGGACGCCGTGGCGTTTGACCTGTCCGGGCGGTGGATGGCGACGGCAGGCAACTATCATTGGCAAGGCAACTACAATTGGCAAGTTCTCATATGGGATTTCCAGACAGGAGAGTTAGTTCGACGATTAGCTTTCCAGCGGAAGCCGATAACCAGCGTGGTGTTCAGTCGTGACAGACGCATTCTGGCCACGGCGAGCAAGAACGGCGAGGTCGCGCTATGGGACGCCACCACGGGAGCGCATATCCGCTCTTTGCGCCATAAGGACGCAGTAAGGAGTGTGGCCTTTTCTCCCGATGGCCGCGCATTGGCAAGCGCGAGCGCCGATCGCAGCGTGAAACTTTGGGACATCGAAATGGGCCGAGAATTGCGCACGCTCCAAGGACACAGCGATGTTGTAAATGCCGTCGCGTTCAGCCCGGATAGCCGAATATTGGCGACAGCGAGCAGTGACAAGACTGTGCGGCTGTGGAATCCTGAGACGGGCGAACTGATTCGCACGCTGGCCGGTCACAAGGCACCTGTTGTAGCGCTTGGATTTCGGCCCGATGGAAAGGTTCTGGCAAGCGGAAGTGGCGCAGGGTACAAGTTGTGGGACGTGCGTACAGGAGCTGAGATTTTGGCTCAGTCCCGACGCGTCGCTGTGACAGCGGTAGCCTTTCGCCCCGATGGACAAATTCTCGCAATCGCCCACTCGGGAGATGAAAATGCTTGGAATGTCGACTTTTTGGACCTCGACGAGGGCCGCACCGTTCAGAGTTTTGCCGCTCATTGGATAGGCGCCTCCGCGATTGCATGGGTACCGGATGGCAGCTGGCTGGTTTCGGTCGGACGTGACGGTGGCATTCGCTGCTGGCATTGATGGAGCATAGATCGGTGATGCGTTGAACGGGCTGAACAACAATAGCCCTGTGGCGCGTCCGTCGTTACGCCGGAACAAGCCATCCTGAGACCGTAATCCCGAATCATGCGCGTCGAAAAAGGTGTTTCTGCTCGCGGAGTAAGCGCCCCTTGCCACCCGCGACGACGCCCAAATGCCTTAGGTCGGTCCCGGTACCAACAGGTTCAGTCGCGCGATCAGAGACGTATCAAACCAAATCCTTTGGTGTGCCGCTGGAAGCGATCAAGACGGCTTTGCAATTCAAATGGATAGCAAAGGCTATGTGGAAGCCTTTTGGTACAGTTGGATGCAGCGCTGGACAGTACCAATGGAAGTATCGAATCTCACAGCCAGCTGGCGCAGGCTGGCACCACCCCTTGCGTACGCTTCAGAAATGGACCGCCGCGCATCCTGGTTTAGATACGTCCGCGGTGGCCGGCCGATCCACTTGCCTTTTGCCCGTGCATTACGCATACCGGCCCTGACGCGCTCGACGATCAAGCTGCGTTCGAGCTCGGCCACTGCACCCAAGACAGTGCAGACCATTTTCCCCGTCGGGGTGCTGGTGTCGAGTTGCTCCGAGAACGAAATGAAATCTATGCCGAGGGTTCGGAAGGTCCAATTCTACTGCGAAGGGGCACGGGTCCCTCTATTGGATTTGCAAGTCCTGATTAACGCTGCGAGCTCAACCGGTCGATGCAACACCATCTAGTCAGTTGATCCGACAGCACTTCCCCGTGGAGAAGCGCTTTGTCGGGCTGTAACTCCATCAGACCCTAGCCAGGATGGTGTTCCGCTTGAATCACCGATCGCGAACGACTCTTAGCAATTGAGGCCCCTGTAAGTGGACTTCGGCCTAGTGTTGCGTCGACCCATTGAATCCACCGCGCTAACCGGTAAAGTCGAGTACTGGGAACCCACTTATCGGTAATTCTACTTCTCAGGAGTTGACGCGTGGCCGTGTAGCTCAGCGTGAGGCCTCAGATGGCAGCGGTGACCCTACAGCGGCCATCGCAGAGGGAAGAGTCCTACTGAATGCGTACTCGTAGTGGCTCTCACCCCCCGTTGCTTCGACGACTGAAGAGAATAATCACCGCCCCCGGCTCTCTCAGGTACAGAGCCACGCGATACTGGAGCTGTTCATTGGAACGGAGTCGAACGGTAACAGGAACCTCCCTTGCCCATCCTCCGTGGCTCGAAGTGAACCACTCCGACTGATTTAGTGCTTGAATAACGCCGGAGAGACTTTCCTTCCCAGAGTATCTTTTCCCATCGATATCGATCACGGCGACCTCGTCAACTCGAAGCGTACCGAGACGCCTGTGCTCTCTGAATTGATGCACGGAGCGGAAGGATGCCACTGGGAAGAGTGATAAAAATACGCCGATTGCAAGTTTCGCTCGCAGAGACATCCCAACTCCCTTCGAGCGCCAGAACAAAGCCACTGCCGCGATAAGCACCAATAAGGGAAGCCCCACAAACAGAAGCTCATCAAGAATTGCTGATGCCCCGATCACTTCTTAGAAGTCTCCTACTCCACCCAGCTTAACACCTAGTGCCTGGTTAACGCCGTTACCGGAAAAGTGAAATTGGCCCAGATCCCATGGTCCGGTTAGGCTACTCATCAGGAGTTCCTTTGACAATTCCGAAGCAAATGGCAGTATCTAGTCCTGGGAGCGGAGGACTCGGTGAGAAAAATAACAGTCGACAAGAAGGACCAATCGAGTTCACCACCGTTACGATGCCAGTTCCGCAAGCGGCAGCTGGCGGTCTTCTTCCTGATGATCTGTCTTGCTTGCGCTGTGTCCAATGCGGGAACCTCAAAACTGTACCCACCCAGCAAGGACGAAGCTGGAGCGTTGCGGCTCGCACAGGTTATGCAGACAGCAACCCGCGACGAGATCCTTAAGCTCACAACCCAGCGGGAGCATCTGCTTGCATCAGGATTGCAAGACTCTGACTTCAAGGATGGCAGCCTTGCCATGGGCCGCGTCTACTGTTGCCACTCTTCTACTGACGAAGGGACCGCCATGTGGTTCTATGTTCCACCCGACAAGCCAGTGAGTCCGGGCGACATTGTAGAAATCCGAATGGGCCGCGAGTCCACCAAGAAGGACGCGGGTAAAGTCAACGTCCTAGTCGAAATTCGCCAGAAGAAGGACGCTCCCGAATCGCATTGTTCATGGGATCCACCAAAGGACTTTCTATGGAGGAGGGTGCTCTACTGCGACTGGATGCCGGCGGAAGGTTGGATGCTAAAGAAGGGAGCCCACAACACCTGGTTAAAGCGAGCCCCCGAAGGTACGGTTCAATAGCAGACCCAACTGCACTTCATCGCTGGGCTCTTTGCGTGCGGCATCCACTTGAACCGAACGTGCGCGGCGATCTATGGTTCGCGGCGCATCCGGAATTAATCGAAATGCCTGATTAACGCGCTAACCAGGTTCCTTCGCGAGGTTGGGCGGCAAGCATTTTCACAATTACGGTGCTACAGCTGATCGGCAATTCTCTTGGCCGTCGCAATCAGTGCGTCCGCCGAAGCGGTTACGGGTTCGTGCCCGGGTGGCAGCATAATCGCAATCGAGAAGATAGCAGCGCTTTTGCGTACGTCTATGGCCGCGTTTTCCGCTAGCTTTCCGTCGTTGGTGCGGCCGACGAGATAGGCTTCGTCGCCAATCCCGCTGAGGACTTGAGTGTGATCCTTGTTTGCCGGGTCGCGAGCGCCGTTTGTGTCCTTCGTCCATGCCTTTTCCTCAGCTTGCGGATCCTTATATCTCTTGACGTTGAAAAACAGCGCGCGGTCCAGGATCCCACCGGTCACAAAGCTTCCCCGCCCCCGGTATTCACCGTAGGTGCAACTGTTTTTCGACAGGTCAACGATCTTCATTGTGGCGCCCATGATGGCTGCGGCATCCGTGGCGGTGAGCAAGTTGCAAGGGTCCAGCTTTTTCTGTTTTTCCTGGCCGAACAAGACTGAAGGCAACAAGACTCCAACCAATAGGGTCCAGACTACCTTTCGCATGAAGCCTCCTGTTCCATTGCGTTTCTAACGCTTGCCGAGCATGGGCCAAGGTGTGTACCCCGAGCGAGGAGCATACTTGGAAACCATAGGGGATGTCGCTGAACGAAGCGAACCTTGTCAGTTGACGCGCTCATGCCGTCGACCTAACATGCGCTGAAATGACAGGTCTCAACGCACTCCGTTCCCCTCTAAGTTTTCTACAGAGCAGGCTGCAAGATATCCCGCACCTCGCTGCGCTTGACGCCGAGGAGTGTTGGTGGAAGAACGAAGGCGTCGCAATTTCGGACGCCATCGACCGTGCCGGAACGCCATGGTTGCGGATGTTCGATCGTCTCGGAAAACGCGTTGATGAAATTCTCTACGCTCGTGAATATCAGATGATTTTGAGGAGGGGCTATCGGTCCGGAGTAGTTTGGCGCGCTCTGGAAGAGAAATCGCTGATCCCACCATATCTGCTGATCTACAACATTTCGTTTCACGGTCCCGGGATTTGCTGCCCTTACACCGTGTCACTCGGCACGGCGGTGCCTCTTGCGAAATATGGCAGCGCCGAGTTGCAGGTTCGCTTTCTGCCGCACCTCTCGCGGAAGGACGATTCCGTGTGGCAGGGAGCCACGTGGATGACGGAGATCAAGGGCGGCTCGGATTTGGGAGCCGCTGTCGAGACTATTGCCCGACCCGCGGGCGATGGCTGGCTGCTGACAGGTGACAAGTATTTTGCCAGCAATTCGGGCGCAGAGTTAGCCGTCGTAGCTGCGCGCCCGGGAGGGGCTGCGGCGGGTGTGCGTGGGCTGGCCCTGTTTCTTGTGCCGCGATATCGAAAAGATGGTGAGCTCAACTATTTTGTCCGGCGGCTGAAGGACAAGATTGCAACCCGCTCTGTCCCAACCGGGGAAATAGAGCTGAAAGATAGCGAAGGTTACCTGCTAGGCTCGGCTGAATCGGGAATTTATCTAATCCTCGAAGTGTTGAATCTCTCGCGCGTAGCGAACAGCGTAGTGAGCGTCGCGTTGGCACAGCGCGCGATGGCGGATGCGCTTTCCTATGCCGAGCGGCGCACCGCGTTCGGGAAGCGCATTCTCGATCATCCGTTGCTTCGCCGTCAATTTGAGAATCGCCTGAAAGGGCTTCGATCAGCGTTTGCGCTAGCGTGGGATTCGGTTCGGCTCCTGAACGACGTGTGGATGGAGCGGCCGCCTTACTCCGATCGCTATCATCTGTTTCGGCTAGTGGCGCATCTTGCGAAATACTGGACCGCCGAGTTTGCGGTTGATACGGCTAAGTGGGCCATGGAAGTGCACGGCGGACTAGGCGTGCTGGCCGAATATGGAGCGGAACGTTGGCTTCGGGAAGCGATGATCCTCGCGATTTGGGAGGGAACATCGCATCGCCAGATACTGGATGGATTGGAAGTGATGGAACGGAAGCAAGCGCACAAGATGCTTTTCCCGCGACTTGCGGACATTGCGCCCTCCAAAGAACTTCATGACATGGAATTGGAAGTCGAGCAGCACTTGAAACTTCCAGCCGAAGAAAGGGAAGTGCTCGACGAAGGGCTCTTCCGAAGGCTTGCGGCTCTAACGGCCGAAACGCTCGCTCGTAAATCGAAATAGGACCTCGAGCGTCTCTAGCGTCACCTTGTTCCGTTTGTTCCAGTTGGCTGGAGTAGTTGTCTGCAACGCATTGAGGACACAAGCCTTATTTAGGTACTTGTCGTTTCGATCCCCACCGCCCCTACCATCCATCTTGCGAGGGTCACCGTATCCGGCCCGCAGTCGAGGGCAAGCTTGCAGAACTCTTCGGCAGCACGTACGGCTGGCCCGATCTCGTCGCTACTTTCTGCTCCACCAGACGATGGTGACGCCGATGCAGACCACGGCGATTCCGATCCACCGATTGCGGTTGATGCGTTCGCCCAGGAAGGCTTTTGCTCCAAAGGCTCCTGCGGCATAGCTAAGAGCACTGACTGGCACCACGAAACTCACTTCCTGAAATGACAGAATAGCGAGAAGGGAGAAGAATCCCAGGCTCATCAGAGCGATGCCCAGCCACATCCACGGCAAGCGCAAGGATTGCAGAACGAAGCTCAGGATAGACTTGGGACGAAAGTCGTGAACTTCCCCGATACTCTTCATGGCGCGACTTACGCACAACTCTCCTGCCGTTCCCGCTACGACAATTAAAAAAAAGAGGACCACTTCACGCACGGTTGGGTGCTCCTGTTGAGCTGGGCGAGGTCCGACCCACCAGGAAAACGCCGAGACAGATCACCGTGACACCAAGCCAGCGCAGCGGAGAGATCGCCTCTCCGAGAAGCAGGTAACTAAGGATCGAGATGGAAAGGTAGGACAGAGATGTGGCCGGCTGCACGTAACTGTAGTCTGCCCAGGTCAGCAACAACATGTGGACGATAAAAAATCCCAGCAAGCAGCCTACACCGAGCCAGATGTAACCGGATGCCAACACCTGAGAAGCAATGGGGACGAGATCGAGAAATCTTCCTGAAGTGACCGGCCCGACGCCTTTCATAGCCTTGCCGAGAAATACGTTTCCAAGGGGTCCCAAAATGATGCTGACCAGAATCAGGGGAAGCGTTTTCAGTTGGAGTCGGCGAGTGTGCGTCACGTATTTACGTCAATCAGCCTTTCAGAATAGCAAAAATCAACAGAACAAGACGCCTGTAGATTAGGGAAGTTTGGCAGCAGGGGCATTCAGAAATCTTCTCGATTCAGGATAGAATCTTAGGGCGGAGTGTGGAACCCAGGGTAGGGACAACGCACCTGCGGTTCCTCCGTATGGCAGAGTTCCCAGACTGGCCCTCTCGAATTGGGAATGAGGTGGCGTGCCTTCAAGCACTTTAGAATTCGTTGTCCTTTTCGCGGCAGCAATGCCGTTTGTTTTCTACCTTCTGGCCGTCTACAGTGCCAGCCGCTATTTCTGGCAGTCTAGAAATGAAGCCGGAAAAAATCTCGATTTCACTCCGCCGGTAAGCAATCTGAAGCCGGTGCGAGGCTTGGATCCTGATGCGTACGGAAATTTTGCTAGTTTCTGCCGCCAGGACTATCCCGAGTACGAGCTCCTTTTCTGCGTGACGGACCAGACCGACCCTTCCGTGCCGGTAATCCAGAAGCTGATGCAGGACTTCCCGGAGCGAAAGATCCGGCTGCTCTACAGCGCAGGCCACGTGGCGATCAACGATAAGGTCGCCAAGTTGCGATTGATGGAGCGCGAGGCTCAGTACGAATACCTGGTCATCAACGATTCCGACGTGCGTGTAGACGCCGAATATCTGAGAAGAGTGGTTGAGCCGTTGCGCGATCCCAAAATCGGAGGGGTGACTTGTTTCTATGTATCTTCACGAGAAGGGTCATTCGTCGAGAAGCTTCAGACGATTGGGATGATTTCAGACTTTTACGCGGGCGTACTGGTGGCGTGGCAGCTTGATGGGGTGCATTTCGCGCTTGGGCCAACAATGGCGTCGACGAAGCAGCGCGTCAAGAGTTTCGGGGGCTTTCAGGTGTTGGAAAACCGACCCGCGGATGATCTGCTCTTTGGCCGCCTGATTGCCGAACAAGGAGTGGAGATGAAGCTGTTGCCGTTTGCAGTAGAAACGGTACCCGATTTCCAGGGAGTGAGCGAGTTGCTGGCGAAGCGCGCGCGCTGGATGACGGTAATGAGGGCCATGCGGCCATGGGGTCACTTTGGCTTGCTTTTTACCTGGGGGTTGCCATGGACAACCGTCGCCGTTTTGGTCCACCCGACATTCCCCGTAGTTGCGGCTTATTGGGGTTCGTACCTGTTCTTTCGCGTAGCCATGACGTGGCTCATCGGAATCCAGGGATTAAAACAGGCAGGACTCTGGGCAAAGATGCCGTTGATTCCGCTTTGGGACGCCTTGGCGTTTCTAATCTGGCTGGTGAGTTTCACACGAACTTCAATCCGCTGGCGTAACGTGGATTACCAGCTCCGAAACGGCCAATTCGTCGCGACCACGGATACTCTTGTTCCGAATTCCACCACCAAGAGCGATTTGTAGGCATGATCGCCACAATCAGTGTGGCTTCAGCGCTTCTTCTCGTTAGCGTTCACCGTGCGCATTCACTTATGGGCCGCGCTAACGGAAATTCCCGCAGCGATGTTTGTTTGCAGTCGGCGGTCGTTGCGCGGTTCACGCCAATTCACTTGTGGCAGCATGATCGTGGGATCTACGCGGTCGCGATACTTCAGCGCAATATTCATAAGTGAATCAAGAAGGGACTCCGAGAGATAGTGGGGCTGAAGGCCTAGATCCAGAAGCTTGGAATGCTTCGCGTTGTAATAGTGCTGTTCAGCTTCAACGCGCGGATCGGGGATGTGGTCAATTTCCACCTTCATCCCAAGATCCTTTCCCGCTTCCTGCACCTTCAGCGCGATATCCAGAACGGAGAATTGTTCCGTGAATTGGTTGTACACGCGACATTCGCCCCTGGCCGCAGGATTAAGACAGGCGAGTTCAACGCACCGAACGGTGTCCCGGATGTCCAGAAATCCGCGCGTCTGGCCTCCCTTCCCATAGACGGTTAAGGGCTGGCCGATGGCCGCCTGCACGCAAAAGCGGTTCAGAACCGTGCCAAAGACTTCGTCATAATCCAGACGATTGATCAAAGCTTCGTCCAGCCCAACTTCGTCCGTCATGGTGCCATAGACGACGCCTTGATTCAGATCCGTGGCGCGAAGTCCCCAGATCTTGCAGGCAAACATCATGTTGTGACTGTCGTGCACTTTGGAAAGGTGATAAAAGGAGCCAGGCTGCTTGGGGAAGGGCAGGAGATCGCGTCGCCCGTTGTGTTCGATATGGATGTAGCCTTCTTCGATGTCGATGTTTGGTGTGCCGTATTCGCCCATGGTACCGAGCTTGATCAAGTGGCAATCCGGCTGGACCTCGCGAATGGCGAACAAGACATTCAGGGTGCCAACAACGTTGTTCACTTGTGTGAATACGGCGTGCTTTCGGTCGATCATCGAGTAGGGAGCGGAGCGCTGTTCGGCAAAATGGATGATCGTCTCCGGCTCAAACTGACTGACCGTGGGGAGCAAAAATTCGTAATCCATCACATCACCCACGAAAAGATCGATCGTCCTGCCGGTTAGGCGGGTCCAAGTCTTAAGACGATCACTTAGAGGAAGGATGGGTGTAAGAGTCTGCGCGCCCAGTTCGTGATCCCATTGACGGCGC
>Ga0210407_10005221_pt1 | contig 10062 bp, 10 predicted proteins | sample IncBWC27MmetaG_FD_150860 | JGI IMG/M metagenome (GOLD analysis project Ga0210407, IMG submission 150860) | Forest soil microbial communities from Barre Woods Harvard Forest LTER site, Petersham, Massachusetts, United States - Inc-BW-C-27-M | ecosystem: Environmental > Terrestrial > Soil >... | reverse complement strand
CGATTTCGCTCTGGAAGCAGATGGGTCTTCTGGCGAAGGTCGTGGTTATCATTCTGTTCATCATGTCGGGGTGGTCAATCGGCGTGATGATTGACCGTTGGATGGCTTTCAACGCCGCCCGCAATCAGTCCCGTTCGTTCGCTCCCGCAGTTGCTGGAGCGCTGCGCGAAGGCAAGATTGACGAAGCGATCAAAGTTGCCGAGCGCAACAAGAAGAGTCACCTGGCGAAGGTGGTCACCGCGGGCCTGATGGAATTCAAGGCCCACCAGGATAGCCCGGGTGAAATCCCTGGCGAGACCATTGAAGCTTCCAAGCGTGCACTGGAGCGCACCGAAGCCATCGTGCACGCCGAACTGAAGCGTGGCCTGGGTGGTCTGGCGACAATCGGTTCGACGGCTCCCTTCGTGGGACTGTTCGGAACGGTGGTCGGTATTTTGAACGCATTCAACGGTATCGCCAAGGAAAAGGCGACCGGCTTGGCCGCTGTAGCAGGCGGTATTTCCGAAGCGCTTGTGACCACCGCGGTCGGCCTGTTCGTAGCGATTCCGGCGGTTATGATGTTTAACTATCTGACCGGCCGCGTGGAAGCGTTCGACGTGGAGATGGATAACTCCTCGAGCGAACTGATCGATTACTTCCTGAAGCGCCGGAGCATGCGCCGGTCGTAATCAGGATAGGCAGCAGAGGGTTGCACCGATGAGTTGCTGAGCGATGGAGGGACGGGCGTCCCGCCCGTCCAACTGGGCGGGGACGCCCGGCACTTCGCCAGCAAGTTTTGGGTCGGCCACGGCAAGCATACGCAGGAGACAGAAATCCATGTCATTAGCAAAGCGAAACGAAGCGGCGAATGTCACCTCCGACATCAACGTCACACCGATGGTGGACGTGATGCTGGTGCTGCTCATCATCTTCATGGTGGTCACGCCCATGTTGCAACACGGCGTGCCGGTGGATATGGCCAAAGTCAATAACCCCACGGCTATGCAGGATGCCGACAAGGAAGACGCGCTGCTGGTTGCCATCACTCGCGATGACAAGGTCTTCTTTGGGACGGATCCCATCAAGGTGGATGAACTGACGCAGAAGATCAAGGATAAGTTGGCGAACCGGACCGACAAACGGGTCTTTCTCAAGGCTGACATGCGGGCAAAGTTCGGCTGGGTAGTCGAAGTGGTGGACAACGTTCGCGCGGCCGGCGTAGATCAGCTCGGCCTTTTGACGGACCAAAAGAAGGCTGGAACCCTTGCCCCGCCGCCGGGCACCACTCCACCAGTACCCGCAGGCGGGCAATAGTTACGCAGTAGCAATACAGGAGATCGATTATGGGTATGGCAATGGGCTCCAAAGGGGGCCAGAACGCAAATATGAACGTCACGCCGCTGATTGACGTGCTGCTGGTGCTGCTGATCATTTTCATGGTGATCACACCATTGACACCCAAGGGTTTGGAGGCGTTGGTGCCCCAGCCGCCGCCGCCCAATCAGAAACAACCGCCGCCCACCCCGGATCGCACCATCGTGGTGCAGTTGATTGATCATGGCGCCGGCAACCCTCCGGGACTGAAGATTAATCAGGATGAGGCTACCTGGGAAACTCTGCAGGGACGTTTGGAAGATATTTTCAAAACCCGCGCCGAAAAGGTCATGTTCGTGAAGGGCGATGACAATGTGCCCTTCGCTGATGTCGCCAGCGTCATTGATATTGCGCATTCAGCCGGCGTCGACAAAGTCGGCTTAATCACAGCAAAAATCGAAGCGGGCGGCTAGAATACTCCGGGCAATGAAGCGGAAAGCGGCGAGGCTCCAATTCCGTTGTGGCACCTCTCGTACCGTCTCGGCTCAGGCTCATACACTCCGCCGCAAGGGAGATTCACAAAACAATGAAAACGACTCAAAAGCTCCTGGTGGTTTTTGCCGCCGCACTGGTGATGCTCGCTGGCACGGGCTGCAACAAGCTTAAGGCGCGGGACCATCTCAACAAGGGCGTGCAGGCTTACAAGAACTCCAAGTTCGAGCAGGCGATTGACCACTTCCAGCAAGCCGTCGCCCTCGACCCCTCACTTATTAATGCCCGCCTGTATCTGGCGACAGCCTTTGCTCAGCAGTACATTCCGGGCGCCGATACGCCCGAGAACAACCACTATGGTGAGCAGGCGATTGAGCAGTACAAGCAAGTGCTGCAGGTCGATCCCAGGAACATCAACAGCATCAAGGGCATCGCCTATCTCTATCTGCAGATGAAGAAATTTGACCTGGCCAAGGAGTATTACAAGAAGGCTTCCGAGGTCGATCCCAATGACCCCGAGCCTTATTATTCGGTCGCCGTCATCGACTGGACGCAAACCTACGTGCCGCGTCAGGAAGAGCGTGCCAAGCTCGGCATGAAGCCCGATGAGGCCCTGCCTGCCAAGGACAAGAAGGTCTGTGGCACCATTAGAGAGAGAAATACCGCCAACGTTCAGGAAGGTATTGATAACCTGAACAAGGCGATCCAGCTTCGTCCTGACTACGACGATGCCATGGCCTACCTGAACCTGATGTACCGGGAACGCGCCGATATCCAGTGCGACGACCCGGCAGCCCGCGCCGCCGATCTGAAGACCGCCGACGAGTGGGTCGACAAAACCATGGCCACCAAAAAAGCCAAGGCAGAAAAACAGCCCGCAGGCGGCATTGTCATGGATCAGAACAAGTAAATTTCTTGCTCCCGTGGGGACGGGCGCCTCGCCCGTCCAGCCGGGCGGGGGCGCCTGGCTCTGCACCAGTCAACTCACATCGACAGCAGCACGCCCTCCACTCCCACAGGTAGAATCAGTGCGGCAGCCTTCGTCCAGCTAAGAATGTTCAAGAAGATTCTGATCGCCAACCGGGGAGAGATCGCGGTGCGCATCATCGCCGCGTGCCGCGAAATGGGCATCGCCACCGTCGCCGTCTATTCCGACGTCGATCGCGCGGCGCTCCATGTCCGTAAGTCTGACGAGGCCTATTCCATCGGCACAGCTCCGGCCGCCGACTCTTATCTTCGAATGGATAAGATCCTCGACGTGGCGAAACGCTCTGGCGCCGAGGCCATCCATCCCGGCTATGGTTTCCTCTCGGAAAACGCTAAGTTTGCCCAGGCATGCGCTGATGCAGGCGTGAAATTTATCGGGCCGACTCCGCACTCGATGGAAATGATGGGCTCGAAAACCCGCGCCCGTCAGGAGATGGAAAAAGCCGGCGTGCCCGTTGTTCCTGGAACCTCTCGCGGTCTCGTTTCTCCGGAAGAAGGCGAAGAAGTCGCGGCGCGCATCGGCTACCCCGTGATGCTGAAAGCCGCGGCCGGCGGCGGTGGCAAGGGCATGCGCCTGGTGCATACCCGCGAGGAGCTTCGTTCCGCCCTCGAATCCGCCCGGAGCGAAGCGCAGCGTTCTTTCGGGGACAGCGAAGTTTATGTCGAAAAAGCGATCGTCAACCCGCGCCACATCGAGATGCAGGTGCTGGCCGACGAGCACGGCAATACCGTTTGGCTCGGCGAGCGCGAGTGTTCCATCCAGCGCCGCCACCAGAAAGTTCTTGAGGAGGCGCCTTCGCCAATCGTCGATCCTGACATGCGCCGGCGCATGGGCGAAGTTGCCGTTAGGGTCGCGCAGACGGCCAACTATAGCAATGCCGGCACAGTCGAATTCCTCGTCGATCGGCAAAAGAACTTTTACTTCCTTGAAATGAACACGCGCTTGCAGGTGGAACATCCGGTCACCGAGTTGACCACGGGACTTGATCTGGTGCACCTGCAAATTCGGATCGCTGCCGGCGAGAAGCTTCCCTTCGCACAGTCTGACGTGGAGATTCGCGGGCACGCCATCGAGTGCCGCATCTACGCCGAAGATCCCGACAACAATTATTTTCCGAGCCCCGGCAAGATCACGCTGCTGCTCGAGCCCTCGGGACCAGGAATCCGTCGCGATAACGGCATGTACGAAGGCTGGAATGTGCCCATGGATTACGATCCACTGCTCGCCAAACTGATCGGCTACGGAAGCGACCGGCAGCAGGCGATCATGCGGCTGGAGCGAGCGCTCGGCGAATATTTCGTGACTGGCATCAAGACCAACATTTCTCTGTTCCAGCGCATCTTGCGCGATTCCGATTTCCGGGAGGGAAAACTCGATACCGGATACCTAGATCGCTTGCTGGCGAACGGCAACCAGAACGAGACGTCGCGCGCACCGGAGCCTAAAAGAGAACCACTGGGAGCGATCGCCGCGATTGCCGCCGGAATATTTGCCGTGCTCGACTCGGCCTCGCCCGTCAGTTCGAACGGGAGCGCCGGTGCAACAGATTCTGGCCCAGCTTCGGTTCCATCCAACTGGAAACAAAAGGGACGCTCGGAAGCGCAGCGCTGATCCTATGTTTTATGAAGTCATCGTAAATGGGAAACCCCACCGCCTTGAGCTTGAAAAAGCGGCAGGCGGATGGGAGTGCCGCTTAGACGGCCAAGCGGTCAACATAGACGCGGTGATCGCGCGCCGGGACGTTTTGTCACTCTTGGTCGATGGGCACGCCTACGAAGTTAAGCGCGAACAGACTACCACCGATCTCCGGATGTGGGTCGGCACTACCTGCTTCGGGGTCAAGTTGCGCGATCCGCGCTCCTTGCGCTCGCGCAGCCAAGCTGCTGGAGGTGAAAAGGGCCCCAGGAAGATTTTCGCTCCCATGCCCGGACGCGTTGTGCGTCTGCTTGTCGCAGAAAGCTCCGAAGTCGAAGCGGGCCAAGGCATCATCGTAGTCGAAGCGATGAAAATGCAGAACGAAATCAAGTCGCCCAAAAAGGGGATCGTGAAAAGGATATTGGCGATCCCTGGCGCGGCGGTGAACCCCGGCGATGTGTTGGCCATCGTGGAATGAAGCTGGAGGAACGGGCGTGCCCGTCCCGCCGGGCGAGCGCCCGGCTCTCCAGCAACAGACCACAAGACCATCCGACAGCCCCAGCACCTATGTCATCTCAAATCGGTCTCTGTCCGCGCGTACCATGGAAGGCAGCGACAGATAACAAACGACAGCTAGCGATGGCGGGGGTGTCTTCGTGAAGGTGCAGCGGATCATCAGTTTCGCAACCCTGGCAATCTCGATTCTTACGCTCGTCCTGGTGTTAAGACGGCCCGCGCCGGTTGCGCCGGCACTCGCCCCGGCTGCGGCTGCGGCCAATGCGCAGTCCTTCCAGGAGAAGGTGAACCGGCTCGCGGAGCCCAGGGTGTCCGGCGAAGGAGGGAGCGAAGTCCGGATGAATTCCGGCGAAGTGTCGGCTGCGCTCGCGCAAGCCGCCGGCCTGCTACCGTCCGCTGCGCCCGCGAATACTTCCACCAGTTCGCCGTCTGCCAATCCTCCCTCCGCAAGCGGTGCAATGGAGTTTCCCGGCGCGGTTCCCAATATTAAGGACTACCAGGTCTCCATGGATGGAGACATCGTTCGCGGTCAATTTCTCACCCAGATCGCCGGCAAAGACGTCTATCTTACTCTGGCCGGGCATCTCGGCTCCAAAGATGGTTACGCCACCTTCGATGCCACCGAGGTCAAGGTAGGAGATCTCTCGGTGCCCGCATCGTTGGTCAACGAAGTATTGCAGAAAAAACTCGCTGAGCAGCGCGATCAGCTCAAGCTTCCCAATAACGTGAAAGATCTCAAAGTCGAAAACGGCGAGTTGGTGTTTGTGGAGAAATAACATCCGTGCTTCCTGTGGTTGAGAGGTCCGCGAATTCATAACCACAGCGGACACAGAGAACACGGGGGTGCACAGAGGAAATTACCATCCCTGCAGAAAATGCAGGGCACCTACGAAAACGCGCGCTTGTAAAGAAAAATTTGCCCCGCGTGCTACACGAAGGGTTCCTTCCGACAGAGTCTTCTAATGTCCATCTAACCTCTTTCTAACCGGATTCGTTTCAAATCGACGGTATGACGAGTTTCCCGATCCCGCACAACTATGCTGGCCACATCCTGGTGGCCAGTCCCAGCCACGTGGTACGCCAGCGTGTCCTCGAAAGTCTGCGTTCCCCCGTCCGCCGTTTCGAACAGGCCACTGGAGGAGCCGAAGCTCTGGTCCATTTGGAGAGCGGCTTTTGGCAGGTGCTCTTTCTCGATCGCCACCTACCCGACCTCGACGCCGAGGAACTCAGCCAGACCGTCCGGCAGCGTTTTCCTGGAATTGAAGTCGTGCTGCTCGATCCGGAAAGCGATGCCGAAGCCAGCGGTCGAAGCACGGTAGTCGAAGGCGTCCAAGACATGCTTCTGCCCGCGGCCCACTCCCCCCACTCCAATCTCGAAGACCCATTACCCGGAATGATTAGCAACTCACGCATTATGCAGCCGGTGCATCATCTGGCGCGCCTGCTGGCGCCGCGCAACACCACCGTCCTGATCACGGGCCCGACCGGCTGCGGCAAGGAAATCGTCGCGCGGGCCATTCATCATCTGAGCCCGCGGGCGGCGCGTACCTTCGCGGTCGTGAATTGCGCCGCGATTCCCGAGACTCTGCTCGAAGCCGAACTCTTCGGATACGCTCGCGGCGCTTTCACCGGAGCCACGCAATCGTACGCGGGAAGAATCCAGACGGCGCAGGGAGGCACGTTGTTCCTCGATGAAATCGGCGAAATGCCCTTGGGCCTCCAACCCAAGCTGCTGCGATTTCTTGAGCAAAAAGAACTACAGCGCCTGGGCAGCGCCGAAGTCGTGCGCGTGGATGCCCGCGTTATTTCGGCCACGAACGCGCACCTCTTCACTTTGGTTCGGGAGGGAAGGTTCCGCGAAGATTTGTATTATCGCCTCTGCGCTTTCCCCATCGAAATTCCGCCGTTGCGAGACCGGTCGGAAGACATTGCGCCGCTGGCCGCGCACTTCCTCGCAAAATTTGCTGCGCCCCAGGCCGCCCCGGAATTCTCCGCCGAGGCGCTGCAACTGCTGAAGACGCAGTCCTGGGCCGGCAACATTCGCGAACTGCAGAACGTGGTCGAACGCGCGCTGATCCTCTGTGAAGACGAGGTGGTGATTCGACCCGAGCATCTGTTACTCGGGGACTCGAGCTTTCGCAACTCGGGCTAGGTGGAAACGATAAATCGAGCGATAGGTCGTCTTCGTCCGTACCCGGAATGAGAGCTTTCTAAGGCAATTTATGCCGGGCTGGCATTGGCCTTGCAGGGTGATATTCATGTCCTCCTCGTTTCCAACCCCACGAGATCCGGCGCGTGACGTCGAACATCCTCTGGCCCGCGCCTTTGCATCGTTTCCCCATCATCGACGTCATGCTCGGAGGGGAAGGCAAGAGCACCGAGATTACCCGCGACGTCACCGACATCGAAGAGCAGGTTCTCGAAGGTGTCACCCGGATAATGTGCCGTGAGCTGCAAACCAGTTGGCAGGCGATTTCACTCCAATTCAATTTCGGCGCGCGTCAGCAGATCCTGCAGACCCAGCGCCTGATGCCTCCCGATGAAAAAAATCTTTGCCTCAGCTTCGAAATTAAAATGTTGGAAACCCGCGGTACCCTCAACCTCGCCGTCCCCGCCGTCGTTTCCAATGCCTTGCTCAGAAAAATTGCCGACTTCAGGTATGAGCGCCGGCGCGGTCCCATCGAGGCCCGCCTCCAGATTCAGAAAAAGCTGCTCAACTGTTTATTCCCCGTCGAACTCTCCATGCCCGGATTGCCAGTGCCTTTGCAGAACCTCACCGATCTCGCTCCCGGCAACTTGCTTCTTTTTTCCAAGGACGCCTCCGACCCGGCCGCCATGATGCTCGGCGATGTCCATTTATGCTCGGCGACCCCGGTGCGCGTCGGTGCTCGCCGCGCTGCCCGCGTCCTCTCTCTGGACGCCCCGCTTCCAACCGAAGGTGAAGTATGACCAATGTTCCCGAGACCGGCGTTCGCGAGACCAGTGCTCCCGATACACCAGCCAAAGATCAGGGCTCCAAACCTAAAGCCGAGCCTCGCTCCGATCTCCGCCCCGAACTTCGTCCCGAACTCCGCAATTGGTGCGGAGCCTGGAAGACCTGTCTCGAAAACGTGCTCTCGCAAGTTTCCGGCACCGCTTCCGGAAGACCTGCAGCCTTCGAAATTTCTTCCGAACCCTTGTCTGCCGACGATTCCGACGCGTGGTACACGGTCGTTGCCGGAGGCGCCGTCCATGGCGAGATGACCTTGCGGCTGCCTGCCGCTTCCGGCACCCGTCTCGCCCAGAAGTTCCTCGGTGAAAGCGAGCCCGCCGCCACTGGTGCCACTGCCGAAAGCAACGCTCCCGCTCCCATCACTGCCGAACACAAGGAAGCCCTGGAAGAATTCCTGCGCCAGGTCGCCGGACTGGCCGCTACAGTCCTCGCCGCGACCGCCGGCGGGGAAATTCAACTCCATCTCTCCGCGTCCGCGGCTCCCTCCTGGTCCTCGGACGCCATCGTCTGCCTCCAAACCACGAACGAAGCCGGTACCGCCATCACTGCCGAAATTCAGATCAGTCCCGCCCTCGCTGCCGAGATCCAGCCGGGGCAGCCCGCGCCCCCCCCGCCAACATCGGCCCAACCATCGACTCCGCCCTCCTCCAGTTATGGCCGCCTCATGGATGTCGGTCTCGACGTCAAACTCCGCTTTGGAACCCGCCGCATGCTGCTGCGCGACGTGCTCGCCCTCGGCGCGGGAGCCGTTATCGAACTCGATAACACGCTGCATTCACCTGTGGATCTGCTGCTCGACGGACGCCTCATCGCCCAGGGCGAAGTCGTCATCGTCGACGGCAAATACGGATTGCGTATCACCGACGTCATTGATCCTGTACCTGCCACTGGATCTCCCGTCTGATTTCTATCGTCTGATTTTGTTTAAGAATGATTCCAGGAATAATTGTCCTATGACAGACTTTTCAAAGCCGCTAACCCGGTTCGCCAACTGGATCAAGCGCCCCCACCTCGAATCCTCGCAGCCCTCTTGCGCGCTCGTCTCCTGCGCCGGCTCGCGACCACTGTGGCAACGCATCCGCCACCGTCAGGGAGCCTTCCTCCAGGGCGCCTTCTATTGCCAGCCCCAATGCCTGGAGACCGCTCTGGTCAGCCAACTCTCACACCTGCGCGTGATGGCTCCATCGCCGCAGCCTCCCAACCGTATTCCCCTCGGGCTTCTCATGGTCGCCCGCGGCAAACTTACCTTCGCCGAAGTCCGCGCCGCCCTCGAAGCCCAGCGTCGCGCCCGCTATGGAAAAATCGGAGAGTGGATCGAAAAACTTGGCTTTGCCACCGAGCAGGAAGTCACCACCGCGCTAGCTCTGCAATGGGGATGTCCCGTCGCAAGTTCCTTTGACCCCTCCACCATCTATTCCCTGGGCAACATTCCGCTTCCCATCCTCGAAGCCTTTCAGATGCTGCCCCTCAACCACGTTGCTGCCACCAACACCCTCTGCGTCGCCTTCGGAGAACGCGTCGATCATGGCGCTCTCTACGCGATCGAAAAAATTCTCGCTTGCCACACCCAGCCCTGTGTTGCCGGACGCAGAAGTGTTGCCTGCCAACTCGACTCCATGCGCCAACTGCACCACCCGAGCGACGTGGAATTCGGACCCATGAACGATCTGACCGAAATGGCCCGCATTGCTTCGAGCTACACCGCCCGGCTAAGTCCGGAAGCAGTCCGCCTCAGCCGCATCGGACGCTTTATTTGGCTCCGTCTTGACGTCTCCGCCCGCGTACGTTCGAAGCCGTTGCCGCGCGCCACCAACGTCGTCTTCCGTCTGTCAACCGACTCCCCCCGCCCCTTCCCATCACCCCGCCCTTTCCGCCAGCTCATCGCCGCCCCTCCGCCACGAACCACGTAGGAACATCCCGGCGCTGAAAACGCTTGTCGACTCTCTACAGCGTCCGCTTAAATAACGGCACCGCCAACGCCAGCGTTGCCACCGCAAAGATCGACAAATAGAGGATGTCCGGAATAACCGCCGCCAAGCCTGTCTCCTTCAGCAGCAAAGACTTGAATCCATGCACTGCATATGTAAACGGGTCCACGAAGGCAATCGCGCGCAGCCAGGCGGGAAACGCCTGCACGGGATAGATC
>Ga0210407_10005219_pt1 | contig 10065 bp, 10 predicted proteins | sample IncBWC27MmetaG_FD_150860 | JGI IMG/M metagenome (GOLD analysis project Ga0210407, IMG submission 150860) | Forest soil microbial communities from Barre Woods Harvard Forest LTER site, Petersham, Massachusetts, United States - Inc-BW-C-27-M | ecosystem: Environmental > Terrestrial > Soil >... | reverse complement strand
TCGGCAGGATTCGCGCGGATTCGAGGGCATGTTAGAATCGCGATTCGGCATGATCTCCGATTCGGCATAACTCCGCTCATGCCGCATGCGGCATAACCGTAGAACGTGTGCACGGCTTTGCTACGCGGCCGGAGGCGAACTGGAGCAAATCCAATTTCTGCTCGGTCACGTTTCGATTCAGACAACGGAACGATAACTCGGTTGCAAACAGCGGATTCAAGATGCCGTAAACGACATAATCGGAATTGGGCCACCAGACTGAACGAGCCATTGTCCGCTTTGCCGACTACTCATCCAGAAAGCGGACTTGCTGATAAATCTTTATTTGATGCGCTCCCATAACAGCTTATACGTCGCATGCTTTCGGTCAATGACTCCTCCTTTTCCGTCCTCGCGGGGGATCAGGAGAGACGATCATTACCTTGAAACTCGAACCATCGGACATTATTGACGCCGCGCCAATTTGGTGACGTCGCGTCTTCTAGGTGGTGGGTCATAGTTTGGGCTTTCACATCCAGCGTGTATGTGCCGTAATACCCGACATAATTGTCGAAGGCATCCACCTTCTCTTCATCACTACCGGAGGCAGGGCCGTTATGAAAGGGCTTGCGAATACCTTTGATGTCGATTTAGACAGCCATCCAGCCGGACTGATCGTAAATGATGATGCCCGTCGGATGATCGTAGGCAAAGTGAAAAGTGGGGTCTGTACCCTCCACCGAAACCAATCGCCAAGCTCCGATCAACTTCTCACTTACATTTTCTTGTTGCGGCTCAGCGGAGGACATCGAAACGCATGAGAGGAGCATCGTGAGGGCAAGGCTCTTGTTCATGCGCTTAGTGTATCTCACCGTCCGTTCCGGTGTGCACAAAGCTAAGAATCCTCGCATCCGGTTGGAGAAGGACGGTTCGGGCTATAATGACGCGCACACATGCCTCTAACTCCTGGCACGAAGCTCGGTCCATACGAAATCATTGCTCCGCTTGGTTCCGGCGGCATGGGCGACGTGTACCGCGCGTGCGACACGCGTCTCGGCCGCGACGTGGCGATCAAGGTCCTACCCGAAGCGCTGACCAGAGACGCGGACCGGCTCCGGCGTTTCGAACAAGAAGCCCGCACCATTGCCGCTTTGAACCACCCGAACATTCTGGGCATCCACGACATTGGTGCATACGACGGTGCACCTTTTCTAGTCAGCGAGTTCCTTGAAGGCAAAACTCTGCGGGAAGTCCTCGAAGCTGGTCCGCTGCCGATGCGGTGCACCATTGATTATGCGCGCGGCATCGCTCAAGGACTTGCGGGTGCGCATGTGAAGGGAATCGTGCACCGGGATCTGAAACCGGAGAACGTATTTATAACCAGGGACGACCGCGTCAAGATATTGGATTTCGGCTTGGCAAAATTAGCGAGCTCACAACAGGGCGGCAATACTGAGCTCACATTGACATCTCCCGCTACGCTCCCGGGCGTTGTGATGGGAACGGTCGGCTATATGTCGCCAGAGCAGGTGCGGGGCGATGCGACCGACGCTCGGTCCGACATCTTCGCCTTCGGCGCACTGTTGTACGAAATGCTCACCGGCGAGCGCGCTTTCAAGCGCAACACGTCTGCGGAAACAATGACTGCGATCCTGCGCGAAGAGCCGCCGGAACTGAGCGAAAGTGGATGGCACGGTTCACCGGGGATGCAGCGAATTGTGGCGCGCTGCCTCGAGAAAAACGCGGAGCGTAGATTTCAGTCGGCGAGCGACCTCGCATTTGCCATTGAATCGCTGAGCGGGGCGTCATCAGACATTTCGGCGCGCTCCATCACACGATCCGGCGAGCCCGCAAAGCCACGCCGAGCCTTGCTACCGTCGGCCGTGGCAGTTTTCGGTACTCTGGTCTTGTTCGCCGCGGTGTGGGCAATCGGGATCCGCTCCCCCGTGAAGGTACAACCAAAATTTACACGCCTGACTTACGAGCAAGGTTTCCCGTCGAACGCGCGGTTTGCAAAGGACGGACAAACCGTCATCTACAGCGCGCAGTGGAATAATGACCCACTGCAAGTCTACTCGGTCCGGGCGGAGTTTCCGCAGTCGACCAGAATCGATCTTCCGAGCGCGGGTCTTCTCACCCTCTCTTCCACCGGAGACATGGAAGTCGCCGTCGACCGTATTCAGGAGTCCTGGTTCTCGTACGGAACCATGGCGCAGACTCAGATGACAGGAGGTACACCTCGCCCCCAGGCCAAGGAGGTTGTAGCGGCCGACTATGGCACAGACGGCAAGACCCTCGCCGTCGTGCGTCGAGCCAACCGAAAAGTTCAGCTTGAGTATCCGGAGGGCAAAGTTATCTATGCAACAGCTGGCTACCTTGACTATGTAAGGGTGTCTCCCTCCGGCAAGGAAGTCGCATTTGCGGAACATCCGGTTTACGGGGATGACCGGGGTTGGGTCGGGTTGGTTGATGAATACGGGAATCATAAGCAGTTGACTCAGGAGTTTGGAACCATACAGGGGATTGCATGGACAAGGGCAGGCAAGGAAGTCTGGTTTACCGCCGCCGATACAACAACCGATCGTCAGCTCTTTTCTGTGAGCCTTTCAGGAAAGCAGCGAACAGTCCTTGCCGCACCGCAAAGTATTCGTCTTCTCGATATCGCGGCCGATGGACGAGTGCTCTTATCGGTGGAGCGGCAAGAGCCGGAAATCATTGCCATCGATCCGGTTAGTGGAAAGGAGTTTAGGCACCTGGAATGGTTTGACGCTTCTCTTTTGGGTGATATCTCGCCCGAGGGGAAAGCAATCGTATATCTCGAGTGGGGAGGACCAGCTGGCCCACTTTACCTTCACGTCTATCGCAGACTTGATCACTCCGCACCCGTGGCTCTAGGGCCGGGTGCACAACCTAGATTTTCGCCGGATGGAGCGTGGGTGGCCGGTGCCCTGCTGACGAGACCCCCGCAGGTTGCGCTTAACCCGGTTGGAGCAGGCGAAAGCCGCCGCTTGGCGGCAGGGGACATTACAAGTCTGAAGGCCGTATCTTGGTTTCCTGATGGGAAGCATCTAATGCTGACAGGTGCGGCTGAAGGGCAGCCGCTGCGCACCTACGAAATGGATACGGAAGGTGCTAAGCCGCAGGCCTTGGGCCCTGCCGATTTCATCGGCGCCATTGTGGCGCCGGATGGGAAGCGAATCGCAGGGCGAAATGCCGCTGGGGAAGCCGTCGTGTTTGATCGGGAGTCGCAAAAATTTGATGTTATCCCCCGCGTCGAGGCGCAGGAGGATTTTTCAAAATGGACCGAAGATGGGCGGGCTTTGATCACTTACTCATCGACACCGTCGTCAGCGCACATCTACCGCATTGAGGTTTCTACAGGTCAGCGCACTCTGTTACGGGCCATTGATCCCGCCGAAAAAGCCGGTCTCATGATGTCGCCCATTCGGGTTGCCTATGCCGTGGCCGCCAAAACCTACGCATATAGCATGATTCGGATCCTAGGCAACTTGTATATCGTTGAAGGATTGGAGTGACCCGGCTATCCCGCGTACTGCTCGGGGGCGTGACGGGCAATCCAGAAGATCAGCTTCCCAATTGCCGACCACACACTCAGAACGCCGAGACCTTTCTTCTGATCCCTTTCACCGAGTTGCTTGTTGGATAGAGCGTGTGTGTGCCAGATCTTGCAACTGAAGAACAAGGTCAGCCGAAAGGATCGAAAACGCCAGACAGGCCCACACAATTGTCTCATCTACATGGTTGCCGAGGTTCTCCCAGCCGGTCACCCCTCCGACAACTCGCCCCTCAAGGAACACCAATGCAACTGCAAAGCTGCGAGTCATCCACTGCCGGTGCTGCTGGACTTTCCCTTTAAGGATGAAACCCAGAGCGACGCCTGTTGTTCCCATCAATAGGGCGGCGTCGACAATCGCAGCTACGGTGAAAGAGCGCGTTTCCCCCAGCCGCTCCTCGAAGTATTGGATATAGACACCGAGCGGCGCAGCGATAAACACGCCGACTACATAAATTCGTCCGAGTACACGATGGAGTTTTCGAAAACGGCAACGGAGCCGCTCAGAAAACTGCATCGGGCCCAGTAGAAGCGCGCATGCCCCTGCTATGCCATGCGGCAGGAGCCACCACTTGAACGGTTCGTAATGGCTCCAGATCGGATCTTTCGGATTCACCAGAAAACTCTCATCGTGAACCAGGACGTAAGACAACATCAGTCCGACGATGCCAAACAGCAGGTACTTGGGGCGCACCCGCGAAATAGGTCTGACTCCGGCCGCCAAAGTTGACATAGCTATCTCATCGGTTCCTGTTGAACACTCGGTCACGGCAGAACAATCACTTGCCCATCCATCCCCAGATTGTCGTGAAATGCGCACACGTACGGGTAAGTTCCCGGTGTAGTGAATGTGATGCGGAACCGAGTCGGTGGCGCGACTGGTCCCTGCGGGAAGCCGGGCTCATCTTCGAGTAGAGCCGCGATTAGCCCGGAGTGTACGTTTTGCTGCGTACTGGTGATCGTAGCGTGGAGCGCAGCGTCCGGATCTGTGCTCACCACGCAGTTGGGACTGCATGATGGATCGATAAGATCCTGCGGTACTGTACCGAAGGTGATGGTGTGCCCGATTTCCGGATCCAGATTGGTCCACTCAACGGTTTCGTTGGCGTGAATCGTGACGGTGCCGTTAATGAAGCGCACCAGGGAAAACGACTGTTGTCCGCCGAGGGTGGCGGCGATCTCGCCGACACCTGCAGCTACAGATTTCGTGCGTGAGCTCACTCTCGTGGAAAACATGTCCCCGATCGAGTGCTGATGTTCGGCGTGCCGCTGATGGAGATCCGCGTCGTCGAGCAACGCTTTCAACTGCTCCTTAGCCTGTTCGTCATAGAATGCCTGGTCGTGCGGCAGTGGCAAGGTCGGGTCAAGGACGTGAATGGTTCCGAACATCTGACCGTGCACCAGGCATACGATTTCGTAGTTGCCCGCCTTGGGAAAAATCACTTGGTAGGTTTGGCCCAACGTCAGATCGGCGCTTGAGACACAAAACGACCCATCGAAAGGCGATCCGCTGGGCGTAATCGGCGGGCATCCTTGGGTGAAGTCAAAGGGGTAGACTTGCCCGACAGTCAAGAACGTAACCGAGTGAATGTCTCCGCTGGCGAAGGTCCAAGTGATGCTGTCGCCAGCATGGATCCAAATTTCGTTGGGAAGAAACGCAACCGCCTGCCTGGACATGTCTGCACTTTGGCCCCCGACGGTAGCGTTCCAATTCTGCTGTGCCTGAACGGCGTTAGAGAAGCCCAGGATGGCCGCGAGGAACGCGGCGAAGGCAAACCCCATTTTGACGAGTTTCTGTGTCTTCATTTGTGTTTCTCCTTTGCAGATTTGTCCAGGATCATCGCGTTTCCACCCGGGTGTCGCTTTCCGCGCATACGCAGCAGTTCAAGAGCATTTTGGAAAATCACCCCATCAAGAACTGTGCCCGGATCCTGCCCGGGTTGTCCTGACTCTGGGCGCATGATGTTTCAGTTTGAGCAGGCCGGCAATGGAGAAGGCCTGAAGAATCGTGTATTTACCTGTACTCCGAACTTGCTGAAAGGTCTGGTCTTATTGACGGCCCACGAAGGGATGTAAAATTACAGCCCATTGGTGGAGAGACTCAACCGTGGCTGCGGGCCTGGTCAGATTCGATGAGTTCGAAGTGGACCTTCGCGGGTACCAGTTGCGACGCTCCGGCCGCACGCTGAAGCTGGAACGAATCCCCATGGAAGTCTTGTTCCTCCTGGTAGAGCGGCGGGGCCAGTTGGTAACGCGGGAAGAGATCATCGAAAAGCTTTGGGGGAAGGACGTCTTCCTGGATACCGATAACGCAATCAATACTGCGATCCGGAAAATCCGCCAAGTCCTCAAAGACGATCCCGAACAACCGCGCTTTATCCAGACCATCACAGGGAGAGGTTACCGATTCATAGCCCACATAGCGGAAGTCGGCGGCCCACCCGTTAAAGAAATAGCGCCAGCTCAGGAGATGCCGGCTTCGAGTTCGAGTCCGAACGCAACGGCCGGAGTGCCAACGGATGTTGGAAAGCGCTCGAAGCTGATTATTCCCGCGATCATGGCTGTGGTGGCGTTGTCAGTCGGTGGCTATTTCTATCTCCGCCGCACTCCGAAGCTCACGGACAAAGATACGATTGTCCTCGCCGACTTCAGTAACACGACGGGCGATTCTGTATTTGACGGAACGCTGAGGCAAGGCCTGGCAGTGCAACTTGAGCAATCGCCTTTCCTCAGCCTTATTTCGGACGATCGCATCCAGCAGGTGCTGAGGCTGATGGCCAAGCCAGCCGATGCACGGCTTACCCCGGAGATCTCCAGGGAAATCTGCGAGCGAACTGCGAGTGCGGCCGTTCTCGACGGCTCGATTGCAAGCCTTGGGAGTCAGTACGTATTGACGCTACGCGCAAAGGACTGCCGCAGTGGAGATGTTCTGGACGAGGAACAGGTGCAAGCGGCGAGAAAAGAAGACGTTCTGAATGCGCTTGGCCAAATTGCCCGTAAATTCAGGACTCGCGTCGGGGAATCACTCACCACGGTCAAGAAGTACGACGTTCCGCTCGCCGAAGCCACGACGCCATCACTCGAAGCCTTGAAAGCCTACAGCGAGGGCTGGCAGGTTTCATTTTCTTCGGGTTCTGCGGCCGCATTACCCTTCTTCAAGCGCGCCATCGAGATTGACCCGAATTTCGCGAGCGCTTACGCGGCGCTCGGACGCATGTATGGCGACATTGGGGAATCGGTCCTTTCTGCAGTGAATACCAGCAGAGCCTATCAACTGCGGGATCGCGCCAGTGACCAGGAGAGGTTCTTTATTTCTCTCACCTACGATTTGCAGGTCACGGGAAACCTGGAGAAGGCGCACCAGACCTGCGAGTTGTGGATGCAAACTTATCCTCGCGCGTGGCTCCCCCACGCGCTGTTGGCAGGGGGAATCTATCCTTCGATCGGTAAACGTGAAGAGTCCGTCGAGGAAGCCAAAATAGCTCTCGGTATCGACCCGGACTTTTCCATAGGATACAGCCTTCTTGCCGACGGCTACCTGGCGCTGGAGCGCACTGCTGAAGCGGAGAAGACTCTCCAGCGAGCGCCCGAGCGCAAACTTGATATCCCCGATTTTCATGTTCAGCGATACGTCTTTGCCTTCTTGAAAGACGACAAGACAGGAATGGAGCGGGAATCCGCTCTGCCTCGGGAAAAACCTGGCGTGGATGACTGGATGTCCAACGCCGAAGCTTTCGTATCGGCCTATTTCGGTCACTTGGAAGAAGCCAGGAAGATGTCACAACGGGCGGCGGATTTTGCTCGGAAGGCGGAGCGGCGGGATACCGAGGCACTTTACGAAGCAGACGCCGCGATGAGGGAGGCCCTGTTCGGAAATGCATTGGCCGCAAAGCAGAGAGCTGGGGGCGCAGGAGAGCTTTCAAAGAGCAGGGATGTGGAATATGGAACTGCCTTTGCGCTAGCTCTCTCGGGAGATTCTTCTCGATCTCAAGGACTGATGGAGGACCTTTCTAGGCGCTTCCCCGAGGACACGATAGTCCGATTCACGTATGTTCCGACGATCCGCGCACTCGTGGCGTTGAACCACAGCCAGCCCTCAAAGGCGATCAAGCTGCTGGAAACCAGTATTTCTTATGAAGGCGGAACTCCGATTGAGGGCGGCTCGGAATTTCTCTTGGGAGCGGGTACTCTCTACCCAGCCTATGTCCGTGGCCTAGCCTACTTGGCCACACGTCAGGGCGCCGAGGCCGCTGCGGAATTTCAGAAAATTCTCGATCACCGCGGTATCGTTATCTGCGATCCAATTGGCGCATTGGCGCACCTGCAATTGGGCAGGGCTTACGCACTGTCGGGTGATAAGACCAAAGCGAAAGCCGCGTATCAGGATTTCCTCACGCTCTGGAATGATGCGGACCCCGACATTCCCATCCTGAAGCAAGCCAAAGCGGAGTGCGCGAAGCTGCAGTAATTCCGAGGCTCAATCCCTGCTGCGACGATTCGTTCAGAATTTCGTCGCAGCGTCCCACTCGCTTTTTGGGATTTTGGAAGCCTCAGTGACGCTTGCCACAGTTTCTGGGCGGATGACGGGCTACCCTTACGTAACCCGGTAAGGTAAGGTTTGCCGACGATACGGACGGTGGCGACGGTAAACGCTGTTCCTTTGATCGTGAGTTTTAGGTGCATGGCTAGCAACGCAGGGCGCGCTCAGCCTAACATTGCATGCCGTCAATCCGTGTTATATACTGAACCATATGGTTCAGTATTGTCAGACACGCTTCGATGTCTCGTTCGGCGCGCTCGCGGACGGCACCCGACGCGGCGTTCTGGAGCAGCTCGGGCGTGCAGACGCTTCGATCACGGCCCTTGCCGAGAAGTTCCACATGACCCTCACGGGCATGAAGAAGCATGTAGGCGTGTTGGAGCAAGCGGGGCTCGTCACCACGGAGAAGGTCGGGCGCGTGCGGACCTGCAAACTCGGCCTACGCGGACTGCAAGAAGAGGCGGCATGGATCGAGAGGTACCGCCAGCTCTGGGGCGCACGCTTCGACGAGTTGGACAAGGTTATCGAAGAATTGAAACTGAAGGAGAAAGTCGATGGACGAAAGAAGAGAAAGTGAGGCCACCCCCACGAAGAACCGCACGGCGGTGGAACGGAAGTCCGAGCGCGAGCTCGTTGCCACGCGAACCGTCAACGGTCCTGCGCGCCTCGTGTTCGAGGCGTGGACCAAGGCAGAACTGTTCAGGAGGTGGTGGGCACCAAAGTCGTATGGTCTGACCCTGCTTTCCTGCGAGATGGATGTTCGTGTTGGAGGCAGGTACTGTTTGGTGTTTAGCCACCAGGCTTCCACTATGGAGTTCTTCGGCACGTACAGCGAAGTGACACCGCACTCGCGCCTCGTTTGGACGAACGAGGAAGGTGACAACGGCGAGACCCTCACCACGGTGACCTTCGATGAAAACGCCGGCAAGACGTTGTTGGTGGTGCACGATCTCTATCCCTCGAAGGAAGCGCTCGACGCTGCGCTCGCTTCCGGATCGACGGGCGGGATGCCTGAGACGCTCGACCAACTTGACGAGCTTCTCATCAGCCTGGGATCAAGCTCGGTGACAAAATGACGCGGTCAAGCCATCAATCAACGAAGCGCGTGGCTGGCCGCCAGGGTAAGAAAACCGCCCAAGTCAAGACCCCGGTGAAGCTCCTGGTCGCCATGACTGGCAAGGCAAGCGCCGCGAAGACCGCAAAAGGCGCCGAACCCGTGTTCGCGTACATCGCTAGCTTGCCGCAGCCGCAGCGCGGCATCGCCGAGCGCATCGATGCCCTGGCGGCTAAAAGTTTGCCGGACCTCCAGCGAGCGGTGAAGTGGGGCATGGCGTACTACGGGGTCGACGGGGGCTGGTGCTTCTCTTCCGGCGCCTTCGTCGGCCATGTGAAACTGATGTTCATACGCGGCACGGAGATCAAGCCGGAACCGCCTGTGACGCCGATCGGGATGGGCAAATCCACCCGCGGAGTCGAGTTGGCGTCGGTTGACGATTTCGACGAGCGCCAATTGGCGTCGTGGATAAAGCAGGCCGCCACCATTCCCTTCGCCGGGGGAAAGAAGCGATGACTACGCCGTGGCGCAGCGTTCATGACCCGAGAAGGCCAACGAGACCGTGGCACGGCAAGCGTTGCCATGCCGATTTAAGGGTAGCGATCGCGTTCAGTGAGTGCATTGGCGATTTATGACGCGCAGGTGTCAGGGTTCAGAGGCCAGGGAACAGAAAATCTGGGCTCGCGAGAATAGCAATTGACATTCAGCCGAGATCCACTACCATATGGTTGTGGATCGGCTGGGTACAACATTTGCGGCTTTGTCTGATCCAACCCGGCGAGCGATGATCGAGCGCCTTTCCCGTGGGCCTGCCTCTGTGCACGGCTTGATGGAACCGTTTGCACTCTCGCAACAGATGATTTCAAAACATATCGCCTACCTGGTGCGGGCGCGGATTGTGGTCAAGACGAAGCGTGG
>Ga0210407_10005217_pt1 | contig 10065 bp, 5 predicted proteins | sample IncBWC27MmetaG_FD_150860 | JGI IMG/M metagenome (GOLD analysis project Ga0210407, IMG submission 150860) | Forest soil microbial communities from Barre Woods Harvard Forest LTER site, Petersham, Massachusetts, United States - Inc-BW-C-27-M | ecosystem: Environmental > Terrestrial > Soil >... | reverse complement strand
TTCCTTTTTATAGGACGTTTTGGCGAGGCGCAGGGCAGAACCCACTGGCAGTGTTGGGCAATAACGATTATTGTTCTTCCAAAGCCCCAGTTTCCATATCGCGCAAGTCATGCCGACGATAGCGGAATTAGGAACCTGCAGCCGGGGCAAGCTTTTCAGGTCAACTACGCTACTTCCTACGAACTGTGGAAGAACGTGAGGCGTGGCTTTAACGGTTACTGGCTCCAGCAGGAGCTATGACGAGGTTTTTGCCCACAACTCTTGGGCGAACGCTCTCTTCAGCCAACCATTACTTCGTCCAGTCTTTGACCTTCAGATGCTTGATCCGTTTGAACGCTACATCGCTTGTTATCCGAGTCTAGCGCTTACGTCGCCAAGGCTCTTTGCGTCGACGCCCCAACACCAATGCAGTATTCTGGTAAGGGGAGAACAAGAAACCGTGGAACTCTTCGGATACAAGGCAGTACCGCTACGCGAGGACCATGAATTAATCCTTTACCGGGGCCATTCGAAGGAGGTAACTGCCCCCTCTGTTCTCCTACTAGCAACTGTCTCACTACGCCCCGCGCTCGAAACCGTCGAAAAGCTGCAGCACGAATATTCGTTCAGAAACGAACTGGACACAACATGGACGCTTCGGCCGATGACTTTGTCCCAGTACAACGAGCAGAGCGTACTTGTATTCGAAGATCCCGGGGGTGAGCCGCTCAATCGGCTCGTTGACGGACCGATGGAAACGAAGGTGTTTCTGCGCCTCGCTGTTGCTATCGCGCACGCAGTGGGCCTTTTACACAAGCGCCATGTCATCCATAAAGACCTGAAGCCTTCGAACATTGTGGTAGCGCGTGAAAGCGGTCGAATATGGCTTACGGGTTTCGGAATCGCTTCACGCTTGGTGCGCGAACGGCGACCGCTGGAACCTCCCGAATTCATCGCTGGAACACTCGCTTACATGGCACCCGAGCAGACCGGGCGGATGAATCGCTCGATAGATTCGCGAAGCGACCTCTATGCCCTCGGCGTCACCCTTTATGAGATGCTGACCGGTACCCTGCCTTTCACAGCTTCCGATCCGATGGAATGGGTACATTGCCACATTGCACGTCATCCGGTGCCGCCTCACGAACGAGTGGAAAGTGTGCCGGCCGGTGTCTCTGCGATCGTGATGAAACTGCTCGCCAAAACTCCCGAGGAACGCTACCAGACTGCGTCGGGCGTGGAGAGTGATCTTCGTCGGTGCCTGGAGGAATGGCAGTCGCATGGTCGCATCGATCCATTCCCGCTGGGCGCGCACGACGCGTCAGACCGGTTACTGATCCCTGAGAAGCTCTACGGGCGGAAGCGCGAGGTCGACGCATTGATCGCAGCCTTCGACCGAGTCGTGACGCAGGGTAGGCCAGAGCTCGTGCTTGTGTCCGGTTATTCTGGCGTCGGCAAATCCTCAGTGGTGAACGAACTGCACAAGGTGCTTGTTCCGCCGCGCGGGCTTTTCGCGGCGGGCAAGTTTGACCAGTACAAGCGCGACATTCCCTACGCGACCATGGCACATGCTTTCCAGACGCTTGTCCGTCAGATCCTCGTCAAGAGCGAAGCAGACGTCGACCAATGGCGGCGTGCCTTGGCGGAGGCGGTGGGTCCGAGTGGCCAGCTTATCGCCAACCTCATCCCTGAGGTGGAGATCATCATCGGGAAACAACCGCCCGTTCCAGACCTGCCACCGCGAGACGCGCAGCACCGCTTTCAACTGGTGTTCCGGCGGTTCCTCGGCGTGTTCGCCAAGCCGGAGCATCCGCTCGCGCTGTTCCTCGATGATTTGCAATGGCTGGACGCGGCAACGCTTGAACTGCTGGAGCACCTGATTACCGATCCGGACGTGCAGCACCTGCTGGTTGTCGGGGCCTACCGCGACAACGAGGTGAGCCCCTCTCACCCGCTCACGCAAACACTGGACGCGATCCGCACGGTCGGAACGAGAATGCAGGAGATCGTTCTGGCGCCTCTCGGGGTTGACGATATCGACCGGCTGGTCGCCGATGCGCTGCACAGCGAGCGAAATGCCGCCCAGCCTCTGGCGCAACTGGTGCACGAGAAGACCAGCGGCAATCCGTTCTTTGCGATCCAGTTTCTCACGGCGCTGGCCGACGAAGGGCTGCTCCGGTTCGACGACGGTGAAGCGCGATGGTCTTGGGACCTTAATCGTATTTACGCCAAGAGTTACACAGATAACGTGGCGGACCTTATGGTCGGGAAGTTGAATCGCCTTCCGGTCGAAACCCAGAGTGCTTTACAGCAGCTGGCCTGCCTGGGTAACAGTGCGGACTTCGCTATGCTGAAGATGATCTACCAGGACTCGAATGAGGAACTCGAGCGGCAACTCTGGGAAGCCGTTCTAGCGGGCCTTGTCCTTCGCTCGGAAGATTCCTATCGTTTTTTCCATGACCGTGTGCAGGAAGCGGTGTATTCCTTGATCCCACAGCAACTGCGCGCCGAGACGCACCTCCGAATCGGAAGGCTGTTGGCAGAGAGAACTCCTTCACACGAGCGTGAGCAGAGGATCTTCGAGATCGTGAACCAGTTCAATCGCGCCACTCACCTCATTACGTCAAATGACGAGCGGAGGCGCGTCGCAGAATTGAACTTGGTCGCGGCAAGGCGGGCGAAGCGCTCGATCGCCTATGCCTCAGCTCTTTCTTACCTCGCGACAGGTCGGGCGTTACTGGCTGACGAGAGTTGGAAGGCAGATTACGAGCTTATCTTTTCGCTCGAAGACCTGACAGCTGAGTGTGAACTGCTGACCGCCGATATGGAGTCTGCTGAAAAGCGACTTTCGATGCTCGCCGCGCGTGCCAATCGCGCCCATGATTTGGCTCGGGTCACATGCTTACAGCTAATGCTATACACAGCATTGGAGCGGCTCGATCGTGCCGTCGAGATATGCCTTGAATATCTTAGGCGTGACGGGACGATCTGGTTAGCTCATCCGAGCAGGGACGATGTGGAACGCGAATACGAGCAGGTTTGGTCACTGCTCGGGGACCGGAAAATAGAGGACCTGCTTGACGCGCCCTTGGTCTCGAATCCCGATGCTCTGGACGATTTAGAGGTATTAACGGAGTTTCTTACCCCCGCGGTGTTCTTCGACCAAGATCTGTGTGTGCTCGTAGTCTGCCGAATGGTGAATCTTAGTCTCCGGTACGGCAATTGCGATGCATCATGCCTTGCTTATCTATGGTTTGGAATGGCAGCAGCCTCGCGCTTCGACAAGTACGAGGATGCCGTTCGATTTGGTCAACTCGGCTACGGCTTGTTGCAAAAGCGCGGCTTGAAGCGCTACGAACCTCGGATATGCATGTGTTTTGGGAGCATTATTATCCCCGGTTCGAAACACGCGCGTCACGGCCGCGACCTAGTGCGCCACGCATTCAATGTCGCTTACCAGATGGGTGATTTTACCTACGCGGCATACAGCCTAACGCAAGTGGTCATGAGCCTTCTGGTCGTCGGAGATCCACTGGCCCAGGCGCAATTAGAAGCTGAAAAAGCGATCGAATTTGCAAAGAAGGCGAAGGTTGGACTCGCTGCTGATTTGATCGCCTCGGATCTCCAGCTAATACGGAACCTCCGGGGATTGACGAGTGAATTTGGCTCCTTTAACGACGACAAATTCGACGAGATTGCGTTTGAGCGCCACCTGGCGAGTAATCCCGCTCTCAAAGATGCGGAATTCCAATACTGGACTTCAAAGGCGGAAGCACGGTTCTTTGCGGGCGACTATGCCTCTGCCGCTGATGCATCATTGAAGGTACGCCAACAACAACCTCGGTTGATCGTACTTGAACCGGCTTTTTTTCACTTCTATAGCGCGCTCTCCCACGCTGCGTCTTGGGATTCGTCCTTGCCTGATAAGCAAAGAGACCATTTCGAGGCTCTCAGAGCTAGTCATCGGCGACTGATGGTTTTGTCTGAGCATTGCCCAGACAATTTTGAAGACCGTGCCGCACTCGTGAGTGCTGAAGTCGCGAGAATAGAAGGCCGCGTGGTCGAAGCCGAAGGCCTTTACGAGAAGGCCATCCGCTCGGCGCACGCCAATGGATTCATCCACCATGAGGCGGTTGCCTATGAGGTCGCCGCGCGATTCTACGCAGCACGTGGTTTCCAAACGTTCGCAGATGTGTATTTGCACGAAGCCCGGTATTGCTATCAGCGTTGGGGAGCTGATGGCAAAGTAGCGCAGCTGGACCATTTATATCCCCATCTCAAAAAGGAAGGACTGATCTCGACGCCAACGAGCACAATCTTGGCGCCTGCTGAACTCCTAGATCTGGCCACGGTGATCAAGGTCTCGCAGGCAGTCGCGGGCGAGATGGTTTTGGAAAAACTGATCGACGGGCTCATGCGCGCGGCGATCGAGCACGCTGGTGCTGAACGAGGTCTCCTGATTCTTTTGCGAGGGGATGAGCTGCAGATACACGCAGAAGCGACCACTAGTGGAGAGGATGTAACCGTCCATCTGCGCAGTGCCGCCGACAGCACAGCCGCTTTGCCGGAGTCCGTCGTTCGCTACGTGATGCGCACTCAGGAAACTGTGATTCTCGACGATGCATCGTCTCAAGATCCGTTTGCTGTCGATTCGTACATCGCTCAGCATCGTGTCCGTTCCATTCTCTGTTTGCCACTAATTAACCAGACAAAACTCAGTGGTCTCCTCTATCTCGAAAACAATCTCGCGCCGCGCATTTTCACTCCTGACCGTGTCACCCTGTTGAAGGTGCTCGCTTCGCAAGCAGCCATCTCGCTCGAGAATGCGCGGCTTTATCACGATCTCGAGAACCGTGAAAAAAAGATCCAGCGCCTGGTCGATGCCAACATTCTGGGAATCGCGATCTGGAATGCCGAGGGCGGCATCGTCGCGTCCAATGAAGCCTTTCTCCGCATGGTGCAATGCGACCGTGACGATGTCGCCTCGGGTCGCGTGCGCTGGAGGGACATGACACCTCCGGAATGGCGCGAGCGCACTGAGCGCGCGTTGGCAAAGGTAATGCAGACCGGGACCGTACAGCCCTTTGAGTCAGAGATGTTCCGGAAAGATGGCACCCGCGTGCCCGTGCTACTCGCCGGGGCACTTTTCGAAGAAGGTGGCAACGAAGGGGTTGGCTTCGCCCTTGATTTGAGCGAGCAGAAGCGCGTCGAGAAAGCCCTGCGCGAAAGCGAAAACTATCTCGCCGAAGCTCAGAGGCTTACCCACACGGGCAGTTGGGCCAGCGATGGCACAACCCGCGAGGCCCTGTACTGGTCCGAGGAAATGTTCCGAATTTTCGGCTTCGATCCGCAACAGGGTCTTCCAATGCGAGACCAATGGCTGCAGCGAATACACCCAGAAGATCGTGATAAGGTCAAGCGGCAGGCCAGTGATAGGATGTTCGTCCGGAAGGTAGATTCCGACATCGAATTCAGAATCGTGCTACCGGACGGGACAGTCAAACACATTCATGGCCTGACCCATCCAGTTTTCAATTCCACTAGAGAGCTTGTTGAAGTGGTCGGCACGGCGATAGATGTGACCGAACGCAAGCGCGCGGAAGAAAAGATCCAGCAAAGCGAAATGCAGCTTCGACAGATCCTGGATTTCACGCCGCAGCTGGTCGCAGTATTAGGGCCCGATCGCAGCCGCCTTTATACCAACCAGGCCGCGCTCGACTATTTCGGTCTTACTCTCGAGCAGTGGCAAGGCTCCGGCCCGCCTAGGTTCTTTCACCCTGATGATTGGGAACGGATAGCGAGGGAAACTCAAAGTAAGTTCTTAAGCGGGTCGCCGTTCGAGACCGAAGCGCGCTTCTTGAGAAAAGACGCGAAGTATCGCTGGTTTCTTTTGCGCTATAACCCCGTGCGAGATGAGCAAGGATGTGTCATTCGTTGGTATCTCGCGGCGACCGATATCGAGGATCACAAACAGGCTGAGCAACGCCTCCAGGAGGAGAACGTTGCGTTGCGCGAAGAAATCGATAGGGCATCGATGTTTGAGGAGATCGTGGGAATTTCCCCGGCCCTGCACGCGGTTCTCTCTCGTGTATCCAAAGTTGCACCAACGGATTCAACCGTTCTGATCACCGGCGAAACGGGAACTGGCAAGGAACTTGTGGCCCGCGCGATCCACAGGAGATCGCACCGCGCCTCGCGCGCTTTTGTCAGTGTCAACTGCGCAGCAATTCCCCACGACCTGATCGCATCAGAACTGTTCGGCCATGAAAAAGGTGCCTTCACGGGGGCAACGCAGCGGCGGCTAGGACGCTTTGAGTTGGCCGAAAGAGGCACCATCTTCCTCGATGAAGTCGGAGACCTTCCTGCCGACACCCAGACCGCTCTCTTGCGTGTCCTGCAGGAACACGAATTCGAGCGTGTCGGTGGTGCTGAAACCATTCGCGCGAATGTTCGGGTGATTGCTGCGACTAACCGTGATTTGGAAGCAGCAATCGCCGCAGGCTCGTTCCGGAGCGACCTCTTTTACCGGCTCAACGTTTTCCCGATCGAGGTGCCTCCTCTTCGGGAACGACAGGAAGACATTCCGGTCCTGGTTGAGTACTTCATCGACCGTTACGCGCAGAAAGCTGGAAAGAGCATCCGTGGGGTTACCAAGAAGAGCTTAGAATTGCTTCAATCGTACCCTTGGCCGGGTAACATTCGCGAATTGCAGAACGTCATCGAGCGATCGGTCATCGTGTGCGATACGGAGAATTTCACCGTGGATGAGAGTTGGCTTTCTCGACAGGCTGTGGCAAGCGAGCCGAAAGGGCACCTGAAGCTATCTCGAAAGCTTGCGACCCAAGAGAGAGAGATGATTGAGGCTGCCCTGCGCGAAAGCGGAGGACAGGTGGCTGGACCGTCAGGAGCTGCGGCCAAACTCGGCTTACCGGGATCTACCTTGGAATCAAAGATCAGGTCACTAAACATCAACAAGAAACTCTTCAGAGCTGTAAATCCTTTAGCAGATCGTCTTTAAATACATTCCCCAGCGAGCCCCTGAGCACGGTTGCGAAATTTCGCAATCGTTGCGACATTTCGCAATCTGAATGTTCGTCAAATTACCTAATTTCAACAGCTTGATATTGGCACCTCGATTGCCGTTACAAACATGCGTGACCGACGTCACACAGCCAAAAATTCTCAGGAGCGGGTGGATGTTAAAGATCACGAGGGCAGCGAACGGAGAGGTGGTCTTTAAGCTGAGCGGTCGAATGGGCGCAAAAGACATAGGCGAGGTGGAAACGCTGATCAGCGCAGAAGCGCACGCTGTCCGCATCGTCTTGGACTTGAAAGACCTAAGGCTGGTGGATCAAGACGTCGTCAGTTTTCTTAGGCGCTGCGAAGCGGACAGCATCCAGCTCAAGAATTGCTCGGCGTACATCCGCGAGTGGATCACGGGGGAACAGAACAAAGGGCCCAACAAATAGTGGGAGGAACGAACACGGCTTTGGGAAATGCAGTTCTTGCGGAAAATCAAAATGATGTCTAAGCCTGTCTCGCCGGGCAAACTTATGATGCGGACATTCCCACACGCGGGACAGCAGAATCTACTTGGTGCCCGATGTTCTGGGCTGTTGTAAGTAGGGAGGCCGTTTCTGACGCAGCCACGACCGAAAGCTCAGTCTAGAGTAGCGGATCATTCTGACCAGAAAAATCAAGGAGGAGAACGATGCAAACACTGGGAGCTGATTACTTCAGTGCCTATCACAATCTAAAAGTGACGCGCGACGCTGACGGTGTGCTGGTTGCTGAATTCCACAGCAACGGCGGGCCGTTCATTATGAGCGCGCCAGCCCACACGGAATTCGTCGATGCCTTCTACCGCATTGCGCAAGATCGAGCCAACAAGATCGTGATCCTGACGGGCGCAGGCGGGGAGTTCATTACTGATGTCGATTGGTCGTCTTTTGGCGACGTCACCGATCCCGGCGTTTGGAGCCAAGTTCATGATGAAGGCGCTCAGGTTTTGGAAAATATAGCCAACATACGCGTGCCGGTCATTGCGGCGATCGAGGGACGCGCGCATGTGCATTCAGACTACGCGCTACTTGCCAGTGTAATTGTGGCGGCCGATGGTGCGACCTTCCAGGATGTGGCCCACTTCGCCGCGGGCATTGCGCCCGGCGACGGAATCTTTACCACCTGGAGTTATCGCGCTGGCGCAGGACGAGCGGAGGCGTTCCTGCTGAACCCACAGCCGCTGGCGGCGCGCACCGCACACGAATGGGGGGTGGTTGCCGAAGTTGTACCAAAAGGAACAGCGCTCAGCAGGGCACGGGAATTGGCCGAGTTGTACTTGAAGGCTCCGGAAGTGACGCGCCGCAACACGCGCGTTCACTTCATTCAACCGCTAAAGGAGCGGATTGTGCGAGAAGTCGGATACGGACTGTCGCTCGAAGGAGCGTCAGCGGCCGATCTCATGAAATCAATGCAAGCCAAGAATGAAGCTGTCGCTCGGAAAGGACCATCCGCACGAAGCGCCTGAAGAACACTTCATCTGCCCGGGTGAGACGAAGCCGGAGGAGTTGAATCTCCTAATTCTGGGCGGCGGCACGGGAGGAACAATCGCTGCCTGGACCTTTGCTCAGCGCGGGCAAGGCGTCGCAGTCATCGAACGCAAATACATCGGCGGGTCGTGCTCGAACATCGCCTGTTTGCCAAGCAAAAACGTCATTCACAACGCAAAGGTTGCTTCGTACATTCGCAGAAGCGAAGAGTTCGGCATCGCCAAAAGAGATGTCGGGTAATGATTCACACATTCAAACAAAGGAGAAATAGCATGGCTCAACAATCATCGGGCGGAGGTCGCCCCAAACTGAGTGAAAAGGGACTCTTGACTCCTGACAACTGCGTTGTGGCGTTGATCGATTATGAACCACAAATGCTGTTCGCAGTCGGCAACTTCGATCGTCAAGGAATCATTAACAATGTCGTGGCACTGGCAAAAGCGACCCGAGTGTTCGAGATTCCCGTAGTGCTCTCCACTGTCGAAGCGAAAAGCTTTAGCGGGAACATGTGGCCGCAGCTCGAGGCCATCTACCCCAACCAAACACCCGTCGAACGCTCTTCCATGAATTCCTGGGACGACAAGAATTTCGTGGCTGCGATCGAGAAAACAGGAAAGAAAAAGATTGTTCTTTCTGGCCTGTGGACAGAGGTCTGTGTTGCGTTTCCAACGGTACAGGCGATTCATGACGGCTATGAGGTCTACATCGTGGAGGATTGCTGCGGCGACGTGAGCCAGTTGGCGCATGACAACGCAATGAAGCGGGTTGTGCAGGCTGGCGCCAAACCGGTCACATCACTGTCCGTCATGCTGGAATGGCAGCGCGATTGGGCCAACAAGGGTACCTACGATGCAGTCATGGACATCGTGAAGAACCACTACGGAGCGTACGGGGCCGGTGTGGAGTACGCATACACAATGGTGCACGGCGCGCCGGCCACGAAATTCCCCGCGTACGCGCTTCCTCTTGCCGCGGCGGCGCATAAGTAACAGGTGACTAGGCGGGAGCATTCCAGCCCTTCCTCTAGTTTTAAAAAATACTGAATCAGGCAGGAAAGTCGAGGGGCAGGGCCCCCTGCCCCTCCAAAACGATAGTCGTTTTTGAAGGAGGTTCCATGTCTATCGAAACAATTCTTCACAATGCAAAGATCGCTACAAATGACGTTCCGTCGTTCGCTGAAGCTCTGGCCATCCGTGACGGCAAAATCGCTGCGACGGGCACGGATGAAGAGATTCTCCGCTTACGCGAGCCCGCGACCCGGGTGATTGATGGTAAGGGGAGAACCGTCATCCCAGGCCTCAACGATTCACACATACATCCGATCCGGGGTGGGCTCAACTACAACTTGGAATTGCGCTGGGATGGCGTGCCTTCTCTTGCCGATGCATTGCGCATGCTGAAAGAACAAGCTGCACGAACTCCCGCGCCTCAGTGGGTACGGGTGATCGGAGGTTGGACCGAATTCCAGTTTGCCGAACGCCGGATGCCAACGCTCGATGAGATCAACGCAGTTGCCCCAGACACACCCGTGTTCGTG
>Ga0210407_10005216_pt1 | contig 10065 bp, 11 predicted proteins | sample IncBWC27MmetaG_FD_150860 | JGI IMG/M metagenome (GOLD analysis project Ga0210407, IMG submission 150860) | Forest soil microbial communities from Barre Woods Harvard Forest LTER site, Petersham, Massachusetts, United States - Inc-BW-C-27-M | ecosystem: Environmental > Terrestrial > Soil >... | reverse complement strand
CCCTTCTCTTCAATTATGTTCGGCTGACGTTTCATAGCAAAACGGTGGGCGAACCCGATTGGCGACCGATACAGAAAAAGACTTGGTCTCCGTGAAGTTTTGCTGGCTTCGTAACTATGCGGAAGATCCGGCGCGGAGCCTTCGCGCCCGGCGAGCAAATCCATCCAATTGCGGATCGCCGCTGTGTCGTCCGTGCGCTGACTCCTTCGCTCTCACTGCTTTGCGGAACTCGCTGAGGTAGGGTACGGCTCGCCGAAATACGGAAAATCCGGGCGCATCAGGCGTATATCGGGCGCCACCCCATCGCCGAGAGCAGTGTTCGTGACCAGGGTGAGAATCACGTCCATCACGTCGTCGCAGAGGCCGCGGCCGTTGAAGGCGGCAAAGCTGAATGAGGCGGGCGTATCCAGTTCGTACGGGAGGACCGATGGGCAGATTCGCGCGAGGAGTTGGGTAGCGTAGGCGGATGGGTCGGCCGCTGAGTGGGCGAGCACGGTGACTTTTTCCACGAAGTTGCGCATTGGTTTGGAGAACAGCGCCACTTCGTCCGCCGGGACCGCGCGGTTGTAGTTTTCCGATGCGTCGTGCAACGAAGGATCGGAGAGTAGGAAGTGGGTGATCATCGGCAGGCCCCAGCGCGATACCTGCACCTCCGGCGCATGCCCGTAGAGCGATGCGGTGGCCCAGGCATGCACCAGACCTCGGCCGATCAGGCTGCTGGGGACCTCGAGTACGATGGCGGTGACATTGTTGCCGACGAAGAAGTTCTGGCCATTCTGGAACGCTTCCGGGGCAAACCGGTTTTCGGACCACAGAGCTTTTCTGAAGGCACCGAAACCGACGCCATTGGTGGCGAACAGATCGGGCGCGAGGCCTGCGTACGCGAGGCAGCCCTGATCCGCAGTCACGACGCGTCCCGTGTTTCCGGAAATGATGAGTTCGCCCGCGGCGCCCTTCAGAGCGTCGGCTCCGGTGGCGCGCCGGACCGCGAAGGACTGAACGTGCCGGTACCCGCTACCATCGGCGTGGGCGGGCGCGCCGAACTGGACCTTAAAGGCGACGTCTTCGCGAAGATCGCGATCCGTGTCGAAGCGAAAGGCGTAGAGGCCTTCGTCGCGGAAGGTGTCTGGCGCGCCGACGCCGGCATTCGGATTCACGGTCAAAGCCATGACCGTTGTGCCCGGGCGGCCGCGAAACAAGTAGAAGTCGCAGATGTTGATGCGGGGGTCTTCTTTTGCGGTAGGCGTATCGAAATGATGCGACATGGCAAATCTCCTCCTACAGGGTTGGACGCGAGGCGTTCAGAAATCCAAGGCGGACGATCAGTCGGGCTGCTTATCCGTGTCGTCGTCCGTCCGCCCGAACGAAGGGAGGTACCGGCCGAAGTTCAATTCGAAGTCGCTCCGAACACCGTAACCGATATTACGAACCCTCGCACGGCGCGCCTTCGCACCTGGCAAGGCCAGCAGTGGGAAGAACAGGTCGTTGCTCGACTGAAGCTCGGTAGCTGTCGGCGTCCCGAACCGATTGACCTGGGCCTTCGCCGCGGCCAGCGTTTCACGGTCGAACGAGGTCAGGCGCCGGACGAGACTATCGACAAACGAGTCGAGGGCGTCGTCGTTCAGCGTGCGGTTCACCCAGCCATAACGCTCGGCGATGTCAGCGTCGAAATCGTCGCCGCTGAGGACGATCTCAAGTGCGCGCGAGCGGCCGACCAAACGCGGGAGCCATTCCAGCGCTCCGCCGCCCGGGACCAGTCCGACGCCGATCTCAGGTTGGCCGAATATGGCGCTTTGCCGGCTGGCGAAGCGCATGTCACAGGCCAGCACGAACTCGTTACCGATGCCGCGCGTGCGGCCGCGAATCTTGGCGATGCTCACGACTGGCGTGGACGAGAGGCGCAGCACAAAGTCGCGCCAAATGCCCAGCGCCTCTGGCCGTTCAGCCGCTTTGGCTACGTCGAGATGGGCAACAAAAAAATCGGGATTCGCCGACTGGAATACTACGACCTTCACAGACGGGTCTGCCTCGAGGTCGGTCGTCAGCGCTCCCAGTTCGACGATCGTTGCGGGAACAAACATGTTGATCGGCGGGTTACTGAAAGTAATCGTCCACCGGCCCGGATAGGTGCGGTCGGTGTTGAACTGCGAAGGGTCGCTGCTTTGTTGCGTAGCTCCTGCTTGGCTCATGATATCGCTCCTCTATTGGATTGAATTAAGGTTGGCCTTTTGCGAAGGCTAGGCGTGTGGCCTTCTCTCTCGTCGACGGAAGCGCGACAATTCGGGAAGGCGGCGCCTGCGCGCGCCGCCCCGCCCGACATTCGAACTAGCGCAATGACCGGAAGCCTGCGCGAAGCTCTTCGGAGAAGAGTTTCGGTTGCTCCCAGGCCGCAAAGTGCCCGCCCTTGGGAAGCTTGTTGAAGTGAATGAGCTTGGGGAACGCCCGTTCCGCCCAGCTTCGTGGAGTAGGATAGAGTTCGTCAGGAAAAACGCTCACGGCGGTCGGGACAACGACGCCTCTGACGCCGAAGAACGAATAACCCTTGTTTTCCCAATAGAGACGAGCCCCCGAGAGCGCCGTATTCGTCAACCAAGTGAGGGTGATGTTGTCGAGGACGTCGTCTCGTGTGAGGCCTTCGCTGCCTCCGGCAAAGACACGCGCGATCATCTCGTAGCTGCGCGCGTCGTGATCAAGGAAATAAGCCGCCAGGCCGACAGGGGAATCAGCGATTCCGTAAAGCGTCTGAGGGCGCAGACCCATCTGGTACCCGTAGGCGATTCCCTTTTGATAGACGAACTGTACACTCTCGTAAGCGGTCTTTTCGTCGGCGGAGAGATCCGATGGCGCCGGCGCTCCTGAAAAAGCAGCCTTGTCGACGTCGGCCGGGAAGATCCCGGGCATGTTGGTGTGAATGCCGAGCAACTCCGGAGGCGCTTGCACACCCATCAGCTCGGTGATGACTGCACCCCAATCGCCGCCTTGCGCTACGAATTTGTTGTAGCCGAGGCGCTTCATCAACACGGTCCAGGCACGCGCAATGTGGGCGGGGTCCCACCCGGTGGTGGCCGGCCTGCCGGAAAAACCATAGCCGGGCATCGACGGAACCACGATATGGAAAGCGTCGGATGCATTTCCGCCGTGTGCGGTGGGATTGGTTAGCGGATCGATGATCTTCAACTGTTCGGTGATCGAGCCGGGCCATCCGTGCGTAACGATGACCGGCAACGCGTTTTCGTGTTTTGAACGAACGTGAATGAAATGAATGTCCAGCCCATCGATTTCGGTGATGAATTGGGGCAAGGCGTTCAATCTTGCCTCGCACTTGCGCCAGTCGTATTCGGTGCCCCAATAGCGCGCAAGCGCTTGAGTTGTCGCGAGCTGCACGCCTTGGGTTGTATCTGTGACCGTTTCCCGTTCCGGCCACCTGGTGTTGTTGATGCGCCTACGCAATTCGGTGAGTTCGGTTTCCGGAACATTCACCTTCTGAAACGGGCGAATCGCATCGGCCTGCGCGCTGCTTCGTTGTGTAGCACTGGTTTGGGTCATGGTGTCCTCCTTTATGAGTAGTTTCGTATTCCTCGCCTGTGGACCTGGCGACTAACTGCTTTCTCGTGGCTGGGAGGACGAGTTCCGTCGGTAGGCGGCGGAAAGGCTACCACAAATTGAGCGTCCGGAGCATTAAATCCCGGTAATGTCGGGTAATGTCGGCTAGTTTAGACCGATCGACCGCTCCATGTTGCTGGGTTCTGCTGGGGGATAATTCGGTAGGTTCTGGGAAGTATGGGTATCCCGGGTTTCGTGGATTAGATTCCTGTGGCCTTCGACTGAACCATGATCCTCATAGATAAGGACTTCCGCGATCTGCTTCCGCCTTTGCCTCCCGAGAACCGCAGATTGGTCCCAACGTGGGAGGGTTGCCATCCAAACAAGTCGTTGGCTGGGGACGTAGTTCAGACACACAAGGCTGGAAGACTCCACCATCGAAATCATCCTTCGGCTCAAACTGCAGCAGGTCGGGCTCGAAGGATTCGAGTATTACACGCCAGCCCAGCTCAGCGGCGGCATGAAGAAACGCGCCGCCGTGGCCCGCGCGCTGGCGATGGATCCGGAGATCTTGTTTGACGAGCCCTCGGCGGGACTGGATCCCATCATCGCGGCAGGTATCGACGAATTGATTCTGGAACTGAAGCGCGCGTTCCACATGACCATCATTGTGGTTACGCACGAGCTGGCGAGCGCGTTTCTGATTGCCGACCGCACGCTCTTGATCGCTGGAGAAATGCCGTGGCGACGCAGGACGTTGCCCACCGTTTGATCGGATAGACGATCTGCGACCACACGGGGTCGCCAACACCGAAGCGACTGCACACTTTCAATTCCCCTAGACTGCGATATAATTGATGTTGCTATGCTTTCTGAAAAACCACTCCTGACCGCCTCGGTCAAGCGTAACTCTCTCGACGCGATCGACGTGGAGAATGACGCGGAACTTGACGCCCTCACCGCTCAAGTCCTCGCTGCGGGCAACAAGATCGCCGAGTCGGAACGCGCGGAGATGATTCGCAAAGGTATCATCGACGAGCATGGCAACCTCCTGAAGACCGAACTCCCCGAAGATATGCGTAAGGACGCAGACAGAGACTTCGGGGGATAACTTGGCGCGACCGCGAATGGTCATCGTTGCCGGTCCTCCTGGCAGCGGCAAGACAACTCGTTTCCCCGTAGCTGAATTCGGCGTCGATTCCTTCAATGCTGATTACCGCGCCGCGCAACTGAATGCCGGTTCCTTTCGGGGTATCTCGACGGAAATCCGCTCCCAGGTGAACGTCGAGTTTTCAAAAGTGGATTTTGGACCATATCTCCGCGCGGAAAAGCTTTGCCCTCGAAACAACGCTTCGCAGTAAGGTTACGTTTGAGCAGGTGCAGCTGGCCCGGGAGCACGGCTTCTGGACTTCAATGTATTACGTCACTCCTGGCAGCGTTGAAGAATGCATCAAACGCATCAAGGCCCGCGCTTACCGTGGGGGGCACTCCGCGTCCGAGAGTGTTGTTCGCGACATCTTCCAAAAGAGCCTGCATCATCTTGTGACAGCCCTCGATTTTGGTGACGGTGGAATTAACCGCGTAGAGATCTACGACAATTCCGCCAACCTCGCCGACCAGAAAAACGTGCAGCGAATAATGAGCATGCGCCAAGGCCGCGTGACCTTACTCGCCAGCAACGTTCCTAGTTGGCTTGAGCACTTGCTAAAAGGTACGAAATTCGAGATCCCTACGCTGCGCGAATTCTTGCAGCTTCGGGCCAACCGTCGCAGCCACGATCTCGGCCGCTAATGACCTCTGTGCCTTCTTTGGCCCGCACTCGCCAGACATCTGAAGGAGAATCTATTACACTTCAGTTCATTCACCGGGGCCGGGGGACTGCACAATGTATGTGTGCTTCCCGACGACGAGGCTAGCGCCCGTGAGATCGTGCGAGCAATCATCGACGATCAACCGCCAAGCTGATCGGCACAATGCTTCGGCGTGCGCCTGGTAATCGCACATCTCGCTGTTGAAACATGTTTGGGCTCGGCCGTTTCTAAATTGGTAGAGGCGGTGGGGATCGAAACAACCTACCATTGGCATTTCAACGACTTGCAAAGTAGGGCTCGGTATGAAAAAGAAGGACTTGGTAGTCCTTGGAACCCTTATTGCCGCCTTAATGCCGCCTTTTTTCCCATGATGCTGCGAACAACTCTGCGATTTGCTTCTCGTACTGCTTTCGGTATTGCTTGCGTGTAGATGTTCATGGTCGTTCGAATGTCCGCATGCCTCAACAATGCCTGCTGAACTTTCACATCCACTTCGTGCTCACGCAACAAACACGAGTATGTGTGTCTAAACGTATGCCATCCAACACGCCCGATGCCGGCTGCTATGCCGGCGGGAACCAAATGATTCTCACGAATCTTACTCGGCCAATACGGATTCCCTGTCTCCGGGTTGGCGAAGATCCATTCCGAATCAATGGCCTTCGTTCTCTCTCGGTGCTGCCGAAGAATGCTCGCGAGGTCTCGATCCATGGGAAGCGGTTTTGCGGAACCTTCTGTCTTTGTGTCTTCCACATTACCTTCCACCCAGGACCGAGCGATTGAGATATTCAATCCGTCCCAATCGACATCGCTCCATTTCAGTCCCACGACTTCACTCACTCGTGGACCCAAGAACAGAGCGACAAGCGCCATAGTCCGGTACGGCTCCTTCAATCTCTCAAGCAAGAGATTGAACTCTTTGATGGTCAAAATCCGTGGAATCTTCGTTCGTTTTGACGAGCCCTTAACGCGAACGAGACTCATGGGATTTCGATCAATCGGAGTCAATTCCCACCGCATGGCCCAATTGAAGAGCAGATGCATCATGTCCCGGATGTGCCCCTTGCTCCTGCCTGCCAGCTTTAAGTCTCTGATCCACAGCTCGACGGCAAGTGGCTTCACCTCGGCGATTGGACTGTCTCTCCACTTCGGCTTGATGTGACAGTTGATCCAGCTCAAGTACCGGGAGCGCGTCACTTCGCGCTCAGGTAACGCTTCCCGGATGTACCGGTCAATGACCGCACCGAACGAAGTTTGGTCAGCCGATTGAGGGTCGTTGATGATGAGCCTTCGACTCTCGGTAGCCTTCCAAGCTTCGACCTCCGACATTTCCTCCACTGTTCCAAGTATCACGGAATGCGAACCACTACGATCTCGATACTCCCAGACCCAGGCATGCGGGCCAGTCTTACGAGATTTCTGGCGCACATACCCGAACTGGTACCTCCTGCGCTCAAACATTGGCATTCTCCTTTATGTTTGAGCCTCAAGGGTGGCGTGCCGAGTGTAATTCCATTCGCATCCAACAGTCCAGTTCGCTCGCGTAGAAATACCAACGTCCAAAACGGAAATGCCCTGGCACCTTGCCCGCACGCGCCATGCGCTTGACGGTCCTCGGGTGAACTCTCACAAAGGCCGCGGCTTCCTCGCACGTCAAAGGGCGTTCGACAACTGAGCATTTGCCGTCCCCAAACAACCCTGATGCGATCGTTCCATTGTCTCCTCTCCCTGTGGCCCCTTTGCCTGGCTCTGTGAGTGACACCTCGAATGTTTCCTTGATTGGGGATGGCGGTTCTAGTGTGGCCCGGTCTTGCTGCTCAGTTCCAAACAACGGATCGACTTCTAAAATCGAAGCATTCATTGCACGGCGCGGGGCATGCTGTCTTGACGACGCTGTATTCTCGCGCATACCGAATTGAGTTCGACGGGTCTTCATGTTTGTTACGCGGTCTTTGTGAGAGCCCCTCCTTGATTCTGTTCTGGGTTCTGTTCTTTGGCGTGCTGGCCTAGCCAGGCTTTGAATTCGTCATCACGTTTGAATAACACCTTCAGAGCCTCCGTAATGACGTAGGACGGAGTGGAATCGATGAATTTTGCGTATTGATCGAGCTGCATTTTCACCGACTCCTCCACTCTTGCTTGGATGGTCACTGACTTTGGTTGTTTGAGCGGCGCCTTGATGATTGCCATGCTTTCTCTTGTTCCTCCTTTACGGTTTTGTCTTACATCCCGTCCAGCCCACTCCGGTGGATTACCCGCGCCCAAATTGCGACCGGCACCGGAGCGCGCTCGGGCTTCCATCGTTTTTGATCCTCGTTTGTGGAAACGACTTCACCAGGCCTACGGGAGATATCAACGTAAACTGCCCCCTATATACTAAGAGGCCTCGAAAACGGAAAACCTCAATCAGAAAGTTTGGTTTTTTCGAGAAATCCGCGAAGCCACGAGGGAGCCACAGCTAGGGAAACCAGGATCATCGCTGAATTAGGCATGCCGGTCCAAAACGCCTTCGATGCCCTGCTCATCATGAACCTGGGAAGGTTACCGACTTGGGTTGTATTGCGAGGGCTTTGAGCCTTGTCCTTACTTTCTCCCTTACGGGGTGTAATGGACGTTGTCTTACAACTCCGAAACTCCGGCTCTGGGACGCGGCCAAATGAGTCACGCGCTGCGCGTGACTGAGGCGGGAGCGACCCCACAGAAGCCGTGACGCACGGTGCGTCAAAGGGTGGGGTCGCTCTGGCCGCGTCTTTCCTGGCCTTCTTTTCAAGGGGTATCTCCGCTGCTTTTTACAAGTTGGCATCACCGCAAAGATGAAGCGAATCAAAGCGATGGGTGAAGAGCCGGGGTGAAGTCCACTTCACCCGTCGTAGTAGCTGAAGAGCTGAAGCGAACAGCTGATGCCCCTGAAGTCTGGTACTGAAGTGCACTTCTGCTGTCTTTCAAGGTTTGCAGCTCAGATAGGCCTTTTCTCACCAGATAGATTCTGACTTCAACGTATTTTGGGGGCCGGCTTGCTCGAATTCAGCGGCGGACGGCCTCGTCATTTGCTGCCCCGAAAAAACCACACGACGAAGGAAGGCCCCCAAGAAGTACGATGCGAATTTAGCCCTCGAACCGACAATGCTGGCGAGGCGCGATTCAGTCTGCCCGTGCCTCCCCCAGCGCACTTAGCAGCTCAAGTCCATGTTGATTCCGCACGTCGGCGTTGCGGTTGCGGAGCACTCGCCGCCACAAGGATCTCATTCAGAAAGGGATCGTCGGGCCTGTGCCGCCGACCGAGTCCAGAAATTCCTTCGTTCCTGTCAAGGCAGGCCCGGGACAAATTCTTCTCGTCGCTCGTCCGCTGTCATTCTGGGAACGCCTTTTGTATCCATTCGTGCAAAGGCCGCGAATGCTCGCAAAAGTCCAATTCGGGCTGATACTTCAAAGTACTATTGACGCGTTCCTACTTACACCTATATAGAATTACCCATCTCGCCGTCGATGGGCGGGCGTTCAAACAAACGTCGTCCACGGCACTCTGGCTACACCTCAGCGGTCTCGTGGACCTCGCCCCGGAGGTACACCATGCGAGTGAGTCGGTTAGTCCTTTCGCTCATCTTAATTCTTTCCTGTTCCTCACAACTCAGTTCACAACAACCCAGCACCTCCGCCGAACGCGACGCCAATGCAACAGCCGTCCTCAATCGTGCCGTCGCCGCCCTCGGCGGAACCGCAGCCTATTCACAGACCAACGGTGTCGTCGCTCGCGGCTCCCTCAACGCAGCGGCAGGAGGCATCTCCGGTTCAATCCTGTGGGAGTGGGCCGGGCCTGAATTTCGTTACGAGCGATCTGGCCCTAACGGGTCGGTGGTTTTCGTCAGCGGTCACGGTAACCCCGCGCTCAGCGACGGCGGAAAAATTCGTCGCAATATCTACCATCTGGCGATGGTCACATTTCCTGTGCACCTTCCTTCGATCGCACTGGCCACGAGCCTTAACAGTCCTAATGTAAGTATGGGTGCCCCGCAGCAGGTCGCCGTGAATGGAGTAAGTGCTTTAAAAATCTCACTGGTCGACCAGACCGATTCGCTGTCCTCCACGATTTGCCAGCAGACTTGGTATTTTGATTCCACAACCCTCGTGCCCTTTCGCGTTGACTATTTGACTAGCGAAGCTAACGACGCCACGAATGCGCCCCAGGAGTACACCTTACTTTCCGATTATCGCAATGTCTCCGGTGTTCTCCTGCCGTTTCATATCGTGACATTCTTCAATGGTCAGCGAGTTGAGGACGTGACCCTCACGTCCGTGCAGGTGGGTGTTCCGACTCCTAGTTCAGATTTTGAGCCGTCTGTTAGCGTCTCCGGTGGTGCCCTGTGAAGCTGCTGTCGGGTCTAGTCGTCCTGCTATTTCTCTTCAGTTTCAAAGCGCAATGCCAAGCACCCGGCCCAGAGATTCAGCAGGGCATGACTCCCTACGCGTCATTCCAAGACGGTGAGATTGATTCCGTCAATCTCGGGAGCGGAAACGTGGTCATCCACACTCCGCTCGTTTCCTATCCACAACGCGGCGGAAAACTCCGCCTAGCCTTCAAATTCTTTGACACCAACAAGGGCTGGTACGTATACACCTAGCCTATGCACAGAATTTGAGCAGATGGAAGGATGCTGAGGTGTTGGACCATTTGGGGCCCCTGGAAATCCTGTTGTAAAACAGAGAGGCCGCG
>Ga0210407_10005212_pt1 | contig 10073 bp, 8 predicted proteins | sample IncBWC27MmetaG_FD_150860 | JGI IMG/M metagenome (GOLD analysis project Ga0210407, IMG submission 150860) | Forest soil microbial communities from Barre Woods Harvard Forest LTER site, Petersham, Massachusetts, United States - Inc-BW-C-27-M | ecosystem: Environmental > Terrestrial > Soil >... | reverse complement strand
GCGCCAGCTGCTGCCCAAATTATTCGCATCGCTGCGCGAGCTGTTGAAGGATTTTCCCGAGGCGGAGCAGCGGCACTTGAATGCCCAACTCAAGCGCCTTGGCATCGAGCTGGAGCAAGCCACCGCACCGGATATCGCGGAGCGCGCCCTATGAATGCTGCGAGATCCGCTGCAAGTGCGATCACGCTGTCGATAGCCGCCTTGATGTTGGGTTGCGCGGGATTTCCGGCAAAGCAAAAGCCCGTGCGCTTGCCGGAAACAGCGCCGCTCGATGGCGGGGAATTCAGCGGCGGCGGCGATTGGCCGGAGCCCGAATGGTGGAAGCGCTATCAGGATCCCGCTTTGGATCGGTTAATTGCGCTGGGTCTTGCCAATTCACCGAGTCTCGCGACCGCGAGCGCGCGCTTTGATTCGGCCCGGCAATCCGTTCGACTCGCGGCGGCCGCCTCGGGCGCCCAGGTGACCGCCAGCGCCGACACCGATCGTCAGCGGCTGAGCGACAACGGCATATTTCCGCCGCGGTTGCTGGGATTCACATGGTACAACCAGTCGGACCTGGGGCTGCAAGCCAGCTACACCTTCGATTGGTGGGGCAAGCAGCGCAACGCCGTGGAATCCGCGATGGACCAGGCGCATGCCGCCCAGGCGGATCGAAGCGCCGCGGCATTGATGCTCGCCAGTTCCATCGCCGATACCTACTTTGGCTGGCAGTCCGATCAAAACCGGCTCGCTCTCGCGCGTGACAACGAAAACACCATCGAGTCGGAGAGCAAGGTCATCGCGGCTCGCGTACGCGCAGAGTTGGACTTCGCCGACGATATCAACCGCTCCGACCTTGCGCTGGCTGCCGCCCGCGAGCAAATCGCCGCGCTGGAGGGTTCTGCGCGGCTGCGCATCGTCGCGTTGGCGGCGCTGGCCGGCCGGCCGGCCGGGGAATTGCCGCCGCTGACGCGCAAATCGCTGCCCTCATTTCCGGCCGCATTGCCCGACAATGTTAAAATCGATTTGATATCGCGGCGCGCCGACATCACCGCGAGTCGTTGGCGCGTCGAAGCCGCCGAGAGAAACTTGGACTCCGTGCGTGCCGATTTCTATCCCGATGTGACCGTGAATGCGCTGGCCGGATTCTCGAGCATCGATGCCGGTAAGCTGCTCGAATACGGCAGCCGCGTACCCCAAGCAGGTGCGGCCATTCATCTGCCGATATTCGATGCCGGCCGATTGAAGGCGCGCTACGGCGGGGCGCAGGCTGCCATTGATGCTGCGGTTTCGACCTACCAGGACAGCGTGATCAGCGCGGCGCGCGATGTGGCGACTCAGGCCGCGACGCGCGCGCAAATCGAATCACAGCGCACGCAACGAGCGCTCGGGGTCGATGCGGCGCTGCGCATCAAGGATACGGCGGCCGCGCGCGTGCGACAAGGGATCGCCGATTCCCGCACCGAGCTGAAGGCCACTGAGTCCTGGATAGAGCAACGCGACGCGTTGCTGCAGCTCGACGCGGCGGCGCTCTCGGCCGACGTGGCCTTGCAGCGCGCGCTCGGCGGCGGCTATGAAAGCCGGCAAAAACTCGCTGACTCACAGGCGCGGCCCGCAGCGGCCGCTTCGCGCACCGCGACGCCATGAACGCGAACGCCGAATCGCCGGCTGCAAGTCCCACGAATGGCAAGCGGCGCGGGATTTTGCTTGTCATTGCGCTGATCTTCATCGGCATCGGCGCGTTATCCGCGGCGTACTGGGTTTTGGTGCTCTCGAAGCGCGAGAAAACCGACGATGCCTACGTGAACGGCAATAAGGTGACGATCTCCGCCCAGGTTGCCGGCACCGTAGTCGCGGTCCTCGCGGACGATACCCAGCTCGTGAAGGCGGGCCAGGTGCTGGTAAAGCTCGATCCCATCGATGCGGAAACCGCCTTGAGCCGCAGCGCAAATGCCTTGGCGCAGGCCGTGCGCCAGGTGCGCCAGCAAAAAGCCACCGCCGATCAATACGATTCGGTGATCGAAACGCGCAAGTTGGAGCTGGCACGCGCGGCGACCGACCTCGCCAAACGCGAACCCTTGTTGCCGGATCGTGCCATCCCAGCGGAAGAAGTGCGCCACGCGCACGAAAGCGTCGAAATTGCCGGTGCGGCGCTGACGCAAGCGGTGCGTCAATCGAGATCCGCGCATGCATTGGTGGACGGAACTGCGGTGCAAAGCAATCCGGCGGTACTGCAGGCGCGGGACGCCTACCGCGATGCATGGATTGCCGTGCAGCGCAACGCCGTGGTCGCGCCGGTCACGGGTTATGTTGCCGAACGAAGTGTGCAATTGGGGCAGCATATTCAGGCGGGACAGGCGCTGATGAGCGTAATTCCGTTGAATCCCCTCTGGGTCGATGCGAATTTCAAGGAAGTGCAGCTGCGCAACCTGCGCATCGGCCAGAAGGCCGAGGTGCGCAGCGATTTGTATGGCGGGTCCTACATCTATCATGGCCGCGTCGAAGGCATGTCCGCCGGCACCGGCGCGGCGTTTTCGCTGCTGCCGCCGCAAAATGCGTCGGGGAATTGGATCAAGGTCGTGCAGCGGGTACCCGTGCGAATTCAGATTGACGACGGCGATCTGGTCAAGTCGCCGTTGCGTGTCGGGCTTTCCGCTACGGTCACCGTCGATACGACATCCCGTAATGGACCGGTGCTGGCCACGGACATCAGCGACAATTCCGTGGGCGACACGCAGGTCTATACGCAGGATTTGGCAAAAGCGAACTCGGAAGCCGATGCGATTGTGCGCCGAAATCTCGGCGCCGATCACTAGCTTTTGCCTGAATGGCTGATTCCAACCAGGCGGCCGGCGCGTTCGAATATCCGCCTTTGCACGGCGGCAGGTTGCTGTTCCTGACCGCCGCCATCGCCTTGGCGACGTTCATGGAAATCCTCGACATGACCATCGTCAATGTCTCCGTGCCCGCGATCTCCGGCAGCCTCGGCGTCAGCACGTCGGAAGGAACCTGGGCGGTCAGCTCGTACATGCTTGCGGCGGCAATCATGCAGCCCTTGTCCGGCTGGATCGCGCGCCGCTTCGGGGAAGTCAGAACCTTGGTCACCTCGATCTGCTTGTTCATGGTGTTTTCGGCGGTCTGCGGGCTTGCCACCAGCCTGCCGATGCTGGTGGGCGCACGCCTGATTCAGGGGTTCGTTTCCGGGCCCATGATGTCCGTGGCACAGGCGACCTTGTTGCGCAACTATTCCGTCGAGCGGCGCGGCATCGCCCTGGCGATGTGGTCCATGGTGATCATGATTGCCCCGATTTGCGGCCCCATCCTCGGCGGCTGGATCACGGATAATTTATCCTGGCCCTGGCTGTTCTATATCAACTTGCCGGTAGGCGCATTTTCCGCCGCCGCCATCTGGTCAATTCTGCGGCATCGCGAGTCCAAGACCCTCAAACTGCCCATCGATGTCGTGGGACTCATGCTGCTCGTCATCGGTGTCGGCAGTCTGCAGTTCATGCTGGACAACGGCAACGAGAAAGACTGGTTCAATTCGCCGCTCATCCTGGCGGCCGCGGTCGTGTCGATCATCGCCATCTCGTTCCTGATTCCCTGGGAACTCAACGACAGGCATCCGGTCGTGGACCTGCGTCTGTTCGGGCGGCGTAATTTTCGCGTCGGCACCTGCACTCTCGGCCTGGCTTATTTCGCATTTATGGGCGTCAACATCATTTTTCCACTCTGGCTGCAGACCACCGTGGGCTACACCGCCACCTGGGCGGGATTCGCGATCGCTCCCGTCGGCCTGCTGAGCCTGGTGATCACGCCCTTCGTGGGCCGGTTCATCGGCCGCATCAATTTACGGCTGGCGGCGAGCTTCGCGTTCTGCGTGTTCGGCTCGGCTATTTTTTGGACGGCGACGTTGAATGAGACCGCGAGTTTCGCGCAGTTCGCAATGCCGCGGTTGATGCAAGGCGTGGGAGTGTCATTTTTCTTCTTGCCGCTGAATCAGATTCTGCTGTCGGGCGTCCCGGCGAACGACCTCGCCTCCGCTTCGGGAGTCAGCAATTTCGTGCGCACCATGTCCGGTAGTTTTTCGACCGCCATCGCGGTCTGGGTGTGGAATCGGCGCAGCGACTACCATCACGCCGTGCTGACCGAGCACATCCGAAATTCGGCCGATGCGTGGACGCAGTATCAAGCGCAGCTTGCGGCTCATGGGATCAGCGGCGCCGGCGCCTCCGAATACGTGAATACCGTCATCTCCGGCCAGGCAGCGACGCTGGGAGTCAGCGACGTATTCAGCCTGTTGGGCCTCATGTTCCTGCTGTTGATACCCTTGATCTGGTTCGCAAAGCCGCCGTTTGGCGCGCGGGCGGCGAACCCCGGTCACTGATTCCCGGGCATCGAATCCGTGTAGGATCGCTGCCAGGCTTGGTCTTCCGTAAGAGTACTCTTTGAGTCCACCGTACATTCTTGCCGTCGGCGGAACGCTGCGCGCCAATTCGTCGACCGAAAGGGCGATGATTCACGTGCTCAATGCCGTACAACGCGCCGGCGCGCGCACCAATCTCATCAGCGGCGCGCAGCTGCAACTGCCGCTGTATCAGCCCGACAATCCCGAGAGAGGCGAGGGCGCGCGTTTTCTGGTGGCCGAACTCGCCCTGGCCGACGGCATCATCTTGGGATCGCCGGGCTACCATGGCAGCATCTCCGGTCTGGTCAAGAACGCGCTGGACTATGCCGAAGATTTGCGCAGCGATCCGCGGCCTTATTTCAGCGGGCGCGCCGTCGGCTGCATCGCCACCGCCGCGGGATGGCCGGGTGCCGTCAATACCCTGAGCGCCTTGCGCGAAATCGTACATGCGCTGCGCGGCTGGCCCACGCCTTTGGGTGCCGCCATCAATTCGACGGAAAATGTGTTCGATGAAGACGGTCGATGCCTGGTGCCCAGGGTCGGACAAATTCTCGATCTGATGGCGGATGAAGTCATGAGCTTTGCGCAGGCGGTTGCGCAATAGCGGTGACCGCCTTCTTCGCGTTGCGCCGCGATCGCGCAACAATATGTAAATTTACAGATTATTTTTCGCGCCTGGGAATCGGCGCGGGCAACCCGCCCCATGCCGGCGGCCGTCACAGCGCAAGCATGAACCACGTCGCAAATTGCGCACGTAAGTGCGCTGTCCTACACGCCGTCAGCGCGCGCCCATAGCCCCGCGGGGCGGCGACCTGCTAAAAGCGATTCGCTATGACGCTGAAATCCGCCCAGGAGAGTGACAAGCCGATCGGCAGCGCTGCCGAGGCGGCGCAAATGGCCGTTGAAGCGGGGCTCGTTTACGTCTCCGATACGGAGCCTGGTATCCGGCGTCTGCGCGCCGGCAAAGGCTTTCGCTATATCACGCCCGAAAATCGCCGGCTTGCGGCGCAGGATGATCTGAAGCGCATCGCGAGCCTCGCGATTCCGCCGGCGTATCGCGACGTTTGGATCAGCATGAAACCCCGAGGTCATTTGCAGGCGACAGGACGGGACGCACGCGGGCGCAAGCAGTATCGCTATCACACGGCGTGGCGCGAATTGCGCGACAGCGCGAAGTTTTCGCGCATGGTGTCGTTCGGCGAGCGCTTGCCGAAGCTGCGGCGCAAATTGCAGCGCGACCTGGCATTGCCGGGCTTGCCGCGGGAAAAAGTCCTTGCTGTCGTGGTCAGCTTGCTGGACGCCACCCGGGTTCGAGTCGGCAACACCGAGTACGCCCGGGACAACAAGAGTTTCGGTCTTACGACACTGCGCAACCGCCATGTGAGCTTCATACGGGACGGCCGCGCCGTGCTGAACTTCCGCGGCAAGGGCGGAGTGCAGCACGAAATCCTTATCGACGACAAGCGGATAGCGAAAATCGTGCGCCGCTGCCAGGAGATTCCGGGCCAACATTTGTTCCAATTCATCAACGACGACGGTCAGCGCTGTCCGATCGACTCGGGCCAGGTCAACGACTACCTGCGCGAAGCCATGGGCAACGATTTTACCGCCAAGGATTTCCGCACTTGGGGCGCAACGCTGCACGCCATTACTCTGCTGGCATGCACGCCCTTGCCGGAATCGCGCAGCGAGCATGCGTTCAAGAAATGCATCGCCGCAGTGGTCAAACAAGTGGCCGCCCAACTGCGCAATACCCCGGCGGTGTGCCGCAAATCCTATATCAACCCTGCCATCTTCGACAGTTGGCGCCTGGGTCACATTCAGGAAAAAATCGACGGCAAGCTGACCGCGGCTTCCGCCCGCAAAGCCGAGACCCTGGTGCTTGCATTCCTGCGCCAGGAGGGCGGCGGCAGGCGTGCCATGGACCGCGCTGCGTCCGACCTGCAAAAGCTCGCCGACATGGACGAACGACCGATGATCTCGTAACGGTGAGGCAGCCCATGCGCACGCAATTATCCGCCGCTCACATTTTGTTCCTGCACCTGCGCACGCATGCGCAACTTCGATACCATTTCGGTTTGACTGAGACAAGCTGCGCGGCAAATGAGAGCGGCCCTGGAGATCCCGGCGCCGGCGCTGCGCGGGCTAAGCGGGTTAAAGAATCCCTTTCCTTTGTGGTGCCCAAATCGATCGCGCCTCGTCCGTGATCTCGCGCTCCCTACCCAACTGGCTGACTGCCTCGATTTTAATGAGTGCAAGCGCTTGCAATTCTGGTCTCCGTGGTTTAAGTATATCGTGAAGGGCTGAAGAACTAGGTGGGCAGTCCGGCAGCGGCGCCCACTGGCACCCTAGCCGGCAAGGAATTAAGGAGTGGCGTTGTCGAGTGGGCCGCATCAGTATTCACGGCTTACGATGGCCCAGGCTCTCGTAAGGCATCTCGTCGCGCAGCGCATCGTCACCGACGGCCGGGAGCAGTCTCTGTTCGGCGGCGTCTTTGCGATCTTCGGCCATGGCAATGTGATATGCCTCGGCGAGGCCCTGCATGAGGCGCGCGAATTTCTTCCGACCTGGCGGGGGCAGAACGAACAGTCCATGGGCTTCGCAGCGGCCGCCTACGCCAAGGCGCATCGCCGGCGCCGCATTTGCGTCGCGACCTCATCAGTGGGGCCGGGTGCGACCAACATGGTGACCGCGGCGGCGGTGGCGCACACCAACCGTCTGCCTGTGCTGTTTTTGTCCGGCGATGTCTATCACCACCGGCTGCCGAATCCGGTGCTGCAGCAGGTGGAGCAATTTGGCGATCCCACGATGTCGGTGAATGATTCCTTCAAGCCGGTCGTGCGATATTGGGACCGCATCACGCATCCGGCGCAGCTGATCCAGTCCCTGCCGGCCGCGATCGCCACCATGCTCGATCCGGCGGATTGCGGACCGGCATTTTTCGGTTTGCCGCAGGACGTACAAGGGATCGCCTACGACTATCCCGCGTCGTTCTTCGAGCCACGTGTCCACCGGATACGCCGGATGCGACCCGATGTCGAGGAGGTCACGGCTGCCGCGATCCGCATGAAACGCGCCGGGCGCCCCGTCATCATTGCCGGCGGCGGCGTTCATTATTCGCTGGCAGAGGACACGCTCGCCGAGTTCGCTGCGCGTCACGACATTCCCGTGGTCGAAACCATTGCCGGCATGTCGACGCTGCTGCACGGGCATCAGCTCAACTTCGGGACTGTGGGCGTGACGGGTACCGATTGTGCGAACCTGCTGTGCGGCGAGGCCGACCTCATCCTCGCGATCGGGACCCGCCTGCAGGATTTCACCACCGGCTCTTGGACGGTCTTCAAACACGACGCCCAGTTCATCGGGCTCAACGCGGCGCGCTTCGACGCCGGCAAGCACATGGCCCTGCCGATCGTGAGCGATGCACGCGAAGGCCTGCGTGCACTGGACACGGCACTTCAGGATTGGCGCGCCGATTCGCGCTGGAGCGCGCGTGCCGGCGTGCTGCGCGAGCAATGGAACGGCCGCGCCGAAACTCGAAGCAAGGCAGCGGAGCATCTCCCCTCATACGCCCAAGTCATCGACGCGGTGAATCGCCTGTGCGCGGATGCGGATCGCGTCGTGACCGCCGCCGGCGGATTGCCGGGCGAGATTGCGGCCAATTGGCACGCGCGCTCTGTCGCATCGGTCGATATCGAATACGGCTATTCCTGCATGGGGTACGAAATCGCCGGGGGATGGGGCGCTCGAATTGCGCAGATGGAGCGCGATTCAGGCGGCGACACCATCGTATTGGTCGGCGACGGATCGTATCTGATGCTCAATTCAGACATTTATTCCAGTGTTTTGTCGGGCCGCAAGCTCATCATCATCGTGTGCGACAACGGTGGTTTTGCCGTGATCGACAAGCTGCAGCGCAATACCGGAAACGTATCGTTCAACAATATGATCGTCGACTGCAAACGGGAAGCTGCTCCGTTTGCGGTCGACTTTGTGATGCATGCTCGCTCGATGGGAGCGGGCTCCGAATCGGTGGCGGATATTGCCGGGTTCGAGGCGGCCTTCCTGCGCGCGAAGGGCTCGGAGCGCACCTACGTGATCGAAATCAAAGTCGATGCCTTTGCGTGGACCCAAGGAGGGCATGCGTGGTGGGAAGTCGGAACTGCGCAGGTCAGCAACCGGCCTGAGGTGTTGGCCGCCGCGGCCGAATCGGAAATCGGCCGCCACCGGCAGCGCAGAGGCGTGTGACATGAGTTTCGGTTTTGACCTGACGCGGCGTTTCGCCGCGATCGTCGTGGGCCGCGCGGGCATGGATCTATATCCGCTACCCGATGGTACGGAGACGGAATCGGCCGAGCAGTTTGCCGCCGAGATCGGCGGCTCTGCCGGCAACATCGCGGTGGCGCTGTCGCGCCAGGGCTACCGCGCGGCGCTGCTCGGGCCTCTCTCCGCCGATCCGGTCGGCCGCTTCGTGCGCATTCATCTCGCACGCAACGAGGTGGATACGTCCCGGTGCCGCATGATTTCCGGCGACTACCGCACCAGCCTCGCCATCTGCGAGACCCGCAGGGAAGATAGCGAAACGGTGTTCTATCGCAACGGCGCTGTCGATCTGCAGCTGCGTGCCGAGGACTTCGATTCGTCGTTCATCGGCAGCGCCGCCGTTCTGATCGTTACGGGAACTGCGCTGGCCGCGGAGCCCTCGCGTGCGGCGGCCCTGGAGGCGCTTGCATTGGCCCGCGCCGCCGGAACCTTCTCCATTCTCGACGTGGATCATCGGCCCGTGTCGTGGCGATCCACCGAGGAGGCGACGCGAGTCTACGCGGACGCTGCGCGCCGCTGCGATGCCGTGGTGGGCAATGACGAAGAGTTCGCCTTAATCGCCGGAAGCGCCGCCAAAGCGCTCGCCGCCGCCGCGCAACTCGTCAAGGACGGTCGCCGTTTCGCAATATTCAAGAAGGGCAGTGCCGGTTGCGTGACGATCACCGCGGAGCGAACCTTCGAAACCGGCATATTCGGGGTCGGCGTCAAGAAGCCGTTCGGAGCGGGGGATGCCTTTCTCGGCAACCTGGTTGCCGCACTGCTGCGCGGCCAGTTGCTGGAGCCGGGGGTGGTGCGGGCCTCCGCGGCGGCGGCCTATGTAGTTTCGCGGCGCGGCTGTGCATTCGCCATGCCGACCCCGTCGGAGCTCGACTCGTTCGTTCAAAGCCATGCGATGAAATGAGGTTTCCCATGCACATTCCTCCCTACGATAACCGCAATGCTCCCATCGTCGATGTCGGCGATGCCGAAGTGCCGCTGGCGTATTTCAACATCGTTCGATTGCAGCGCGGACAGCGCTTCGTCTCCGCCGTGTCGGGATTCGAGACCTGCCTCGTACCGGCCCGCGGCACGATCGACGTAGAGGTCGAAGCGCAGGGCGCCCGCCGCTCGTTCGACGCGATCGGCGAGCGCGCCTCGATCTGGGAAGGCGATCCCTCGGCGGTGTATGTTCCGGTGGGCTCCACCGCAAGTTTCGTCTGTCGCTCCGAGAGCGCCGAGATCTTCGTTGCCGGTGCGCGCTTCGATGAGCCATTCGAGCCCTTCGAGGTTCGTCCCGGCAACATCGATCCCGTGCAATACGGTTCCGACGACACCAAGACGCACCGCAAGATCAAGCATATCCTCGGGCAGAAGCCCCCCGGGC
>Ga0210407_10005209_pt1 | contig 10075 bp, 8 predicted proteins | sample IncBWC27MmetaG_FD_150860 | JGI IMG/M metagenome (GOLD analysis project Ga0210407, IMG submission 150860) | Forest soil microbial communities from Barre Woods Harvard Forest LTER site, Petersham, Massachusetts, United States - Inc-BW-C-27-M | ecosystem: Environmental > Terrestrial > Soil >... | reverse complement strand
GGATCGGAGTGCTGGTGGGTTGGAAGGCCGCGGTTGTCCATGCGAACTTCGGTCAGGCATGGACCCCTCAGGGGGTCACTCTGGCGGCACCCGGGCTTTCTCCTACCACGGCATTCGGGATGGTGGTCGCGCTTTGCACCGCGCAAATTGGAGCTTTGTACGCGGCGGATGCCTGGAACAACATCACCTTCACCGCGGGCGAAGTCCGGAATCCAACTCGAAATGTGCCTCTGTCTCTCACTCTGGGAACCCTGATCGTAATCGGACTCTATTTCTTCGCCAACTTCGCATACGTCGTGGTTCTGCCCTTCAGCGCAATACAGCATGCGCCTTCCGATCGAGTGGCATCGACCATGTTGCAGGCCATCTTTCCCAGGGTTGGTCCCATACTGATCGCTGTCGCCATCATGATTGCGGCGTTTGGCTGCATGAATGCCTTGATCCTGTCCGGCGCTCGCGCCTACTACGCCATGTCGTTAGACGGCCTCTTTTTCAAGAAGGCATCGGCTCTCAATCGCGCGAGTGTTCCCAGCGTGGCGCTGATCATGCAGGGAATCTGGGCCGCCGTACTGCTGTCGATCCGCACCTACCAGCCGGCCACCGGTACGTACGGAAATCTTTACAGTAATTTGCTGGACTACATAATCTCGGCCGCCCTGATCTTTTACATTCTGACCATCGCTGCCGTATTTCGATTGCGCCAGGTCATGCCGGACGCCGAGCGCCCGTACCGCGCCTTTGGCTATCCAGCGGTTCCGGCCCTCTACCTCATCAGCGCGGTTGTGATCCTGGCGGTCTTGTTCGCGTATCGTCCAGCCACGACCATTCCTGGAGTAGTGATTGTGCTAATTGGCGTGCCGGTATATTTCCTCTTCAAGTACCAAAGCGAGCGTGAAAGAAAACGGGCAGGAAACTCAACCTGATCTCTCCAGGAAAATCCAAGAAAATAGGTCTCGCCGGGGGTGCTATTCTTCAATCTCCGGACATCACCTTCGAATCCGTTGAAGCTGCCCCTGTCCCAGGCAGGAACGGGAGTTGTTGAGTTCGACGAATGGCGCCCTCGTGTTCAGTCTTGAGGGTTGTTTCGGAAACCCAGAAACTTAAGCACGAACAACCGCGCCGGGGAATTCGCTGGTTCGTCGACTCCATTCGGATTGTCAGCTCTGAAATCGCTCGCTGGATCAGGATAGTGATCGGGTTGCCTCGCTGTCTCCGCGGTCGCACGATGCGAGGGGATGCGCGCTTCCCCACCATTGTTCCCAGGGAATGGCACTTCCCGTTCAGCAATGCTGCTGGCTATCTTCGCCGTCAGCTCCTGCTCGACCAGAATGGTTCGCTTGGTCACCCAAACCCCCTTCGTAGAGGTGCCCGGCTACCGATTGTCGCGATTGACCTTGAGGGGGTGGAGATTAGGGGAGCGTCACAACGTTTCCCTGTCTCCACCCTTCTTTTTTCTTTTCTCGCCGCGCAGCCCTGTAGCGTCACGATATCCCGATGGTCGGCAGCCGGGCGTTTCGCCTTAGTGAGTCGCTTTGACGGGAAAGCGGAGCGGCGCCCTGTTGCCGAGAATATGTTGAAGATCGAGCGCCAGGCCGTCTAAGCCCGCTTTTGCTGAACTTCGGCCACTGACAATTTCGGAGAGATGGCGTTCCATCGCTTCAGTCATCTCGGCAGATTCCGGTATTGTGGGTTTCACTTTCGCGATAGGAACGCTGGCCATGAAGGTCGAGGTATAAGGCATGTCTCTGACCTTGGGGTCGCTGTAAGTCGATTTTCTGATCGAGGCACTACCCTCCAGCGTCTGTTGCACCTGAACCCGGGCGGCCATCGCCCACTCGAGAAAACGATAGGCTTCTCGCGGATGTTTCGCCTCTATCGGGATCAGATAGGTGAGACCCTCCAGCTGGCTGAACGGTTCGCCGGAGTTCGACGGGACGAGGCTGTAACCGATCCTGCCTGCAACCTTCGAGACCGCCGGGTCTTCCAGGAAGGGCGCCTGATCGTTCCACAAAAGACCCATAAACACTTTTCCTTCCTGCAGTGAAGATTGCGCTTCACCCCATCCATAGTTCAGCGTGTCAGGCGGACTGAAGGCAATCAGCTTTGCGTACTGTTCGGTGGCCGCAACGTTTTGGGGAGAGTTGACTACGATGTCGCCATATTCGCCGCCGTGTTGGGTATCGAGTATGTTGCCGCCGAACGAATAAACCAGGTTCAGCCACTCGTACCACAGCGCGAGCCCGAGTTTTCCCTGAATATAAGTGCCGTAGAAGTGCTCGTCGGGGCGAGTGAAGAACTCCGCCAGCTGCGAGTATTCGGGCCACGTTGTCGGCGGCTTGAGGTCTCGGTGGTAACGCGCCCTGAACTTGCGTTGATTCGCTGAGTCGTTCAGAAGATCTCTGCGGTAGCACAAAAAAGTCGTCAGGCCGGTGAAAGGGTACCCGTAGGTCCTGCCTCCGTAGGCGCTGAGTTCCCGCCACCAGTTGGGGAAAAGCTGCTCCTGCGGCATGAAGCCGGCGTCGTGCAGGGAGGAGTCGGCGAGAAAAGAATCGATCGGCTGAACCTGGTTTTTTTTGACCAGCGCGCCCAGCAGCCGGTGTCGCACCACAATCACGTCCAGCGTATCGCCTCGATTTGGGCCGCGATCAAGATCACTCATGATCGTGCGATCGTTCTTGTGCACAACCTCGACGCGAGTGCCGCTCTTCTGTTCGAAGTCTGCGATCAGTCCGGTCCTGGTGAGGGAATCGAGAAACCATTCGTCTCCGGCCATGCGAATGGTTAGAGGCTGTCTTCGTACGCAACTAAGCTGCAGAACGGCGAGAACTAGCAGTGCAAACAGCAACGCCCTCGTTTTCCTGGCGGACCATCGATGCATTGGATCGCCCCGATTCACATAGGGGCAGATGTCCTCATCTGCCCAGTCGAGCAAAGTTCGACAGGTTCTTGCATACCGCAACAAATAGCGGAGCTTCGCTCCGCCGGGCAGATGAGGACATCTGCCCCTGCGTATTTTGTGGCCGACCGGTCCTCCGAAATTATTTTTTGATCGAGGAACCTGAAAACCAGAGGAACTTGACCGGCGTGTCCCCGGAATTAATATTCGAGTGCGTCATGGAACGATCGGGCCGAATCATATAGGCCATTCCGGGTTGCTGAACCCGCAACTCCGAGCCAATGAAAGCCAGGCTCTTGCCGTCGATGGCTACCCAGATTTCTTCCTGTCCGGGATTGTGTGGATGCGGTTCGCCCATGGTCAAGGGGTCGATGGTTACCGTGATGATGTCTCCGATGGTGGCCAGCCCGTCTGTTTTCGAAAAGAGGTCGCGCACAATATGCGCCCAGTGGCCCGAAGCGCCTGGAATCGTGTAGGGCGACGCAGCCATCGGGGTTCTTACCGGAACCTGTCTCTCGTCGGTCACCAGCATCTCTTTCCCCGGCACGAAGTTGTCGGGAGTGGGTTCGCTGACGACATACATGGTGAGATCCTCGCTGCCGGTGTTTTTCATGACGAACTCGAGATTGGCCGGCACGAAGATCGCTATATCTTTATGAAGCACGGCAGTCTTACCGCCCGCTGCTATCTCTCCTGTGCCACCGACAATGTAGTAGACGATCTGTTCATGCTCCAACCGTGAAGGCGTGGTGGAATCACGCGGCTGAAGACGGCCGTAGGCGAGGTAATTGGCGGCCTGGAGGATAGCGCCGGGCTGCGGCGGGGCGAAGTTGTCTCCCCGAGTCAGAATATCCCGCAGGACGAGCGAACCGAAAGCGTGACGAGGCATGGAGTCGCGCCAGTCACCGATAAACATATCGATTCTTCTATCTTGCACATCTCTGTCGGCCTGATATCGCACATCTCCGGGACCATCGAAACTGTTTCCGCCCGCGCTCGGCGTGGTTACCGGAGGCTTGGCAACCACCTGGGCGGTCGCCGGCGGGGCATCGCCAATGGGTGACAGCGCCAGGCAAACGAGACCGCCGCACAGCAGTTTCATTCGGTGTGTTCCGTTCATTCTGTCCCTCGATTCGCTGCGTGAGTCTTCACTTAAGCGGCCGTTTTCTTACCGCGCGACAGAAAGTGCGAGCCCATCGGCGCCCGGGCCCGCGTCAATAATTGTTTTCACCTTCCAGTCCGAAAGACTAATGACCGCGACCTTCCCGCTCTGGTCGCAGGAGACATAGGCCACCTTGTTATCGGGAGACACCAAAACCTCCTGCGGCCTGGCCGGAAGGTCGATGGTGTGTGCGACCGTCATGGTGTGGAGATCCACCGCTGCCACCTGGTGTACCAGAGGCAGAGCGATGACCAGCCATCGGCCATCCGGCGTGGGCGCCGATCCGTAGCCCAGACCTGCCAGCGGAACCCATGTCTTGATCTTGTTGGTGGCGGTATCGATCACTGCCAACTGAGGTTTGGTTACGTCGGAAGTGAAAACCAGGCGGTCGTCCGCCGAAAGGGAGATACGTTGAATTTGCGGCGAGACCGGAATAATCGTGATCGTCTTTCGTGCGTCAAGATCGAGAACTGATACGGTGCCGGGTCCCACGTTCGCGGTGTAGGCACGACGTCCATCGCGCGTGATCGCAAACATGTGGGACTGTTCCTGGCCGGTGGGAATCGAGCCGACAATTTTCAGCGTTGCGGGATCGATGATACTGATCGAATGATCAAGTTCGGTGGAGACATAGAGCAAGCCATTTTTTGGACCGATCACAGGGAGGTGGGGACGCACACCTTTTCCGAAATCGATATTGCCCACCACTTTTCGCGCCGCCAGATCGATGACTACAAGATTCGTGCCGTCAGTACCCGGCTGTCCGACGCCGGAATTTCCATAGATCGGCACGTAGGCAAGTTTTCCATCGGGCGACGTCGTTACTTCGTGCCCGGTCACGCCACCCTCGGCTACCTCTGCCACTTGTTTCCCGGCGACCGGATCGATAATCCCCAGACTGTTGTCGCCTTTATTCGCGACCAACAGGATGCTGTTCGACGGCGCCGTTTGAGCCCACAAACAATAGGAGAGCAGTGCTACGAGAGACAACGCCACCAGGAGCTGCAAACGTCGCATATCAAAACTCCGTTCCTACGGCAGGGTCGAGCCATCAAGGCAGATGCCGATTTTCACGACAGGGGACTGAGTCAGAAGCAATGATAATATCATATGGGTACGATTGCAGACTGGTTCGTCTGTTCCCCGGTGCAGCTAGTTGGCCCCTAGTACTCGCCGGTCACGACGTTCAGAAGGGGCTCCCCTCGGGCATAGCGTTCCGCCTGCTCGCTCGCCAGCTTGAATGCTCGCTTCATGAACTTCGTGCTGTCTCCCGCCACGTGCGGCGTGATCAGCAGGTTGGGCGCACTCCACAAGGGATGTCCCGGTGGCAGCGGCTCCGGATCGGTTACGTCGACAGCCGCGCGAATTCTTTTTTCTTGCAGGGCCTGGAGTAGCGCTTCCGTATTCACAAGGGGGCCGCGCGCCGCATTCACCAGCAGTGCGCCGGGCTTCATTTTCGCCAGTCGCCTTGCATCCATGAGATGCCTGGTTTCCGAAGTCAACGGCATGGTCAGCACCACGATATCGGCCTGTCCCAACAGATCGTTCAGCTTGCTAACAGGAACGACGCCCTCGCGCCCACTGCGCGCCACGCGCAAAGCCTTTGCTCCGAAGGGTGCAAGCCGGGCTTCGACTGCCTGGCCGATGGATCCATAGCCTACGATCAGGACCGTGGAATCGGCCACGTCATGGATCGGCGCCGGAGGGTCCTTGATCTTCGTAGGAGGCAACTTCGCAGGCGTTGATTGTGCAGGCGAGGATTTTGCAAACGATGGACCATCAATTTGCTGCGCTTGCTGTCCTGCCGCCCACTTGCCCTGGCGCTGCATTTCGATAAAGAGTGGCAAGAACTTTTCCATGGCCAGAATGGCCGCCAGAGCCCATTCTGCCGTAGGAATGTCGTGCACTCCCCGGGCGTCGCACAAGATGACTTCGGGCGGGAACAACTTCAGCAGGGTGTCCACACCCGCCCAAGGGGTCTGTATGACCTTTACGCCTTTCAGGTGTGGCCACTGGCGTCGCAATACCCTGGGAGGCATGGCGGCGACCCAGAAGTCGACTGCAATGTCTCCCTCCGGCTCCTCGGGAACCCGCACCAGGTTCACTTCCTTGGTGAAGTCTTCCAGCACGGCTTCGTCGATTGACGCGTCCACCCCGACTCGAACCATCATTTGATCCTGCCCCTCTTTCCAACCGAAAAAGTGTTGACACGGCCTATATTCGTATTATCATATCAGCCATGAAAACCAGACTAGTGATTTTGGCTTTCTCCCTGATCGCCGTATCGCTGACCGTTAAGGCTGCGGACATGCCCGCCGGCGGCTTCGCTGGTACTTGGTCGGCAAACTTTGCCAAGTCCAAATTCCCCGGCCCTCCCCCCAGGATTGATATGTGCACCATCGATCCGGATGGCACAGTTACGAACAGTGAAACCAATTCGGAAGGGAAGAGTACGACCTGGAACTACAAGCCGGTAGAGGGACAGCCGGTTTCGATAAATGGCAGGGAAAACGTGACGGTGCTCGTAAAAAGGGTGAATGCTCATACCATCGAACATAGCTGGAACAACAATGGCAAGCTGGGGAAGAGTAAGTCGGTTTTGTCGAAGGACGGGAAGACGACGACCTTCACCATGGATGGGACGGACAAAGACGGCAAACCCTTCCACGAAGTAGTTGTCTACGACAAGCAGTAAGTGACTCAAAGATTCGCCTGGGGCCGGTTTTCACCGGCCGCAGTTCAGTTTTCTTCTTTCGCTGCCACCTGTCCAACCAATTTCAAGCAGGTCAGTGCGGAGCGGACACTCTTGTCCGCCGCCTTTGACTTGATTTTTTTGTTTTGGATTTTGCTTCCTGTGGCCACAGAGTCAGCGTAGAGAGATTGGAGAGCCCAAGGCCAGATACGACTCCAGGTCCAGTTCAACACCAAAGGCGGCGGACAAAGTGTCCGCCCCAAACATGCCTTACGGCAAGGCGAATGCAATCACGGAGTCGCCCGCTGTCGTGTCGTAAAAGCTGCCACCGCTTACCACCAGGACTACATACTGCTTGCCATTCTTGCCCTGATAAGTCATGGGCGTTACGTACGCTCCGGTCTCAAGCTTGGTGTCCCACAGCACCTTGCCTGTGGCTGCTTCGAAGGCGCGGAAGTGTTGATCGTTTGTCGCCGCGATGAAGAGCAACCCTCCGGCAGTCGTAATGGAACCACCAAAGTTCAAAGTTCCAGTGCCGTGAACGCCTTTCGTATCTAATTCCTCAATGACTCCGAACGGCTCTTTCCAGGCAACGTCGCCGGTATTCACATTGATCGCCCACAGCTCTCCCCAGGGTGGCTGCTGGCAGGGCCAGAACTTGTCGTTGTTCCAGAAGCGCGCATACATACCCCAGGGGCTGTTGCGCTCGTACGCGGGATCGGCGGCGTCTTCGTTTTTCGTGACCTTCCCGACATCGGCGATGTTCACGGTATTGACGAACAGATATCCCAAGTCTGGATTGTAGGACATGCCCGGCCAGTTGGTCGTCCCCAGCGTGCCTGGAAAAACGATGGTGAGTTTGGATCCATAGTGCGTATACGGGCCCCCGCTGTTCATGCCCCCTTCCGTGGCCAGAAGGTCGGTGCAGACTTTTTTCTGCTCGGGAGTAACGGTAGCAATTTCGTCGGGGCTGAAGCTGTGCCGTCCCAGGGGCGCGGGCTTCAAGGGGAAGGGCTGAGTCGGCCAACTCGCTTCACCGGGGACATCGCTGGCAGGCACGGGCCGTTCCTCAACCCCGAAGACGGACTTGCCGTTACGCCGGTCGAGGATGAACATCAGTCCAGCCTTTCCAAGGACGGCGACGGCTGGAATCTTTGCTCCCTTTTGCACGACGTCCATCAGTACGGGCGCCGACTCCAGATCGTAATCCCATGTGTCGTGATGCACCGTCTGGAAATACCATGCAAGTTTTCCGGTGTCGGCATGGAGCGCAACCAGCGAGTTGCCGAAGAGATCCTTGCCTTTCCGGTCGGCGCCGTAAAAGTCGGAACTGGGCGAGCCGTGAGGGAGAAATACCAGTCCTCTTTCGAGGTCTATGCTCATGAAGCCCCAGACATTCGTTCCGGAGCGGTTCTTCCAGCTCATACCTGGCCAGGTATCGTGACCGACTTCGCCGGGGCGAGGCACAGAGTGGAATCGCCATACCAGTTTTCCGGTGTGCACGTCCCAAGCCCTGGTGTCGCCCGAGGCGCCGGCGGCCGGGGCTTCTTGTATCTGGCCACCGGTGATCGCCAGGTTCTTGTAAATGGTGACCGGGGAAGTCACATTAAATTGAGCGTGGGGGAATCCGTTGAGCACGCCGGTCTTTATGTCCACCGCGCCATCCACGCCAAAACCCGCGGTGGGTTTTCCGGTTTCGGCATTCAGAGAGAACAGGCGGCCGTCGCTGGTTCCAAACAGAATCGAAGGAGGTGTTTTTGCATCACCCGGCCAATAAGCAACACCGCGTCCAGCCGGCCGTCCATGATCCATTTTGTAAGACCACAGTTCGTTACCGGTCTCGGGATCCAGGGCGATAACGGTCCCGTACGGAGTCGGCATGTACAGCTTTCCCTGCACCACGATCGGCGTAGCTTGAGAAGTACGTCTGCCACCGCCCCGCCCGGCAGCTCCCGCCGACATCGGTCGGGGTCCATCCTTTTTCATGTGATAGGTCCATGCCGCCGTCAGGGTCTGGACGTTTTGGGTATTGATTTGGGTGAGGGGCGAATAGCGCGTGCTCGCGGAATCGTGGCCGTACATCGGCCAATCGGACTGGCACCACATGGGTAGCGCGGACGAGAGGAGCAAACAGAGCGTGCGAGCCAAAACCCCGAGTTTCAAGTCGAGCTCCTCGCTTTCAAATTTGCCGTATCATACTATTATTCAGACTGATAATGCTGCCAAAGGGGTAGCGCTGGGCTGGGTTGCTGGGCGCGCGTTCTGCTCATTCCATCTTCTTGCGAGCTTCTTCGAGTATACGTTGCGCGCGAACTGGATTGAACACGCCGCAGGAACAGAATCGGGCCATGTAGGTGACAGCCTGTCCGGGGGTCCGGCGACCTTCCTTCACCCAATCGATCATCTTCTTGGCCAGGCTGGTCGAAACCATGCCATGGCCGCACATGGTAGTCAATTTGAGCAGCTGGGTGTTGGGCAGCTTGTCAGTCGCTCCTTCAAAACCCAGCGAATAACCGACACTGTGACGGGCAATTCCGGCGAACTTGCAACACTCTTGAGCACCTTCGACGGAGGCCGACATGTTGATCGAGAGACCCAGATCGGCATCCGCGGCAACCTTGAGGAACTGTTTTGCGGCCAACTGATTGTCAAAAATTGCCACCACGGAAACCGGGGTGTCTATTCCGTCGATGACTGCGCGGAAATCCGGTGTCATATCGCGCTTCCAGTTCGATACTGTGTGGAGGTTGCGCGCCGGTCGCAAGGTGCCGCCGTGGACCGGATCACCGATATTGACCGGTTTGAAGGGCAGCGCCATCTCGAGAAACCGCTTCAGCCTGGGCACGCTGTCCGCGTCATTCCTGCCGCTGCTGGGAGTAGCGAACACGATGTAGTCGTCGCGGAAGCTCTCGGCGTCACCGTAACGATGTAGAGTATTAGTCATCGGATTTCGCTGAGAATTTCGCTGGGTTGCTCTTCCTGCTGTTTGTTTTCGGCTGGGTTGGTAATTCTGCCCAACCCCATATTGGTCTTCGCCCGCTCGAGCTTGTAGCCCATGCTCTCCAGAACCGGCGCTACCAGGCGCTCTTCGCCGTTTTCGTCGCAGCGCGTGCCGACGCCGAGCGCAATCACGGTGTCGACATCTTTCTCGACCTCGCGCACCAGTTCGATGACCTGCCGGGTCTGGTCTACCTTGACTTTTATCTCCACGATGGCCGAGAGGACCTTCTCGTCGAGCACGTCCTGGCGCAGCGTACCGGTGGCCACGTCGCTCATGAGCAAAGTGAAAGGGTTCTTCTTCTCGAAAGCCACGCCGGCTTTGGCC
>Ga0210407_10005205_pt1 | contig 10082 bp, 6 predicted proteins | sample IncBWC27MmetaG_FD_150860 | JGI IMG/M metagenome (GOLD analysis project Ga0210407, IMG submission 150860) | Forest soil microbial communities from Barre Woods Harvard Forest LTER site, Petersham, Massachusetts, United States - Inc-BW-C-27-M | ecosystem: Environmental > Terrestrial > Soil >... | reverse complement strand
GACATGTCCGGACCGCACGATCGTCACCTGCCGTTGCCTTCGCTGCTTGCGGGCGGGGTCGGCAACCTCTTGGAATGGTATGATTTTGGCCTTTACGGCCTGTTCGCGCCGATCCTGGCGCCGTTGTTCTTTCCGGCGCACGACCGCATCGCCTCGTTGATCGGAGCCTATAGCGGCTTTGCCATCGGGTTCGCAGCACGCCCCCTTGGCGGCGTCGTGCTCGGTCATGTGGGCGATCGCGTTGGGCGGCGCGCCGTCATGGTGTGCTCGATCGTGCTGATGGGCTTCGCGACGACAGTGATGGCGATCTTGCCCACATATGAGGCGATCGGCGTTGGCGCGCCTGTGCTTCTGTTGCTCATCCGCGTGTTGCAAGGTTTTTCGGTAGGGGGCGAATATACCGGCTCAGTCGCGTACCTGGTCGAGACCGCGGCCACCGAGCGACGCGGATTGGCTGGCAGCGTCGCCAACATCGGCGCAACTGCGGGCATGCTGTTCGCGGCCGGCGTTGTCACGGCGACTGCGATGTTCGCTCACGCCCCGGACGTCCAGCGCTGGGCGTGGCGCGTTCCTTTCCTGATCGGCGGTGTCATCGCAGTTGCCGGCTACGTTCTGCGCCATCGTCTGCGCGATACCGGCTATGTACCAAAGCCGTCGCCGCGAAGATCTCTGCCGCTTCGGGAAGCCATCGTCCAAGCCCCCGGCGCGATGCTGTTGGCGCTCCTTTTCACATCCGGCTACGGCGTGGCCAATTATCTGACCATGGTCTTCCTTCCGACCTATGCCGCCGAATTCGGCGGCGTTGCCGCGGAACAGGCGCTCCAGGCCAACACGGCAGGACAGGCCTTAGCCTTGTTCGTCGTGCCGCTCGCCGCATGGCTCACCGATCGCGCCATACCGCGTCGGATATTGCTCATCATTGCCTTCGCTGCCGAATTTGTTGTCGCTTGGGGCAGTTTCGCGCTGGTCGGGCACGGTAACGTTGGCGGCGTATGGGCGGCTCAACTCGGCTTTGCGTTCCTTTTGGCGCTCATCATGGCCGCCGAGCCGGCGACGCTGGCCGAACAGTTCCGCAGTGAATTCCGCCTGAGCGCCTATTCGGTGTCTTTCAATCTCGGGATCGGCCTCGCCGGCGGCACGGCGCCGGTGGTCGCAGTGGCGCTGATCGCCGCGACCGGGAACGATGTGGCACCCGCGTGGTATCTGATGCTTGCGTCTGCAATTGCCGCGGGCGCAGCCTTTCTGATGGTGGACCGCAGCCGAAAACCGCTGCGCTGACGCGCTTCGCGATACTCGGTCCTCAGGGCTCGCGCACCAGGCGCCGCACAAGATCGTCGAACTGTGCGCGCAGGATCATCTCCGCTCATTCCCGCGAAAGCGGGAATCCCGCTCTAACAAATAAATGCGAGCGGAGCCTGGGTCCCCGCCTTCGCGGGGACGAGCGGTTGGGCGCGGAACTACTCGGACCGAACGTCTCAGCGTCGCCTTTCCAGCCGCTGGATCACGTCATCGAGTTGATCGAAATCACGGTAGCGGATGCTGAGCGTGCCGCCACCGCCGCGGCGCTGATCGATACTGACGGTCAGGCCGAGCGCATCTGTTAAGCGTTTCTCCGCGGCGAGCGTGTCCGCATCCTTGGCTGCCGCGCCGTGCACGCGCCCGCCGCTTGTTTGCTTCTTCCCGCTCTTCTGCGCGCGCTCGCGCGCCATCGCTTCAACTTCGCGCACATTGAGATCGCGCGCGACGATGTCTTGCGCAAGCTGTTCGGCATTCGGCTCGCCGATCAGCATGCGGGCATGACCGGCGGTGAGCCTGCCGTCTTGAATATAGCCCTTCACCGCGTCGGGAAGTTTCAGAAGCCGCAGCGTGTTGGCGATATAGCTTCGGCTCTTGCCGACGATCTTGGCGATCTCTTCCTGGCTGTTGTGAAACTCCTCCATCAGCGCGCGATAGCCTTCCGCTTCTTCCAGCGGATTGAGATCGGCGCGCTGCACGTTCTCGATGATCGCAAGCTGTAAAGCTTCCGCGTCGGTCGCCTCGATGACGACGACCGGCACTTCGTGCAAGCCGGCGCGTTGCGCCGCGCGCCAGCGCCGCTCGCCGGCGACGATCTCGTAGCCGTCCGGCACCCCGCGCAGCGGGCGCACCACGATCGGCTGAATGATGCCGCGCTCGCGCAGCGAAGCCGCGAGCTCTTCAAGGTCGGCGGCGGCAAAAGAGCGGCGCGGATTGCGCGCATTCGGCCGCAATGCACTGGTCGGCAGCCGGCGCTGCGCGCGCGGGCGCTCGACCGAGCTTTCGTCGCCGACGTCGCCGATCAGCGCGGCAAGTCCGCGTCCCAATCGCGACCGCGTACCCTCCTCCGCCATGGCGGTGTCTCCTGCACGTTCGCTCATGCGCACTCCGCGTATCTCGAACGCAATCGCTTCAGATTGAAGCGGTTGACGCTCTCAATTTTTTGTTGGAGCATGATCTTGTCGGAAAACCGGTTTCCACTTTTCCGGATCATGCTCTGTTTGTTGGAGCATGATCTTGTCGGAAAACCGGTTTCCACTTTTCCGAATCATGCCCTGAAAGTATTCGCCCTTCACTCGTCGCCAGCACGCAAGTGCTTGCGGCGACTTACGCGGCGCACAATGCCTTCTCGCGCTGGATCACTTCGGTCGCGAGCCGCAAATAGGCTTCGCTGCCACTGCACTTGAGATCGTAGACCAGCACGGGTTTGCCGTAGGACGGCGCTTCCGAAACGCGCACATTGCGCGGGATGACGGTATCGTAGACCTTCGGTCCCATGAATTCGCGCACGTCGGCGACGACCTGGCCGGAGAGATTGTTGCGCGCGTCGTACATGGTCAGCACGATGCCGTGGATCGTGAGCCCCGGGTTGAGCTGCTCGCGCACCTGATCGACGGTCTTGAGGAGCTGCGACAAACCTTCCAGCGCGAAGAACTCGCACTGCAGCGGCACCAGAATGGCGTGCGCGGCCGCCATCGCATTCACAGTGAGCAAATTGAGCGACGGCGGACAATCGACCAGCACGTAGGTGAAGTTTGTTTGCTCGGGCAGCGGCGTTTTCAGCGGCGTCAACGCGTTGCGCAGGCGAAAGGCGCGGTCGCGCGCCTGGCCGATTTCAAGCTCGAGGCCGGAGAGATCGAGTGTCGACGGCGCGAGGTGCAGCCGCGGGACCGCGGTCTGGACGATCGCGTCGCGCAACGGCTGCTCGCCGGTGAGCACGTCGTAGGTCGAGAAACGGCGGCTGCGCCGGTCTATGCCGAGTCCGGTCGAGGCGTTGCCCTGTGGATCGAGATCGACGATCAGCACGTCCTCGCCGATCGCGGCGAGCGCGGTACCGAGATTGATGGCTGTCGTCGTTTTGCCGACGCCACCCTTTTGGTTGGCAATCGCCAGAATGCGCGGCGGCCGCGGAACGCCGATGCGAGGAAGGGGCGGCGGCTCCGCAAACAGGTTCGCCGCAGGCTTTTCCGGATCCGGAAGATCGCTCATGGCAGCCGATGTCCCTTACTCTGTGAGTTGCGATGCCTGACCGCGCGCACCGGCTCAAGATGACGCACAACCAGGATTTGTGCTTTCGCGTCGGTTCGACTTCTGATTAAGCTATGCTCAATTTTCCAATATTTAGCGGCTTCGGTCAATTCAGACGCCACATCTTGTCCCTTGGGAAACAGGCCCAAGGCGCCTTTTTTCAACAACGGATACGCCAGCGCGAGCAGCTTGGGCAGCGGCGCCAAGGCCCGTGCCGTGACAACGTCGATGGATTCGGCGGCCTTGTCCACAAAGTCTTCGATCCGCAGCGCGTGAACGATGGCGGGAGCGCCCGTCACCTGCAGGGCCTCGCGCAGAAACGTCGCCTTCTTGCCGATGCTCTCGACCAAGTGGACCTTCGCACCTTCGGCGTCCGCAAGTGCGCAGGCGATGACGATCCCGGGAAAGCCGGCGCCAGATCCGAGGTCAGCCCAGACTTTAGCGTGGGGGGCCAAATCCAGAAGCTGCAGCGAGTCGGCGACATGCCGCGTCCAGATCACCGGGATGGTCGAGCGCGCGATCAGGTTTGTGTGTTTTTGCCAGGTGACCAAGTGCTCGATGAAGCGGTCGAGCCGCGCCGATGTTTCACGTGAAACAGGGGTGACGGCCAGGGCACGTTTGCGGTCGGCGGAAAGGTCGAGCGTCTCGCCCGGAGCCGTTTCCTCGCCGATCGCGCTCATGCGGCGCCGCGATCGCGCTTACGGCGTTCCCTGTGGACATGGGCGGCCAGCAACGTGAGCGCCGCCGGCGTGATCCCATCGAGCCGGCTTGCATGCCCGATGGTTCGCGGCCTGTGGGTCTGCAGCTTGTAGCGGACTTCGTTGGACAGTCCCGGCAGGGTCTCGTAGTCAATGTCGTCGCCGAGCGTGAGCGCCTCGTCACGGCGATACGACTCCACGTCGGCTGCCTGGCGGTCGAGATAGACCGCGTACTTGGCATCGATCTCCAGCTGCTCGGCGATCTTGGGATCGAGCTCACCGAAGCGCGGCCAGATGCGGGCGATTTCCGCGATGCCGATATCCGGATAGGACAGAAGATCGAAGGCCGAGCGGCGCTGGCCGTCGCGCCGCAGCTCAAGACCGTGCCGAGCTGCTTCGTTGGGCGTGACGTTCAGCGCCTCGGCCATCGCGCGCGCATCCTTAAGCGCAGCCATCTTCGCCCGATGCCGGCGGCCGCGTTCCGGGCCGATGCAGCCGAGCGCCATGCCCTTATCGGTGAGGCGCTGGTCGGCGTTGTCGGCGCGCAGCGCCAGGCGATATTCGGCGCGGGACGTAAACATGCGGTACGGCTCCGTGACCCCGCGGGTCACAAGATCGTCCACCATCACGCCGAGATAGCCTTCCGCGCGGTCGAACACGACGGCTGCCCCGCCCCCTGCCCGCGCTGCGGCGTTCAGGCCCGCGATGAGGCCCTGTGCGGCCGCTTCTTCGTATCCGGTCGTGCCATTGATCTGGCCGGCCAGAAATAGCCCCGGTAGCCGCTTGGTCTCGAGGGAAGGATAAAGCTCGCGCGGATCGACATGGTCGTATTCGATGGCGTAGCCGGGCCGGACCACCCGCGTGCACTCCAGGCCCGGAATGGACGCGACGATGGCAAGCTGAACGTCCTCCGGCAGCGAGGTGGAGATCCCGTTCGGATAGACGGTGGTGTCGTCCAGACCCTCCGGCTCCAGGAAGATCTGATGCCCATCGCGCTCGCCGAAGCGCACGATCTTGTCTTCGATCGAGGGGCAATAGCGCGGGCCGCGGCTCTTGATCTGGCCCGAATACATCGGCGACCGGTGCACATTCGCGCGGATGAGCGCGTGGGTCGCCGGCGTGGTGCGGGTGATGGCGCATTCCACCTGCCGATTGGCGATGCGCTCCGTCAGCATCGAGAAAGGCTCGGGCGGATCGTCGCCCTGCTGCATCTCGAGCGCTGCCCAGTCGATGGTCGTGCCATCGAGTCGCGGCGGGGTGCCGGTCTTCAGCCGCCCAAGCGTAAAGCCCGCGCGTTCAAGCGTCCCGGAAAGACCGAGCGACGGCGCCTCCCCGACCCGCCCGGCCGGCGTCTGCCGCCCGCCGATATGAATGAGGCCGCGGAGAAAGGTGCCGGTAGTGAGGACCACCGCGCCAGCGGCAAACATTCGGCCATCCACCAGCACGCCCGCGACACGCCCGGCGACGAGCGCGAGGTCATCGGCCTCGCCTTCCACGATGGTCAAATTCGTCGTCTGCCGAAGCGCCTCCTGCATGGACGCCGCATAGAGCTTGCGATCGGCTTGCGCGCGCGGCCCCCGCACCGCCGGACCCTTGCGCCGGTTGAGCATGCGAAACTGGATGCCGCCGGCATCGGCAACGCGGCCCATGAGGCCGTCGAGCGCATCGATCTCCCGGACCAGATGGCCCTTGCCGAGGCCGCCGATCGAGGGATTGCAGGACATCGCCCCGATGGTCGCGAAGCGGTGCGTCACCAACGCTGCGCGCGCGCCCATGCGCGCAGCGGCCGCGGCGGCTTCACAGCCCGCATGCCCGCCACCGACGACAATGACGTCGAAGCGATTGTCCACGTTAATCTCCGGAACGGTCGTCTTTTAGATAAGCCGCAATCGCGCGTCAAAAACCATTTGCGTTGTTGTTTCACGTGAAACATGTCTGCCGGAATTTCGCGAGCCAACTAAAGCGGTCATTTGCGCGAGCCCGGAAGACGATCCGTTAACGATTTCATTTACCAATACAAAAATCTCGAAAAATCACATCGAGGATGTCCTCGACATCGACCCGACCGGTCAGCCGCCCAAGCGTCGTGGCAGCCGCGCGCAACTCTTCGGCGATCAGCTCTTCGTGCCCGGAAGCGCGCTGCGCGAGCGCGCGGTCCAGCGCGGCGACCGTCGCCTCCAAGGCTTGGCGGTGCCGCGCGCGCGTGACCAGCGCACTTTCGGTCGCTGCAAAGTAAGTTTGAGCGTAGGCCGAAAGCGCGCCAATCAAGGCTTCGACTCCGGATCCGGTCGCCGCCGAAATCGCAAATTGCTTGGCGTAAGGAGCGGACCGGGATTCACTGTTTATCCACAGCTTATCCCCAGCCAGATCGACCTTATTACATACCAACCAACAGTTTGTTGTCCCTCGGTTTTCCAAATTCTCTCCGATGGGTCGTTCGCTGGCCTGTGAGTCAATAACCCACAGGATCAGATCGGCCGCCGCCGCACGCGCCGTCGCGCGCCGGATGCCCTCTTGTTCCACCGGATCGTCGCTCCCGCGAATGCCCGCCGTGTCGAGTAAGGTCACCGGGTAGCCAGCCAGATCGAAATGAACCTCGATCACGTCGCGAGTCGTGCCAGGATAGGGCGACACGATTGCCGCCTCGCGCCGCGCCAACCGATTGAGCAGCGTCGATTTGCCCGCGTTCGGCGGCCCAGCAATAGCGACCACCACCCCGTCGCGCAGGCGCTCGCCCCTACCCCCATCGGCCAGCGATGCTCCGATCATGTTGCGCAATTGCTGCGCAGCATGAAGCGCCGGACCGACCAAATCCTCAGGCACGTCAGCCTCGTCGGAGAAGTCGATCCGCGCCTCGACCAGTGCCAGCGCCTCGATGATTTGGCGCCGCCACGCCTCCGCCTGGTCGCCGATGAGGCCCTTGAGCTGGCGATAGGCCTGACGGCGCTGCGCCGGTGTTTCGGCCGCAATCAGATCAGCCAATCCCTCCACTTCGGTCAGATCAAGCCGCCCGTTGATGAAGGCGCGCCGCGTGAATTCGCCCGGCTCGGCCATGCGGCAGCCTTCGACCCGGCCCAGGGCGCCGAGCAAGGCAGCGATCACCGCCTGGCCGCCATGGACCTGAATCTCGGCCATGTCCTCGCCGGTCTCGCTGTTTGGGCCGGGAAACCACAGCGCCAACGCCTCGTCGATAATTTCGCCGTCTGCGGGATCGCGCACCCGTGCGAGTGCCGCGCGGCGTGGCGGCGGCACACGGCCGGTCAGCTTTTCAAGCGCCCTGCCCGCTTGCGGACCGCAAATCCGCACCACCGCGACCGCCACCGGCGGGCGGCCGGACGATAAGGCGAAAATGGTGGGGCGATCACTGGTCACGATTTATCCGGCAACTGTTTCGCTCGGTGTACGGCCGTGCCGTTACGGCGGCGTGCCAAATCCATCAAATCCCGGCAACTGCCACGGATCGCTAAACGTTGTAAGGAAGGAGCTTCGGAAAGTCGCACCCGAATACGATCCGAAAAAAGCCCGCCCCGGCTTGATCCGAGCAAACGCCGATTTTCGGATTAGATCACCCTTCAAGGACCAGCGCCGGAGCAAGAGCATGACTGCGACGAAAACCTCATCACACGATGAAGCCCGGCATGAAAACCGGCTCGCGCGCGAAACGAGCCCGTACCTCCTGCAGCACCAGCACAATCCGGTCGACTGGTGGGCATGGGGCCCCGAAGCGCTGGCGGAAGCGAAGCGCACCGAGAAGCCGATCCTGCTCTCGGTCGGCTATGCGGCTTGCCACTGGTGCCATGTGATGGCGCACGAGAGCTTCGAAGATGACGCTACCGCGCGCGCGATGAACGAGCTGTTCGTCAACATCAAGGTCGATCGCGAAGAGCGGCCGGACATCGATCAGATCTACATGGCGGCGCTGCATCATCTTGGCGAGCAAGGCGGCTGGCCGCTGACCATGTTTCTCACCCCCGCCGGCGAGCCGATCTGGGGCGGTACCTATTTTCCGTCCACGTCACGCTATGGCCGACCCGCCTTTGTCGACGTGCTGCGCGAGGTCGCGCGGCTGTTCCGCGAAGAGCCGGAGAAGATCGAGCAAAACCGCGCAGCGCTGATGCAGCGGCTCGAGGGCGCGGCACGCAAGCCGGGCAGGGTGACGATCGGCGCCACCGAACTCAACAACGCCGCGCAGCAGCTCGGCGGCATCATCGATCCGGTCAATGGCGGCACGCGCGGCGCGCCGAAATTTCCGCAGGCGGCATTGTTCGAACTTTTGTGGCGCGCCGGCTTGCGCACCGGCGAGGCGCGCTATTTCGGCGCTGTCGATATTACGCTTCATCACATCTGCGAGGGCGGCATCTACGATCATCTCGGCGGCGGCTTCGCGCGCTATTCGGTCGACGAGCGCTGGCTCGTCCCGCATTTCGAGAAAATGCTCTACGACAACGCACAGCTCCTCGAACTGCTTGCCATCGCCCACGCGCGCTTCCACAAGCCGCTCTATCGCCAGCGCGCGCAGGAGACGGTTGACTGGCTCGCGCGCGAAATGACGACAGGCGAAGGCGCGTTCTCCGCTTCGCTCGATGCCGATTCCGAAGGCGAGGAGGGCAAGTTCTACGTCTGGTCCTATGACGCCGTGATCAAAGAGCTCGGCGCCGAGGACGGTGAATTCTTCGCACGCCACTACGACGTCACGCCGGACGGCAATTTCGAAGGCCACAATATTCTCAATCGTCTCAAGCCTGTTGCGCGCAGCGACGAAGACGAACAGCGGCTTGCCACGCTGCGCGCAAAACTCTTTGCAGCCCGGGCGCCGCGCGTGCGGCCCGGCCTCGACGACAAGGTCCTTGCAGACTGGAACGGCTTGATGATCGCGGCGCTGGCTAACGCCGGCCAGATCCTCGGCGAGCCGTCCTGGCTCACGATGGCCGAGCGCACCTTCGCCTTCATCGCGCGTGCCATGACGCGCGGCGACCGGCTCGGCCATTCCTGGCGGCAAGGCCAGCTCAAATTTCCGGGACTGGCATCGGACTTCGCCGCGATGATCCGCGCCGCGCTGGCGCTCTACGAAGCGAGCGGCCGGCAAAGCTATTTGGAGCAGGCGCTGTCCTGGCAGCGTGCGCTCGATCGCGACTATGCCAATGCGGAGGACGGGACGTATTACCTCACCGCTGCCGACGCCGAGGGCTTGGTCATCCGCCCGGCCTCTACAGCAGATGAGGCGACGCCGAACCACAATGCGGTCGCCGCGCAAAATCTCATCCGGCTATCTTTATTTACCGGCGACGATCAATGGCGCGACAAAGCTGACCGACTCATCGCGGCGATCGCGCCGGCGGCCGTCGACAATCTCTACATGCACATGGCGCTGATGAATGCGATCGATCTGCGGCTGCGCGCCGCCGAGATCGTGGTGACGGGGGAGGGTGCACGCGCCGACGCTTTGCTCGCCGCAGCGCGCGCAACTCCGGCGCTTGATCGTATCGTGCTGCACGCACGCTCGGCCGAAGCGCTACCGCCGTCGCATCCGGCGCACGCGCAGGTTCGCGCGTCGCGTGGGCCGCAGGCCTTTGTCTGTGTCGCTGAAACCTGTTCGTTGCCGGTGACCGACCCCGCGGGCCTCACACGCGCGCTCCAGGCAAGCCGCCAAATCTGAGCGGAGCTGGGAGAATCCAAGATCGAGGCGCGCTGTCGCTGCAGCTCCGGCGTTTTCAGTTCTTGGCGTCACATGGTTGTTTTTCTGCTGTGATAAACGTCATAGTAGAGTTCGAGCCGCTTATGCGATAGCTCAGGCCTTGATGGCCTCATTCGCTGCACCGCACAGCCGACCGTGACGCCAGG
>Ga0210407_10005203_pt1 | contig 10084 bp, 6 predicted proteins | sample IncBWC27MmetaG_FD_150860 | JGI IMG/M metagenome (GOLD analysis project Ga0210407, IMG submission 150860) | Forest soil microbial communities from Barre Woods Harvard Forest LTER site, Petersham, Massachusetts, United States - Inc-BW-C-27-M | ecosystem: Environmental > Terrestrial > Soil >... | reverse complement strand
CCCTGTCTCTCCTGGGTCACCTGCAAAATCCGGTCCGCGCCGCTTTGCTCTTTCTGCAGCAGCTCGAGACCGTGCCGCACCTTGGCCAGTTCCAGATACGCCATGGCCGTACGCACAATCACGGAATTTCGCACGTCGCGCAACACGATCAGTTGCGACCGCGCCTGCTCCTGTAACTCCTTGGCCTGGCCCCGCGCCGGTTCGTTGAGCACTTGTTCGGTGTAGGTGACGCTGAAAATCGCCGGCGCGCGGCCTCCCGGCGTTTCCGGAATGCCGTAGGTGTATCCCAGCCCGGATCCCGCGTACAGATTGGGCAGAAATTCCGCGCGGCTGATCAGCGCGGAGCGGTCGGCAAGCCTTCCTTGAATCTTGGCGACCTGAATGTCTTTGCTGTTCTGCAGTGCCAATTCGACGGCGCGCTTGAGGGTAAGCGTCACCGGCGCCGGCTGGCTCGCTGCCGGCGGAGCGGGCGCCTCTTGCGCGAAGGCCATCGAGGGCACGAATATCGCCGCAAGGAGAAGCATCACCTTCGCCGCCCAGGCGCAAATCTGTCGCATGGTCACTCCCCTTCGCTCCGCACCGTTACTCGTAGCGCAACGATTCAATCGGCTGCAGCGCCGCCGCTTGGCTGGCCGGCAGATACCCAAAGAAAACTCCCGTTGAACACGACACTACAAACGCAATCACCACGCTCACTCCGGACACCGGCACGCGCAAATTCCCGGGCAGAAAATATTGCGCCGCCACCGGAATGGCCAGGCCGAGCAGAATGCCGATCACCGCTCCACCGCCGCTGATCAGGAAAGCCTCGATCAAGAACTGGTACAAGATCGCCCGGCGCTGCGCACCGATGGCTTTGCGGATGCCGATCTCCCGGGTTCGCTCCCGCACGGTCACCAGCATGATGTTCATGATCCCGATTCCGCTCACCAGCAGCGCGATAGCCGCGATCACCACCAGCACAATCGTAAGCGCCAGGGAAATGTTCTTCGCCGCGCTCAGAATCGCCGAAAGCGTTTGCGCTTTGAATTCCGCTTGCGCCGGATGCCGGCTGCGCAAAAATTGCGTCAACTGCCGCTGCACTCCGGAAACATCCTCGGGCCGCGCGGCCTGCGCATACAAAGTCCTAAGCACATCCTGGCCCGTGTAGTTCTTCATCAAAGAAAACGGAATGATTACGGACTCGTCTTGAATCTCCGACTGCCCGTAGGTCGACACGCGCTCCCGAAACACGCCAATCACCGTAAAGGTGAGCTCGCCCATGCGCAGCGATCGCCCGACAGGATTCTCCAATCCGTATACCCGGTCCGACAGCTCCCTGGTGATCAGGCACACCTTGCTCCGGCTGTCCATGTCCAGCGAATCGAAATACCGTCCGCTGGTAACCACCAGCCGCCGGATCTTCTGGTATCCCTCGGTCACGCCGATCAGGTTCACTGGCCGGGCCGTCCCCTTGACCACCACTTCCATCGGAATGTCGCGAATTCCCGCGGACTCCACGACTCCAGGAATGGCCTGTTTCACGACCTGCATGTCGCTGATGGTCATTTCGTAACTTAAGGGCTGCGGCTTGTCCGAGCTGCGCACCAGCTCGACCCAAACGAGATTCGAGCCCACCGCTTCGATCTGCCCGATCACAAACTTCTGGCTGGTCAGCGCTACGGTGACGACGAGCACAATCGACGCGCTGCCGATGATCACGCCCAGCGACGTCAGCATGGCGCGAACCTTGTTCGCGCGCAGCGCATCGATCGCCACGCTCAACGTTTCCCGCACCGCTATCATTAACTCAGCCTTTAGTTCTTGCGCAGCCGCTTCAACTGCTCCTGCGCCTGTTTGTTCTTAGGCTCCAGTTTCAGCGCGGCTTCGTATTCTTTCGCCGCTTCATCCGCCTTGCCCTGCTCTTCGTACACCCGCCCGAGCCACGCGTGCGCCGTCGCCGGCCGCGGATACGACGAGCGGTTGGGTCCCTTCCTCAAATACTCCAGCAACATTTGCTCTGCTTCGTCCGCGCGCTCTTTTTTCACAATCAGCGCCGCGGCCCGGTAGAACTTTCCGCGCGGATCGCTCGGATTTATTTGTTCGCCGGCATCCGCCACCGCGAGCATGCGATCAGCCTGGTTCCGTTTGAACGCATAGTCGCCGATGTCGTAGATCAGTTCCGACGATCGCGGTTGGCTCGCCATCGCCTTCGTAAATTCCTCATCGGCGGTAACAAAGTCCTTCTTTTGCCGGCGGCAATTCCCCGCGGCGTAGTGCCCTTCCGCCACATCCAGCGCGGCGAGTTCTGCGATCTGAGGCCGCGCCTTGTCTTCGCCGCCGCCCGCTATGCCTGGCGCGCTGCAGTCATACTCCACCAGCGCCTGCCTGGCCGCGAGATTTTTGCCGTCGAGCTTCACCGCAGTCTCGAATTCCTTGCGCGTCTTTTTCGCAAAGCCCAACGCCGTAAACCAGCTGGAATGTTCCGCCTTCTGCCCGTACGCCCGTCCCAGCCACTCGTGATACCGCGAATTATCCGGATCGATGCTGACCGCTTTCTCTCCGCTTTTCACCGCGGCATCGTGTTCTTGCAATTCGTAGTAGCACTGCGTCAGCCATAGTTGCACTTCGGCGTTCCGGGGATCGGCATTGGCCGCCAATTGGAGCAAGCGAATGGCTTTTGCATAGTCGCTCACTTCAAAGGCCTGCTTCGCCGACTCCAACCCTTCTTCCTGCTTGACGGTCACGCCGTAGCTGTATCCCGCAAGCACCAGCAAAGCCGCGGCGATGAAGCCTGCCTTGCTACTCATCCTTTCGCCCTCGCAGATACGCCGTGTCAGTATTCATGATCTGCACGGCCATGCCGTCGCGCAAATCGACGTCGCCGGGCAAGGCGACCATCTCGCTTTGATCGAGCCCGCTGACCACCTCGTAGCTCGTGGCGTCGGCAATACCCACCTGGATGCGGCGCTTCTCCAGGGTTTTCTTGCCCACGCCCAGTTGATTGTCTTTGACCACATAAACGTACTGGTTTCCGCCGGATACCTCGACGGCTCCCCGCGGAACGGAAAGCACGTTGATACGCTCCTTCGAATTGATGCGCACGTTTACATTTGCGCCTGGCAGCAGTTCCAGCTTGTCGTTCGGCACCATGCACAGCAATTCGCCGACGCTGCGCGTACCGTGCGGCACGGCTTGCTTGGGAATCAGTTCGGTCTTGCCGATCCAGCTGCGGTTTGGCAGCGCGTCCCAGGTGATCTTCACGGGCTCTTCCGGCTCGAGCCCGCCAAGCTCCGGCTCATCGATAAACGCGCGCACGCGCACCTTGTGCAGGTCTGCCATCTCGGCCAGCAAATCTCCGAGCTTCACGAAGTCGCCGGCTTTCGCGGGCAGGGAGTACAGCGTGCCATCGATCGGCGCGCTGACCCGGCCGTTGCCCACCTTGTCTTCCAGAGCGGCAATCTCGCTCTGCAGTTGCTGCACGCGCAGGTCCGCGCTGCCGGCATCCAGCTTCACGCCGCGATCAAATTCAGACTTGGCCGCCGCCAGGCGGGCCACTTCAGCCTGCGCTTTGGTCAACGCCAGATCGTTTGCGGCGAGTTCATCCTGCGTCGCGGCCTGCTGCGTGATCAGCCTCTTGAGCGCTTCCTGGTTCTTTTGCAGGCGGTCGCGTTCGGCCACGGCCTTTCCCAGGTCCCCCGCCACTCGCGCAACGTCATCGGTGCGCCCGCCGGTGCGCGCCGCGCGCAAATCGTCCTGGGCCTTCAGCAATCTGGAGCGCGTCTCTGCCAGCCGCGCCGCCGCATCCTTTACATTCAGTTCCAGCAGCAGTTGGCCGCGTTTCACCTGCTGCCCTTCGGTTGCGTGGACGCGTTCGACAAAGGTATCCAGTTGCGCGCGCATCACCCGCGGAGCTATGGTCTCCACCTTGCCGTTGCTGCTGATCGAGGAAACCAGGTTCTCGCGGATGGGCTGGACCGCGGAAATCTTCGCCACCGGCTGGCGGCCGCTCAGGCGCACCAGTCCGTAGGCCACTGCTGCGGCGACCAGGAGAAAAAACAAAATGCGGTTGCGTAACTTGCGATCCATGCAGTCAGCTTTTCATGCGCGCGCTTCGCACACCTTATCCCGCACTGCCGCTAGCGCGCTTCCTTTCCTTCACTGCTCTTTCCCTGGGTTGTCCCGGGCGTACTGGCCTGGTCTGGCGGGCGCCAAAAACACTCTCATTCTAACAAGAGCCCTGCCGCTTTCGACAGCCGCGTTTCGCCTTTGCGCCTGAGCGTTTCCCTTGGCGCAAGTCCAGTCGAGTCACCTATATAGGGATGCGCACCGCGACTTTCAGGATGCAGCCCGCCCGGGGTGGCCCCCCCCGAATCTTGCCTCGCGGCCCCAGAACCCCGCGTAATATTCTCGACGCGCTCGCGTAGTACACTCAGAACGCTATCACCCTGTTCCAATTTGGCCAGCGAGGGGTCTGCCGATGATCGAAGCTCGGGGTTTGTCCAAACGCTTCCAAGACAAGAAGCGCGGCGAGATTAAAGCGGTCGATAACATCAGCTTCAGCTGCAAACCGGGCGAAATCTACGGCTTGCTGGGAGCCAACGGCGCGGGCAAAACCACCACGCTGCGCATGCTGGCGACCATTCTCGAGCCCACTGATGGCACCGCAATCATTTGCGGCTACGACGTTGTCGACGATCCTGAAAAGGTCCGCGCCCACGTCGGCTTCCTTTCCACTGCCACGGCGCTCTACCCCCGCCTCACCTCACAAGAGATGGTCGAGTATTTCGGCCGCCTCAATGGGTTAGACGAAGCCACCCTGAAAAAGCGTATCGACGAAATCTTCAATCGTCTGGACATGAACGGTTTCCGCGACCGGCGCTGCGACAAGCTTTCCACAGGTATGAAGCAAAAAACCTCCATCGCCCGCACCCTCGTTCACGACCCACCAGTCATGATCTTTGACGAACCGACGCTCGGACTGGATATCATGACCGCCCGCACCATCACCGCGTTCATCCGCGAATGCCGCGATCGCGGCAAGACGGTCATCTTTTCCACACACATCATGTCGGAAGTCGAAAAGCTATGCGACGTCATCGGCATCATCCAGTCCGGCAAGCTCCTTGCGGAAGGAACCCTGGCGCAACTTCGCAATAATTACGCCGAAGACGATCTTGAGGAGATTTTTGTCAAAGTGGTCGCGCCCCATTACGTTCCAGCGGAGGCCGTCTAACATGTCGGCACGCAACATCGGCATCGTCTATCGTAAGGAACTCACCGAAGCGCTGCGCGACCGCCGCACGCTCATTTCGACAATTCTGGTGCCGCTGCTGCTCTTTCCGGTTCTAAGCGTGGGGTTTGGCGCCCTGGCCATCGCGCTCGTTGGCAAAGCCAGGGAAGAAACTCCCAAAGTGATGCTGCGCGGCGGCGGAGATTCTCCCGTGGTGGTCGAAGGGCTGAAGAAACTTGAAAAGATCGAGATCGTGCCGGATGACGCGAACTGGAAGGACGAGATCATCAACAAGGAAATCCGCGCCGCCGTCGAAATCCCCGCTGGGTTCCAGGCGGACGTGGCACAGGAAAAATCAGAGAGCGTGAAAATCTACAATTACGAAGGAGAACTAAAGTCCGAGTTTGCCACCGACAAAGTCGAAAAATACATGAAGGACTACCGCGACAAAGTGGTGAAGGAACGCCTGGCCGCCAAGAACCTGCCGGAAACGGTGCTCAATCCTTTTGAAGTAAAGCGGGAAAACGTTGCTCCGCCGGAGAAAGTGAGCGGAGCCGCTTTCGGCGGCATTATCGGCTACATGGTCATTCTGCTGTGCATGACCGGCGCGATGTACCCGGCGATGGATTTGACTGCCGGCGAAAAAGAGCGCGGCACCATGGAAACCATTCTTTCCAGCCCAATCTCGCGGATGCACTTGGTTCTCGGTAAGTTCTTTCTGGTACTTACGGCAGCTCTCGGCACAGCCGCGCTGTCGGTGCTGTCCATGGGCGTTTCTTTTTCGGTCTTAAGTCACTACACTGGAAAAACTGGTGGAGGCCGCGCTGCTGCCGCCGGCCTGCTACTCAAGCTCGGGCCCAAGGCAGTGGCGTCCGTGTTCCTCATGGCGCTTCCTGTCGCGGTGCTGTTCTCAGCAGTGCTGATGACCATCGCGCTGTTCGCCAAGACCTATAAGGAAGCGCAAAGTTATCTGACCCCGATGACGTTTGTCGTCATTATTCCAGCCGTCGCGGCAATGCTTCCCGGTGTCGAACTCACGCCGAAGCTATCCCTTGTCCCTATCCTCAACGTCAGCCTGCTATGCAAGGAACTGGTGACCGGCACGTACCACTGGAACTCGATCGCGATCATCTTCGGATCGACGTGCGTGTACGCCGGGGTCGCGCTGTTCCTGGCGATCAAAATGTTTCAGCGGGAAGATGTGCTGTTTCGTTCGTGAGCTTGGCGCGAGATGGCGGCTGGAAAAGCGGCGTCGAGCCGCCGCACTCCAAAGATCACTCGTAGCGCAGGATTACGATCGGGTCGACGCTCATCGCGCGACGGGCCGGCACATAACATGCGAGGAGTGCCACGGCTATCAGCAAGACTGCCACGCCGCCGAACGTTAGCGGATCAACTGCGCTGACTCCGTAAATCATCTTGGCGATGAGGCGCGTCAAACCCAGCGCCGCGGCCAGGCCGATGCCTGCTCCGGTTAAAGCGATGGTCATACCGTCTCCGAGCACCATGCGCAGAACATCCTGGCGCGAAGCGCCCATAGCCACGCGAATGCCGATTTCGTGGGTTCGCTGACCCACCAAATGGGAAATCACGCCGTAGATTCCAATCGCGGAAAGCACCAGCGCGAGCGCGGAAAACACGCTGAGCAGAATCATGGCCATACGCTGCGACGCGATCGAGCCGGCTACGATTTCTTCCATCGGCGTCATGTCGTATACCGCGGCGCTGGGGTCGAATCGCGTGGTGGCTTCGCGCAACGCTTTTCCCAGCCCTTCCGTCTTGCCGCTGGTCCGGGCAATGTAGCCGCTGCCGTGCGAAAGCAGCGGCCAGAAGCGATCCGGCACTTGCCACACCGGAAGATACATCTCCGCTTGCAGATTCTCGTGCCCGGTGGAGCCCAGCCCCCAGTGTTCGACATGTCCGACCACGCCGATAATTTCCGGCTGCACGTCGAGGAGTCCAATGTTGATATGTTTGCCGACGGGATCTTCATTGGGAAAATATTTGTGGGCAAAAGCCGCGTCGATGACCGCTACTTGCGGCCCGTGCTCGTCGTCGCGCTCGGTAAAGAAGCGCCCATGCTGGACCGGGATTTTCATCGCGTCCGTGTATTCGGGGGTGACCAAATAAAACAGGGCAAAGGTCATGTCCTGCTGGTTTTCCGGCCTGGGGTGCCCTTCCCGCCAAAACGGCACCTCGGAATCCCCATTCATCGGCAGCGAACCGCCGATCATGGAAACCGATTGCACACCCGGCACGGCGCTGAACTGCCGAATGCCTTCGCGGTATTTCGCGCGCAGCGTGCCCGCGGTCTCCGCGGCATTCGGACTGAGCGCGACGTTGAAGCTCATGGCGTTGCGGGCTTCGAATCCGGGATTGATGCCCCAGAGTAAAGCGATGCTGCGAATCATCAGCCCCGCGCCGATCAATAGCACCACGGCCAGGGCCATTTCGGACGCCACCAGCAATTTCTGCAGGCGGTGGCGCTTTCCGCTGGAGCCGCGGCCGCCGGCTTCGTTCATCGTTTCATTCAGCTTGGGCCGCAGCAGGCGCATCGCCGGGACCAGTCCAAAGACGATTCCGGTCACAATGGAAAGCACCGCGGTGAACAGCAGCACACGCCCATCCAGCGCGATCTCATTTGCGCGCGGCAAGGCATCGCCCAAACTCGTTAACACCGTACGCATGGCGATTTTGGCCACCGCCAGACCGAGCAATCCTCCCGCGATGCTCAATAAAACGCTTTCGGTAAGCAATTGCCGGATCACGCGCCAGGGTCCCGCGCCGAGAGCGGCACGAATGGCGAATTCCCGCGAGCGCCCCGTGGAACGTGCTAACAACAAGTTCGCGACGTTCGCACAGGCGATCAGAAGCACGAAGCTCACCGCTCCCAGGAGCACCAGCAGCGTTGCTCGCACATCTCCGACGACATCCGTTTTCAGCGGCACGAGCGCGATGCCCATGCCTTTATCCGCATCCGGATACGTCGCCGCCATGCTTTCCATCACGCGGGACATGTCCGCTTGCGCCTGCTGCATCGATACGCCCGGCTTTAGCCGGCCTACCGTGCGCGTTCCCATGCCGATATGGCGGTCGCGGAACGTCGGATCATTCCATTGTCCGATCGGCACGTACACATCGCTGGGCGACAGAAACGGCAAAGTAGCTTTGGCCACGCCCACGACCAGGTACGACGTTCCGTTCATGGTGATGCTCTTCCCCAGTACGCTGGCCGAGCCGCCAAATTTCCTCTTCCACAGACCATCGCCAAGAATTGCCACCGGCTCTGCGCCCGGCAAATCCTCTTCGGGACGAAAATTGCGTCCGGCCACTGGCTGCAATGCCAGCGCCGGGAAAAATTCCGCCGAAACCATGTGGATGTGAAGCCGCTCGGGCTCGCCCATCCCGGTCAGGTTGTAGTCGTCTCCGCGGTACGCCGCCAGCGCGGAAAAGCTACGATTATCTTTTTTCCAGTCCAAGTAATTGAGGTAGGGAACGGAACTGTGGTCGAACGTCGCGGTCTTCGGATACACGGAAATCAATTTGTCGGGATCTTGAAATGGCAGCGGGTTCAGCAACACGCCGCTGACGACCGAAAACAACGCGCTGTTCGCGCCAATGCCCAGCGCCAGCGTAACGATCGCTACGGCCGCGAATCCGGCGTTCTTCCAGAGCAACCGCGCCGCGTACACCAGGTCCTGCCACAAACTCCGCATGGCACACCCCCAGACGGTTTGCGTTCGACTTCTCCGGTAGATACGCCATTTACCGCGATTTAGTTCCCGAAAGGCGGGATGCTTGTCGCGCCACGCCGCAGGGCACCCGGCGCAGCGACTCGGCAGGCCATTCAACGAGCGATACTCGGGTGCAGGGGCTCTTTGGGCGGGTTCCCCCTCTACTCCAAGGGCCCACGCGTCTTGAGGTACCTCTCGACCACGGCATCGGCGGTGCGGTATGTGAGCGCCAGAATCGTCGGTGTGGGATTAGCAGATCCGCCCTGGGGAAACGCGGATCCGCCCAGAACAAAGAGATTGTCTGCCTGCCAGTGCTGCCCGAGCGTGTTCACTACGGAAGTCTCGGGGGAAGTGCCCAAAATGGTTCCTCCTTGCACGTGCGTGGACTGGTACCGTTGCGTGTCGTAGGTCCGCAATCCTGGAAACACATTCACGTGCCTGGCGTTCATGGCGCGCGCGATCTCTGCTGCCTTGGCGGTGGCAAACTCGGCCATTTCGCGCTCGTTATTTTGCCAGTCCAGGGTCAAGCGCAGGAGCGGATCTCCGTTGGCGTCCTTGTACACCGGGTCCAAGTCCAGAAAATTGCCTTTGTGCGCGAGATGTTCTCCAGAAAATCCGATTCTGGCGATGTGGTCAAACGCTTCGATGGCCGCCTTCTTCCATTCGCTGCCCCACGTCGCTTTTACTGAGTTTGGCACCGTCCCAAATTCTGCAATCGGATGCGCTCCGGTATTCAGCGCCTGAAAAAATCCGCCGCGAATGAATGGCAATTGGCGGTGGTCGAAGTTGTCCCCTTCAAAGTCGCTGATCATGGTTCCGGAGGCGCCCGCACCCATGAATCGATTGAGGGGTTTCTCCAGGAAGGCCGTGGCCGCGGTGAAGAAAACCTGGTGGGTAAGGTTGCGTCCCAGCGTCCCGCTCCCAGTGGCGGGTTCATAGGGATCGCCGATGCCAGACAGGAGCAGCAGGCGCGTATTGTTCATCGTCCAGGAGGCAAGAAATACGATCTCGGCAGGCTGGAAATACTCTTGTCCGTTCCTGCCGATGTACTGCACCCCGGTCACCTTGCTGGCGATGCCGTTTTTGGTTCGCAGGATGCGCCGCACCGTCGCCCCGGTTCGAATGGTCACGCTCTTTT
>Ga0210407_10005200_pt1 | contig 10087 bp, 10 predicted proteins | sample IncBWC27MmetaG_FD_150860 | JGI IMG/M metagenome (GOLD analysis project Ga0210407, IMG submission 150860) | Forest soil microbial communities from Barre Woods Harvard Forest LTER site, Petersham, Massachusetts, United States - Inc-BW-C-27-M | ecosystem: Environmental > Terrestrial > Soil >... | reverse complement strand
AAGATGCCGACAACCGATCAAGGCACCGCTCCCACGCAGGCCATCAGCCTGACAGGGGTGCGGGTCGACCTGCTCAAGATCGCCGAGGCCGAGCGTACGTACATGGCGACAAACGGCCAATGCGTCACTCTCGAAGAACTTGTGTACTCGAATTCCTTGTCCATGGACAGTCCGGAGCGCGCCGGTTACTCGTATTCGATCACCTGTTCTGGAAGCGACTTCACCGTCTTCGCGAATCACGCTCCCGCCCCTTCAGGTTCTCCCATTCGCTACCCCAATCTGGCGACCGACCAGACCATGGAAGTCCGCGAACTGAATTAGCCCGGATTTCTCCCAAGATTGAGAATTGTTCTTACTCAAACACAAAAACACCCCGTCATCCTGAAGGGCGCATAGTTTGCACCCTGAAGGATCTCAATCAATACGCCGTGAATCATTCCAAGAGAAGATCCTTCGGCGATCCTCAACATCGGATTCCTGTCCGACCCTTCGCACGACACCTCCCTTTTGTGCTACCTGGCGGAACTTCTCCGGAGCTCTTCTCGTACCTACAAATGGCAACGGTTCCCCCACTACTTTGCGCTAAACGGCGCACTAAAAAAGGAGCACCTATGGGTGGAGATTTGATCGGTTTGGCAGCAGTGATAATGACTCTCGGGATTCCCCTGGGAGGGCTGTACACCTACTACCACGTGCGAAAATTGCGCTCCGAAGAGCGTCTTGCGGCCATTGCTCGCGGCGTCGAAATTCCCATGGAACCCGAGCTTACACAGGCCGCGCGTTCCCGGCGGGCGGGCATCCTTCTCGTGACCGGCGCCCTCGGCTATATGCTGGCGTTTGCGCTGATCGCACGGACTGAGTCCGATCCCGGCGTTTGGTCGGCGGCAGCGTTCGGCGTCATTCCATTGGCCGTGGGCATCGGCTACTTCCTCGATGCAACTCTGATCCGGCGTGATCTGCGCGCTTCCAGCTAAGCCCACTGTCGTGGACGAGCGGGGCGATTTTGCCCCGCTCAGCTCGGAGATGTCCCTCTGCTTCGTTCACGGCGTGCGCTTCTGGTCGGCGACGAGGATTCCTGCTTCAGCGTAATTCGTCGGCGCCAGATCGTGAAACGACACATGGATGTTCTCGCGTTTGGCACGGCCATCCTCCATCAAGACTTGCGTGAATCGTTCGGCGATTTTTCTCTTCTGGTCGGGGGTGCGTCCCTCGACCCATGTTATCTGCACATGCGGCACAGGCTTTCCTCCTTGGGACAGCGGCGTACCAAAATCTTTCGCGCAAAACTCAGGAATTCTATCTGGCACCGCGCTTCAGGGAAAGCAGAATGCCCCTGTGTTAAACTCCATGCATGCATCCCGCCATCCCTCATCTCATGGAATTGCAGCGTGTGGACCAGCAGATCGCTGCGCTTCGGGCGGAACTTGAGACTTTCCCGCGCCGCATCCGCGAAGCGGACTTGAAGCTCACTGGAGCAAGAGCCGCGGTCGCGGCAGCAAAAGAATCGCTCATTAATTCGCAAAAAGAGCGAAAAAAATTTGAGCTGGACGTTGAACAATGGAAAGATCGCGCGCGCAAGTATCGCGATCAGAGTGGAGCGGTAAAGACCAATGAAGCCTATCGCGCTCTGCAGCACGAAATCGCCAACGCCGAAGCGGAAGTCGCCAAGGCCGAGGACCGCCAACTCGACGTGATGATGCTCGTGGAAGAAGCCGAGCGCCGCGTGAGATCCTCCGAAGCTTCATTAAAGGAGGCGGAACGCGAGGTCGCCGCCGAACGCAAAGAGATCGAAGCCCTGCAGGCCGAAAAGAAAAAATTGCTGCAGGCCGCGCTCGTGGAACGTGAATCCGCATCGGCGCTCGTGCCGGAAGATTTGCGCGACCTTTACACCCGCATTGGCAAACGGCATAACGGCACCGCCCTGGCCGAGGTTCGCACCGAGCAATGCCGCGGCTGCGGTATGCGCGTCCTTCCGCACATCATCCAGGAGCTTCGCCAGGAGGCCAACGAAGAAGTCTATCGCTGCGAATCCTGTGGCCTCATCCTCTACACGCTCGAGCCGGTCACCGCGCCAAGTTCCGGCAGCGCCTCCGGTAATGCCGTATCTTCGGCTTCCAGCTCCTCCTGATGGTCAAGCGCAAACAACCTCCCCGTGGTGCCGGCCTCTTTGTGGACGCCCCGCACGAGGCGAAACCTGCCCTCGCGGCTCACCACGCCAATATCGACGGTGGCTCGCGCGGGAATCCAGGTCCGGCTTCTTACGGTGTGGTGATTCGCGACCCCCGCGGAGAAATCGTGGCCACGCTAAAAAAATATATCGGGCGCACGACCAACAATGTGGCGGAATACTATGGACTGATCGCCGCGCTCGATTACGCGCAATCGCACGGCATCCGCGCCTTGCGTGTCGAGAGCGACTCGGAATTGCTGGTCCAACAGATGCGTGGGCGGTACAAGGTGAAGAGCGCGGACCTGCGGCCGCTCTTCGAACGCGCGAAGAAAATCTCGCAGTCCTTCGAATCTTTTCGCATCGAGCACGTCTACCGCGAGCAGAATCGCGAAGCCGATGCGCTTGCGAATGAAGCGCTCGACGAAACGAGCGGAGCACCCAGCGCTCCCGGTTCGCCTTCAAAAGCCAAAGCAAGCAGCGGCAATTCCGAACCTCGGCGAATCCGCGCCCGTTTCCGTAGCGGAATTCTTTATCTCCTTGAAGATGTAGGTCTGCCCGACGGAATCGAAGTGGAAGTACAGCTCCACCTGCCTTCCAAGCCTTGAGCGGTTCTATTTCACGGCGTAGGAGCGGTACAGCGTGTCGCGCTGCGCAGGGATGAAGCCCGCATCGGAAATGATGCGGCGCAGCTCGCTCTCGTTTGTCCGGTTCTTGACGCCTGCGGCAAACACCACGTTCTCTTCAATCAAAATGCTGCCCACGTCGTCGGCGCCGAACTGCAATCCGATCTGGCAAACTTTTATTCCCGGCGTCAGCCAGCTCGACTGAATGTGGTCGATGTTATCGAGATACAATCGGCTGACGGCCAGCGTCTTCAAATAATCGACTGCAGTGGTCTCCTGCACTTTTTTTCCGAGCGCAGTATTCTCGGCCGCAAACATCCATGGAATAAACGCGGTGAATCCGCCCGTATCCTCTTGTATGCGCCGCAGCCGCTCAAGATGGTTCACGCGATGGCGCAACTCCTCGCCGCAACCGAACATCATCGTCGCGGTCGTCCGCAAGCCGAGCGAATGCGCGATGCGGTGCACCTCTTCCCATTCGTCGCTGGTGCATTTCAAGCGTGCGATTTTCCCCCGGATTTCGTCGTCGAGAATCTCCGCACCGCCGCCGGGGATCGACTGCAACCCCGCATCCATTAATCGCTTTATCGTCTCCCGAACGCTGATCTCGCTGACTTCCGCGATGCACAAAATCTCCGGAGCGGAAAAGCAGTGCAGATGCACCTGCGGATAACGCTGCTTCAAAGACCGAAGCAAATTCTCGTAATAACCGATTTGCAGGTCCGGGTGTAGCCCACCTTGCAGTAAAACTCCCGTACCGCCCAGCTCCAGCATCTCCTCAATCTTTTCGTAAATCGTTTCGAACGGCAGAATGTAGCCGTCCTTCGCTCCCAGCGGCCTGTAAAAAGCGCAAAAGGAACAATACTCCGTGCAAAAATTCGTGTAGTTAATGTTGCGATCGATCTGGTAGGTCACGATCCGCGGGTCATTTTTTCCCAGGCGCATTTGGTGCGCGGCCATCCCGATGCCGATCAGGTCATCGGACTGCAACATCTCGAGCGCTTCTTGTTTCGTCAGTCCCACGTTGATGCTTTATTCTCCGCTCTCTTATTTTAGTCCATGCGCCCTTCGAACTCGAATTCCCGTATTGGTGCGCCAGCCAGTTTCCTCACTCAATGCCTCGCTGAAGCGTGCAATCCCTCCGGCTTTCTTTGTGCCCATTCGATGGGTTTCGCTGACGAAATCAATCCCAGCCTCGCAGCATGCTGGAAATAGAGTTCGAGTCCTTGCTGATTTGCCTCGTCGAATGTGAAGTCAATATTCTCTCGCAGGTACGATTCGAGCGTTTTCACCGGCAAGTCCATCTCGCGCGCCGCGTCGAGAGCGATTTCCGCAAGGCGCTGCATCCCAAACTCTCGAGACGCAGCGAAATCGGCGGCCACCTCAGGAGTCACCACATCGCGCCTCGCCGCCCAAATCGCAAGCACGGCCGGGAGCCCGCTGAACCGCTTCCACTCACTCACCAGGTCGTACACGTAAAGGATCTCCGTGCCCGTAATGCCCACCGTGGCCCCCTGACAAATGGTCTGTCCGTAAATACCGGGCCGGCCTTCCTCCTCGGTCGCGATCGAAATCCGCAGCGCGGGATCTCCAATCAGCATTGCCGCGTCCGTTCTCTCCAACATTCCTCGAATATCGGGTGCTGCTTCAAAAAGTTGTGGACAGATCTTCCAATGCTCCGCGCACAGAATCCGTGTCAGCGCCTGGGTGCTCCGCGAACTCTGGTCGAGCGCAATGCTCCGCACCTGCTCGATGGGCCTCTTGGTGATTAGCAGCAGGCTGCGCACCCGCTCCTTCGAAGCGATCGCCAGGTCCGGCAGCACCACAAGATCGTCGATCCGCTGGTATTCGATCGCCGGGATGATGGCGATATCGGCCGCGCCGCTGCGCAGCGCCTCGGCACAAAGCGAGGGCACCGTGAACGACAATTCGTACTTCCTCTGCAAGGGCCCATTCGTGAAGCCACAAACCAATGGCGCTGTGTTGAGGTACTGCACGATGGAGATGCGAAGCTTTGCCACGTTAAAAGACCCTTCTCAGAGGGAGCAGAAACAACAGTATACCGGAAGTCAGCGGTGCCGTTTCGGGATGCTGAAAGGTCGGCCGGTTTGGAACGGACGTATTGGTCGAAATTCTTGAACGAAAACAGACTCACGTCTGGGCCTCGCTGGTATTTTCAGCCAATGGATCTGAAATCCTTTCACGAATTGACGAGAAGCTTCTCGGTGGCGTAATCCTCGCACCCATCCTTGATTTGTTACAAAATCACCCATGACCGAGATCAATCATGTAATCGCAGAGGCCCAGTCCTATAGTAACCCATTTATTTATAATACTTTACATGGGTCCAGAGGCATGGCCACCGAGATGCTTCGTCTTAGCAATACTGGTGCTGCATCCCGACGTTTCCCCGTCGCATGGTTTGTGCCAGATCCGGGGCAGCAGGAGTAGCACCGAACACTTTATGCAAATCGACCTCAAGCCAGCAAGCAATCTGTTCAGCCGGATGCATTTCGCTCAGGCTCAAGAGTTCGCACAAGTTCCGGCTGCGATTTCGCGCCTTGCGGAAGGACTTAGCGGTGAAAAAATGAACACAAGCTCGAAAGAAAGTCGGCAAAACGGATTCTCGATGTTGGAATTGATAGTCGTCCTGGCCATCTCCTTGACGGTGGGAGCGATTGGCGTGGTGGCCTATCAGAGGATCGCCACTTACCTCCGCGCTGCCGGAGATCAGCGAGATTTGAACGGGATCGTGGCCCAGGCCAAGATGGACGCCGCGGCAAATTTCAGCCACGCGCGTGCATATGCCGACTTGAACGCCAACACTTTTCATCTGGAAATATGGAACAAGGCTGGCAGCCCCGCCTTCCCAACTGGTTGCTGGCAAACTGTGGGAGACACTCCGGCAAATCCATGCACGGTGGCGGCCAGCCCCGTCTATAGCCTTTCGACTGGCACTGCGTTTGGGTTCGGCGCCATTACAACTCCTCCTCCAAACACTCAGGCGGCGATCGCTCAAGCAGCCGTGTGCACGAACAATACGGGCGGAAACATTGCAAATACCGCCTGCATCCTCTTCAATTCGCGCGGTATTCCCATCAACGCCGCAGGTAATCCCGACGGAACCGGCGCTTTTTACGTGACCAATGGAAGCACGGTTTTCGGCTTGACCGTCCGCGCGACTGGGTCCGCGCTGAACTGGTCTATTTCGAACTCGGCATCTAGCACCACTTGGATGCACCAATAAGGAATCATGATGAAAATCCAAAATAGTTCAGCTCTAACGAAGAATCGGAAATCACAATCGGGCATGACGTTCGTCGAAACAGCGGTCGCCCTGGGCATCCTGCTCGTGGTGGCCACGGGTGTGATGGGATTGGGGGCCACAGCGCTCACCACGACGGAGAACCAAGGTCACTTGGCTGCCCGTACTGCGGAATATGCACAAGACAAGATGGAGCAGTTGCTGGCCCTCAGATTCTGCGACAGCCAGTCGAACACCGCACCGACGGTCGGCTATATTACTCAACCCGCTGGCGGCACGGGACTTGCTAACTGCAATTTTCCGGCCCCCCCCGCCCTCCCGACCGCCTTGACCGGAGGGGGCCTCAACGTCAACGCCCCTGTAGCGGGATACGTGGACTACCTGGATGCCAGCGGCAATCCCGTCCCTGCAAACGGAGCCTGGCTATACATCCGTGTATGGCAGATCACCGCTCCTAGTCCTCAACTAAAGCAAATCTCCGTCACCGCTCAGGTGCGCGCAGCTGTTGGGGGCGTTGCCTATGCCCCGAATTCCACGGTCGAGGCCCTTAAGTCGTATCCCTTTTAGGGTGCCCAGATGACGCAACCTAGAAAAGAGTGGAGAGTTATGAGCCGCAAACAACAAATGGGATTTACTCTGGTCGAAACAATGGCCTCGCTGGCCGTGCTGGTCGGGGTTTCTGCAATCGTCATGACTGGCATAAACCGGATGATGACCACCCAAGGCACCATCTCGAACCGCACCGAGATGCACACGAGTGTTCGCAGTGCGACGGAATTGCTCGAGCAGGAGATCGGCCAGGCAGGGCGAATTTCGCTCGCGCCTGCTGGCGCCAATGTGACTTTAGCGGCTGGCGTGGCGGTAGGAGCCGCCGTCCCCTTCACACTTCTTCCAGTTAATGCAAAGGTTTTCCCCAATGAGCAACTGGTCGTCGATACGGGCAACAATCAAGAGACGGTCACTGTCACGGGAACAACCGCCGCACCAACGGCTGCGTTTATCAACATCCATGCCGCCAACGTGCCGGTTACGGTTCTGGGCGGGTTTGCTTCCGGTGTCGTACCTCCCACTGCGGCTCCCGCGAATTATGCCAATGGCTCGACCGGAACAGTGCTGAAGCTTTACGGGGACATCAACGGGGACGGCAACATGGTTTATGTCGAGTACACCTGCCAGCAGGGCACTCAAGCTAACCCTGGATTTCTCTACCGCAACCAGATGGCATTTGACGCTGCCGCAAAACCGGCGGTAGACAACTCGAAGATTCTGCTTAACAACGTCCTGGCGAATCCCAACGACCCAAACAACAATCCTGTCCCGTGTTTCTCCTATCAGGTGCTCCCATCTGGGCCTGACTACTATGTCGTGGACGTGGCGGTGACGTTGACCGAGCAAACGCAAACCCCTGATCCCCAGACACAACAATTCCAGAACGAAACCAAGGCGCTGCTCAACGTTTCCCCGCGCAACGTCTTCTACACCTATCAATTGGCCGGATTGAGTTTCACCAGCCGCGTGCAGCCCATGCCTGCCTCGGTTACGAATCTTTTGCCGTAAGGACTATAAGGAGTGATTGCAATGTTCACGAAACGATCGAATCAAAAGGGCTCTGCACTTATCTTTGCCCTCATTCTTGTGCTGGTGCTCTCTGTGATGGGCGCTTCCCTGGCGTTCCTCTCGCAGTCAGAGACCTGGGGCGGCATGAACTACCGGCTTATGACTCAAACCCGCTATGGAGCCGAGGCTGGCGTTAACGCCGCAGCCAGTTACATCATGTATCAGTACACCATGCCGGGCACTGGCGGTCCGGACCCGATTACCGCCTATACCTACCAGGGCGTTAGCCCCGTCACCGTTGGCGGAAACCCCGTCTATCTATCCTCACTTCATGGCGTGGCCGCAAACTATCCTGTTGCCGCCGTCCAGACAGCTTTTAACGCCGCTTCGAACAACACACTGTCATCGGGCAACAACAACGTGACTTACTCCGCTTCGGCAGAGTTGATGTCCATGCGGACGGTCATACATTGCGGAAACTCGCAGCCCCTCACCTCGCAAGTCTGGAAAATTACCTCCCACGGCGATATCGCGGGGGGGAACCGCAACGCGGAAGCGGAAGTCACTGCTCTCCTCGAGACTCAGGTCGTGCCTTGCTATAACTATGCGGCTTTTGCCACCAGCAATGGATGCGGCGCCATCAACTGGTCGGGCGGCGGTCCGATCGGCAGCTACGATTCCGGCAACGTTGCAGCAGGGACGCAGAACTATGATGGCAACCTCGGCTCCAACGGAAATATCAATACCGCGCCCCACACAACCATTAACGGAACTTTCTCCAGTCCGGATCACGGAGTAGGTCCCTGCAGCGCAGGGGACGCCTTGACGGGTAACGCTAATCAAGTGACAGGTTGCGAGACTGCCGCCCAGCTGGCTGGCAATTCCTGCGGCACGCCAATGATTCAGCTGGCTCAGCCGGTTAGTTATCCCCTGCCGCAAACGTCATATCCTCCTTCCGTCACATTCCCGGCCGGATTCGCTGCTTTGCCCACAACCTCTAACGGCAACATTTCGCCTGGGAACTATGGAGACATCAGCCTGAATGGTCACGATACTCTTACTTTGCTTCCTCAGGTGGACCCCGTGACCCATGTTTGTTCCGGCGGCACCTATTACATAAACACTCTGACGGAAAGCGGTCACAACACCAGCGTTAACATTGGCGCTTGCCCCCCGGGCAGCATCGGCGCCGGGACATACCAACCGCTCGTCATCAACCTCGTCGGCGTAGATTCCAGCGGTAACGCTCTGCCTGCCGGGACGAACGTGCTTTCCCTGTCAGGAAACAGCGTCATCAACCCCACATTAGACCCGCGACTCTTCCAGGTTCAGTACTCTGGCTTTGGCAATATCACGGTCACGGGCAATTCTCAGTCGGGTGGGACAGTCTATGCCCCGAACGCTCCCGTTACACTGAGCGGCGCCAACTCCGCATGGTACGGTGCCCTTATCGGCTCCACGGTCCTGATGAACGGCAACGGTGCTTCTGTCTGGTACGATCGCAGACTGCAGACCGACCTTTATACTGTCGGCAACTGGACGCTGGATTCCTTCACCTGGAGCAAGTTCTAGCGTTCTGACAGATGGTCTTGAATGACTGACGAAACGGGAACATCGATCCATGATGTTCCCGCTTCTACTTTCAATCTCAAGAAGCCCCACACGCCTCAGCTCGCTCCTCATTCCCCTCCGAAAAAACTCCTCCTTGCCTTGACACTCTTCCAGAGTAAGTGTTAACTCCCCACTGCGGCACGGAAAATCCGGATGAGGAGGCTCTCTCCCATGAAGCAGGCGATGGCCAGCCTGGGGCTCGCAGCGGCGCTGTTGTTTTCGCCGGGGTGCATTCGCGCTCAGGACACTTCCCACAAGCTCACGGCGATGGACGAATTTCAATTGCAGGTGGCCACCGACCCGCAGATTTCTCCTGATGGCAAGAAGATCGTCTATGTGCGGCGTTTCTCGGATTCCATGACGGACCGCCGTTATTCGAACCTCTGGATCATCAACGCGGACGGCGCCGAGCACCGCCCGCTGACGACCGGTAATCGCAATGACACTTCGCCGCGATGGTCGCCGGATGGCACGCGCATCGCTTATCTTTCGGAGGTGGAAGAAAAGACGCAGATATTTGTCCGCTGGATGGATACGGGCCAAACAGCCCGCATCACCAATCTCGCGCAAGCGCCGGAAGCGATTGTCTGGTCGCCCGACGGAAGAATGATTTCCTATTCGGCGCTGGTTTTGGGTAAAGGGCCGCATCTCGCGGACCTCCCCGCGCCTCCCGCGGGTGCCAAGTGGGCGGAGCCCGCCGCGGCCTACGACCGCTTGGTTTACCGCTTCAACGGCTCTGGCTATTTGAAGCCGGGATTCAAGCAGATTTTTGTGGTGCCCGCGGATGGCGGAGCGCCGCGGCAAGTTACCAACGGCAACTTCCCCAACGGCGGTGAAGAATTCGGCGGACTCCGCCGCGCG
>Ga0210407_10005198_pt1 | contig 10088 bp, 7 predicted proteins | sample IncBWC27MmetaG_FD_150860 | JGI IMG/M metagenome (GOLD analysis project Ga0210407, IMG submission 150860) | Forest soil microbial communities from Barre Woods Harvard Forest LTER site, Petersham, Massachusetts, United States - Inc-BW-C-27-M | ecosystem: Environmental > Terrestrial > Soil >... | reverse complement strand
CTGAATGCTCTCTATATCGCGGGTGGGCCGACCGAGGGTGGTTCGCTACGGATTCTGCGCCACTATCGGGGCAAGCAACTCGTTCAGGAGGTCGACGTTTACGACCTGTTGCTGCACGGCATTCGCGGCGACGTACAGAGACTCCAAGCCGGAGACACGATTCAGGTTCCGCCTTTGAAGGGCCAGGTGACGATCGAGGGCATGGTGCGAAGGCCCGCGATCTACGAGTTGAACGGTGAAAAGGGTCTCGCCGAAGTCCTGGAACTGGCGGGTGGCGTTCTTCCCTCCGGTACGTTGCGCCATGTCGATGTGGAACGCGTGGAAAGCCACGAGGGTCGCACCATGCTCCGCCTCGACATCCCGGAAACGAATAGCGATGCCAGCGTTAACAAAGCACTGGAAGACTTCGCGGTCCAAGACGGCGACAAAATCAAGATTACTCCGATCCTGCCCTACGCCGACAAAACCGTCTACTTGGACGGCCACGTTTCCCGCCCCGGCAAGTTTGCCTACAGCGACGGCATGAAAGTCACCGATCTGATCAAATCTTACAAGGATCTTTTGCCTGAGCCTTCAACCAGTCACGCAGAGATCATCCGCCTGTCCCAGCCAGACTTTGCGCCCCAAGTGCTCGCGTTCAATCTGGGGGACGCTCTCGCGGGCAAAGATCAGGATCTGGTGCTCAAGCCTTTTGATATCGTTCGCGTCTTCGGAAGATTCGACTTCGAAGATCCCCCGGTGATTACGGTTACGGGAGAAGTAAGGGATCCCGGTGACCACTTGACCAACGGTGTCGCCCACCTGAGCGACGCGGTTTACCTGGCCGGCGGAACCACGCGCGATGCCCTGCTCACCGATGCGCAGGTCTTCCGTAAGACCAGCGATGGCAAACTGGAAGTCATCAACGTCAATCTGGCCAAGGCTCTCGAAGGCGATGCCAAAGACAACATCGCTCTCGAGCCCAAGGACCGGGTCTTCATTCACCGCGACCTCAACAAGCTCGATCCACCGACTGTCAACGTCGAAGGTGAAGTGGCCCGTCCGGGAAAGTATCCGCTGGGCAGCAATATGACCGCCGCTGATCTGGTCCGCCTTGCCGGCGGTTTCAAACGCGGCGCCTACACCGAAGAAGCCGACCTGACGCGTTTCGAAATATCAGAAGGCAGCAAAATAGTCAGCGACCACGTGACCGTACCAATTGCGAAAGCCATGGCCGACGAGCCCGATGCAGACGTCCGCCTTCGCGATGGCGACGTTCTCGCGATCCGGCAGCTTACCGGGTGGAAGGACGTCGGGGCGATGATCACCGTCGCTGGAGAAGTTGTCCATCCCGGCACCTACGGTATCCAGGAAGGTGAGCGCCTGAGTTCAATCATTCAGCGAGCGGGCGGCTTCCGCAGTGACGCATATCCCTACGGCTCTGTCTTTGAGCGAGTGAAAGTCAAGGAACTACAGGAGAGGAATCGCGCCGACCTGATCCAAACCGTGCAAACCCAGGTAGCCGACGTGAAGATTGTTCCAGAACAGACCGAGGATGACAGGCTGGCCAAGCAGGCGGTGTTGCAGCAGTATCAAACGACGCTGGAAAACCTGCAGAACACTCCACCTCAAGGACGTTTAGTGATTCACATTTCCAGCAACATGCAGCACTGGGCCAATACTTCTGCAGATGTTCAGGTGCGTGCAGGCGATACACTCTACGTTCCGAAGAAACCGAGCGTTGTGCTCGTGGATGGCTCTGTCTATAACCCGACCGCGATTACCTTCAGGCCTGGCAAGAGCGCGGGGTGGTTCCTACAGCAGGCTGGCGGCCCGACGAACATGGCGGACAAGAAGGCGATCTTTGTGATTCGAGCTGACGGTTCTGTGGCAGGTGGCTCCGGTGGTTTGTTTAGCGGCGGCGTGCAGAGTGCTTCTCTGCAACCCGGAGATATGGTGATTGTGCCACAAAAAATATATGCTGTTAGCCGCAAGTGGCAGACCACGTTACAGGTGGCGCAACTTGTATCGTCTATAGCGCTCGCCGCCGCATACGCGAAGAATTTCTAGACTGAGACGCAGCTTGATAGTGTCTGGCTTTCAGCGTGGGAGTCTGCGAGTCGCGCTGTTTGCGACTGTGCTAAGTGTTCACGTTCGGGCGCAGACCGGTCCGCCCGTTTTGCTCGCTCCGACGACTCAGGGTCACACGACGGGCCGCGAAAATACGGCGGCGGTCCCGCAATCTAACTCCGAGGACCCGAACAACTACGAACTTCAGCCGGGAGAGGATCCGCAGAATCGTTTAGTTTCACCATTTCTCAAGCACATCGTTGCAGATCAAAAACAGTTCTGGACGAGTCCAACTCGCTTTCGCACCAAAGATTTGAAATGGATCCTGCCTTTTACCGGGATCACAGCTGGTTTCATCGCCAGCGATAGCTGGTGGGCGAAGCAGGTAAATCCAAGTCATATGCAAACCAGTCTGCATATTTCAGACTACGGCGTCTATTCTTTGATCGGTCTGGGTGGAGGCTCCTTCCTCCTTGGTCACATAACCCGCGATGACCACCTCCAGGAAGCCGGACTTCTGAGTGGAGAGGCAGCAATCAACGCCACCGGAGTGACCTACCTCTTTAAAGAAATTACCCAGAGGCAGCGTCCGCTCGAGGGCAACCGGAACGGAGACTTCTTCACCGGAGGCGCTTCGTTCTTCTCCGAGCACTCGGCCATTGCCTGGTCGATCGCGAGCGTCTGGGCCCACGAATATCCCGGCTGGCTCAGCCAAACCGCCGCGTACGGATTGGCCTCCGCGATCACAATTACCCGCGTGACCGCTCAACAGCATTTTCCATCCGACGTAATCGTCGGAAGCGCGTTAGGCTGGTACTTCGGCCGCCAAGTCTACCGCGCCCACCACGATCCGGAAGCGGGGGGGGCCCCGTGGGGTAATCTCATCGAGGAAAAGACCGGCGACAAAGTTCGCAATCCGAACTACATGGCTTCGCCTTACGTCCCGATCGACAGTTGGATCTATCCCGCATTACAGCGCCTGATCGCGCTGGGCTACATGCAATCCAACATGCTCGGGATGCGTCCCTGGACCCGCATGGCCTGCGCGAGAATGCTCGAAGAAGCCGGGGAGAAGCTTCAGAATGATGGCATGGAAGCGGGCGAAGCGGGAAAGATATACCGCACGTTAGCCAACGAGTTCACCACCGAGACTGGACGCCTGGACGGAGCCGCCAACATGGGCGCACGCGTCGACTCGGTCTACACCCGGATGACAGGAATTTCCGGCACACCACTCCGCGACGGCTATAACTTCGGCCAAACCATCATTAACGACTACGGTCGGCCCTACTGGTCGGGTTTCAACAATGTAACGGGTGCGAGTGCCGACGCAGAAGCGGGGCCGGTGGCATTTTCGTTTCAGGGCGAATACCAACACGCGCCCGCGATGCCTTCCTATCCTTCGCAGGCGCTAGCAGCGATTGGCGCGGCCAACGGTACCCCACCACTGCCTAATGGAACGGCCACGGCCAATCAATTTCAGCTTATAAACAGCGCTGTCTTGCTGAACATAAACAATCTTCAGTTTTCTTTTGGCGAGCAGAGTCAATGGCTCGGCCCAGGTGAAGCAGGCTCGTTGCTGATGAGCGACAACGCTGCGCCGTTCCCTGCGTTCAAGGTTGACGACGTCGCTCCGCACAGGATCCCCGGAATTTCGCGGATACTCGGGCCTTTCCGTGGGGAATTTTTTATCGGGCAACTCTCAGGGCAGCAATGGGAATACTGTATTGTGTCGACTTGCAAACCGTATCCCGGTTACGCGACCGTGGTTGGTCCCAACATTTCTCCGCAACCCTTCATCCAGGGGGAAAAGCTCAGTTTTCAGCCTAGTCCAAACTTTGAATTCGGGATGGGAGTCGCGACGATGTTCGGCGGGCCCGGTCTGCCGGTCACATTCGGCAATTTTTTTCGAACTTTCTACGTTCACTCGCCGAGTGCCGCCAGCAATCCCGGAAAACGGATCTCGGCCGCGGATTTCACCTATCGAGTGCCTGGTCTGAGGAACTGGTTGACCTTTTACATGGACTCCTTGGTTGTGGACGAGTTTTCTCCGATCGGCTCGACTCGAGCTAATGTCAATCCTGGCATCTATATGCCGCGCATGCCGAAAGTGCAGAAGCTGGAGCTTCGTGCCGAGGGAATTAACGAGTCTCGCACAACTGAGTTCCCGCCGGGCTTTGTATATGCAGATTTCCGTAGGTATTTGTCGGGTTACACCAACAGTGGAAACCTCCTGGCGAACTGGATTGGGCGAGCTGGTCGCGGCGGACAGGGTTGGTTGACCTACTCGTTTTCACCTCGCACTCAGCTTCAGTTGGGATATAGACTTCAAGGAGTATCCAAGGCCCTAATTGGGGGGGGTCGACTGGTTGACTATCAGGTGAGCGCTAATCTTATGCTGTCGTCTCAGATCGCATGTGCTGCCCTGTTAAAATACGAGCAATGGACATTCCCGGTTCTTGCGCAGGATAGACAATCTGATGTCACAGCTTCGGTTCAATTGACTTATTATCCCAAGTGGCGGATCGGGAGATGATTCGTTTTGAGAGTAGAGCTTTGCAAGTTTGGTTTTCCCAACTGCGCAACAGTGATATTTCTCTCGCCGGCGAAGCTTTTGCATGAGTGCTCCAGAAAGCGCAAGGCAAATGGGTCATGCGTGTTCAAACACAAGAGGGAGTTAGCGTGAAACAGTCTGGCGGAGTGGAGAGTCCGCTTCATCCGTTAACGGAAATGGAAGTACCTGCTCCGGAGAATGGCATCGGTGAAGGCCTAAGTCCAGTTGCCCCATACGACTTTGAATGGGCATGGCTACTCTGGCTTAACCGTAGAGTACTTGGACGCTGGACGGTTCGCGGGCTTTTCCTCGCCACGATCATCGCATTTCTAATTCCGCCGCAATTCGAATCCACTACCCGCCTCATGCCCCCCGATCCAAATTCCGGCGCGGGCCTCGGAACAATGATGATGGCTGCAATGGCCGGCGTTGGCGGAGGAGGAAGTGCGGCACTCGGGGGATCCGCACTGGGGGGCCTTGCAGGGGATCTGTTGGGACTACACGATGCAGGGGCTGTGTTCACCGATATGTTGAAGAGTCGCACGGTTCAGGACCGGATCATAGAACGCTTCGATTTGCGAAAGGTTTACGGAACTCGTTACTGGGCAAGCGCGCGTAAGAAGCTTGCGTCGCGTACGACTGTTTCCCTGGATCGCAAGAGCGGCGTCATTACAATTACCGTCGAGGATCGCGACCCGCAGCGGGTTGCAAAGATCACCCAAGCCTACGTGGAGGAACTAGACCGTATAGCTGCCCAAGTTAGCACCTCGGCAGCGCATCGAGAGCGAGTGTTCATTGAACAGAGGCTGACTAACGTAAAACAGGACTTGGACAAAGCTTCACGAGAATTCAGCGAATATTCGAGCAAGAACGCCACCCTTGACATAAAGGAGCAAGGCGTCGCGATGGTTGAAGCTGCTGCAGTCTTGCAAGGCCAGTTGATTGCCGCTCAGTCGGAGCTAGATGGTCTACAACAGATCTATACCGATAGTAACGTTCGAATCCGCTCCTTACGTGCTCGGGTGGATGAACTCCAACGGCAACTGAAAAAGCTTGCGGGCGATGGTGACACGCCTGGCTCGGGGGGGGCTGACTCTCAAATGGAATTTCCGTCCATCCGCAAACTGCCTCTCTTGGGAGTGCGCTGGGCCGATTTGTACCGCGAGAATAAGATCGAGGAAACTTTATACGGACTGCTTACTACGCAATATGAACTGGCCAGGATCGAAGAGGCAAAGGAGACGCCCGTCGTCAAGGTGCTCGATGTGGCTGTAGTACCGGAGAAAAAATCCGGCCCTCCACGGACGCTAATAGTGGTTCTGGGTACCATAATGGCTTTCGCTGCCGGTTCAGTGTGGGTGCTTACTGACGCAAAATGGCAACGCATGGATACTGGTGACTCGAGAAAGCAACTAGGTCAAGAAATAGGTGCTCGGTGCGTCGTACTCTGGTCCCAAATTAAGATTCGCTGGCGTGCCCTACGAGGTAAAATCGGTAAAACTGGGATGGAATGAAACAAAACTACCGCACACTCCGGGTTCAGCAATCTCACACCAGCGAAGATTCTACATCCTTCCGCCGTTCCTCGCCCGTATCTTCGAGCAACGAGAGAGTGGTACCGAACACAGGTTAGAGAACCTGTCGAAAGCCTCTTTATCCGTAGACCAAGAATGCGGGTGCGCGATGTCAAAGCAGTTCTCCTTGTTGGCGGATTGGGGACACGGTTGCGCTCCGTCGTGCCATCGGTGCCCAAAGTGCTTGCATCGGTCGGGAAGAGATCCTTTCTTCAATTGCTGGTCAGTCAGCTTCGTTCGCAGGGAATCCATCGTCTCGTGATGTGTACCGGCTACCTGGCAGACCAGATCGAGGATGAATTTGGTGATGGCCAAGCGTTTGAAGTTTCGATTGAATACTCCAAGGAAGAACAGCCACTCGGCACCGCAGGCGCCGTGAAGGGGGCACAAAACTATCTCCGAGACGTTTCAGAGTTCTTGGTGATGAACGGAGACTCGCTTCTTGAGATCGATTTCCAAAGCATTATGGATTTTCATCGGAGCCATGACGCAATGGCAACGATGGCTGTCCTCCGAGTCCAGGACGCAGGGCGATACGGAACCGTCGACTTAGATGTGGGAGGTCGAGTCAGAGGGTTCGCGGAGAAGACTCGGGGCGACGTGCCTGGCTTGGTGAATGGTGGCGTTTACGTCTTCAACCATGCCGTTTTTCAATACATTCCAGAACAGCCGGCCAGCCTAGAAAGAGAAGTATTCCCTCGTTTACTAAATCATGGAATGTACGCGCAAGAGCAGCACGGGATATTTATCGACATAGGTACACCGGCGGACTATGCGCGAGCTCAGCAGCTTTGCGATTCTCTTGATGAAGTGTCCTCCAGAAGTCGAGGTTCTGGCTCTGTTGCGGGAAATAGATTGGTCCAAGAACGGTAGTCCAAATGAAGGAAGAAACGAGACATCTTGGTGATTACGAGCAGAGCGTGACCCGCTCGATTAAAGCTTCAATTGCTGTGAAGGAACTGCTGCTCAGAAATCCCGAAGTCGTCTCCGTCATCGCAAGGGTTAGCGAACTATTGGTCGACACGCTAAGAAAAGGAAACAAGGTCCTTTTGTTTGGTAACGGCGGTAGTGCGGCCGATGCCCAGCACATCGCGGCGGAATTTGTAGGGCGCTTTGCATTCGATCGTCCTGCTTTGCCTGCATTGGCTTTGTCGGCAAATAGCTCGTGCGTTACGGCAATCAGTAATGACTATGGATTTGATCTGGTCTTTTCCCGGCAAATCGAAGCTTTGGCACGTCCAGGGGACCTTGCGGTTGGCATTTCAACCAGTGGCAATTCGTCGAATGTACATCATGCCCTTTCGGTAGCGCGGAAAATGAAGTTGAGTACAGTTGCATTGACGGGATGTACCGGCGGGAAACTTAAGGACGTGGTAGATCACTGCATCTGTGCACCGTCAAACGAGACTCCACGTATCCAGGAGTGTCACGTCTTAATCGGCCACATCATTTCAGAACTAGTGGAGAAGGCTATATTCCATGAACAGGGCTGCGTTTCTGGATCGTGACGGCGTTATCAACCGAAAAGCCCCGACGGAAGACCAATACATAACCCGCTGGGAGGACATGCAGATTCTTCCCGGGGTCGTGGAAGCGATCGCTCTGCTTAACCGAGCCAATTTTCGCGTGATCGTAGTCAGCAACCAGCGCTGTGTCGCAAAGGGCTTTTTGACAGCTAGTGATCTGGATTCCATGCATCAGCGGATGTGTCGCGAGTTAGCCGCGATGGGTGCGAAGATCGATGGAGTCTATTACTGCCCGCATGAAGAACACCCCGCTTGCAGTTGCCGCAAGCCCGAGCCAGGCATGTTGATTGCGGCGGCGGACGAACATCATGTTGATTTCAGTGCTTCGTGGATGATCGGTGATTCGGAGAAGGACGTAGAAGCTGGCAGGAGCGCCGGGTGCAGAACGGTTAGAATTCTGAAAACGGATCTCGGTGCAGGTGTCAGCCCTGATATGCTCGCTCGATCTTTGCTTGAAGCAGTCCACCAGATACTGCGGATAGAAGAAACCGTTACAGATCGTCAGGAAACCAGTGCCGGTCACAGTAATCTGCGAGGACCTAATACGGAGAACGGGGTTCGTTGTCGGTAGCACCTGTTCTGGGTCCAATTCAAGACAACAACGCTGCCTTTCCTGTACATTCTCAGGGGGCCTCTGGGACCCATTGCTGATGTGCAGACATTGGTTCCTCTCTCGACCCCTGGAAGACTCGACACATGATCATCACTAGCACTCCGCTCCGCATCTCCTTCTTCGGAGGTGGTACCGACTACCCCCTTTGGTACCGCCAATACGGAGGCTCGGTATTATCCACGACTATCGACAAGAGTTGCTTTATCACTTGCCGGTGGTTACCGCCCTTTTTCGAATATCACAGTCGCATCTCCTATACGAAGGTTGAAAATGTTGGCAGGAACAATCTAATTCAGCATCCATCGGTTCGCGCCTGCCTGCAGTTTCTCGGAATCGACGACGGTGTCGAAATTCATCACATCGCCGACTTGCCCGCTCGAACCGGACTTGGGACGAGTTCGGCATTTACGGTTGGGCTCTTGCTCGGTCTTCATGCGCTCAGAAACGAGATGCGCGACAAGCACACGCTCGCCTCGGAAGCCATACACGTGGAGCAGGAGTTACTTCAAGAAGCGGTGGGCGCACAAGATCAGGTCAGTACCGCATATGGAGGCTTTAATCGCATCAATTTTCACGTCGATGGCTCCATTGAGGTAAAACCGATGCTGACCCCGCCACACAGGCTGGCAGAGCTCGAACAGCATCTGGCGCTTTATTTTACTGGGTTTTCCCGAACCGCCTCTGAAATCGCCCAAGAACAGCTACGAACGACGTCTCAGAAGAAGCGGGAGTTAGATACTATGCTTCAGTTCGTTACTGAGGCAGAGGCCATTGTTGCCAGTCCCAACCGCTCATTACGCGAATTTGGTCGACTGTTGCACGAGAGCTGGCAAATAAAGAGAACGCTGACCCAAAGAATCTCAAACGCCAGCATCGACGAAATCTACGAGGCCGGGCTCAACGCCGGTGCCCTTGGCGGCAAGCTCCTGGGAGCTGGTGGGGGAGGTTTCATGCTGTTCTTCGTGCCACCGGAACGGCGGGAAGCCTTGCGGACGCGGTTGAAAAAACTATTGTGCGTCCCGTTCGCATTCTCGAATAAGGGAAGTCATGTGGCCGTCTATGAGCCGGAGGTGCAGTACGACAAATCGCTCGCTAGCGAGCGGTGCCTGATATATGCCGAGGATGCCTGCAGCGTCGCACGGGCTAGCAAGTGCTAGCACGATGCCGGCAATCCAGACGAACTGCAAGACTGCTACGAGTAATGGATGCCTTGAGGAACTCAGGGCCGTTCCTTCTGCGACTCGGAGTACCATTTATTCGCTTGCCGAAGAGGGTTCTTTGTCTGATTGCCGTGTCCCAAGTTCGAAATCATTACGGCGAGGCGATGTTTGATTGCAGCGACATGAGGTAGCGCTTCGCCAATGCACGAAATACTCCCTGAAATCCGCCTGCGCTGGCGAGCAATTTGACTTGCTATGAAAGATCTTCTCCCTCCCGATTCGTCGACATGCCTGAGGGAGTTCCAGTCGACCCTGTCTCTTCAGCCCGCAGATCGCAGTGTAGATAGCGTCACACGAAACATCAGAAAGGAGGTTGTCGTGAGGAATCTCGGAAACAAGGTGCGGGCGATGATGAAGGGTGCTCTCAGGAGGACGCCACTGCCGCCCCTATTGCTCTTGGAGAAGGCTTGCTGGGGCTTGCGGTTCAACGAGTGGTTGAGGAAGACGGCGTGTGAGGGGGTTCCGTATTTTCAGAGGCGCTTTGACTTGTATGCGTACCTCAGCCAGTTTGTCTTAAAGGGAGTTGCAATAGACTACCTGGAATTCGGCGTG
>Ga0210407_10005195_pt1 | contig 10091 bp, 9 predicted proteins | sample IncBWC27MmetaG_FD_150860 | JGI IMG/M metagenome (GOLD analysis project Ga0210407, IMG submission 150860) | Forest soil microbial communities from Barre Woods Harvard Forest LTER site, Petersham, Massachusetts, United States - Inc-BW-C-27-M | ecosystem: Environmental > Terrestrial > Soil >... | reverse complement strand
TAGAAGCTATCGGCCGTGACAGTGTAGGATTCTAACCAACGAGAGGGCAGCGTTCTAACCAACTGAACTACATCCCCAGCCGTGGAATCAACAACTTAGCCTAAAACCTTGCAAATAAGGACTTTGCAAACTCCGCATACAGCGCACTGTTCGCCCGGATTGCCTGTAATAGCAGCCCTTCTTGGCAAAACCGCCTGTAAATATCAGCGCGCTCATGCGAGGCTCATACTAGACTGGAGCAAGAGGCGAAGCAGTATTCCGAAGCAGGGTATTCGGTCGGCGAACCCCCGCTACTCCCGACACATGTTGCTGATGCCAGTCGCCCGGCGATATAACTCGTTCGCAGCAGCCCAGCGGCTGGACTTATCGCTTGGGAATCTCCACTTCGGTGTAGCCGCCTGGCTTTGCCGCGTTCACCGCGGTAGCAATGCTGCCGAGATGCAAACGCACTACCGGCCACTGCGAGTTCGCAAGCACCAAAACGGAGATCTTGCGGCCAGCCAGGTTTTGCTGATACTGGATATTCTTCTCTGTCGTGAGCAGTACTTTGAAGCCGGCCGCACCTCTGGGTTGCTGCACAAACTGCTGCACAGACGCTTCCCAGAACCCCCTGAAATGCACCAAAACGGATGCTCACCACCTATACTTCACAACAACATACGCAAGGTTGGGTCTTTTCGTAATCGGCAGGTCGCGAGTTCAACTCTCGCCCTCGGCTCCATACTTTCAATGGCTTAGCGATCAGTTGACCGAAACCTGCTGCACATCTGCTGCACATCTGCTGCACAAGCAATTCTCTGTTCCAGCCGCTTCATCGCCTCGGTCACCACGCTCGGCAACGTCTTGATGTAGCTCCTCTGCGTCGTTTTAACGATGACACTGGGGAAGAACCAGGCAAGGGCACTCAGTGGGACCGCCGGGACATGGGCTCAGGCATCCGAGGAAAGACTCGCAGACAATAACGTCGAGAAGATCCTGCTGGCAGCCGGGGCTGATAGCAACCGGCAAAGACACCTCGTTCGAGGCGATGAGCTGAAGGAGAGGTGAGATGGCGGGATCGTCGCATGAGCCCGTAGGAGCGAAGACGGTGAGGCAACGCTCACCCAGGAGGCGGAACAACGCCTCCCCCGCGCCGGTAACACCGGTCGTGGGGCAAAGGGGCTCTGAACACTTGGTGGTTTCGTCATCCACGCGATGTCCGGACACAGTGCCGGGGTAAGTCGACGACGGAGATGAAACGAGGCTGTGGGCAAACCAGAATCGTGGGGCGTATGCGAATCAGCGCTTAAACCTCTCGGCGTCTGGGAAGGCTCATGGAGGATAGGCCAAGGTTCCAAACCGGACCTGAGAAATTCGGCCGTCCGGGATTATCGGGGGGCCTCGAGAAGCGTGGCCAGGGTGGAACTGTGCACCCACCCTCGCATACCGAAAAGGCGAGGATAGTAACCCTCCACCTGTACACCGGCGCGCCCGAGCTCTATCCCAACAACCCAACGCCACAGCGCCATCGGCTACATCACGCCGAAGGACACACTCACCGGGAATCAGCAGGAGATTCAGGCCGACCGGGATCGGAGTTGGCGGCGGCGAGGGAACAGCGGAAGAATCGCCGCCAGCGGGCCGCGTGACGGATGAAACGGATTACTTTCGGTTGGCCGACCATACGTCCACGAATCGTCAAGGCGACTAAACTGGGAAACTCCAGGATGCGACGAGCTGCTTGTTCTGTTCGGTTTTAGCGGAAGTTTTTCACCAGCATGATGCTAGAATTCACCCATTCATGTTGAACGTAGAGAATTGATCTGCCGTCAGGAGATAGGGCCAATCCCAAAGATGGCTTGTCCGGGGCGGCGAGCAAAATTTTTCTGCCTGATGCAAAGTCAAAAAAATTCACGCTTGACTTGACCCCGCTATACGAACAATTCCAGCGACAACTCCCGGCACTCGATTCGAAGTAGTAAATCCCGTTCCGGGCGAGGGTCCAGTTCCACCAACTCTCCCCGGCAGGCTGATCCAATATTCGGATTTCCTCTCCGTCCTCTCCGCTGTTCAAGGGCATCTTCCATATCCCCGGAGTTTCAAATTTCGAATAGTAAAGGAAGCGGCCATCAGCTGATTCAGCGGCGAAGATGCCACCATTCTTGGTTACCTGGATAGGGGTCCCTCCATTGACTTGCATCTTCCACAATTGGAACGGTCCGCCGCCCCGGTCGGAGTAGAAATAAATCCAGTTTCCATCTCGCGACCAATTGGGCCCACCGTTATCAGCTCCGGGCAAGGTGGGCAACAGCTGCGGCACGCCACTAACTATTTCCAGAAGATAAATTTCGCTGTGTTCTTTGGGACGAAACTCGAAGGCGATATAACGGCCGTCCGGCGACCAACGTCCTGCTCCAGCGGTTCCGCGTAAGGAAGTCAACTGCCCACAATTGGATCCGTCGCTGTCACAGGCCCAAATCTCCGCATACCCCAAGCGATCCGACTCGAACACAATCCTTTTCCCGTCGGGGGAAAAGTGTGGCCGCGAATTCTGACCTTTCTGCGATATGACGACCCCAGGGGACCCTCGGAGATGTTCTTCATTCGTCAAGTTCAACCGCCAGATGTCCGCCTTGCGGTCCATCTGCTCGTACGCGAGCTGATTACCTTTGGGAGAGATGGAAGGAAACGCCGCGAGCACACCTACGCCGGCAACCAGACGTGGTGTTCCTCCGGAACTTGATATCCGCCACAGACTCGTGAGGCCTCCACGTCGCGAAGAGAACACGATATCGCGACCGTCCGAAGTCCAAGCGGGAGGCCCAAGTATCCAGGTGTTGTCGAAGGTCAGCCGCTTGGGCGCGCCACCCGCGGCGGGCACGACATAGAGGTCTTCCACGACGCCCGCAGCAACCCCTCGGATGAAAGCTACTGTCGAGCCGTCGGGCGAGAAAGCCGGACCATAGTCCAGGTTCTGACTTGGCGGTGATGTAAGGGGTCGTATCGTGGAATCGGCGAGCGAAAGCAAGGCAATCCAAGCATGGGTCTTGTCCTCCTGGGTGTCCGCAAAGGCTAGAACTTTGCCATCGGGCGACCAATCCAAGGACCGAGCATTGATCCGCCATGGAGGTACTGTCGAGCTTCGATGCCCTTCCGGTGGCCATGAGAACACCCGGTGCTCGGTTCCGCCAAGAGCTGGGATCACATAAATGTCGACTCCCTCGTCGGACATGCGGGAAAAGGCGATCTCCCGGCCATCGGGCGACCATCTTGGACAGCAGTCGCCAGAATTGTTCGTAAGGCGCAGCGACTTCTCGCCTCCGACCATCGAGGTATAAATCCCGGAGTTTTTCTCGGCGCGAAGGGCAAGAGCGACATGATTACCATCGGGCGAGAACGCCGGTTGGACCTCAAACCCAGGCAGGCTGGCGAGGGGCAGCACGTTACTCGGCGGCAGCGGAACCCCACTACGATTCCGCAAAAACCGCGAGATTGCGATTCCGGAGAGCAGGGCTAACAGTGCAGCCCCGACTCCTGCCAAAGTCCATGTCGCCTTAAGTCTCTCAAAGCGCCATAGAGAAACGCTCGCGGAGGATACTTGAGAGCTTGGAGGGTCTACTGGGCCAATGAAGCGATAGCCACGACGAGGAAGAGTCTCCACGAACCTGGGGTTGTCGGCGTCATCTCCCAACGCGATTCGGATCTTGGCAATCGATGTATTCAGCGCGTGGTCAAAATCGACAAAGGTGTCTTCGGGCCAGACCTTGTGGCGCAGTTCTTCCCGAGTCACCAAATCGCCCGAGTGTTCCAACAGGATGGCGCAGACTTGAAATGGCTGGCCCTGCAGCGGCACTTTGAGCCCATTCTTGCGCAGCTCCCCGGTTTCTAAGTCTGCTTCAAAGACTCCGAAACGGACAATCTGCGCGGAACGGCCCTTTTCGTCCATGGGAAGACCAGCCTACCACTCTGAATAAGGAGAATGTGGGCATCTTTTCCAGCTTCCTCCTGTGGAGTTGTCTATTCCAAGCCTCCTGCCGACAACAACTTACCGATAGCGAATCAATAGCTCACCAATCTATGTGGCGTGCATTGAGGTACCTGCCACCATAATCCAACGTTGGCCTAACCGCGAAAGCGGAGGAGGCCAACGCCGTGAACCGCTCAATTTTCTTTAGCTGTTCGCTACTCATCTTCACACTGTCGCATCCAGGCCGCACTTGCTCCCAAATGTCCACAGCTCCACCAGACCTTGAAGTTCAGAAACCGCACTTATCCGCCCGTGCGCCGGTCAGGCTTCCATTCCACCTGCATTGGGGCTACCTCGTCATCGTCGAAGGCTCCATTGGCGATGTCCAGAAGCTCCATTTTCTGGTGGACACCGGGGCCTGCCCAAGTGTCGTCGACCAGAAAATCGCGCACACTCTTGAGCTGGCCGAACAACCCGCGAGAGTGACCCTTTCAAATTCGAGTGTGCAGTCGCGCCTCGTCGTCCTGCCATCCTTGCTCATGGGACCCGTTCGCGTCGAGTCCCTTCCCGTTCTGGCACAAGACCTCTCCTATTTTCAGAAGGCCTTCGGTGACAGGGTGGACGCGATTGTGGGCATGGATGTGCTCCGAAAAAGCACCTTTACCATCAACTATCGAACCAAGGAGATGCTCTTCGGCGCGGCCGACAGCCTTAGTTTCTCCGCCCCGTTCGAAACCGATACCCCAGTCGTGACCATTCGCGTGGAATCCCAAAATCGCCCGCTCCGCCTGGTGGTCGACACCGGGAGCCCGGACCTGATGCTTTTCCAAAGCAGCATGCCTGACTCCAGTGGCTTTCAGCCGCTCGGAACAGAAAAGGTCATGGACGCCAGTGGAACATTTCTGCGCAGGCGTTTGCGGATTCCAGAGGTGTATCTGGGCAAGGAGAAAATCGGCTCGCAGATTGCTTTTGTCGCGGATGACCAGAAAGATGACGGTGATAATTTTGACGGCGTCTTGGGTATTCGAGGAGCTCAGTTCTGGAAAATTGCCTTTGACTTTGAACACCGCAGGTTCTCGTGGGAACGGTAGCCCAGCAAGCTGATCCCGAAAGGCGATTTGTTCTCGGGCGGCATCCCTCAGCATGGTTGCGTCACTTGCCGGGCGAAACGGAAGCGGGCTCTGCGGCGTATCGTTGCCTTGAAAATCCCCGCCTCGAAGGGCGGAATACTCACTAACGGAAAGCGCCCTCTCTCCTTCAGGCTGAACCAACACAGTTCACGGAGAGGCTCCTGTTCGTTGAACCCGTCCACGTTGTTCAGTACGAGAAGTTGGGATTGGCGGAGTTCGCGGCTAGGCACGTGACAGGCTTTCTGAACGGCGGTTCCTATGAAGCCATCCCGCTGGAAACGAACGCCTACGAGTTGGACGCCCGGTTTGCAGCCGCGTCAGAGAGGTACTTTTCAGTTACAGATGAGGGTCTAGCGTTCTAGCTTGGGTGAAGGGGAACAGATTCTAACAAAAGGTTCCGCGTGCCGCGCTGCGGCATGCCTACCTTCGTCCATGCGGACGCGAGCTGTAAGCGATGAAGCTGCTGCCCAAGCGGCACCCTCATAGCGATGCTAGGTAATCACGTGAGGCGTCACCTCTGGGTTGCTGCACAAACTGCTGCACAGACGCTTCCCAGAACCCCCTGAAATGCACCAAAGCGGATGCTCACCACCTATACTTCACAACAACATACGCAAGGTTGGGTCTTTTCGTAATCGGCAGGCCGCGAGTTCAACTCTCGCCCTCGGCTCCAAAATTTGTTGGGTCCAGCCCGATCTAAGAGGAAGAGTGTGCGGACGGAGATGATCACGTTGACTATCTTTGCTACCTTCTGACAGGGCTTCGGGACAAGGAAATGCGCTGTTGAAAATATGGCGGGAACGACGAGACTCGAACTCGCGACCTCTGCCGTGACAGGCACCATTTTTTGGTAACCGCTTGAAACTACGCGGCACGGATGGCTCCCAAAGTCGCGCTTCGGAACCCCGAGGAACAAATAATGGGCCATGAATGGACCAAGAAATGGACTCTGCCCTGCAACTCATTTCGCGCCATCAAGGACGGTGGCTGGTCCAGTTCTGGAGCTTAAGTCCGGGGACGCGCTTGAACTCGCGTTCATTGTTAGTGACGAGAGTGAGCCCCGCGGATTTGGCGTGAGCAGCAATCCAGAGATCGTTGCCACCGATCATCTCACCGCGGGTCTCCAACGCAGCGCGAATCTCGCCGTAGGCTGTCGCCGCTTCCGCCGGCAAGGGAAGCACAGGCAAAAGAGATGCAAGGCGCCCGAGAGCTTCTAGAGCATGTGTGCGTTGCTGGCTTCGCTCTGCGCCATAATGTAGCTCGCCGTAGGTAATCACCGATATAACGGCGTCGCCATGCTGCATTTGGCGGAATCGCGTGGTCACTTCTGGGGGCCGGTTCTGCCGCAAATAGATGCAGATATTGGTGTCGAGTATATAGCGGGCGCTCATCAGAGACCTTTACGGCGCTGTGGTCGCGGGTCTTTGCGCTTCTTAGGGAACATGTCCGATGGCAACTTGGCTAGCAAATCCAGCACGCAAACCATTCCGCCGGCTTTTTCTCGTAATACGATCTCGTCGCCGCGCCGGAAAATCTCAACTTCCGAGCTTTTGACCCGAAACTTTTTGGGCAGCCTCACAGCTTGGCTGTTCCCGGACTTAAACACGCGAGCGATGGCCATGACTTGCCTCCCAGATATATATACATCACTGTATATACATTTGCAAGCGCCACGGCCAAACAGTGTAAACACAGCGTACAGCTGCGACAATTTGTCACAGCTACTTTCGGTGACGCACGCAAAGGCCGGCGCACCTCTCGACGGTGCCAGCTACACGGTGGACAACGCGGGCGTAAGCCGCTTCCGTACGGCACAACCACGAATTTCACTTACGATTGGTTTGGCAAATTGACGGTCTCAATCGGGTCTTGGTGAATCCGTTCCTGTACACCGCCCGCGAATCGGACACCGAAACCGGCCTATATTACTATCGAGCCAGATACTACGATCCCAACGTCTGACATGCCGTTGCCTTGGTTGACGAAGCCATGTGGCAGCGGCGCGTGCAAAAATAACGCTGTCGCGGTGCAGATTCGACCGCAGAGCTGTGCCTCGCACAATTCCACAATGCAAAATGCCCTCAAAAATGAATGGCATGTGGAGAGGTCCGTAACATTAGTTACGCGAACTAAATTTATGGTCTTGGATGGTTTGGAGAACAAAGCCGCGGATGCAAATATTAGAAGGATCTTTGACGCTTGGTGACAGGGCAGCGTTCTAACCAACTGAACTACGTCCCCAGCCGTGGAATCAACAACCTAGCGTAAAACCCTGCAAACAAAGCCTCTCCGGCATCGTGGAAGACTTTATACCAACGGGGTCAGCGAGCGCATCGCATGACAATTACAGTTCTGCCAGAGCGCGGTGAACGAGCGAGATGGAAATGGCTCCTTCCCCGACTGCGGAAGCTACGCGTTTCACGTTGCTCGAGCGAACATCGCCCACGGCGAAGACTCCGGGAAGGCTTGTTTCGAGCATGTAGGGAGGACGTGCTCCGGACCACGCGAGCGTCCCAGTTGTGCCGTCCAAGTCGCGGCCGGTGAGAATGAACCCTTTGTTGTCGAGGGCGAGACAATCCTTTAGCCATTCCGTTCGCGGCGAAGCTCCCGCCATGATGAACACGTGGCGAATGTCGTGATCTGAAGTCTCGCCGCTTACCTTGTCTCGCCAAGTGATGCGCTCGAGGTGCGTGTCGCCCGCAAGGCCGACGATTTCCGTCTTGTAGTGCAGCTCGATGGCAGGATTCTCTTCGATGCGCTGAATGAGATAGCGCGACATGGTATCCGACAACTTGTCGGAGCGCACCAGCATGTACACCTTGCGAGCCGTTTGCGAGAGAAAAACAGCCGCTTGTCCCGCGGAATTGCCGCCGCCGACAACTGCCACGTCCTCTCGTTCACAGAGCTGCGCCTCCATGAAGGTCGCGCCGTAGTAAATTCCTTGGCCTTTGAATTTGTCGAGGTTGCTAAGCGGCGGCTCATTGTACTGCGCGCCGGTGGCTATGATGATGGCGCGCGCCGCGAGAGTGTTCCCGTTGTCCAGAACCAGCTTGAAGGGCCGCCTTGCGCATTCCAAGCGCACTACGCGGTGCGCGACCATCATCCTTGCTCCGAACTTTTCGGCTTGCACGGTCGCACGTGTCGCCAGTTCTTGGCCGGAGATTCCTGTTGGGAAGCCCAGATAATTTTCGATTTTGGAGCTCGATCCCGCTTGTCCGCCGGGTGCCGTGGTCTCGATCATGAGCACATCGAGACCCTCCGATCCGGCGTAGACGGCTGCTGCCAGGCCGGCGGGACCCGCTCCCACAATAATTAGGTCGCGCACTTGCGATTCATCGATGGTGGTGTTGAATCCCAGACTATCGGCGAGTTCTTGATTGGAAGGGTTGCGCAGGACGGAGCGACCGCTGCAAATGACAACGGGAATCTCAGAGGGTGTTACTTCGAACCGGTCGAGAAGCTCTTGGGAAGTATTGTCGGTGTCGAGATCCACGTACCTGTAGGGATATCCGTTCCTGCTCAAGAATTCGCGCAATCGTAATGTGTTCGCGGAGTGCCGGGAACCGAGCAGGATGACGTTGCTCTGGCCCTGACTGATGAGTTGCAGCCGCCGGAGAATGAAGGCCCGCATGAAAATGTCACTCAACTCGGCGTCTCTGGCCGCAAGCGCACGCAAGCCGTCGCCCGTCAATTCCAGGAATTCGCCGGGTTCCGTTGCGCGGCCCGCGCGAGACAGCGGCGTCCCGAGATCATGGTCAGTTCTCCGGTGAACTCACCCGGCCCGTGTTTTGCAATCAGGTGTTCGCCGGCGAGGCCCGGCTGCACGATTTCCATTCTTCCGGAAAGAAGTACGTAGAAAGGAACGTTTTCATCGCCAGGTTCGAAGAGTATCTCGCCTGCGGCGACCTGCCGTGACCGGCCAGAGGAACGAATGCGATCGATCTGGGAAATGGAAAGAACCGGAAAGGCTTGTGTGCGGGCATCGAGCGGGCTGGGTAGTAGTGGTGAAAACATCCTTCCTCCGAACCTTCAAGATGGTTGCCCGTCGCCAGAAAACAATCCTACCGCATCAGGTCATGCTTTCCTGGAGCTGTTGTTGCACAGCCGCGCGGCTTTCTCGAAACAACGGTCTGTGCAACCGTTGTACTCGCGGAATTCGGAACGAGTTTTTCAGTGGCTTCGACCGGATGAGTCGGGAAAAAGTTCGACGGCGGTGAGATCACTGTACATCGCGAAGCGACATTGCGGCGCGTTGCGTGCGGAAGTCTCATTGGTCTATTCCAGCTAGCTAGTTTCTGTAGCGAAACGGCAATTTTGAAAATCTGCGACTGAATCTCAAGGACTTAGCGGCGTGCGGTGGGCTTCCGACGACATGCGAGAGCAGAGAATTTCAGTCGTGGATTGCGGCATCGAGGGAAGACTACGGTGAAGGAAAACATTAGTGCAGCGTTACTCGGCCGGAAGAAAAAAAAGCGGAACGATGGGATTACGCCGCCTTGCGTTTGCGACGCATTCGTTCGGATAGCAAAGTAGCAATTCTCATCAAGTTGTTGGCCAGCACGGCCGCGCCCACCCACAACTCAAAGCGCTTACGCCCTTCGTCGCGACAGCGCTTCATGCCACGACCGCGGAACAGCACGGAGATGCGCCCCTCGATGCCGGCTCGAAAGCGCTGTCCTTCCTTGAAAGCAGGACTCTTCTCATACGCTTTGCGCTTCGCCGTTTTCTTCCCACCACGCTGCGGGATGCACACTACCTTGACGCCCTTTTGCTTGCAGGATTTCACATTCGTCTCACTAAAGAAGCCTCGATCGGAACTATACAACTCGGGAGCGCGTCCGAAGTTTTCCTTGTGGCGTTCCAGGGAAGGTTCCACCTGCTGATCGTCGCCAGGATTTCCGTGCAACACTTCATATTGCGTAATCAACCCTTGGGCACTTTCGGCAAGAAAAACTTTGTGGCCGAACTCCAGCGGTGTTTGCACCTTGCCGCGCTTGATCAGGTCGGTGTGGGCT
>Ga0210407_10005193_pt1 | contig 10093 bp, 5 predicted proteins | sample IncBWC27MmetaG_FD_150860 | JGI IMG/M metagenome (GOLD analysis project Ga0210407, IMG submission 150860) | Forest soil microbial communities from Barre Woods Harvard Forest LTER site, Petersham, Massachusetts, United States - Inc-BW-C-27-M | ecosystem: Environmental > Terrestrial > Soil >... | reverse complement strand
TAGCGCCGCTGGTAGCGCCGCGCGCTCCGCCAAACCGCTGCCAGTCATTGGCACCTTGCGCCGCTTGCGGACGCTGGCCTTGTCCCTCAAATGTCTGACCGCCACGCGCCTGAGACTGGACAGGATTGCGTACTCCCGCGGCAGAGTTGGGCTGCTGCCCCACGTTCGGCTGTGGCCTCGTGGCCGATTGACCTGCGAAGCCTGGGCGATTCGCCCCTGGATTTTCGGCGGGTCTCGACCCGTTGACTGCCTGGAACTGTCCGTTGCGCTGGATAGATTCATTTACCCGCGCGGCTTGCGAAGAAAACGGCTCCGGTCGTGCCGCCGGTGTGCTCTTAGACAAAAAGCTGTGCGGCGTGCCCATTCGCGCTGCGGCTGCCGAACTGACCGGCCGATCAGACACGCGCAGACTGTCACGAGTGGGAACCACAGGCAGATTGCCCGTCATCATGTGGCCGTTACGCAAGTCCGCAGCACCCACGCCTCGGGCCAGGGTTGTGCCACGCCCGAAGCTTTCCGCCGGCACTCCGGAGACACCTGCGCGAATGCGATTGTTAACGAGCACGTTGTGAAGATTGGAAAATTGATTGCCGCCATGCAGCGGTGCGATTCCATCCCGGAGGCCGCCGATTCGGTCGAATCCTACAACTCCGAAGCGGTCGCGAAAACCGCCCCACCAAGGATGGAAGAAGTCGCAAGGTCCTATCGGCAGCCAGCCAATGGAGCCGAACCCAAACCCGACGCCGAAACCCACGCCTCCGCCAAATCCGAAGAAGGAAACGTATGCAGGGGCCCAAATCGGGCGATAAGCCGGATAAATCGGACCAGGCCACCAGGCCCACGATCCTCCCCAGTCGAACCATCGGCCGTAGTGATAGGGCGCCCAACCCCAAGGCTCATAAGAAACCCAAGTCCAACCCCAATACGGCTCCCAGACCCAGCGGCCATCTCGATAGGGCGCCCAACCGGAATCAACATGGGGCACCCATACTTGGCCATAGTCGGGAACTTCGGTCCAAGTGCCGTGCGCATCTAGATCGCCAGCACCGGTGTAGTAGCGGTTCGTCTTCCGATACCCGTTCGCGTTGTAAATGACGTTATCGCGATCCTTATTCCACTTATCCCAATCATCGCCGTCGCGAGCCTCGGTGACTTTGTACTGCGCATCGGTGCCCGTTCCCCGAACGGTAATGAGCTGGTATTTCTTTACTGTGGTGCTGCCTTCCGAGGTCGAAACCTGCGCTTCGCCGTCATTCACCGTTACGAAAGTGTCGCCATCCTGATTTACCTGAATGCGATAACGCCCTTCCCGAACTGGATGGACGGAAACGTTGGGGGTGTCAATCTCCACATCCGCCTCAGAGCCCTTGAGCACGGAATAGCCTGCCAACCCCTGGCCGATCTGAACTTGAATGCGGTTTTTATCCAGCGTTGCGATGGTCGCTTGGGCATTTCGATCCAAGCGCAGGATATTGGCGTAATCAAGCTGGACTTCGGTTCGGGAGCCATCGCCCGTCGAAATCTTATCGCCGGCCATCAGCGGCGTGTTCAAAGTCACCGACGAAACATCGCCGGAATCGCCACGCTGCATTGTCATATCGCCACGGATGAAACTCACGCGGGCGACGCCTTGATCATTCTGCGTTCCCGCCGGGCTAGGACCTTGCGTTCCTTCTGGACCTGGAGCCGACAGCGGCCCGTTCGTTTGCGCCCCCGCGGACGTTAGTGCGAAAACCGCTAGAATCGGAACGGCCAACCAGCTTGTTGTGTTCGTCGTCATGGGCCACCTCGTTCAATATCGCCGCTAACACAAGGGCAATCCCTATGCCAAACTGTCAGCCAAGCCGATACTTATACTCAATGGCCTCAGTGGTTTAGAACAACCGAAAGCGGTTGGGCATTTCAGGGTCTGGCCGGAATTCACCAAGTGGTGGTTTTCAACCACCGGCATAGGTGATCGGAGGCGAGCCTGTCCTTCCGGCAGCTTGATATTCGCGGCGAACTATTCCTGTGGCGCTTTCGACGATTCGTCCGGGATGCCTATTTTCTCTAATCGATAGCGCAGCGCATTGCGGGAAAGACCGAGCATGCGGGCGGCTTCGCTCTTATTTCCATTGGCGCGCCGGTAGGCCTCGCGAATGAGTTCGTCCTCCCACTGATCCAGCGTCTTGCCTTCGGGCAGAAGCGGGGACTGTCCCGAGTGGTTTCGGCTCACAACGTGATCCATTTGGATATCGCTCAGTTCAATGAAGGGGCCCGGGGCCAGAGCGCAGGCACGCTCAACGATGTTCTCTAACTCACGGACATTCCCTGGCCAATGAAAATCCATCAGCCTTCGAACCGCTTCGGGCTTGATGCCTTCCAGCTTCTTTTGCGATTTCTGCGCGAGCCGTAACAGGAAGAGATTCGCCAGGTCCGGAATATCTTCCTTATGCTCGCGCAGCGGGGGTATATCGATGGGCACGACGTTGAGCCGGTAATACAGATCTTCGCGAAAAGTTCCCTGTTCGAGTGCAGCACGCAGATCGCGATTGGTGGCCGCGATGAGGCGCACGTCCACCTTTACGGTGCGCGTGCCGCCAAGCCGTTCGAATTCGCGCTCCTGCAAAACTCGCAGGAGCTTCACCTGAGTAGCGGGAGGAACATCGCCAATTTCATCAAGGAAGAGGGTCCCTTTGTCGGCAAGCTCGAATTTTCCAGGCTTGCTGGCGACCGCACCAGTAAAAGCTCCTTTTTCGTAGCCGAAAAGTTCGCTTTCGAGCAGGTTCTCCGGTATCGCCGTGCTATTGATCTTCACAAAGGGTCCAGAGGAGCGGCTGGAACGCTGGTGAATCAGGTGCGCAATCAAGTCTTTCCCGACTCCGCTCTCTCCTCCAATGAGCACCGTCGAAGGCGTCGCCGCCACCCGCTCAACCAAGGCCAGGACTTCCTGCATTTTTGCGCTACGCGCGACGACATTGGGATGGTTGTATTGCCGCCCTAGGGCCTCTCGCAAGTTGCGGTTCTCTTCACGGAGACTCCGAACGTCCAACTCCTTTTGGACGACTAAGCGCATCTCCGCGAGGGCAAATGGCTTCAAAACATAGTCGCTCGCTCCCGCTTTCATGGCTTCCACAGCGGTTTCGACTGAGCCGTACGCCGTCATGACCACAACCGGCAAGGCCCCGTTCAGTCGCTTGGCGGCTTGAAGGAACTCCAGCCCGCCCAAACCCGGCAACTTCAAATCCGTGAGCACCAGATCGATCTGCTCCCGGCGCAGCAGGTCGAGACCCTTTTCCGCATCGGCAGACGAGAATGTCTGATACCCGGCCTCACTCAGGTCGAGTTCGAGCAGCCGGCGCATTCGGGCCTCATCTTCGACAATAAGGATCGTTGCCATGTGACTATGCCCTGGATGCAGCTTCCGCTTCAGAGATTACTGCCTGTTCGGCGAGCGGCAGGAATATGACGAAGCAAGCCCCGGATTCGCCGGATCTCGTCTGACGATTGACAAGTTCAATAGAGCCGCGGTGCTCGTCCACAATTTTCGACACGATCGAAAGCCCGAGACCTACACCGGTTTTCTTGGTCGTTAAAAATGGATTGAAAATTTGCTCGTGCAGCTCGACAGGAACTCCCGGGCCAGAATCCGAAACCCGCACCTCAATGCCTCGCCTATCTCCTCTCACACCGTTCGCGATGGAAACGCCGAGCTTGCCACCTGTCTCGCTCATGGCATCGTATGCGTTTTGCACTAGATTGACAAAAACCTGCTCGCAGAGATTTTCATCAACCGCCGCCAGCGGTAGCTCTCTGTCATAACGGCGGTCTATCTTAATCTCCGGCCCATTCCAATTGGCGGCGACGGCCCGCAGCGCCCGATCCACAATTTCGGCCACCGAACAAGCCCGCGTTTCGATACGCAACGGCCGGGCGAAATCAAGGAAGCGGCTAACGAGAGCGCTGAGGCGATTCACTTCGCTGGAAATGTATCCCGCAAGCTCGGCGACCAACGGTTCAGCAGTTCGCATCCTTTGATTCAGCATTTCCGCCGAGCCTTTGATGATTCCCAGAGGATTGCGAATCTCATGCGCCAAACCAGCCGATAGCTGGCCGAGGGCGGCAAGACGTTCCGAACGGCGAGCTTCCGCCTGAGCTCGCTCGAGTTCTCGATTTGTTTTCGCCAACTCCTCCGCGAGCATCTGGTAACTCCGTGTCTGCCGTTTGTTCTCCGTAGCGAATCGATTCACCACCATGGCTGCGAGAAAGAAAAACAGTATACGCAACGCCAGTTCGGCCATCGCACCGGGCGCGAGTTCGTATTCCTGCAGAGCGGGCAAGAGGTAAGAGCAATAGGCGGCTGAGGCAATGAAAGTCCAAGCGAGCGTTAACCATGCATCGAAATAAATCGCGGCGGTGACAATCGGGAGATAAAAGATTGGATAGTAACTGCTGTTGATGCCGACTTCTCCTGTGTGGCTGATCAGGAGCATGGCAAGCAGAATTTTTAGCAGCACCGCATAGCTCTTGCCTCTGCCGGGTAGCTGCTCGACGAGGCGACCTTCTAAAAGCTGAAAAACGCCGATCGCAAGGAGAATGATCTGCTTGTGAATCTCATTAACGGGAGGGAGTAGTGCCAATCCCAGTAAGAACAAGAGCCAAAGCAAATCCATCCAGTCGAGTTTGCTTTGACGCTCGGTGGCCAAGGTTGCTCCCGAAAGAAGAACGGGTCGCGCGATTATGGACTATTTGGCGGCGCGACCCATTATTCTATCTCTGGAGCGTGACTTAAGTGAGTGGACGCCTATTTAGACGCCGCTTTGGCGCGGGATGGCTCTTGGCGGGCGCCTCCCCAGAAAAGCTTCTTGATCTTGTCGTTGAACTTGGGGATGTCGCTGGGCTGCCTGCTGGAGACCCAATTTCGATCCACCACAGCTTCGGAATCCACCCAATTCCCGGCCGACATTCACCAGGTCGCGACCGAAAGTTGCTGCGCACCTGAAAGAGCTGCGGGCTAAGAGGGAAAATACAGTCTTTCACGGATAGAGTCCCCTCCAAGAGCCGGTAAGCTTTTCGACGAGCAACGGTCGATGGCGACGCCGATATGGAAGGGCAGCATCACTTTTGGACTCGTTTCTATTCCCGTTCGCCTGTATGCAGCGGCGCGGCCACGGCGAATCGCGCTCCATCAACTTCACAACAAATGTCATACGCGACTTAAGCAACCGCTCTTTTGTCCTACCTGTAATCGTTTCGTTGAGCGCTCCGAAGTCGTAAAAGGCTTCGAATACGAGAAAGGACAATACGTCCTGATAGAGCCCGACGAGATCAAGAAAATCACCCCCGCTAAATTAGCCGAGCAGTTGGTGCAAAGCCTCGTCGCGGACTTCAGTCCAAAGGAATACCGAGACGAATTTCAGAAGCGCCTTAATGCCTTGATCGAGGCCAAATTAAAAGGACAACCGATTGCCGCAGCGCCGGAAGCGCCGCGGGGCTCCCGTGATCGATATCATGCGGGCCCTGAAAAAGAGTTTGGCCGCCAGCGCCAAGAAAGAAGAGGCTCGGCCAGAGATTAGTCGCCCAGCGCCTGTCGCCGTGGCACGCAGGCAGCGTCGCAGCCAGCTGAGCTGAGAACGTCGTCGGCTGCACTCGGGCTAGAAGCAGCAAAGCTTCCTTGTACCCAAACAGCTGTTTAAATCATCTCCCCTCGAGGACAATCCACGTGGAATCAGATCCTCTCGATGGAGCGGCCGAAATCAATCAGCCACCGGTGATCGAGCCGGGCTATACGATCTCGACTGTAAGCGACAAGATCAGCTCGATTGTTCTGGGTCAGCGAAGGCGGCCCGGATGGTTTCTGGGGTTCGCTGTCTCTTTCGTTCTGCTCCTGGTGCTTCTCTATGCAGTTACCGTCCTTTTCGCGATTGGTGTGGGGATTTGGGGCGTAAACATCCCCGTCGGTTGGGGCTTCGCGATTGTGAACTTCGTCTGGTGGATCGGTATCGGGCACGCCGGTACGCTGATTTCCGCGATCCTACTGCTGCTGCATCAGAAGTGGCGCACGTCCATCAACCGTACCGCCGAAGCGATGACCATATTCGCAGTGCTCTGCGCGGGTATGTTTCCGGTGCTCCACCTGGGACGTCCGTGGCTCGCCTATTGGCTGTTCCCGTATCCCAATACGATGTGGTTTTGGCCGCAGTTTCGCAGTCCTTTAGTGTGGGACGTATTCGCGGTCTCCACGTATCTGACCGTTTCGCTGTTGTTCTGGTTCGTCGGACTCATCCCGGATTTGGCCACATTGCGCGACCGGGCCCGCACGCGGCTGAAGCAGGTCGTCTACGGCTTCCTGGCCATGGGCTGGCGCGGTTCCGCCGTGCATTGGAAACGTTATGAGACGGCTTCGTTACTCCTTGCCGGACTGGCGACGCCGTTAGTCATCTCCGTTCATACCGTCGTGAGCTTCGACTTTGCCGTGGCGATCGTGCCGGGTTGGCACACGACAATCTTTCCTCCGTACTTCGTCGCGGGCGCAATCTACTCGGGCTTTGCCATGGTGCTATGCCTCGCAATTCCTCTCCGCAAATTTTACGGACTCGAAGACTTCATCACCATGCGCCACCTCGACAATATGGGAAAGATCATGCTGGCGACGGGGTTGATCGTGGCTTACGGCTACATGATGGAAGCCTTCATGGCCTTCTATAGCGCGGATACATATGACCGTTATGTGACGCTGAACCGCATGACCGGCCCTTATGCCGCCGTTTATTGGTCATTGATTGCGTTCAACATCGTCATTCCCCAGGCACTTTGGTCGCGTCGTGTTCGCAGCAGCGTGCCGGCCCTTTTTGCCGTAGCGCTGACCGTCAATTGCGGCATGTGGCTCGAGCGCTTCGTCATTGTGGTAATCAGCCTGCACCGCGACTATATGCCCTCCATCTGGCGGATCTACCTGCCCACCAGATGGGATTGGATGACCCTTTTCGGATCCATCGGACTTTTCCTGACGCTGCTTTACCTATTCATCCGTTATTTGCCTATGATCTCGATTTTTGAAATGAGGAGCCTCGTCGCTGAAACCGAAGGAGAAAGAACTTAGAGCCTGACTGAGACAGGGATATGGCCCAGGTCTTTCATCACAGCACGAATTTGATTTCGCGGCTCACGATTTATGGCTTCTTTCTGTTCGTGATGGTGGCCGGCCTCATTCCCTACTGGATTGATGGTTCCCCGTACGTCACAGAGGCCAACGTGCCGAAAGTGCAGCCGGTGCCTTTTAGCCATCGGCACCATACCGCTGAGTTGGGAATCGATTGCCGTTACTGTCACACCTCGGTCGAGCAATCCTCGTTTGCCGGATTGCCACCAACGGAAACGTGTATGACCTGCCATTCGCAGATTTGGAGAAACAGCCCGATGCTGGAGCCCGTTCGCCAAAGCTTTCGGGAGGATCGGTCGATCGAATGGATACGCGTGAATGCGCTTCCCGAGTTCGTTTATTTCGATCACAGCATTCATGTGGCGAAGGGCATTGGCTGTACGACGTGTCACGGCCCCATCGGGTCTATGCCTCTCACTTGGGCTCAGAACTCGTTAAAGATGTCCTGGTGCCTTGACTGCCACCGGCATCCGGAAAATAACGTGCGTCCAAAGGACGAAGTTTTCAGCGTTGCATATCAGCCGCCCTCTGATCAGAAGGAGCTCGGTACGAAGCTGGTTAAGGAATACAAGATCTATTCGCTGACGGACTGCTGGACCTGCCATCGCTGATGGCAAACGATTGTCAAAGGGAATCGCCGCCGAATTCGAATCGAAAATGATTTCAGGATCAAAAACGGCTCTCGATTTTGAAGCGATTGCTGCCAAGCTCAAGCGCGATGGCACGCGGCGCTTGTGGCGCAGCATGGAGGAAGTTGCCTGCACGCCCGAATACGAGGCATTCCTAAACGACGAATTCCCAAACGACCCCGAAAAAGAACCGAACCCTGCCAGGAATGGGCTGAATCGGCGCGAAGTTTTGAAATTAATGGCCGCATCAGCAGCTCTTTCCGGACTCACTGCCTGTACGAAATTGCCCACGGAAAAAATTGTGCCCTATGTTCGCGCCCCCGAAGAAGTCATTCCCGGCAAACCGCTCTTTTATGCCACAACGATGATGGATCGAGGCGTCGGAATCGGTCTTCTGATCGAGAGCCATATGGGCCGGCCGACGAAAGTGGAGGGAAACCCGGAGCATCCCGGCAGTTTGGGCAGCACCAATATTTTCTGCCAGGCGTCCGTGCTTTCACTTTGGGACCCGGACCGTTCGCAAGTCATTTTGCGCGAAGGGCGCATCAGCGATTGGCCGGCATTCCTTGCCGTGGCGAACGATCTTCGCGGCAATTTAACGAGTTCAAAAGGCGAGGGACTGCGAATTCTTAGCGAAACGACCTCGTCGCCGACTTTCGCCGCGCAGATGCGATCCCTGCTCGAACAATTCCCAAATGCAAAATGGTATACGCACGAACCCTGCGGCAACTACGCGGCACAGCAGGGAGCGCGGCTGTCCTTTGGCCGCAATGTGAATACCGTATACCGATTCGATAAGGCCGCCGTCGTCGTTTCTCTCGATTCCGATTTTTTGAATGACAGCGCGGCTAGCGTCCGTTACGCGCGCGACTTTTCGAACTGGCGCGGAATTGAAACGCCGCAGGCGCAGATGAACCGGCTGTATGTGCTGGAAAGCACGCCTACGCTGACCGGGGCGATGGCCGACCATCGGCTTCCGATTCGTTGCGGCGAAATAGAACTTTTCGCACGTTCTCTCGCCGCTGGTCTTGGCGTTCCGCTGCAGGGCACAGGCTCGGGCGTATCGAATTCTCGCGTTCCGGATCAATGGCTGAAGGCTGTGACTAGGGACCTGCAAAGCCATCACGGGACTTCTCTGGTTGTGGCGGGCGCTTCGCAACCGCCGGCTGTGCACGCGCTTGCGCATGTCGTGAATACGGTTCTCGGCAACATCGGAAAGACCGTCGTTTACACCGATCCCATCGAACTGAACCCGGAAAACGATTCGCTGCCGGAATTGGTGAAAGAAATCGAAGCTGGGAAAGTTTCGACTCTGTTCATCCTCGGCAGCAATCCGGTCTTTACCGCGCCTGCGGATCTGCAGTTCGCGCAACAGCTCTTGAAAGTGCCCCAGCGTATTCACTTCGGCCTCTACGATGACGAGACCGCCGAGATCTGCCACTGGCACATCCCGCAGACACATTTTCTGGAATCCTGGGGCGATGCTCGCGCTTACGACGGCACCGTGGGCATCGTTCAGCCGTTGATTGCTCCTCTGTATCACGGCCACTCGCTCCATGAAGCTCTCGCGCTGCTCACCGGCGATATCGGAAAATCCGACCACGATTTAGTCCGCGATTATTGGAGAACGCAACGCTCCCAGCCTTCCGGAGAGCAGTTTGAAAGTTTCTGGGAAACAACTCTGCACGATGGCGTAATGGCTGGAACCGCTCTTCCCGCTGTTTCTCCAAAGCTGAGCATAGATTATGGCAAATTGCCCGATCCCGGGGTCAACCAGCAAGCAATCGAGGTGGTCTTCCGCCCCGATCCAACCATCGGCGACGGCCGCTGGGCCAATAATGCCTGGCTGCAGGAGTTGCCGAAGCCACTGACAAAAATAACCTGGGACAACGCCGTGGCACTTAGCCCTGCAACTGCCTGGCGTCTGGGGCTTACGACCGGCGACATTGTGAATCTGAATATCGGCGGTTGGAAAGCCAGCGGCCCGGTGTGGGCTGTGCCGGGACACGCCGACAATTCTGCGACCGTCACATTGGGATACGGGCGCAGGCGCGCGGGTCATGTTGGCACAGGCTTCGGCCTCAATGGCTATCTGTTGCGCACATCGTCGGCGCCGTCGATCGCAAACGGTCTTCAGATCGAAAAGACCGGCAAAAATTATCTGTTTGCCGAAACGCAGATTCATCACCCAATCAATCGCAACAATCAGCAAGTCGAAGAAGAGAGCGAAAATGCTTTTGCGCGCGACCTCGTGCGCATCGCTACGCTCGAGGAATTTCGTAAAAATCCGCAATTTGCAAAAGAACCAGCAGAAGATGTCTCC
>Ga0210407_10005192_pt1 | contig 10095 bp, 10 predicted proteins | sample IncBWC27MmetaG_FD_150860 | JGI IMG/M metagenome (GOLD analysis project Ga0210407, IMG submission 150860) | Forest soil microbial communities from Barre Woods Harvard Forest LTER site, Petersham, Massachusetts, United States - Inc-BW-C-27-M | ecosystem: Environmental > Terrestrial > Soil >... | reverse complement strand
TCTTCACCGTGCGAGGAACAAGCGAACCGTTCTCGGCGAGTTGCTGCCGCGGCTCGAAGCGACCGATCAGGAATTGCCGCTCTACGGACTATTGCGCCGCATTGCCGACCCTGATCTCCTCGATGAACGCTACAAGGACGTTTTGAGGATCGCGACCCTGCCCTACTTGCATAGCCGCCTGGTTTCCGGTTTGACGGCAAAGCCGGCGAATCTGATGTCCGATGAGGAATTGCAGGCGACCCGCGAGGCCGAGCTGGAGCACCAGCGCCAGCTCGCCATGCGCCGCGGGCATCTGCAGGTCGTGGGGAAGAAGTGACGCCCGAAGAGCGGGCGGCACTACGCAGCGCATGGCTGCAGGGCGTCGAGAACGAGATCGAGCGGCGCCGCCAGGCGACGATCGAGGCGGCCGGCGGCGATCCCCGGCAGCAGCTGTTGCTGACGCTCGCCGCGATGGGCGAGAGGATGCGGGCGGCGCCCGACTTCGTCGAATCGAGCGAAGCCGAGAACGAGCAGGCGATGGTCGAGATCGAGGCCCGGTTCGCCGAGCTCGGCTACGGTTTGAACCGCTGAAGGGAGTTCATGCCCGGGTTTTCCGCCTTGATCGATCGGTATTTGCGGTTTGGCCTCCGGGGTGGCCGCAGCAGTGTGAGCCAGTGCGATCCAGCGCAGGCCGCCACGGTTCGCCGCCTTCCCCGTCCGCCGCGCGGGTATCAGTCTCAGGCGCTCAGCGCTTGCCCTTTTTAGCTTCGCTGGCGAGCTTCGCCACTATCGCGGCCAGCGCGTGATCCCAGGCTCCTGTTGGGACTTTCACGAGACCGGCTTCGATCTGCTGCCGCAGATCGGCTGGCAGCTCGGCGGCTGCGGCCTGTTTCTGTATCTTTGGTCGGAGCTTGGCAACGGCGGCATCGGCGAACTCGCTCTCGAAGAGATGCCGGGCGTGCGCTTGGATGATGGCGTCCTGCGGCACGATCTTCTCGACCCCGTGCTCCTTGAGCTTGCCTTCGATGAACGCGATCAGTTCTGGCGAAGTCATCGCGTTGAGCTCGACGCGCTCGTCCTTGAGAAAGGCGATCTCCGCTGCGGTGGCACCATGCCGCCGCAATGTCATCATGCGTTTTGGCCAGCCGGAGACCGCGACCGGTTCGGACTGTAAATCGATCGCTTCGACGTCGACCAGGCGCAGCCCGATATCGATCAGCCTGATTCGGTTGGCGAAGCGGTAACGCCGCCCGCTGACGCCGAGCGTGCCAAAGATCGAAAAGCCGGAGATGTCGAAATCGTGCAGCACGAGGATTCGCTCGACCCCGCGCGCTGCCAGCCGATCCAACAACATCCGCGATGCGGTGACCGACATACCCTTGGTCGACATGATCGCAAGATCGTAGCGCTCGGCGAGATGCTCGGCGACGAACAGCGGACCAAATCCCTCCTTCTCGATGAACAGGACGGTATTAAAGCGGTGCTCTGGTCCCAGTGTCGGATAGAGCACATTTTTGTCGACACTGACCGCGTCGCGCGATTGCGCCCTCAGTCCCAGGTAATCGCGCACCTCCAGTGTGCCGAGCGCGATCTCGTTCGAAGTGTGGGGCTCAGCGAAATGCCCACGGGCATCCCAGACAATGTCCCAATTGTCGGTTGCCGGGTGCTCGTTGACATAATCCGGCAGCAACGTCTGAGTGAAATACCGGTCGTCGAGATAATCCTTTTCGGTCAGCGCCAGGATTTCCGGCCGGGCGCAATACATGATTTGCCGCGGCCGCGCTGGCAGCCGACCATTGTCGGACGCTTTCAGATAGGCCTCTTCCATCACCGAGAAGGCGGCGTCCCGAATGGTGATCCGGTCGTCGCGCACCAGACGGTCATAGCGGTGCCGCTCGCGGCTCCGGTCGCGCTCCTCGCTCTTGCGCTGCCTGGCCCACTCCTTGGTGACATTCTGCACGGCGCCGATGATGGTGGAGGCGATGTTGAGCGGTTTGGCCGTCATCCCTTTTGCTCCGCAATGACCAGCGCCGTCTTGCCGCGATCGCGGAATTCAATCCGCGGCGCGGCCAGGTGCAATACGAAGACAATCGGCTCGGCGCGCCCGGCCCGCTGCTCGGCGAGCACGCTTTCCAACCCTTCGCCCTCTTGCCCGAACGAGCGGAACGGATTGCCGAGTGCTACCGACCAATTGGCGCCGGCGATGATCCGCCGTCCGCACTGGACTTGCGGACACCAACCGAACGCCGTCTCGATGACGATTGGCAGGCCTCCTTCCGTCTCGCCAATGACACTCTTGTAGCGGAAGGTCTTCTCGTGCACGCCATTGCGGGTGAAATGGGCGAACAAGTGATCGCGGCCGATCACGCCCAGATCCTTCGGCTTGGGCGGCCGGGTGTGGTGCCGCATCGCCGCCAAGAGGCGAGCAATGCCGGCCTGATTGACCGACTCGCCATTGCTGAGAAAGGCCGCGAGGGAAGTGCGCGCGGTCTCGCTCTCCTCGAGCACGCCTTTCTGTTTGCCGCTGCCTGAGAGACCGCGAAACTCGCTGATGAAGTCGCGGACGGTACGGTCGCGGCACTGATCCTGGTCGCGGGCGACATGCGCCGCCATGTAGCGTTCGAGCCGGGCATGATCGTACCAATGCGCCGAGGTCGGATCGCAGGCGCGCCATTTCCGCCAGCCGGGATCCGATGGTCGATGGTCGACCAGGGTTTCGCCATCCCACTCGACCCGGATGGCGAGATGCGGGTTGAGCCAGGCGAAGTCGTCGGCGATTTGTAAAAACCGCGACTTTGCCGCGAGCAGGATTGAGCAAGCTGAATCGGGCCACGAGACCGTGACGGAGGTGCCGTTTTTTATCGGCGAAGGCCCGTTCGCCCGATCGATCCGCGGTTCCTGCCGGATGCGGTCGACGGCAAAAACGATCCGGTGAACTTGCCCAGCGGATTGGATCACCGTCTCGCCGCGGCCGCCGTCGAGCGCGAACGGCATGGCGAGGATCGTCTTCAGCGCGTTGCCTTGGGCGCCGCGCGTCGGGCTGACATAGGCCTCACGGCTCGACACCCGCACGCTGTAGTCGAGGATATCGATTACTGTTTCCGGGCGTAGCCCGGGGCCGTTGTCGCTCACCGAGATGGCACCGGTGGCAGTATCGACCTGCGCCGTGATCTCGGGTGCCACCTCCGCTTCCTCGCAGGCGTCGAGGGCATTGTCGACGAGTTCCTTCAGGATCACCAATGGCCACTGCTCGGGCGGGTGGCCAATCTGTGCGGTGAGCTCGCGACGCCCGACAAAATCAAGCAAGCGCGAAGTCTTGAAGGCGGCGCGTTCGAGCCTGGGGCTTACGATATGACGCTGGCGCGGAACAGGCGGGGGCAATGTCATTGGAGGAACAGCCTCGGCGCTATCTGCTCGCCGCATCTCAGTGCGCGCGGCACTGGCAGTGGGTTTGCTTTGGGCATTGTGATTTTTCCTCCTTTAGTCCAGCGGCCGCCGGCGGTTGATGCGCGGCGTTTTCGGGCGTCGGCTCCCGATGACTCCAATTCTCATGCTATTGTTCCTGCGATCACACAAACGCTGATGCCGAGGCCCCGAGTTTACGGAGGGCGGTCTGCGCTTCCTCGACGTGCCAGCCGGAGGTCGCGAGATCGTCAATGAGAAGCATTGAGGCGACCGGATCGGCGATCTGCTCAAGCGGTGGGAGCTTTGAGTATTCCTTCGGGTGGCTGACGCCAGTGTAGAAGCGGTCCGCAAAGACCTGGACAAAGGGCAACCCAAGAAGCTCCGCGACGCCTTGCGCGAGCCGCTTTCCGAAACAATCCTGCCGCCGCGAATGGCCGCAAGGAACGCAGGTGATCGCGTCGGCTGCCGGTTCGCCGCGAAGCCGCCGGATGAGCGCTGCAGCAAGCTCGCTAGCCTCCCCAATGAGCCGATGGTCAATTTCCCGCTCGAAAGGTCGATCGTCGTCGGCGTGCGCTTCGACTGCCTCGAAGCAGAAGCTCTCGCTGGAGTACCCGCGCGCCGGCATCAACGGTACGTCGTAGAGCACAGGGACCGGGTGGATGACGCCGGCCAGCGCGTCCTTCTCGCATTAGAGCTCGACATGGACTTCGGCGTCGCGCCACAGCGCATTGCGATAGAGCCGAGCGGTCTCCTGCAATGCCTCCTCGACACCGTCCAAGGTGGTCGGCTTGCGCATCCAGCGCGTCAGGTCGGAGATGTTGCGGTAGGAGAGCCGACTGGCGCGGCGCAGCAGCAGCACCTGGCGCTGAACTTTCCTATAGCTCGTTTCGGTCTTGTCGATGAGGCGCAGCCTCGCGACCTCGGCTCGGTAGTAGAGGCCGCGGACCGTCACTGGGCCGTGCTGGTCGGAATATTTGATCAGGAAACGGGGCGCGCTCCTCCATCTCCTCCCCGGTCGCCCGCCGCCGTTCGTTTACGGGGCTAGCACCGTAAAGCTCGGCGGCGCTCATCGCCGCTCCGCCGAATCAAGCCATACCCGGGCGAGCCCGTTCCGCCGTCTCAGCGAAGTCGACATGTGCTTCCCTCCGTCGCCAAAAAAAAGAACGCAGTCATCTGGAGTACGCAGAAAACGCATTAAACGCAGAAAGTCAGAGTTGCCTAATCTGGCGTATGTGCAATGTATTAGTGTGTTTCTGCGTTTCTTGCGTTTTCTGCGTACCTGCAAAGAGTCAAAAACACGGTCAAACGGCCTTCCAGATCTCGGCGGGGCGGCCGGAGGTGCCGCTGCGCCGGGTCATACGGGCCTTGCCGTGCTTGAGCAGCAGCGTGAGCGCTTGGCCGATGCGTTCGCTCGACCGGTTCCGGCCAAAGAAGTTGTAGATGTCCCAGCGGCTCATCCCGTCCGGCCCCGCCTGCCGCAGCGCCTCCAGGATCGCGTCGGCCAACGGGTCGCCGAGATAATCGCGGAAGATGTATTTCGCCGAAGCCTCGCTGTAGCGCCAAAAGGCCAGCGCGGCCCGCAAGTGTTCCGGGAAGATTTCCCGCCGTCGGTTGAGCAGCGCATAGGTCAGCGCCAGCCTTACGGTATGCGCTTCGCCCCGAGCGACAATGTCGCCGAACAACCCCGGCTTTTCGGCCGATAGGTCGTGGTACCCGGCGACCCATTGCTCCTTTGCCTCATCAGTAAAATCGACCCGGCTCCACGCTCTCGCCATGTCGACCGCCTCACGGGTCGCATGGGCGAAGCGTTGCGCTGTGCGCTCGTCAAGCTCGCTGCCGAACGGCAGTTCTTGGGCGCGCTTCACCAGGATGTGCAGGAAGCGGTTGCAAAACCCGTTGCTCAGCGAGGTCTGATCGACAAGATTGCGGTACTCGTTGATGGTGACATGGGCGATGACGGAGATGTGCCCTCCGGTCGCCTTCATGGGGTTGTTCTTGGTCAGGGTGGCCAGAACGCGCCCGTCATAGGCGTCGCGCAGCACCCGCGAGAGAATGTTGCCGTCGCGCTTCATCGCCCCCAGAGCGCCGGCGAACTCGGTTTCCAGGATCATCAGCCGCTTGTCGGCAATTCCGGGGTCTTTGACGACCTCGACATATTCGATCTGTTTGTTGCGGCGGATCTTCTCGCGGCCTCTGATCTCGTCGTGGATTTGCGCAATGATCCCTTCGCCCGACGACAAACCGCTTTTGACGCAGTTGTTCGTCCACTCGGGATCGGTCAGCGCCATCACCTGACTGATGCGATTGGCCGAGGTGCCCTTGCGGGATTTGCCGGTGCGGCCGAGCAGCACCGAAAAAAGGTTAGGGTAATGCCGGGTGTGTTCGTGCTGATAATAGGGTCTCCGGCCGATCGCATTGCCGACCTCGAGCAGGTAGTGCGCGAGGATCGCCACCGGATCGGCTTCGGTGGTCGGCGCGATCGCGTCGACGACCTCGCCGGCCAGCCCATAGAAGGCTTCGGCGTCCATCTCTGGCCACGGTTCCTCTGCCGCCGGGGCAGCCCAGCTCGTCGCCGTGTCGTAATCATTCTCGGGTGGCCCTGCACTTGGTCTCGGGTTGATCTTGTCCGGATCGGGCAGCGGGTGGTGCCGTTCCCACGCGGAGAACTCCTCCGCCTGCTGCGCCGCCTTGGCCTGGCTGCTCGGCCTGGTCCACCCCGGGAAGGCCTCGCGCGCCATGTGAAACAGCGTGCCGGCGCCGATCCGATCGGGCGGCGACGTGGCGAAGTGATCCCAGCGTGCGCGCGTCGTCCGGGCATCGAATTTGGCCGACTTGCTCGACCACGCGGCCAAGGCGGCATAGCCAGCTTCGCTGCCGCCGGTCGCCCGCCAGCAAGCCAGCCCGATCGTGTTCCATTGCTCCCAATCGAGATCGTCATTGGCGAGGACAGCGAGCGCTGCAGCCACGTCGAGGGCGTCGGCCTGGCCTGAGTTGCCGGGACGATGCGGCGAGAATGACAGGTCTGCCGCCGGCTGGGCGGCCGCGGCGGCGCGCAGCCTTTCGAGCGCCGCGGCGAGCGTGATCTCGACCTCGGGGTTGTAGGCGACGATGCGCGCCAGCCGGGGCTTGTCTTTGCGATGAACCGAGCCCGCCCAGCGCAGCGGATGAACCATCGGCACCGCCGAGGCATCGCCGCCGGCGAGCGCGGTCGCCCGCCCACGGATCTCGCGCAGAAAGTCGTGCTCGATCGGAGTGCGGGTCGGCTGTGCCAGGCGCCAGTGAACGTGCTGCTTCGGACACAGTTCGCCGGTTGCCTGATCGATCCACAGACCACCCGATTGCATCGCGATCGTCGGCGGTCCGAGGACCGCTTCGAGCTTTTCGCGCGCCGTGGCCGGATCGGCATCGATCTCGACGGTAATGACGAGCCCATTGGCTAGACTACCCGCATCGGCCTTGTCGGCCTTGTTGAAGGTCGCGATCGGCGGGGCGAAGACCACTGCCTCGGCGGCTGCGGCACATGCCGAAGCAAGAGCGAAGGCGGCGTCGACCAGAGCCCCGAAGCCGTCGCCGTTGATCCTGACAGTCGACCAGTGCTCGTAGCCCCAGGCGCCGTCGGCGTCATCGCGGAAGGCGCGGAGCGAGACAAAGGTGTCGGTGTCTGCATGTTGGAAAAGCGCCGCGACAAACCGGGCGATCTCGTCGCGATCGGCCTCGATGTTCATGGCGCTTCCTCCGCGTCGAGCGCGCCGGGATGCCGGGCGAGGAAGAGCTTGACGACGGCGGTCGAGAACTTGTCGGCGGTGGCCTTGTCCCGCCACTTCAGCACCCGTGCGAATTCGGGCTTTCCGGTGCCGAGATTGCGGCCGCCGCCGGCTTTCCGCCCGCCGAGGGCCCTGGCGATAATCTCAGCGTTCATAGGGCGCCTCGTCGGAGGCGGAGGGCTCGCCGGTAGAGTTCCCCGGGGTCAGCATCTCGCCTCGCGACCACTCGGCGAGGAGCGAGAAGAAGCCGGTGACGTTTTCGGCGATCTGCCGGGCGTCCTCGCGGCTCAGATCACGCCCGAAGCGCGGGCTCCAAACCTCGCGCGTCTGGTCGATTAGCTTGTCGTTTGCTGGATGGAACCGCTTCACCAAAGATCTCGCGGTCGGTTTCAGACCGATCCGTGCCCTTGGTCGTGCGGCTTCGGCATCCGACCGATAACCCAGGACCTAATGTCAGTTGGAAATTCAGCGTCCCCGTCCGAGGGATCACCATGGTCAGTCAGCTAATGGGGGATATCCAGCTCCGTAATCGAGAACTTGTGGCTTTTGCCGGCCTTTATGAGCAGAAGCCGGCGACCCCCCTTACCTGTCTCACAGGTAATAGAGTAATCGAAGTGGCCGTGTCTGAGACCCTCAACTATGAGAATTTCAATTAGATCGAGAGCTGAGTGAACCAGTGTTGAATAGCGCTGCAGTGATGAAGGAGAATTCAGTTCAGGCATGGCGTCAACCTATACTTCTTTTTTGGACGGTCCATAGATCCAAGTCCTAGCGCTCACTTGGGAAAGTTTGTTTTGTTTCTCGAGGCGATCGATCGCTCGCCTGACAGAGGTGCTCGGAAGATCGGCTCCTCTCTCTTTGATGACGTGCTGAATCTCGGTGGGTCCGGCGGCGCGAGGCGCGATAAATTGATAAGCGTCCTCAACCAGTTCATTGGCTTTTTCACTCGTTATCCGTGGCGCATAGGGCACGGAAGAGACCCGCACCCGCCCTTTTGGGCGAGTTTGCCCCGTAGGTGATCGTCTGGTCTCCGTGATGGCTTCTCTCGGCGCGGGGGCGGTAGCAGATGCAGAGAACTCCTGCACCATTCGCATCGCGGTAGCGAAACCCTCGGCATAACCTTCGACGCGCCCTTCTCGGCGCGCCGCCTCCATGGCCTCCTGGAATATCCTCGCCGCCTCATCCGCCATCTCGCCTCCACTCGGTGAGAATAGTGGAATTATCCGTCACCTCCGATCGCAGAGCAAGGGAAATATGGTGGAAAAATCTATTACCTCCCAAGAGGTGCAAAAGCGCCCTTTGGCCACTCGGCAGAGCAGGTCGTAAGAACGGCGGGCCCGTTCGTCCGGCAACAATTTCGGAGTGACGGAACCCCTGCTGTTCCAACCACTCGGCCTCAAAATTGGCGAGCCGGGAAGAGATCCGTCGCGGAGTAGCAGGGTATCCGCTCCACCTGGGAGGCGGTCAGAACCGCCCTTGGTTGCGAGCGACGTCGCTAAACTCCCGCCCGGTGGGGACCGCCTGGACAGCACCCGCCGAGTCCTGAGGGGATTTGGTGGCTTGGGGGAAGTGCCGGGGGGTTTTTCCTCCGATTTCCCTAGGGTAACGGATGATCCACCGTTATACTGAGAGCGCGACTGAAGGGGTTGCGCGCCGAAGCGGAGTGCGCGCTCCTCTGCTAGCGCCTACGCATGCAGAAAAGTTGAACGGAGCTCGGGATGCTGGTTCCAGCTGGAGAAATTTGCATCTCGTCCGAACCGCGTGTCTGAGCCCGTACCGAAAAATCGGCTATGACAACCGCAGTTAAGAGATGTCCAATTTTAGATCCACCGCGAACGCGGCGCTAACTGAACTCGACTCTGCAGCGCTTACGGACTTCATCTATTAGACATGCCCAAATCGTCCGAACGCGTCGGTGTTTCCGAGCTGGAGAGAAGGCAAGCGGTGCTTTATGCCCGGGTTTCGTCCAAAGAACAGGACAAGGAAGGCTTTTCGATCCCTGCGCAACTGAAGCTGCTGAAGGAATACGCGGCGGCGCAGGGCTTCATGGTCGCACAAGAATATGTGGATGTGGAGACGGCGAAGCAGACCGGCCGCGCCGCCTTTGGCAAGATGGTTGCCTATCTAAAGGCGCATCCGGGGGTCCGCGTGCTGCTGGTCGAGAAGACCGACCGGCTCTACCGGAACCTCAAGGATTGGGTGACGGTGGACGATCTGGATGTCGAAATCCACTTCCCCAAGGAAGGTGTAGTGCTGTCGCGGGAGTCGCGCTCCTCGGAAAAGTTCATGCACGGCATCAAGGTGCTGATGGCGAAGAACTACATTGACAACCTGTCGGAGGAAGCACGTAAGGGCATGCAGGAGAAGGCCGAGCAGGGCATTTGGCCGACCAAGACGCCGCTCGGCTATCGCAATGTCGCCGGCACGGACGGCAAGAGGATCATCGCGACAGACCCGGATATCGCGCCGATCGTTTCGAAACTTTTCGAGTGGTACGTCACCGGCCAGTATTCGCTGCAAGACGCGGCACGCAAGGCCCGGGACGCGGGCTTCGTCTACCGCAAGAGCGGTGCCAAGGTGCCGGTCAGTGCAGTGCACTCTATTCTGCGAAACCGGCTATATACGGGCCAGTTTGAGTGGAACGGCAAGCTAATCCAGGGCAAGCATGAGCCGCTGGTTTCGGTCGAGCTTTGGGAGCGGGTGCAAGGCGTGTTAGACGGCCGCTTCGCCAAGAAGCATCGGCGCATGAGCCACGATTTCGCCTTTTCGGGCCTAATCGCCTGCGCGAGGTGCGGCTGCTCGGTGGTCGGCGAGATCAAAAAGCAGCGTTACGTCTACTATCATTGCACCGGCTACGCCGATAAATGTCAGGGCAACCCCGCCTCCTGTCGCCGCCGCTATGTCCGCGAGGAATTGCTGGAGAGCCAATTCACCGAACTGCTCGGCC